>Ga0210124_1000201_pt1 | contig 33787 bp, 28 predicted proteins | sample Muzzi_PWC_D2_FD_185554 | JGI IMG/M metagenome (GOLD analysis project Ga0210124, IMG submission 185554) | Wetland microbial communities from San Francisco Bay, California, USA, that impact long-term carbon sequestration - Muzzi_PWC_D2 (SPAdes) | ecosystem: Environmental > Aquatic > Marine >... | reverse complement strand
GATGCTTAATATCAAGTATAATTGACTTTTAATATTTAATCAAAGTTTGGAGTCTTATGTCGACTTACTGGTTTGATTATCTTTTGAGTTGTGCTAATATAAAAGAGGAGATCGCGAGGTAAAATGACGAAAGCAGAAGCAACTATTCAACTCGATCAATTTATGAAACTAGCCGGGATGGTCAGTACAGGTGGGCAGGCCAAGCTGGTAATCCAAGGCGGCGAGGTACTTCTTAACGGCGTTGTTGAGACCCGCCGTAAAAAGAAACTCAAAACGGGTGACAAAGTTACGTTTGATGGTCAAACCGTGGTTGTTGAGTTTGAAGGGTAGAGAAAAAAATTGGAGTGCAACTTGCAAGCTGCACTCCAAACAACTAATCTGTTGAAGGGTAAAACTGGCTATTGGGATGGAAATCTAACCAGGCCCGGTTAAAGGAAGATAGATAGGGTAATTTGAAGCGAGTTTTTTTGTTATCTTCCTTTATTGTGCAACCGCACCACCATCTACAGCCATCGGCAGCCCGGTAACAAATGAAGCAGCATCCGAACACAGCCAAACAACAGTCTTTGCAATCTCCTCCGGCTCACCTAGCCGACCGATTGGGTGCAGGCTGTTCAGCATATCTCCCATCTCCGGGGTTTCTTCCAAGATACGCTCAATCATCGGCGTGCGAATGGCGCCAGGACACACAGAATTAACTCTGATGCCTTCTTTTGAATACTCCAACGCAGCCGCTTTAGTTAGCCCATTAACACCATGCTTACTGGCCACATAGGCTGGCAAACCGGCTGAACCAACCAGCCCTGCAATTGATGCCGTGTTGACAATGGCCCCGCCACCTTGCTTGAGCATCTGCGGAATTTCGTATTTCATACACAACCAAACCCCTTTCAGGTTGATATTGATTGTGTTATCCCAGGTTTCTTCTGTGCAATCAACTATTGAACTCATTGCACCTTCGATCCCGGCATTGTTGTGGGCGTAATCTAATCGGCCATAGTTCTCCACAGTTTTATTAACCATCGCTTCCACTGCGGCTGCTTGCGACACATCTACCTTGACAAAGATTGCCTCACCGCCGGCCTTCTTAATCATCCGTACTGTTCCTTCGCCGCCTTCAACCACTATATCAGCGACAACTACCTTGGCTCCTTCCCGGGCAAAAGCCATCGCTGACGCTTGACCAATACCGGAACCGGCACCGGTAACCAATGCAACTTTACCATCAAATTGTCCTGCCATTTTATCACCTCTCTGTCATATAAATTTTTCTGAAACAAAAAAGTTGATCATCTGCAATCAGGAACTCCACCAAAGGAAAATAAATAGCGGCGATTCATCCGCCCGCAATTGGTGGGAAGATACCTACTTCATCACCGTCACTCAGGATATGATCCTCCTGCACACTTTTTCCATGAACAAACACCATCTGCACCGCATCAGCCGGGATGTCCATTTTTGCTATCAACTGTCGCACGGTACTGCCCTCCGGCAAGCTGACAATCTGCCCTTCACCGAGCCGAATCTGGGGCTGGTAGTGCCGCAAGGCGGCGTATAACTTCACCTGGACCTGAATCAATTTCCCCTCATCCTCAATCTTTGGGAAATACTGCCGATATAGCAGTGCCATATCGACCCCAAAGACCGCCAGCCGGTCGCCTGGCTTCACTTTACGCTTCAGGGTTGAATATTGGTGATTGAGAAACAGGTGCCGCACCTGGGCTGGGTCGATTTCCAGCCGCCGTACAACATCTTCGATGACATCACCGTTTTGGAGAGGGACATGTATCACCGAGTCGTCTGTAGCGCCATGCTGTGGCGCCAGGCGGCGAAACTGGCCGTATAGCCAAACATCTAAGGTTGTGGCTTTTTCATTAGACATATAGCATCGCCATATTCTTGGGAAAGACTCCCAATCGATTAATACCCTGCATCGACATCTCGCCCGCCATGTAATGATAACGCCCATTCACAAAGATGTTTCCAACCTCTTTCTCCGGGTCAATACCCAAGTGCTGCAAGACATCGGCAACGGTATCGCCCGGCTTGGCAGTAACCCGGACGATAGACTCGGCGGTTACCGCCGGATTTTCAGCAAAACGGCGCAGCTTTCCAAACAGTCGAATTTCAACCATGATGACTCAGGTAGTCCCCCATCCCCACTCTCCTTAGTATAAGGAGAGTGGGTAGAAGGTGAGGGCCATATCCGTTATGTTGGCCACTGATCAAAGTCGTAGACGCTGTCCAATACCTCTTCAGGTACATCGAAGGTCACGTCATGGGGCGGTAACTTCTCCAAGTACATGAACTCCGGCATCCGGTCATCAACCTTGGTGAAGCCCGCAGCCTCGTTGAATAATCGCTCTTTCTTCAATATCTCCAGGCCGTAAGCGGCGACCTCATCAACGGTAAAATCTGTACCCATCACGGCAGCACACGATTCTACCATTCCCTCCAAGCCCTCGGGGATGTCCAGGATACAGAAGGCATCGAATAGACAATACCCTGTCGAGTCAAGAAACGCCGTGGATGCTTGGAAGTTGCGGGATAGTTCAGCCTTTTGGATTGCAAAGGGATCGGCCTTGCCGCCTACACCCAATATTTCGGAGGCGATGGTGTAGCCCGCGGTATGGTCGGCGCCCATTGTTGAAGTCGCATAGGTTACGCCAATACCTCTGACCGCACGCGGCTCATAGGCCGGCATCGACTGCCCCTTCACCACAGGTACGCGAGTTATCCCGTAGACATAGCCAACCGTGGCCGTCCCGTTACCGATGATATGTCCCAGCGGTGTCCCCTTGCGTACCTCTTCATTCAACAGCCGCTTGGCCCCCTCGGCATCTCCAAATTCGATGACACCCGCTTCCATCGCCACGCCAATCGCACCACCCATCTCGATGGTATCCAGCCCCACATCGTTGCAGGCCCAGATCAAGTCGCCGGTATCGTCCAGGTTGTCGATGCCACAGTTAGCGCCCAGCCCCCAAACAGACTCGTACTCCTGAACCGAGACCTTGAAGGTTCCATCCGGGTTGGCCCAACGGTTGGAGCACTGAATAATACAACCTGGGTGGCAGGGATGGCCGGTCATACCCGCGCCGTTACGCTGCTCAACGCCTTCATGGATTGCTTCGCCGCTAATCTGTGCCGCTTTCTCAAAACGACCACTAGAAAAGTTACGGGTGGGAAGGCCACCTGCCTCGTTCATGATATTAACTAAGACGGCGGTTCCGTAGGTGTTCAATGCTCCATCCTTCTTGGTTACATCATGACTGAGAGAAGCATTGGTCAGCTTCTTGATACCTGTCTTGAACTTTTTTTTGTCGACGATGTCCACGCCGGGGCCACCCTTGTCATCAACGACGATAGCTTTGAGGCCTTTCGCACCCATCACCGCACCTACACCGCCTCGCCCGGCGTAGCGTCCGGCGGTGTTCTCCTGGTCATTGACACAAATACCGGCACCGGCCATGCGCATCTCACCCGCCGGACCGATACCAATGACCGCCACCTTGCCAAAGCGGTCCCATAAAAGATCACAGGTCTCGTACATCCCTTTGCCAACCAGGTCCTGAGCAGACTCCAGGCTGGCACCATCATTATCGATTTTTAGTAACCAGAACTGGTCCTTCTCCGGTCGCCCCTCAATGACAATAGCCTTAAGCCCCAATTTGGCTATCTTCTGGCTGGAAAGACCACCAGCATTAGACTCCTTGATACCACCCGTCAGGGGCGATTTGGTCCCGAAGGATGTCCGGCCCGAAGTGGGTGCCGCGGTACCACTGACGATACCCGGTGCAATAACCAATTTGTTATTCGGGCCAAGCGGATGACAAGTGGGTGGAACCTCATCACTAACGATGGCGGAAGTCAAGCCACGTCCACCCCACTTGAGATACGCCTTCGGCACCTCCTCATACTTGACGGTTCGGTCGGTCATGTTGACTCGTAAAATCTTACTCATATCAATTTACCTCCTTGCAAACCATTCAATACGTTTTATATGTGACTGCATAATAATATTGAAATTTGTTAGTTTTGGCTCGGACAGAGAGAAATGCGTTTCTAGCAGTTGAGACAGTTTCATAAGCAGCAGAAACTCCCACCCCTAATTATATGCTGAAAGTTACCCAGGCGCACCAGGCATGTGTATAGTAAATAGCCTAAACAGGTGGCTAGTGTTGACTTTTACAGAGGTTTATGTAATCGTAAGGGGATCAGTCGAATAAATCACAGACAGATATATAAACCCAAGTAAGACACCCGGTTTTTCCAAAATAGAGTCTCAATTTATCTCACGCTAGGCTCTATTCCAAATAAACCTGGCGTAATCACGTAAAAACCGGGTGTCTAACAAAAGGGTAGCAACTTGGGTTATATGAAAATCTGGTAGAAATATCATTGAAAGTTGACTTTCTTAATGGTAAAATCAACTATTATGCCACCACAAAAATTTGGTCGTTATGAAATCAAATCAGAACTTGGCAGGGGGGGTATGGGGACCGTTTTTCATGCCTATGACCCTCGCTTCCAACGCGAAGTAGCCTTAAAAGTGCTGCCGCGAAAATTTCTGCATGATCCCACCTTTCGGGCGCGCTTTGAGCAAGAAGCTCGAACGATTGGCGTACTTGAACACCCGGCTATTGTTCCTGTCTACGATTTTGGCGAAGAGGACCATCAACCATATCTGGTCATGCGTTACTTACCCGGTGGTTCACTAGATGAACGACTTCAAGGCCAATCTCTTTCTGTTACCGAAGCAATTAAGATTCTTAACCACCTAGCTCCAGCCCTCAATGAAGCCCATGAGCGGGGCATTGTTCACCGCGATTTGAAGCCTGCTAACATCTTGTTCGATCAGCGTCACATGCCCTATATCGCCGACTTTGGTCTGGTTAAACTATCTTCCGGTGGTGAGACAATCACCAGTGGGGATGTAATCGTTGGCACACCAGCCTACATGAGTCCAGAACAGGGAAACGGCGATAAAATTGACGGACGCACTGATGTTTATGCCCTCGGGGTGATCCTGTTTGAGATGCTGACAGGTATCCTTCCCTATAATTCCGAGACGCCGGTGGGTTTGCTTATAAAGCACCTCACCGAACCGATTCCCAATATTCTAAAGGTGAAAGCCGATCTACCGCCATCGTGTCAACGCGTGATTATGCAGGCTCTAGCCAAGAATCCTGATGATCGTTATAGCACGGCAACAGCTCTGGCAACGGCCTTTAGCCAATCCATTAGGGCAGGCTCAGTATCCGAGCCTGCTGTTTCAGCAGCAGACGCCGCTTCTTATTCATCTGAACTAGAAGCTAAGCCAAGTCCACCATTGCCACAACAGTCCGCGCTAAAACCGATAATAACCCAGCTACAAGAATTGGTTTGTCCAAATTGCGGTGCGTCTCTACCGGGTAACATCCAACCGAATCAGCCGGTTGAATGTAATAGCTGCGGCTCACGTTTTATCTTGAGCGATTCGGACATAAATAAAACGATTGTTTGTCCTAATTGTCAAACGATTAACCCGGAAGAGGTACCCTTTTGCTCAAATTGTGATTTTCGTCTGCAAGTAGATTGTGTGCGTTGTTATACAAAAAATCGGGTGGATGCGACTCATTGTTCCAACTGTGGGGTTAATCTGGAAAGCGCCCAAATCCGGCGACGCGAATTGGAGGAGACCAGACGACGTCAGCAGATGGAACGTGAGAAGGCTTTGCTGGCTAAAGAAGAACGGCAGCGCCGGGAAAAAATAGAGGGTCTGCTCAAAGCATTAGAGCAACCTTCGCAGCAAGATATGGCTGTTTATCAGCTTAAGCAATTGGGCAGCGAGGCAGTTCCCGGCCTTATTAATACCTTAACAGGGGCAAAGAGTCCTCGCGCTCGCTCCGGGGCAGCCAAAACCTTAGGCCAAATCGGGGAGCAGCATACCATCAAAGCCTTAATCAAAGCGCGAATAGCCAAAGCCTTAATCAAAGCTCTGACCGACCCGGAGCCTGCGGTACGATATTGGGCTGCCGGGGCGGTGGGCAAGTTCAAAGGTCGGCCCGGCCAACTGGCCGTCGAGCCGTTGGGCGCATTACTCAAAGACCGCAATGATGAGGTATGCCAACAAGCTCGAAAATCATTGCAGGAGATTGGTGGACAACGCGCTCATGAGATTTTAGATCAATCGAAGGGGATTAAGGGCTGGCTCAAGGGCAGCAGCTGATAATAACTTTGCCAACAAACCCATGTCGAGGTATACTATCGGGCTGAACTTATGTTCTAATTGGAGGATTTATGCCCGCTTTTGCAGTCGTTTCGGATTACGAACCCACCGGCGACCAACCGGGAGCCATTAACCAACTGGTCGAAGGGCTAGAGGCCAACCTGATACATCAAACCCTACTAGGCGCGACCGGCACCGGTAAAACCTACACCATCGCCAAAGTGATTGAGCAGGCGCAACGGCCAACGCTGGTGATGGCGCACAATAAGACTCTGGCTGCCCAACTCTACAGCGAGTTCAAAGAGTTCTTTCCCAACAACGCTGTGGCCTACTTTGTCAGCTATTACGACTATTACCAGCCCGAAGCTTACATCCCCAAAAACGATACCTACATCGAGAAAGATGCTCAGATTAACGATGAAATCGACCGGCTTCGGCTGGCCGCCACCCAATATCTTTTCGCCCGCCGGGATGTTATCATCGTCGCCAGTGTCAGCGCTATCTATGGTCTGGGTAGCCCGGAGGATTATGGGCAGGTGGTCATCAATTTTCGGCAGGGCGATATCCGCAAGCGGGATAAAGTCTTGCGCCATCTGATTGATATTCGATATGACCGCAATGATTACGACCTCAAACCGGGGACCTTTCGGGTGCGAGGTGATACTTTGGAAATCATGCCCGCTTACGGCCAGCAAGTCTACCGGATCGAGTTTTTTGGCGATGAAATCGACCGCATTACCGAGGTCGATGCCCTGACCGGCGAAGTGTTGAACCGGCACGTCAGTTTGGATATTTACCCGGCCAAGCATTTCATCACCCCGCAAGACAAGCTGGATGAAGCCCTGATTGACATCAAGCAAGAATTAGAGGCACGTCTGGCAGAACTCAGAGACCAGGAAAAATTACTCGAAGCCCAACGCCTGGAACAGCGCACCCGCTACGATTTGGAAATGCTGCGCGAAGTTGGCTTTTGTTCCGGCATTGAGAATTACAGCCGTCCCTTGAGCCGTCGAGAGCCGGGTAGTACCCCCTGGACTCTCCTTGATTACTTTCCCGATGATTTCCTGATGGTGGTGGACGAGAGCCATATGAGCGTGCCGCAAATTCGGGGGATGTATGCCGGTGATCGCAGCCGCAAAGAAGTTTTGGTCGAATACGGCTTCCGCTTACCTAGTGCTTTGGACAATCGACCCCTTAATTTTCAAGAATGGCAAGACCACATCCACCAGGTTATCTATACCAGTGCTACCCCCGGCCCTTACGAACTTGACCACAGCCAGCAGGTGGTTGAGCAAATCATCCGGCCTACCGGCTTGATTGACCCTGAAGTCGTCGTGCGCCCCATCGCAGGCCAAATCGACAATTTAATCGGCGAGGTTAATCGGCGGATCGAGCAAGGAGAGCGGGTGTTGATTACGACCCTGACCAAACGCATGGCCGAAGATTTGGCCGATTATATGATGGAATTGGGCATTAGGGTGCACTATCTGCACAGCGATATCCACACCTTAGAACGGATTGAGATTCTCCGCGATTTGCGGCTGGGTATTTACGATGTCATAGTTGGCATTAATCTTCTGCGAGAGGGCTTGGACCTTCCGGAGGTCTCGATGGTGGCAATTCTGGACGCCGATAAAGAGGGTTTTTTGCGCTCTAGACAGGCCCTCATCCAGACCATTGGTCGAGCCGCCAGACACGTCAACGGCAAAGTCATTATGTACGCCGATAAAATTACCGATTCGATGCAGTTTGCCATCGACGAGACCAACCGTCGCCGGGCCAAGCAGCAAAAGTATAATGAAGAGCATGGCATTGAGCCAAAATCTATTATCAAACAGATCATGGACATGACGGCAGAAGTTGCCGCAGCCCGTAAAGAAGAACAGCAAGAGAAGATGGTCGCCGAGTCACGGGCGGCCTACAATGTCACCGGAACGATGCCGCCCCATGAGATTGAGTATCTTATCGAACAACTGGAGAAACAAATGAAAGCCGCCGCCGCCGAGCTTGAATTTGAAAAAGCGGCTATGTACCGCGACCAGATTGCAGAGTTACGAGAACAGCTTAAACTTATCCAAGAGGCCGCCGATCCTCGACCGGCTTGGGAGAAAATAAAGTAGGCATATAATATGAGAATTCTTGGTATCTTTGTCGCTGCTTTCGCTTTACTTTTCGGGGTGAGGATGGTCGCTTTGGCCGTCAGGACAGCTTTCAGTGGTAAAATTCTCACCCGCCATGGCGTACGCTCTCAATGGCTACCGGCCCCAACCATGAATGACGCCTGGAAAGTTGCTTTTCGAGACGCTATCATGGGGATACTGCTTATCATTCTAGGGTTCACCCTCCTTACTTAAGGCTTTGCCCAATCCCGCCAGACATGTTATTATTTTGCGACTTACGTCGTTAACGGCTACTTTATGGAAGTAACCATCCGGCCTGCTAATGAATCGGACATTGATGTCATTGTAGAGTTTAGCCATCAACTTTACGAAGATGATCCGGCCTCAATTGATTTGCCTGCCTTTGCGGCCCAATTTGTCCGCTCTGCCTTGGTCCAACTCATCGACACCCCATCATCATTGGGGCGGGTGTGGCTTATTACCGATGGCGATGAACCGATTGGCTATGTGGTACTGACGCTTGGGTTCAGTTTGGAATATCATGGTCAAGATGCCTTTATCGATGAGTTATTCATCAAGGCCAGCCATCGGAGAAAAGGTGTGGGGACAAAAGTGATGGAATTTGTGGAAGCGGCCAGTCGTGAGTTAAATATTAATGCCTTGCACCTTGAGGTTGAGCGGGCGAATCTACCGGCTCGAGACTTATACCAAAAGTTTGGTTTCGAAGACCACGCCCGCTACTTGATGACTAAATTGCTCAAATAACTATTCGATGCTCAAAAAATGACCGAACCCGTTTGGAAAAAATATCTCACGGACTGGAATGAAGGTCTGGGGGTGGTCTACGAACGTTTTGTTCTTAACGATTATCTGGACAAAATCGTCGATCAACACAACATCAAGACAGTATTGGAAGCGCCTCTTTATGGTATGGCCGGGGTCAGCGGTATCAACTCGGTGCAGTTAGCCAAACGGGGCTGTGCTGTCACCCTGGTCGATGAAAATGAAGAGCGACTGGCAGGTATCACCAAGATATGGAAGCGCCTTGATTTGGCCGCAATTTTTGTACATCACCAAGATTTTGGACAACTCCCCTTTGAGGACAACAGTTTTGACTTGGCTTGGGAGTGGGCTGGGCTTTGGTATCTGCCCAATGCCGAAAGCCTGCTAAAGGAACTGGTCCGGGTAACACGCCGGTTGGTTTTTGTGGCAATGCCCAATAATCTCCAGGTAGGTTATTTGATGCGCAAATACGTCATTGACCGTGATTTTTTTCCAACTGTGGATGAAAAATGGGTCCAAATGAGGCGCATCAAAAAAACGCTCAAGGCCGTTGGAGTCTCTTTTATCGACGAGGGGGTGCTGGATGTCCCGCCTTGGCCCGATACTGTGATGCCCGCTGCCGAGGTGTTGAAACGTCTGGGCATTAAAAGCAAAAAGCTGAACGAACAGTTCACAGGCGAGGGATGGACATGGAACACTATGGCCTATTATCTAGGTGAACAACCACAGCTACGTGATAAGGTGATGAAATATGCCTGGCTTGACCACGCCCGGCTACCCTGGCAGCTAAAGACTATTTGGGCGCATCATCGGTATGTTTTGGGCAGGATAACAAGGTAGCAAAGTAGAAAAGCAACAGGGTAGCAAGGGGACAGAGTGGCAAGATTATAGACATATTCCACCATCTTGTTACTCTGCAACCTTGTTACCTTGCCACCTTGCTATTCTACTACCTTGTTACTCTGCAACCTTGTTATTTTGTTACTTTGGAGGATAATCTATTTTGAAAACCCTAGTGACCGGTGCAGCTGGTTTTATTGGCAGTACTTTGACAGAAGTCCTTCTCAAGCGTGGCGATACTGTTATTGGGCTTGATAATTTTAACGATTACTACGACCTGGCCCGTAAGCAGGCTAATATCGCCTCCTTTAAAGATCATCCAAATTATACGCTCCACGAGGCGGACTTTCGCGATAAAGCCAGTGTAGAGAACATTTTTGCTGAACACAAACCGGACTGTGTAGCCCATATTGGAGCTATGGCCAGCGTCCGGTACTCTATAAACCACCCCCATATCTACATTGAGACGAATATCGGAGGTACTCATAATTTACTCGATGCAGCCCGGCAACATCAAGTCAATAACTTTGTCTTTGCCTCTACCTCCTCAGTCTACGGTCAAACCGATAAGATTCCTTTTGTGGAAACCGACCCCACTGACCATCCCTTGGCAGTCTATCCGGCGAGCAAAAAATCTTGTGAAGTGCTAGGGCATGCCTATCACAATTTGTTTGATCTCAACTTCACCGCCCTGCGTTTTTTCAATGTTTATGGCCCTAAAGGGCGTCCCGATATGATGCCTTACATTGTCATCGAAAGTATCCTCAAAGAGAAAGAAATCACGCTCTTTGACGATGGGGAAATGCACCGCGATTGGACCTTTATAGATGATATCATACAGGGAGTGGTAGCAGCACTTGATACACCTCTGGGGTATGAAATAATAAATTTAGGGCGTGGCGAACCTGTTTTGATGCGTGACTTTATACAAATTGCCGAGGAGATTGTAGGTAAAAAAGCTATCATCAAAGCCAGCCCTGCCCCCCGCACCGAACCAAAAATCACATACGCCAATATCGAGAAAGCCCGCCGGTTGCTCAATTACAACCCACAAACATCCGTTGTTGATGGCATGAACAAATTCTGGGCCTGGTACCAACAAGAAGTCATGGGCTAAGATGAAAAAATACCGTCGTCTATGGGTCATCTGTATCCTAAGCGCTTTGACCATTTTTGCCCTGCTTCGCCTAGGGAATATCGACATCAGCTTCGAGACCTTAGCCAGGGTCAATTTGGGCTGGTATGCGCTGGTTGTGGTATCTTTCTATGCCAGCATTATTGCCAGAGGCTGGCGCTGGCAAGGTATTCTAAAAGCGATGGGCTGGCCGGTTGGGTTTGTTTATGCAACTGCGTTGCTCACTACCGGTCTGTTTACCAGCGCTATTTTACCGGCGCGGGCTGGTGATATTGGCCGGGTGGCGATTCTCAAACAAGATCATAAGATTCCAATCGCGCAGGGTATAGCTTCCATTGCCAGCGAGCGGGCGCTGGATGTTTTTTCGATTTTAACTCTGGCTATGATAGCGGCCTGGCTGGCCCTCCCAGGCCGAATCCCCCCCGAAGTTTTACAATTGATGCTTGGTGTAGGTGTTTTGTTTATCCTGGGTTTGGTTGGTTTATTGATTATCCCTGGTATAGAAAATTGGCTACGCGAAGGCAGATTAGTCAAGAAAATGGTCCCGACCAAAGGTTGGTCATTCTTCCAGAAAATGCTTGATTTTGGCTTTTCGTTGATTGAAGGGGTACGCATGTTGGGTCGAAAGCCGGGTTCACTCGTAATAGCGATTGGACAAAGTTTTTTGATTTGGATTTGGGATGCCTTGATGATCTATTTTATTCTCATTAGCCTTGGTATTGTCGCTCCCTTTAGCATGAGCCTCTTTACAGCTATGATTAGCGATTTGATGACAGCGGTGCCTCTCACCCCGGGCGCATTAGGTCAGTTTGACGCAACACTCATCAGTTTGCTAACCTTATTTGGCCTGACCCGCTCCGATAGCAGCCTGACCACATTACTCCTCCGTCTCATTCAACTATGGACATTTATCCCCATCAGCGGTTTGGCGACCTATATTTTTGGCTTTTCCAGAGTCCTCAATCTTGATAGCACAAAGATTAATCCACCCCAAGTACCTCCAGTATCAACTTCCCCTGCATCCAACTTAGCAGAGAGCTAGAAGAAGATGGCGAGTCAGCAAATATTCAAACTAGCCTCTGGTTCTTGCTCCAATAAAAAGTCGAGGTGAAGAATGTTGGCGCTCCCAAAAGGTATGCAAAAGTTGCAAGCCACCTTCGAACGCCATACCGATTTTATCTTACTTTTGATTCTGTTTGTCACTTTTCGACTGTTAGCTCTGGCTGCCTACCGCCCTGGGGGTCTGGTTTTAGACTTTTCGGATTTTTATTGGTATCGCAGCTTCGCCGAACTCACCCGCCAGGGCTATTATCCCTTCGATACTCTCTGGACTACCTACCCTCCCCTCTTCCCCACAATAATGATAGCCATCTACCAGGTGAGTACATTAGCGCCACCTTGGGAATACGCTAATTTGTGGTTTACCCTACTGTTGGGTGGCTTCTTTCTTCTCTTTGAGATTGGCAATTTTATTTTATTGTATCTCTTTGCTCTAAAGCTTTACCCAACCAGCCAGCAGGCTGGAATGAACTTCAGGTCCCAAAATGCGATACGGCCTTGCTGGATATATGCTGCTCTATTTGTTCCGGTTTACACCCTTACCGGCTGGTTTGAAAGCTATCCTATCTTTTTCTTTCTACTCAGTCTCTACCTACTATTGCAAAGACGTCCTTTTCTCAGCGCTTTTTTTACGGGTATCGGCTTTATGATTAAGCTCGTTCCCTTAATCCTGATACCTGTCGCTGTTCAACTTTTCTCTCGCGTTAAATACCAATTATCAGTCACCAATCGCCAATTATCCTTCATCAAACATCAAGCGCGAATGGGAGACGAAACACAAAACCCGAAGCCCGAAACACCATTATTGACATTGATCGCTCCTTTCGACCTGCCCCGTATCTTTATTTATTTCTCTATTTTTTTGGCAACGGCTGTCATCATCGCGGCTCCATTTTATTTCATGAACCCCAGCCTTATACTCGGTCCCCAACAGATTACAGGCGCTCGCCAGCCCTGGGAGACCGTATGGGCTTTAATCGACGGCAATTATGATTATGGCGTCATCCCTCTGGATATGCGTAATCTGGCCTGGACACCCGGCGATGCTCCGCCCACTCGCATTCCCTGGCTGTGGGTTACAACGATGTTTGGCATAATTTACCTTGCATTTTATACTCGCCCCTTCGATTGGGCGACTCCCCGTAAGACCCTGGCTTTTGTGGGATTTACCCTATGCTTGTTTATGCTTTGGTCTAAAGGGTACAGTCCGCAATGGCTTGGCTGGCCGCTTTTTTTCGTTGCCCTGCTGTTACCCAATTTGCGCGGCGTGGTTTATGCCACCATTCTTAGTCTGGCTAACATCATGGAGGGTAATTTTTACTTCATTATGTTTCCTCAGGAGCGCTGGCTCTTTGCGGCGACGGTTCTTATTCGTACTTTTTTGCTCATCGTACTGGCTGTTGAATTTTTATGGCTCATCTGGCCCCAGCACGTCACACCCCAGATAGAAAAAGTCCGGGCTTGGGGATTGGCCGCGTTTGTTGCCTTGCTGGTTGTTGCTTCCATTCCGGCGGGATTGCAACTGGGCCGCAGTTACTTCGAACAGCGTCTACAGCAGAGTCCCTACAGCGCCACCATCACTCGCTTGCAAAATGAACAGGTCACTGGCGCACTTCTGCTCAATAGCCAGACTGTTTACGACTGGTTTTATCCCTATCTGCGCGGTACCTACACCTTGTCCATGCTCGACGATTATGCCCCTCCTGGCGATTCTGTTGAGGCTCGTACTATCAATCTTCTCGATGATATTGCCAGTCAAACCGACGTCCTTTGGATTTATGATGCTGACGCGTCAATCAATACCCCCTCAGAAGAAACTCTAACCACCTGGCTTGGTGACCGCCCCCCGGCGCACATTCAGGATATTGACGGTGGACGATTATATCTGTTTATTTTGAAGTGATGATATGTCACCTGTAACAAGTTGCTCTTTATCAATACACCTCGACTCGTTACGGTATTATATGATGTCTATAAATGAATTGATGGGTTTTGACATCATATCAATGAAAAAGTATAATATGATGTAATAATTGTGTTTTTAGGATTATGACCCATGCATCGCTTACAATTATCGCTGACCAAAACCCAATATGAATTCTTAAAATCAGAGGCTTTTGTTTCAGGCAAAAGCATGGCCGCTATTTTACGAAATTTATTGGATGAAATCATAGATAACCGTCAACAAAATATGCTGAAGGATGATCCAATCTGGGGCGTCATTGGTGTTGCTGAGGAAGTGGAGGGGCCGACCGATGTGAGCGTCAATGTTGACGAATATCTCTACGGCGCTTCTCTGGAACCGGCTGGTCGTGACCAACTTCAAAAAGTGGCCGAGGAAGCGGATGAGTACGATACTGATTGACACCAGCGCTCTCCATGCTCTTAACTATGCCAGAGATGATAATCACACCAAAGCAGTCACCTATTTCAAATCGCTGGCTGGGCGAGTCAAACCGATTTTAACTGAGTGGGTTTTTGTGGAAACAATGAACCTGACCAAGGCCCGTCTTGGGCCAAAGTATGCCATCGCCTTTGGCAGTCAATTGCGGGCCAGTAAAGCCTTTTATCCTCTAATTTTGACAGAGGCCGACAAACAAACCACCTGGGACATTTTTGAACAATATCGTGACAAACCCTGGAGCTACGTCGATTGTTCACTGTTAGCGGTAGCACAACGTTTAACGATTAAACAGATATTCACCTTTGACCATCATTTTGAGCAGATGGGCCTTGAGATGCACCCGTGAAAATTGGGATAACGTGTGGTATAATGGAAATCATCAGCAAGTTTAATTGCTCATGAGTGAAAGAATTGAGAGGTCTTGAATGGAAAAGACTGTCGGAACATCACAAGCTGAAGGCATCGTAGAAAAAATCACCTACGAGGAATTTCTACAGAAATACACCGATGTCCGTGCTGAATGGGTAGATGGGGAGGTTAAAGTTCTTATGACAGCTTCAGATAAGCACCAAGACCTTGCTGACTGGCTTACCGCCATTTTGCGAATGTTTGTAGAATCATTTAATTTGGGTTGGATTCGTTCCGCTCCCTTCAATATGCAACTCCCCCATCTTGAGCGAGGACGAGAACCTGATATTCTATTTGTAAGCAAAGAGCGACTCCAAATTGTGCAAACCACTCACCTGTCCGACGCTGCCGACCTGGTGATTGAAATTGTCTCTCCCGAAAGTGTGGGTCGCGACCGGGGCGATAAATTTGTTGAGTATGAAGCGGCTGGTGTCCGCGAATATTGGCTTATCGACCCAGACCGTGAACAGGCCGAATTTTACCAATTGGCCGATACCGGACGCTATCGATTAGCTATGCTTGATGCCGAGGGTCTTTTCCATTCCTTAGTTCTGCCAGATTTTTGGCTGAAGGTCGATTGGCTGTGGCAAGACCCTTTACCCAAAGTCCTCAATGTGGTACGGGAGTTAGGACTATTAGAGTAATACATTCTCCCCTCCTCTCCTCTCTCCTCTCCGTTCTCACTTCTCTCTACGCTGCCCTATTTCTCTTTCTATTTGCTATCTATCTGCTAACCTACACCCCCCGTATCAACTCCAGCGATGGATTGGCGATGTTCGCTACGGCAGAAAGTATGGTCCGCCGGGGGTTGGGGGCAGTGGATATCGAGCAAATCCGTTGGATGGGCTTGCAACAGGGAACTTTCGGCCTTGATGGTCTTCTTTACTCGCGTAAAGGTATCGGGGTGCCAACTGGCCTGCTCCCACTGACCTGGCTGGGGTTGGTTGTACCCTGGTTTGGCACGGTGAGCGTGAGTCTGCTCTTCAATGCCATTGTCATCGCCTTAACGGCAGTGCTATTGCTCGCCTACCTGCAACAATTAGGCTATAACCGGCTAATCGGCCTGATTGTCGCCCTCACTTTTGGCCTGGCTACCCTGGCCTGGCCCTATGCCAAATCCCTCTTCAGCGACCCCTTTGCCGGATTACTACTGATGGCAGCAGCCCTCATGTTGCTCAAATTTCGCCACGCATTATTGAACACGAAAACAAGAAACGAACGAAACAATCCGGAAAATACCATCTCCCCTGCCCCTCCGCTCCCCCGCTCCCTCACCTGGGTCAAAACTACCATTACCGGCAAACCATTCCTCTACCCCTTCCTCGCCGGGCTACTCCTGGGCTGGAATGTCGCCACCCGTTTTGCCGAGGCGATCTTTTTGCCGGTTTACGGGCTGCTCCTACTCTACTATCTGGGTTCCAGGGTAGTCGAACCAGAATCACGGCTTTACCGCCTCCGACTCCGCCGCCCGATTACCAATCCCTGGCCGCCTATCCTGGCATTTGGCAGCCCGATTGCCCTCATTGGGCTGGGCCTCATCAGCTTCAATATTTTTCGCTACGGCGACCCATTTAACACCGGCTACTTACCCAACGAGACTTTCAGCGGCGTTTTGTGGGATGGAATCTTAGGTCAATTAATCAGTCCGGGCCGGGGGTTGCTCCTTTATTGTCCAATTTTGTTACTCAGCCTGGCAGGCGTTGCCCCTTTCTTCCGCCGCTTCCGGGCCGAAGCGACGCTGGCCGCAGGTATCATCCTCATTCATTTGCTGCTGTACGGCAAATGGTTCATGTGGCACGGCGGCTACGCCTGGGGACCGCGTTTCATGATTCCCACCCTACCCTTTTGGGCCATGTTACTGGCTCCCGTCGTTGAATACGTTTTTACCTCTAGAGTTCCAGAAATACACGTTGATAATCCAGAATCCAAAATCCAAAATCCACACAGTCCTGCGGCCTGCGCAGGGAAATCCAAAATCTTCCGCATCGCCTTCCTCATCCTCACCACCCTCAGCCTCATCCCCCAACTGCTGGGCGTAACCATCGACTTTGCTCCGTTTCAAAACGCCCTACTCGACACCGGACTACCCCTCTTTGCCCGCCAGACTTTCTTCGATCCCCAATACTCGGCCTTCATCGGAGCCTGGGCCTTTATTACCCCAGAGACATTAGACCTGGCCTGGGTCTGGAATGGGAATATCAATAGGTGGTTGTTGGTCGTGCTGGTAGCCAATATTGCTATTACCGGATTTTTTTTGTGGAGATTGGTAGTTGGCCGAAGGTGGGGATTAACGGATAGGGAATCGCCACTCCCCTCTGCTCCTCTGCCCCCCCACTCCCCGTCCCTGACCCTTCTGCCTTATCTCTCCACCCTCATCGCCACACTCTTTCTCCTGATCCACACCCACGCCCTCCCACCGAAGGACATCAAAGAAACAGTCGCCACTTTGAATCAATCCGTGCGGCCAAACGATGCTATCATCACCAATGACCCGGAAATAGCGATGCCTTTCGCCGAGTTGTACAAAGGGCGCGCGCCGGTGCTGGGCTTGAGCAACGGCGGTTTTCCCCTGCCAGAGGACGTGACACGTCGCGTGGAGAAGACAATAGCCGACCACGCGCAGATTTGGTGGCTGCCCAATTGGCTGCCGCCGGAAGAGAGCGCCGTCGAGCAAATCTTGTTGGCCGAGGGGCTGCGGGTACGCAATGAAACGTTGGGGGATCAGCGTCTGGTGCTGTTTGCCTTTCCCCCTGACATACCGGCGACTGTCCAGCCGGTTGGGGCCGACTTTGCCCATCAAATCACGCTGACTGACGTGGCCTATTATAATCCAACGGCCAAAGCCGGGACGGCCTTCCCGATTGAACTGCATTGGCAAGCCGTCACCCCGCTGAGCGAAGATTATCACGTTTTCATCCACCTGTTGGATGGCGACGGTCAGATTATCGCTCAAGCCGATGGACAGCCCGACCAATGGCGTCGCCCCACCTCGAGTTGGCGCGTGGGCGAGACGATCATAGACCAGCACGGGCTGTGGATTCCGGCGGACACCGCGCCGGGAGTCTACAACCTGCGAATAGGGCTATACCGCCCCGCCGATGGGCAGCGGCTACTCCTGCCGGATGGGGAGGATTCGGTGGGGGTTGAGGTAGGGGTTGAGTAGAGTGTCCAATTGTATCTGCCCTAACCACCTTATAGGGGGTGAATCATGAAATCCCAAACAATTCTCTTAGTTTTGTTACTGGGCATTATGAATGCTTCATGCACTCCGTTGTTCTATAACGCACATCAGGACGAATTGCGCACGGTTTATGAACGTAGTCGCGTAAAAATTACGCAAGCTAGAAAAACTCTTGATACTTCTCATCTTTCAGATGTTTTTACACAAAATGCTTTGGAGACTATTGAAAAAGAATTTGCTATTGAGAGAGAGATGGCAGAAAATGATTCAACGTCTATAGGAGAAGAGATAGAAGTTGATTGGGTAAGCGTTGAATCATACCAGCCTCCTGAGGCAATCATAGAAGTTAAATACTTCTATAGAACGTATACTTACAATAGAAATACAGGTGAAGTCACATATCATGACATACCTCACAGATATTGGCGGATTTTTAAGTATAGAATGCTTCAGGAAGATGGAGCATGGAAAGTAGATGAGACACTAGAATTTGTGGATTGGAGTGGGTAAACTCTCCTCGGTATTGGAAGCATTATGCAAAAGCTTGGTTGTGAGTGCCTCGTACCATCATTCACAATTCACGAATCAACAATTCACAATTCATCATTACTTATGCTATAATATTTGTTTGCTAGAGCATTGATGTAGGGGCGAGGCAACTCGGCTTGACGGTCTCGGTGTAAAACAAGGTATCTCCGAGTTGCCTCGCCCCTACCGGCTGAGGAGCCAGCACGTCTTTGTGCGACACGAGGACGTGCCTCTCTCCTCGAAACCCGAAACCTATAAAATTTGACCCTCACCCCCGTCGCTGCCGCGACTCCCCCTCTCCCAATGGGAGAGGGGGTTGGGGGGTGAGGGGTATATACTCAGGAGTAATGATGATGCAAGAGCTACACAGCCGACTTACCGACATGGCGGAGCGTGTCGGTTTAAATATGGTGCGTCTTTGACATCGCCGGGAAGCAGAAACAGCTTGAAACCCTAGAAAAAGAATCACAAGCGCCGGATTTTTGGAATGACCAGCGGGGGGCGCAAGAGAAGATGCAACAATCATCCGCTTTGCGCGACCAGGTGGAGACCTGGCAGGATTTTGAGCGCCGCATCAAAGAGGCGCTGGATTTAGTCGAGATGTCCGCCGAAGAGGAGGATGATACCCTGCTGGCCGAACTCACCAGCGAAACCGATGAACTGGAGAGCCTGTTGGAGAAGCTGGAGTTTCAACTCGTTCTCTCCGGCAAGCACGACAAAGATGCGGCCTTGCTCTCCATTCACGCCGGGGCTGGCGGCACGGAAAGCCAGGACTGGACCGAGATGCTCATGCGGATGTATCTTCGCTGGGCCGAAGCCAGCGGCTATAAAGCCCGGCTGGTGGACGAAACACTGGGAGAGGAAGCGGGCCTCAAGAGCGTCACCGTGGAAATCGAGGGGGAGTATGCTTATGGCTACCTCAAAGCCGAGCGGGGGGTGCACCGTCTTGTAAGAATTTCGCCTTTTGATGCGTCCAGTAGACGTCACACTTCCTTCGCCCTGGTCGAAGCCATCCCCGACATCGCTTCCGATATCGAGATTGAAATCAACCCCGACGACATCGAAATGGATGTGTTTAAATCGGGCGGGGCGGGTGGCCAGCACGTCCAAAAAAACTCGACAGCGGTGCGGATTAAACATATCCCGACCGGCCTTGTGGTAAGCTGCCAGAACGAGCGCAGCCAACTGCAAAATCGGGAAACGGCCATGCGAATTCTGCGGGGCCGCCTCTACGATTTGGAGCTAAAAAAGCAAGAGGAAGAGCAAGCCCGCTTAAAAGGTGAGCATATCGAAGCCGGGTGGGGCAACCAGATTCGCTCTTACGTGTTGCATCCTTACAAGATGGTCAAAGACCACCGCACCAATCACGAAGTGGGCAACGCCGAGGCGGTCCTCGATGGTCGGTTGGATGATTTCATCGAAGCCTATTTACGCCACACCATCGGCGAAAATAACCCGGTGGCCTGATAAAGAAAGAGCAAACTTCTATCGCAAATGGCACGAATTTGTCGATGGTAGTTATTCAACTGTAACGATCAAAATTTATGGCGGCAAGCCCCCAAATGTCACGTAATTTGGCTCATTTCGCACAGCGTGGGCAAAGTCGGACCTAGAGATTGTATGGTGGCGTAAGGGCGAGGCAACTCGGCTTGAAGGTCTGGGTGTAAAACAAGGTCTCTCCGAGTTGCCTCGCCCCTACCACAGCCGGTTTCATTTGTCAATCGACCTTTAAATTGCCTTGGCTCATTTCGATGGCTTGCTATTTTTCATATAATGCAAAATCCCGTCGCCGACGGCCCAGCCTTCATTTTCATTGAGCATTTGGATGCTGCGAATGACAAACCCGCCGGGACGTGGGACCGGCTGCCATTGTCCATCCACATAATGCCAGAGGTGGGTAGCATTGCCTATCCAGGCTTCATCTGGGGATATGGCGGCAACTATCTGGAGATTAGTAAAGGCAGGACTTCTGACGTACTGCCAAACTCCATCCTGATAACACATCACTACGCCCTGTTCACCAATGATCCAACCTGTTTGCTCATCAAACATATCAATATTATTTAAGGTGATGGTTGCCCCTTCCGCTATAGATTCCCAAACACCATCTTGATAATGTAAAAATGTACCAAAATCCCCAACAACCCAGCCTTCCTGAGAACTAATCATAGCAATGGCTTTTGGCTCGGACCCATCAGGCAATTCCTCGGCTTGCCATTCGCCGTTGATGTAGTGAAAGATACCCGCATAACCAACCATCCAGCCTTCATTCTCGTTAAGCATGTCCACATCGGTCAGGTCTTCAGTGGTGGGACTGGGTACCGGTAGCCATTGGCCTTGAACATAGTGCAAGATTGTTCCTTGTGTGCCAACAATCCAACCGTCTTCCGGGTTTAGCATCTCAATCACCCGCAGGTCAACAGAGTCCGAGACAGGGGTATATACCGACTTATCCACCAACCGCCATACGCCATCCTGGCCGCGTCTAAAGATGCCCTCACGTGCAACTGCCCAGACCGTTCCATCATCTAAGGGGGCAACATCAAACAAACGAGGGGCTTCTCCTTGTTCTGCGCGAAGTTGCCACCGTCCATCATGGTAATGTAGCATGGTGTTGTTTCTTCCCACGGCCCAGCCTTCGCTGACGTCAACCATATCAATTGAAACCAGGCTGTTTCGGGTTGGACTCTCCGTAGCTTGCCACATACCATTTTGATAATGATAGATTGTGCCAAAACCGCCGACGGCCCAGCCTTCATTCGCATCAACAAAACTCATATCTTGCAAGATACCTTCACCTTGGGCAGCGTTGGACCCCGCTATATTTAATTGATGCACCTCTTGCCATTGTCCGTCTTGATAATGCAGAATCGCAGTTCCTATGGCCCACCCTTCATTGGGACTAATAAACTCAAGATCATAGAAGGATTGACCGTAATATTCCTCATCCTTAACTGAAGTAGGTTCCCAAAACGGCGGTTGGTAGTGCAATATTACGCCATCTTCTCCTACTACCCAACCTTCGTCAGCATTAAGCATCGTCACGCTATGTAAGATACGGTCAATAGGACCGGCTGTCTCAACCCACTGCCCGGCACGATAACGATATAACTCACCATCAAATCCTGTAGCCCAGCCGTCTTCTGCATCGACCATCGACAGATCGAATACAATCCCTCCAGTATATTCTTTTTGCCAGTCACCGTCACGATAATGGTAGATTTCCCCCTCAACGATGGCCCAGCCTTCGCTGGGGCTAACCATCGTGCAATGGGTAACGCCCCCGGCATCCACTTTATGGCTCAACTGCCAGGTGGGGCTGGTATCTCCCGACGCGGTGGTATAGTGAAACGCATCTCCTCCGGCGCTGTAGGCCCAGCCCTCGTCGGCGCTGATCATATCAACATAGGTAAAGTCACCAAAGCAGGCTACCCCCCCGCTGGGGTCGCACTGCCAGCCACCGGCGGTGGGGGCCAGGGCAGGTTGGATTCGTACTGCCGGACAGGGCAAATTGTTCCTTACAGCCAGTTGCGGCCGAGGGGGGATTGAAGTCGCTACCGGTGCTGGGATGATAGGAACAGGTGTCGGCGAAATCGTGGTTGGCGTAAGAGCAGTTGGGGCGCAGTTCGCCAGCCCTATCAGGAAGAAGAGTAAGCCAAGCAGCCTCTTAAGTTTTATCTGCATCGTTACCCTTATTCCAATGTTAGCCGTTGGAGTGGGTATTTCTCTCGCCAAAATTCGCAGACTGAAGTCTGCACTCCAACCTACGGTGGGTGCTAAATCCTATACTGGAATTAGTTTGAAACCGACACTTTTCATCATCCGTCATTCCCGCCCGTTTTAAGCGGGAATCCATGCCACACAACCTATGGATGCCCGATAAATACATTCGGGCATGACGAAACAGATACCTAAAAGGGCTGGTTTCATTCTGTTTTTAGTATAGTACATTGTCAATGTTAAATTGAGATGTAGGGGCGTTTGGCAAACGCCCAAATTTGCTAGTGTGGTTGGGCGAATGCCATTCGCCCCTACAAATCAACTCGTCGATTCACCATTCACGAACTACTAATTGTAATCAACGTACCACCCTTCTTCAAGGTGGGGTATCCGTTCGGCGACACGGTTCATCCAGGGTACGGCGCGATAGTTGGCGGTATCGGCCAGCACGCGGGCGCGACTGACGGCGATGGTGTTGAGGAAGCGGTCGCGGGCGGTCTCATTGGCGATTTCCAGAGCCTCCTTCCAAATGGAACGCCCGGCCACAAAACCACTGGCTCCAGCATCACAGGCCAGCTCGATTTGCAGTTGAAAAGTGGGGAAATTAGCCCCGCCGCCAAATAAGACCCAGGGGGTACCTTCGGTGATTTCGGACAGTTGGCGACAATAATGGTGCATCTTGGCCGTATCGGTCTCATATTGGGCATCAGCTGGGAACTCGGCTCTTAGAATATCAGCCCCTAAGGGAACCAGCCGCCGGGCCGACTCCAACACCAGTTCGGGACGTAAGGCAGCAAAAGCCGGATCGGTTTTGGCCTGGTCCGGGTCGATGGGGTAGCAAATAGGCTCCAATATCAGGGGAATCTCGTGGGTTTCACATTCTGCGGCCACCTGACTGACCATCGCTTCTTGCACTTTGGCGGCAGGCGAGTCAGGGTGATAATAGACCGCTAGCTTAACCCCTACCCCGCCGAGCCGCTTTATCGCCGCCACGCCCCAATCGGCTAATAGGGTTGTGGTACGGTTTGTGCTATTGCCGCTATAGCCCGTCTCTTCAAGAGCCACGGCAAAGCCGGTGCTATCTGGCAAAACCCCACTGGTGATAACCGGCCCGGCACTATAGACCGGGTCGAGCAAAACCGCGCTGGCATGAGGGGTCAAAGCATGGGCCATACGTATCTTTTCGGCTACAACCAGGTCCCAATCGGCTGACTCAACACCTAATGTTTTTCTCAGCACCGCCGCAAAGTCATCCCGGTGATCGAAGGCGATGATGGTAAATACGCCGAGTTCATTGGTCAACTGCTGCAAACAACGAATCTTTCCCAGTGAAAGAGGTTTCATATCGCTTACCTCCCGGCTACTCTCTACCTTGAAAAAACTCCATCAAACCGTACCATAGCAGCAGAAAGGCTACGCCTTCATCCAAGTTGCCAACGATGGGGAAATTATCGGGTATAATTTCGACAATACCGGCACCGGGGTTAAGGATGTAGATGAGTCCCACAAGAGCAGCCAGATAGGTTACCCAACGGGGAATGCCTCTGAAAGAAGGTGGAGTATTAAAGATACTTAATTTATTGTTATCATCCATATAGACTGTTTTCCTTACGAGTGGTTATCGCAAACGCCCATTACATTTCAGGCGAAGGCTTGTTTAATCCTCTGAAAATAGCTTGCTAAGGAGTCAAAAAGTGTACTTTTTGACTCCTTATTTTCATTGTCGTTGTCGTCCCATTAGGGACTGTCGCACTCCCTTATAGAATTTTACTAAGGTAAGCCCTATTTTCCAAACCCAATAAAAAAACAGGTACGCCTGTATGTGGTAGCTCTGCCCTAAACCGTGGAGGGAATCAGATTGTAAAAAGGTTATAAACCAAAAAGTCCCACCAAATGGTGAGACCTTGGAAAAGCGGGCGAAGAGATTCGAACTCTCGACCTTCTCCTTGGCAAGGAGACGTTCTACCACTGAACTACGCCCGCATTAGACAGGGGTGGCAGGAATTGAACCCGCAACCTTCGGTTTTGGAGACCGACGCTCTGCCAATTGAGCTACACCCCTCTATAATTATGAAGGGGGAATAGTGAATACGGGGTGATGAATGATATTTACATTCATCGCCCATAATTCACCATTCATGATAGCGGGGGGAGGATTCGAACCTCCGACCTCCAGGTTATGAGCCTGGCGAGCTGCCTCTGCTCCACCCCGCATCGAATAAGGTTGATTAATGTAGATAAGTTTTGTACTCCCGATTCTGTTTTAACCGTCATCTGTCTCAGGCTACCACAGAGGTAGTCTGGCAACGCCTGGTCTGTAGAGTGTTACTCTACCTCACCTTTGCCGCTGCGATGAGACCGAACCGTTGCCAGCCCGGCCCACTCACCTTGCTCTCGATTGCACGCTCGCCCAGCCAGCACTTGTTACCAAGTGCTGCTGGTAGGCTCTTACCCTACCATTTCACCCATCACCCCTCTCAAGGCTGGTTTGCTTTCTGTTGCGGTTGTAGTCAAAGTCGCTTTTCAGCGCTCTGCCCTCACTTACTGTTTCGTGAGGCAATCTTGCTCCAAATGTATATGGAGCCAAGAGTCAGGAAGTTCCTCTACTCAACTCTTTAGGTTGAGCAGCGACGGATCCGCTTATCTACATAAATCTAAGTTAAGGAACAACAGTCCCAGAAACTCACGCTACCATAGGAATAGGCCAAGCCTATTTTTAAGGCGTCCCCGGCAGGATTCGAACCTGCGACCTTTTGGTCCGCAACCAAATGCTCTATCCACTGAGCTACGGAGACATGAAGTTACCGGGTTTTGTTACATCACATCTAAGCAAGGGAAAATAATAGCATAGGTTCGGCACATTGTCAAACAAAATTTACAGCGGTTAAAATCGGTTAGTGCTTCGAGGCCTTTATATTTATTAACAAGCGTTGGAAAGCCTGCTCATACGCCTGAGCATCTTGCCATTGGCTGAAATCCTCAATGTCGCGGATATTGAGGATCAAGGCCGGCCATTGGCTATAAACTCCTTTTACTGCCTCGTCCAGACGCACTGGAAACAAAATTAACTCACCGTACTGTTGTTCTTGAGCCAGAGCTGTCTCGACTTCTTGCTCAATCCATTGGCTTTGTACTGAATGTTCCGACATGACAAGCAGCAGCTTATCATGCACCCGAACCGTCTCATCGGTTGTGGGGTGAATATCTGCCCCAATAGTTAAATTCTTCGGGGCAAACCAGCAACGAATGCCATTCTGTTGTAAATCATTATGAAGACGTTGAGCAAAAGCTTCATCTTGAAAGGCATAGCTGATAAAGCAAGAGTAATATTTACTCTCCTCTTTTGTCAAGGCGGCCACATGGCGAATAAAGACATCCGGCACCCCCGCCCCACGCAGGAAGGCTTCGGCAATCTTCCCTTTAGAGCGATAAATAGTATCAATCCCTATTGTCGAAGGACCTTGATGATAGGTGGTTTCAAGCCCCTTTGTTCCACTGAGGTCAATATCGCCAAAGACACTATAGGCAATAGTAGCCTGGTCGAGGTTAGCCAAATCGAGGTTTGCGCCACTCAGGTCGGCCCCACTCAGGTCGGCTCGGCTCAGATTGGCCCAAAGTAAATTTGTCCACTGTAAGTTGGCCTGACTGAGATTAGCCCCACTAAGGTTAGCCCCACTGAGGTTAGCCCCACTCAGATTGGCTCGACTAAGATTAGCTCCACTCAAATCGGCTCGACTCAGATTTGTATTATTGAGGTTAGCCTCGGCGAGGCGTGCCTGGCTAAGATTGGCCTCTTCAAGGTCTGCCACACTGAGATCGGCTTCACTCAGGGTAGCCCCGGACAGATTGGCTCCCATCAGATTGGCCCAGGCAAGATTGGCCCCATTCAGGTCTGGTTGAATCTCGGGACTTTTTTCCCGCCACCCATTCCAGGCATCAACCTCATGCCTTAAGAGCTTTATATGTCTCTGATTTGCCATGCAAGTCGCTCCATCGACACAGGTCGCCATGATATCATATTGACAACATACTATGCGCACAGTATAGCATACCTGTTGTCTCGTGACAATCATTGATAAAAAATAACCACATCACCGCTCATTGACAATTTCGAAAATAAATGTATACTCGCCAGTAAGATTTGATTGTATATAGGTTTTGTGCCAGAGTCCCCGAAAGTCTGCACAGTAATTACTCAACTGTTGTAATATAATACCACAATAGGTGAAGGCAATGTCGCATCCCTAAACCGCTATTTTCAGGAGAGAGTAGGAGCTTCTATGTCTATCCTCAAGGTGCAAAATGTAGATTTAAGCTTTGGGGGGGTGCAAGCCCTTCTGAATGTAAGTCTGGAAATAAACGAAGCGGATATCCTGGCCATCATTGGGCCTAACGGCGCAGGCAAGACAACTCTTATCAACTGTATAAGCGGCTGGTATCATCCTAATAGCGGACAAATCCTCTTGGATGGGCAAGATATAACGCAGTACCCCTCTCATCGCATAGCTACCCTCGGTGTCGCCCGCACGTTTCAAAATATCGCCCTCTTTAGAAATATGACCGTCTTAGATAACATTATGAGCGGCGCTCATGTCCGTATGCGCTCGAATTTTCTTTCCTCTGGTATCTTCTGGGGGTTGGGTCAAAAAGAAGAGGTTCGGTTTAGAGAACAAGCAGAGGACTTAATAGATTTCCTTGAGATACAACACATAAGAAAAGCCCATGCTGGCGCTATCCCAATGGGTTTGCAACGACGAGTCGAGTTGGGGCGGGCGCTTGCTCTGCAGCCAAAGCTTCTGCTATTGGATGAGCCGATGGCCGGTCTGAACGTAGAGGAAAAAGAGGATATGGCCCGCTTCATCCTTGATGTAAACGAGGAGAGAGGTGTACCAATCATCCTTATTGAACATGATATGGGGGTGGTGATGGATATCTCCGACCAGGTGATTGTGTTAGACCAAGGGCGCAAGATAGCCGAAGGAACACCCGATGAAGTTCGCAGCAACCCCTTAGTCATCGAAGCCTATTTAGGAACCAAAGGACATAAAACATAAGCCACGAGGTGAAACATGGAACGGTACGATACGCTACCCAAACTTCTTATTCGTAATGCCAAAGAATGGCCCAACCAACCCGCTATGCGAGAGAAAGACTATGGCATCTGGCAAACCTACTCTTGGGCCGATTATCTCAAAAATGTAAAAGAGTTTGCCTTGGGGCTTCGAGAGCTTGGTTTTCAACGAGGTGACACGCTGGGCATTATTGGAGACAACCGCCCTCAGCTTTACTGGGCCGTAGCGGCGGCGCAAAGCTTAGGGGGTGTGCCAGTTCCCCTCTATCAAGACTCCATCGCTCAAGAGGTTGAATATGTCCTGAACCATGCCGAGGTCAAGATAATTGTGGCCGAGGATCAGGAGCAGGTGGACAAGATGTTAGACCTCAAAGAGCAACTCCCTCAACTAGAGAAAATCATTTACGACGATCCTCGGGGATTGCGAAACTACGACTCGTCCTTCTTGGTGAGCTTTACGCACATGCAGGAAATGGGACGTGAAATTGACAACAATGACCCCACCCTTTTCGAGAGTTTGGTGGCGAAAGGGCAAGGAGAGGACTTGGCAATCATTCCCTATACGTCGGGTACCACTGCCCGCCCGAAAGGGGTAATACTGACCCATTTCAATCTGATTTCGGCAGCCAAACTCTTTATGGATGTAGAACCTCTTTACCAAAAAGATGAGATTGTGGCTTACCTACCAATGGCCTGGATTGGAGACCATTTCCTTTCGTATGTGTTCGGCGCTATAACAGGGGCTACCCTCAACTGCCCCGAAGAGCCTCAGACCGTCCAGAGAGATATCAAGGAGATTGGACCGACTTTCCTATTTGGCCCAGCCCGGATATGGGAGAACATTATTTCACAGACCCAGGTCAGAATTGAAGACGCCGATTGGCTAAAGCGCAAAGTAACCAAATATTTTGTCTCTTTGGGCATGAAGATTGCCGACAAAGAGACGAAAAAGGAGGCTATCTCCTGGCTCGAACGACTACTTCACATGGTAGGGGAACCGCTGGTATACGGCCCGCTGCGGGACCATTTGGGCCTGCGTCGCACCCGCTTTGCCTTGACTGCCGGGGCCGCAGGCGCTCCTGAAATCCTCTTATTCTTCAGAGGCATTGGGGTAAACTTTAAGCAACTCTGGGCTATGACCGAAACCAGCGCTTTAGGTACTTTACACAGAGATGGAGATGTCAGAGCGGAAACTGTTGGCCCTCCTATTCCCGGTGTTGACATAAAGGTAAGCAAAGAGGGTGAGCTTTTGATCAAGGGGCCAAACGTAAGCAGTGGCTACTTTAAGAACCCAGAAGCAACCCAAGAAACATGGCATGATGGCTGGTTACACACCGGCGATGCCGTCATTCTGGAGCCTGATGGACACCTGGTGATGGTGGATCGAATCAAGGACGTCTCGAAGCTGTTAGATGGGACGGTTTTCGCGCCGCAGTATATTGAGAATAAGCTCAAATTCAGCCCATATATCAAAGAGGCAGTGGCGCTTGGCAGTGACGAGCCATTTGTCTCTATGATGATTAACATCGACCCAGGCATTGTGTCGAACTGGGCAGAGAAAAAGGGGATTCCCTATGCGGGCTATATAGACCTGTCTCAGAAGCCGGAGGTGTATGATTTGGTGCTTCGGGAAGTGAAGAAGGTCAACGCCGATCTCCCGCCCGAATTGCACATCAAGCGGTTTCTGATGCTTCACAAGGAGTTAGACCCTGACGATGGGGAGATTACCCGAACCCGAAAAGTCCGCCGAGGCTTTATCGCCGAGAAATATGCGGGTATTCGAGAGGCGCTCTATGGGGACAACTCCGAGATTGTGGTGAAGGCCCTCATCACCTACGAGGATGGCCGCACTTCTGAGATAGAACGGGCCTTGCGGATTGAGGATGTAGAGGGAAGGCCTGTCTTAAATGTAGCCAAAGATGCGGCAGCAGCCGTTAAAGTAGCGGTGTAAGGAGGATTATTTTGGCATTTTTTCTCGATCTATTGGTTAATGGTCTTCTTACAGGAACGTTGTATGCTCTGATAGCTCTAGGGTTGGTACTCATCTATAAAGCCTCTGGGGTGCTGAACTTTGCCCAAGGAGTAATGGTGCTCCTGGCGGGTTTTTTGGTAGCCCTCCTTATTTTTTTGGGCGTCCCCATATGGCTGGCCGTTGCGTTGGGAGCGGCAGTGATGATAGGCATGAGCTTTTTGATCGAGCGATTTGTATTGAGGCCCCTGGTAGCCCAGCCCATCATCAGTCTGATTTTGGTCACGTTTGGGCTGTCCTTGTTTATCGAGGGCATTCAAACTCTGGCTAGTAATATATGGCCTGTCTACACCCTCGACGTTGGCATTCCGAGAGCTCCTATTTCAATAGGAAATATGACTATCCTTCCGGTTAATATCATCGGGGCGGTGTTAGCCATAATCCTTTTTGGCATCACCGGCTATCTATTCTTGAACACCCAAACAGGAAGAGCCTTGCGGGCAATCTCCGATGACCATGAAGCAGCCCTTTCGGTGGGTGTCTCTATCAAGCGGCTGTGGGTCATCGTGTGGGGGTTTGCCGGTACTATCGCTCTGGTGGCTGGACTGATATGGGGTACCAGAGTAAGTGTGCAATTTGCCATCTCGGACTTGGCTTTCACAGCCTTCGCGGTTGTCATTCTTGGAGGGCTGGATAGTTTGGCCGGGGCCATCATCGCCGGTCTTTTCGTCGGCGCTGCTGAGAATCTCGCGGCGGGCTACATTGGTCCCTATGTTGGGGGGGGAATTAAAGGTTTCTTCCCCTATTTGCTGATGCTTATTGTGCTTTGGGTCAGGCCCTATGGTCTCTTTGGCCGGGAAATTATAGAGAGGGTGTAAATATGATTAACAGAGAGAGCGGCATATTCAAGACAACATATCAAGCTGACATGGCCTTCTTTCGGGTGCCATTAGCCCAATGGACGATAGGCATTGTATTGGTCTTAGTGGTTATTATAATCCCACTTGTGGCCGATGATTATTGGTTTGGGGCCATAATCCTCCCTTTTCTGATTTTTAGTATCGCCGCCATCGGGCTGAATTTGCTAACAGGTTATTGCGGTCAAATTTCGCTGGGCCATGCGGCATTTATTATGGTGGGTGGCTATACGGCCACTGTTTTATATATCGGCGTCCCTCACATGGGTATTCCTTCCGTCCCATTTCTGCTTAGTGTGTTAGGCGGGGGGCTTAACGCCGCCCTGATTGGGCTGCTCTTTGGCATCCCGTCGGCTCGTATCAAAGGTCTATATCTGGCGATGGCTACCCTGGCGGCACAATTCACCCTACCCTGGGTAGTTAGTCGCGTGACCCCGTTTTTCGTCAAGGGTGGGCTGGCCGTTGCCGGTGGAGATACCCTCTACCCTCCTGCCTCCTACATATTTGGCTGGCAAATCAAGACCAACATGGATAAGTATTACGTTTCCCTGGCCTTTTTGGTTGTGCTAACTATCTTCGCTATGAACCTGGCCCGCAGCAGGGTTGGTAGAGCCTGGATAGCCATACGCGACCACGATGTGGCAGCCCGCATTTTGGGCTTCGATATCACTCGTTACAAACTCCTGGCCTTTGCCATCAGTTCCTTCTATGCCGGGATAGCCGGGGGACTGCTTGTCTTTTTCTACTTTGGGGTGGCCCATGTGGGGGAGTTTGGTCTTCTCCTGTCTATCAGGTTATTAGCCATCGTCCTCATCGGCGGGTTAGGGAGTATTCTGGGCAACTTCTATGGAGTCGCCTTTTTCCTGCTTCTCCCCATCTTCTTGAATCGGACATTGATATCACTGGGCGATTCTCTTGGAATATATGTAAGTACTGGTATCACATCTGGGGTGGAAACGTTGATCTTCGGCACCCTGGTGATCGTTTTCCTGGTGGTTGAGCCGCTGGGCATGGCTAAACTTTGGGAGAATTTCAAGGATTATTTCCGTCTCTGGCCTTTCTCTTACTAATAGCGAGATTTAGATTGAAAGCCAAGGAAGAAGTCATCACGAGCGGATGCACTCCTCTGATGAAGTTAACTTGGTATTTACCCGTTTCGTCATAATAACCGGAACACCCAATAAAAAACAGATGTTAACGAAAGGAGGTAGATCTATAGTAAGTTTGCCTGATAACGATAGTCATTTGAATCAATAATATATAGGATGAAAAGGAGAAGATATACAATGAAGATTCGCATAACAGCATTACTCTTTGTAACGATAGGATTGCTGTTGCTGGCCGCCTGCGGTGGTGCAGCCCAGCCCGAAACCATCACCGTGGTAGAAACGGTTGTCGTTGAGAAAGAAGTACAAGGTGAAACTGTTACAGTCGTCGAAACAGTTGAAGTTGTAAAAGAAGTTGTAAAAGAAGTTGAAGTAACGGCTGCACCAGTAGAAGAAGAAGCAATGGGCGCGGATATGAGCCTCGATCCTTACATTTTGGCCCTGGCTGGCTACCGTACAGGCCCCTTCCAGCATGTAGGTACGCCCCTAGGTAACGGTTCCCAGGATGCAGCCACGCTGATAAACCTGAAAGGGGGCATCGATGGCTGGCCTGTCAAATTATTAGAGATTGAAACAGCCTATAACACCCCGCGTGGGGTGGAGGCTTATGAGCGAGCCAAGACAGAAGGAAACCTGGTCACCTTTTACCCCTTCAGTACCGGGACAACGTACGCGGTTACGCCACGAGCCTTTGAGGATAAAATACCGATTGTTCACACCGGTTACGGAATCTCTGCTGCCGCCAACGGCGAGGCTTTTCCCTATAATTTCCTGCTCTCTCCCACCTACTGGACTACCGAAGCGGCCACCACTAAGTTTATTGCCGACCAGGAGGGCGGCGAGGATGCCCTGGCAGGCAAGAAGATAGGGATTGTCTACGTAGACATTGATTACGGACGGGAAACGATACCGTTGATGCAGGTGCTGGCCGATCAGTTCGGATTTGAATTGCAATTGTACCCAGTGGAGTGGCCGGGTCTGGAGCAGAGCGCGGTCTGGACCGACATTGCGGAACGGGGCCAACCAGACTGGATTATCCTTCGCACCTGGGGTCAATCCACGGTCGTCTCCTTACAGGAAGCCGCACGGGTAGAGTACCCGATGCCACAAATCGTTGGCTGCCCCTGGTCGCCCACCGACCAGGATATCAGCCTGGCCGGGCCAGACCTGGCCAAGGGGGTACGAGCCAACTACTGGACCAGTTCCGGCACCGACATTCCGGTCATCCAGGAGATCTTGACCGAAGTGCATGACAACGGTAAAGGGTATGGCCCTCGTTATGAGGTCGGCACGCAGTTGTACAACCGGGGCATTTATGGGGTAGTCATCGCAGCCGAGGCGATACGCCTGGCCGCCGCGGAGTTTGGACATCCGGTTAACGGCGAACAGGTAAAATGGGGCTATGAGCATATCACGCCCGACATTCTTGAGGCAGCCGGACTGACAGGCTTGGTGCCTCCCGGACTGCAAACCTCCGAAACGGACCATATGGGGTCTACCGTCACCAGAATCCACGAATTCGATGGTGAGAACATGGTTCCCATCACCGACTGGACGACCGCCTACGAGGACGTTGTAAGTGGATTGATAGACGAGGCGGCTGCGGCATTTAAGGCAGAAAACCCAGAATTATACGGCGAGTAAATGATTAGGAGTGAGAAACCGGGCTTTTTGTCACAAGTGTCTCAAGAACCCGGTTTCTCCAAGAAATATATCTAAGCTAACTCAAGTTGCCACCTTGTTTGAGTTACTCGGAAAGACACCCGGTTTTTGCATGATTACTCAGATTTATTAAGAATGTGGCCTACGGGTAGATAAATTGAGCCTCTATTTTGGAAAAACCGGGTGTCTAACAAAAGGGTAACAACTTGGGTTAAGCTATAAGTAAAGGAACTAATGACCGAGTCTGATAAACGTACTGCCTTACTGATCAATAACATAGAAGCAGTTTATGACCGGGTCATTCTGGTATTGCGAGGGGTATCCCTTGAGATGCCAGAAGGTGGAATTGTGGCTCTTCTTGGCGCTAACGGCGCCGGGAAGAGCACGACCCTTAAATCCATCTCTGGTCTATTGCATGGCGAGCGGGGAGAAGTTACAAAGGGTACAATAGAATTTTTTGGACAAAAAATAGAGCATCAAGACGCTGCCGATATCGTTCGTATGGGTATTGTCCAGGTCATGGAAGATCGACGCATTTTTGAACACTTAACGCCGGAAGATAATCTCTTGGTGGGCGCTTACACGCGCGGCAATGGGGATTTCCTGAAGCGTGATATGGAGCGCGTCTATACATATTTCCCAAGGCTGGCCGAGCGTCGAGGGATTAAGGCCG
>Ga0210124_1000199_pt1 | contig 34488 bp, 31 predicted proteins | sample Muzzi_PWC_D2_FD_185554 | JGI IMG/M metagenome (GOLD analysis project Ga0210124, IMG submission 185554) | Wetland microbial communities from San Francisco Bay, California, USA, that impact long-term carbon sequestration - Muzzi_PWC_D2 (SPAdes) | ecosystem: Environmental > Aquatic > Marine >... | reverse complement strand
CCGCCGTTGAGGAAGCGACACGAGTCGATGTCAAGTGGTTGAACAACCCGGCATATCGACAGGACGTCCATGCCCTTCTGAAGTCCCCCTTATGGCACGAGTTGCCGGTTGGCTGGAATTCGATCATCCAGCGTTGGGAGGCCTCCCTTGCCGGTCATCCCGAGCTGGTGGCTATGGCGAGCCGACATCGCCAGATGCTGGAGGGCACTTTCGCCTGGGACGAAGCGCCAGGCATCGTGGAGGCGTGGTACGAGCGCTACCAGACGGGCGCGATGAGGAGAGATCGGGTCGAGAGTCTAGCCCCACAGAGTCCTGCCACTGATTCCACGGAGATCCAGGAGGCCGGGCGTGACGGCTCCCCGAGCGCTCTGCACGATTCCCCCGCTGCCGCGGACCAGCTTGGCCGCGAGCGCCTGGTTATGGCCATGGCGGAGACATTCGCTGATCCGGAGCAGGGGACCCCGATAACCGTCGGGCTCTTTGGCGACTGGGGCGCGGGGAAGAGCTCCGCAATGGACCAACTCCGGCGGCGGCTCCAAGCCGACAAATGGGGCCGATTCGATATCGCGTGGTTCAACGCATGGGAGTACGAGAACACGGACAACTTGGCAGCCGGTTTGGCGCAGGAGACCGTCAAAGGGCTCAAGGCCCCTGGATGGATCGAGCGCGGAGAGACCCGACTGGCGTTTGCGATTCGGGAACACGGCTGGGAGTTTGCGAAGACGATCTCCTATACAGTGGCAGCGCTCCTGCCCGCCGGAGTCCTGGCATGGCCGCTCATAGCCGGGGCATCTGTGGCCCCCGGCATCGCCACGGCTGCGCAGCTTGGCGGCGCCGGAGTTGTACTTGGGGCTACGATCTACGTATTGCAACACGTCAAGCGGGCATTGGAGCACCCCCTCGCCACCCAACTTCAGACCTATCTGAAGCTACCTAACTACGGCGAGCACCTGGGTCTGACGCCAGTCTTGAAGCGCCACATCCGAACGCTTTGTCGCATCCGGCTGCTGAATTGGCGCCGTCTCGTCGTGTTCGTGGACGACCTGGACCGGTGCAAGCCGGATTCGATCGTGACGGTGTTCGAGGCGATCCGCCTAGTCATGGATATCCCGAACGTGATCGTCATGATCGCCATCGATCCGCGGATCGCGTTGCAGGCGGTGGCGCGGCACTTCGCCAGGGTTGGAGGAGACCAGCGGGCGCCGGAGGACATCGCGCGGGACTACTTGGGCAAGATCATCCAGATTCCATTGCGTCTCGCGCGTCCGGGCCCCGCAGAGGTGCAGAACTATATCCAGGGGAGGCTCTTTGCGGACTTACAAGACGCGCCCATCGACCGGACAAGCCCCGAATGGCTCAGGAGGTTGAAGGAGGCCGAGGCCGGACCACAAGACCTGGAGGAACGGATCAAAGCCGGGGACTGGGCTGTGTTGGACGAACCCCCCCCTTCTGTGGACGGACGGCAGGGCCTTGAAGAGACGCAGGGCCAACAAATGCCAACGCAGGCAACATCTGGAATGACTGAAGGACCGATGCGCGAAACGTTGGCCGAGTGCGTCCACTTCACGAAGCTTTCAAATGACCTGGAATTCAACAATCCCCGTCAGTTGTTACGCCTTCGGAACACCTACCGACTCGCCAAAAGTCTCTACCCTGAGGAATCTGACTGGGAGCGGTTGATGGAAATGCTGTTCTGGCAGGAGTTCGTGCACCAGTGGCCGCTCGACGTCCACCGGGACTGCGAGGACGCCCTGCGAGGAACGAAGGTCCTGTCGCATGCCCAAACTGACCTCTCGAAGGACCAGGCGGACCAAATCCAGGCGGGCACCAAGGCGATGCAGGGGGTGTTTCAGGCACGATACGGCGAGGACTGGAGCGCCTACGAGCAGGTCGCGCACAAGGTCAAACGGCTTGTTCTTCCTCGAGCCGAGGGTTCCACCAAGGCACCCGAACCGGCAGAAGAGATCTGACGCCCGACTGAAGGGATGGTGCCCATGACAACCGACCACGGACAACACACGGCCGGAATCGCCGCCGAACACCCCATCCCCAAGCCGCCGCCGATGCCGGAGCCGCCCCCCATGCCCGAGCCCCCGCCGGGGCCCGAGCCACCGCCGGAACCCCATCCGCCGCCCCTCCCGCACCCGCCCGAGCCGAAGCCTCCCGAGTGACGGGCGCGCCGGGACGCCGCTAGCCCCGCCCCGCCTCCAGCGTCAGCCACATGCCCCGGCTGACGTGCGCCACCGCCTTCAGGCCATTGGCCGCCAGGGCCGCCTCCACGCGGTCGCCCTGCGCGTTGAGGATGCCCGAAAGGACCAGGCGGCCGCCGGGGGCCAGCAGGCGGGCCAGGTCGGGCAGCAGGTCCACGATGACGTGGGCGAGGAGGTTGGCCAGGACCAGGTCGAAGGGGCCCCGCACGGCGTTCAGGGTCGCCACCAGCAGGGCCACTTGGGGCAGCCCGTTGAGGGCGCGGTTGTCGCGGGCGTTGGCGATGGCGTCGGGGTCGTTGTCCAGGGCCACCACGCGGCCCGCCCCCAGGCGGGCGGCGGCCAGGGCCAGGACGCCGGAGCCGGTGCCCACGTCCAGCACGGACACGGCGGCCGGGTCGGGGGCGGCGTCGAGAAAGTGCTCCAGGCGCTCCAGGCAGGCGGCCGTGGTGGCGTGGCCCCCGGTGCCGAAGCCCCGCCCCGGCCGGACGCGCACCGCCAGGCGCCCCCACGCCGCCTCGGGCGGCTCCCACTCCGGCAGCACCACCAGGCGCCGCCCCACGGGGAGGGGCTTGAAATGGGCCCGCCACGCGGTCACCCAGTCCCCCTCGCCCTCCGTGCCCCAGCGGGGGACCAGGGGCGGCACGGCAACGCCGCAGACCGCAATGTGCCCGGCCCAGGCCGCCAGGGCCTGATCCACCTCGTCCGGCCGCACCGGTGTGGGGAAGTAGGCCGCCAGCTCCGCGCCGTCCTCCCACACCCCCTCGGCCCCCAGCTCCGCCAGCAGGCCCGAGAGGGGGTCCCGCAGGGCGGCGGGCGGCGACAGGCGCAGGACGTGCCAGAGAGCGGTCACGACGGGTTCAGGGATGGGGGAGACGGGAGGGCCGCCGGGCGTGGTCAGCGCCCCCTGCCGTGTGCATCAGGCGGGGCCACGGCCCCGGGATGGGGGTACCGGCGCCGGGCCCGCGCCTGATGCACACGGCAGGGGACGTTGCTCCCCCCTTCAGCGGATCGGCGTACCATAGCACATCCTTTTGGCCCGTGGCATCCCCCCGAACGTCCTGAAAAACGGCGCCTCAACGGGACCACGTCAGGCGCAGCAGGGCGCCGCCCGGCAGGGGCGCCAGCTCCGCCTCCGGTCCCTTGCGGGGGGCGGCCGCGGCCTCGCGGGTGAGGGTGCGGCCGATCCAGATGCCCGCCGCCGCTCCCGCCCACACGTCCGAAGCCCAGTGGTCGTCCGATTCCAGCCGGGCGTACCCCGTCAGCACCGCCGCCCCGTAGGCGACATAGGGCACCGCCCCGTCCGGGTAGGAGCGCGCGAGCACCGTGGCCACCGAGAAGGCCGTGGCGGAGTGCCCGGAGGGGAAGGAGAGACGCCCGTCCGGCCCGGTACGGGGGCCCGACCAGTCGTGGGGCCCGAGGCCCGCCGACGGGCGGGCCCGGCCCGTGGCCATCTTGGCCACCGCCACGCCGCCCCCCGAGAACAGCACCGCCTCCACGGCCCGCCCCGAGGTGACCCACATGCGCCCGTTGCCGGCATGGTGGGCCCACGCCGCCGTGAGCCCCAGGGCGGGCAGCACCAGGAGCCCGTCCCCCAGGGCGTTGCCCACGTCGGCCGCGTGGTCCCCCAGGTTTCCGCGACGGTCCTGGAAGAAGGCCCGCACCCGCGCGTCCGCCTGGTACAGCCCGGCCGTCCCGGCGGCCGAGAACCCGAACCAGCCCCACCCGCCCGCGTCCCAGTGCAGGGGCGATGCCGCCAGGGCCTCGCCGTCCTCCAGCAGCTGCGCCAGGGGCGAGGCCCAAGCCCCGTCGGGCAGGGCCAGCAGCCCCAGCGCCAGCAGCGACGCCAGCAGCGCGCGGAGTCCCACGGCGCTTCGCGTCCGGGTCAGAACGGCCCGAAGGGGCCCCGGTCGTCCGGGCCGCGGACGACCCAGCGGCCCTCCGCGACGGCGCGGTCGAACCGCCGCCGCAGCCAGATCTTGAAGCGCCGGCGGGTGGGGGGGAACAGGATCAGGAAGCCCGTGCCGTCCGTGAGGATGCCCGGGGTGATGAGCATGGCCCCGGCCACGAAGATGAGTACCCCGTCCAGCAGCTCCTCGGCCGGCACCATCCCGGACCGGAGGGTCTCCTGGGCCCTGAGCAGGGTGCGGAACCCCTCCAGCCGCGCCAGGAAGGCGCCCAGGATGCCCGTGAACAGCACCAGGCCGATGGTCGTCGCCCCGCCGATGACCCGGCCGACCTCGATGAGCAGGTACAGCTCCACGAGGGGCAGGATCGTGAACAGCAGGACCAGCTTGAAGAACACGGGGCGACGCGGAACGGCGGGGGGACTCAGGTCAGGGCGGCCATGCGGGCGCCCAGCTCGGCCAGGCGGTCCGGCGGCAGCATCGCCTGGGCCATGCGGAACACGAGCTGCTCTTCCTTCATCATGTGGCCCGACAGGCAGTAGGCCACCTCGTCCACCCGGCGCTTCACCTCGGCGCCGGCGGCCGCGTCGGGGGCGGCCGCGGCGGCCGCCAGGGCTGCGTCCAGCGCGTCCCTCAGGCCTTTCAGGCGGGCGTGCTCCTGCAGGACCAGCTGCACCGGACCCATGCCCGCCACGGCCGGGAACAGCACCTCCTCCTCGCGCCGCTCGTGCAGGGCCAGGGCGGCGCCGAAGGCCCGAGCCTGCTCCACCAGGGCGGCGGTGTCCGGGGGGTCGGCGGCGGCGGCGCCGGCGACGGCCTCCAGCAGCCCCTTCAGGCGCTCGTGCTCGTCGAGGAGGAAACGGATCGGGTCGTCGGCCATGCGGGGCGGGGACCGGCCGGCGTCAGGCCCGGGCGGCCTTGGTGGCGGGCGCGGGCGCGGCCTCGACGCGGGCCAGGGTGAAGACCTGGCGCTCCTCGGCCTGGAAGTGCTCCAGCACCTGGTGCAGGACCTCCTCGGCCCGGCACGCCAGGGCCTCCGGATCGGCACCGGCCGCGCCGGCAAGCCAGTCCGCCAAGGCGTCCCGCAGGGCCTTGCGGCCTTCCTCGATGGCGGCGTGGGCCTCCAGGACCGGCTCCAGGGGGTCGGTGGCGGCGCCGAAGCGGGGGAAGAGCTTCTCCTCCTCGTCCCGCTCGTGCGGCGCGACGCGGGTGTCGAGCAGCCGGAGGGTGTCCTCCAGCGCCAGGCGGCTCACCGGGCGCCGCCCCACCCGGGGCAGCAGGGCCCGGATGGCCCCGGCGATGTCCTCGTGCTCCCCCTTGAGCCGATCGATCATGTCCTGCATGAGACCCTCCGCGCGCGTTCGTCCACCCATCCCACACGCCCCGTGGCACACACCGGCCGCCTTCGTTTCCGGGATACCCCTTCCTTTAAACCACCCGCGCGGGGGCAAGGTCAAGTGATTCCGCCCCGCGGCGCCCGCCGGCAGGCGCCGCGGGGCCCGCCCGCACTGCGCGCGGCGGGCCTGTATAATCATCGACTTGAGCCCGAAAACGCCCATGTCCGACACCCGCCGCGACCCCCGCGACTCCCACCCCCCCGCGCCCGGCGCCGATCCCCGGGACCCGGAGGAGACCCTTCCCGCGCTCCCCGAGAGCGGCGGCGGGCTGGTCCCCTACGACCCCTTGCGCCGCTACCTGGCCGAGGTGCGGCAGCACGCCTACCTGAGCCGGGAGGAGGAGCATCACCTCGCGGTGGCCTACCACGAGCTGGGCGACCTGGACGCGGCCCAGCGCCTGGTGCTGGCCAACCTCCGGCTGGTGGTGCGCCTGGCCTTCGAGTACAAGAAGACCCCCATCAGCATCCTGGACCTGATCCAGGAGGGGAACCTGGGGCTCATGGCCGCCGTGAAGAAGTTCGACCCCTACCGCGGCATCCGCCTGGCCACCTACGCGGCGTGGTGGATCAAGGCCTACATGCTGCGCTACATCATGGCGAACTGGAAGATCGTCAAGATCGGCACCACCCAGGACCAGCGCAAGCTGTTCTTCAACCTCCTCAAGGAGCAGCAGCGGCTGGAGGCGGAGGGCTACCACCCCGGCCCCCGGCTCCTGGCCGAGCGCCTGGAGGTGAAGGAGCGCAGCGTGGTGGAGATGCAGCAGACCCTGGGGCAGTGGGACCGCTCCCTGGACGAGCCCCTGGGGGAAGAGGGCGGCACCCACATGGACCTGCTGGCCGGCCCCGGCGAGGACACCGGCGAGCGCCTGGCCCAGCAGGAGCTGCGGGACCTGATCAACCGCCACCTGGCCGCGTTCGCCCAGGGCCTGGAGGGCCGCGACCGGGAGATCTTCACCGAGCGGCTCACGGCGGCCGAGCCCGTCACCCTGCAGGAGCTGGCCGACCGCCACGGGGTGAGCCGCGAGCGCATCCGCCAGAACGAGAAGCGCCTGCTGGAGCGCATGCGCGCCTACCTCACCGAGCGGGTGGAGGGGATCGAGGGTCTCGACTTCTCCGTCTCGGCGGATTAGCCGACCCCTCATCGGCGGTCCCCCGCGGGCCGAAAAGAGGGGGATGATCGCCCACCTCGTGCGCAGGCTCGTCCCCCCCCGCTACACGCAGCGCGTGGCCTGCCCCCGCTGCCAGCGCCCCACCTGCACCGAGACCCACCGGGTGATCTACTGCCTGGCCTGCGGCGAGCCCATCCCCGTGCCCCCCGTCGGCGCCGCCGCCTGACGGCCCCCCGGCCCCGCGCGGGCCGATCTGCTACCCTTATAGCTCCACGGCTTTGACGACATCAGCGACCGGGCCCGCGTGTGCGTGGCGGGCGGGACCGCGACCCACCGGGAGGGCGACGGCAACCATGCGCAATCGCTGGAACAACGATGAGGCGGCGGCCTTCGAGGGCGACCTGGGGCTCCGCGTGTACACCTCGCGCCTGCTGGGGCAGGATCCGGCCCTGGTGCTCCACGGGGGCGGCAACACGTCCGTCAAGTCCACCGTGACGGACCTCTTGGGGGCGCCCGTGGACGTGCTCTACGTCAAGGGCAGCGGGTGGGACCTGGCCACCATCGAGCCCCAGGGCTTCCCCGCCGTGCGCATGGACCACCTGCTGACCCTCCGGGCCCTGGAGCGCCTGTCCGACGCCGACATGGTCAACACCCTGAAGACCCACATGATGTCGGCCGCGTCGCCGAACCCCTCCATCGAGACCCTGCTGCACGCCTTCCTGCCCCACAAGTTCGTGGACCACACCCACGCCGACGCCGTGGTGGCCCTGACCAACGTGCGCCGGGGGGAGGAGGCCGTGCGGGCCGTGTACGGCGACACCATGGGGATCGTGCCCTACGTGCAGCCCGGCTTCGACCTGGCCAAGCTGTCGGCGGAGGTGTACGAGGCCGACTCCGGGGTCACGGGCCTGATCCTGATGAAGCACGGCATCTTCACCTTCGGCGCCACCGCCCGGGAGAGCTACGACCGCATGATCGCCGCCGTGGCCCGGGCCGAGGACTACCTCCAGGCCGCCAAGGGCGAACGGGCCATCTTCCAGGTGCGGGCCGACCTGCCCGCCCGCACCCTGGACCGGGGCCGCCTGGTGGCCGCCGTGAGCGAGGCGGTCAGCCGGGTGGGGGGCGTCAAGCTCTGCATCCTGGACGACAGCCCCGCCGTGATGCGCTTCGTGGACAGCGCCCAGGCCGCCACCCTGTCCCAGATCGGCCCGGCCACCCCGGACCACGTGATCCGCACCAAGGCCCTGCCCCTCTACTGGGAGCGCCCCGACTACACCTCGGAGGTGGCGTTCGCCGACGGCCTGAGGACGCAAGTGGACCGCTACATCGAGGCCTACGACGCCTATTTCCGACGCGAGGACGAGGCCGCCGGGGGCGGCCGCATCCAGCTCGACCCCACCCCCCGGGTGCTGCTGATCCCCGGCCTGGGGCTGATCACCACCGGCGCCGCCCTCAAGGACGCCGCCATCGCGGCCGACATCTACCGCCACACGATCGACGTGCTGGAGTGGGCCTCGGCCCACGGCGACTACGAGGTTCTGAACGAAACCCAGCTGTTCGGCATGGAGTACTGGGCGCTGGAGCAGGCCAAGCTCAAGAAGGGCGGTGCCGCCCCCCCCCTGAAGGGCCGGGTGGCCCTGGTCACCGGGGCCGCGTCGGGGATCGGGCGGGCCTGCTGCCTGGCCCTGGCGGCGGACGGCGCCCACGTGGTGGGGCTGGACCTGGACTCCGGCGGCCTGAAGGACCTGGAGGCGGAGCTGGGGGCGCGCTTTCTGGGTCTGGCCTGTGACGCCACCGACCGGGCGGCGGTGGCCGCGGCCCTGTCGAGCGGCGCGGCGCGCTTCGGGCGCATCGACCTGCTGGTGGCCAACGCCGGGGCCTTCCCCCCCAGCCGCACCATCGCCGAGATGGACCCGGACACCTGGGCCCGCAGCCTGGAGCTGAACCTGTCGGCCCACCTGTGGACCCTGCACCTGGCGCTGCCCTACCTGAAGCGCAACAACGGCCGGGCCGACGTGGTCCTGATGGGCTCCAAGAACGTGCCCGCCCCCGGCCCCGGCGCCGCCGCCTACAGCTGCGCCAAGGCCGCGCTCACCCAGCTTGGGCGGGTGGCGGCCCTGGAGCTGGCCGGGGAGGGGATCCGGGTCAACACGGTGCACCCGGACGCGGTGTTCGACACCGGGGTCTGGACCGACGAGGTCCTGGCCGCCCGGGCCGCCCACTACGGCCTGACGGTGGAGCAGTACAAGCGCAAGAACCTGCTCCACGGCGAGATCCGGGCCCGCGACGTGGGGGCCCTGGTGGCCCGCATGTGCGGCGAGGCGTTCCTCCATACCACCGGCGCCCAGGTGCCCATCGACGGCGGCAACGAGCGCGTGATCTGAAGGGGGCTCCGCAGAGCCCCCCGGGGCACCCCCCTGAAATTGACTCCCACGGGCGCGGTTGCTAGCATGCGGGTTCGCGTCTCGACAACCCCGCATGCACGGAGGTGCGCCATGAGGAAGACGCTCGGATTGGCCGCGGTGATCTGTCTGGCGCTCGCCACGCCGGCCTGGGCCGGCAGCGTGAAGATCGTCTCCCCCGAGAACGGGGCGACGGTCGGCAGCAGCTTCCCGCTCGAGGTCAAGGTGGAGCAGGGGCAGGGGCTGGACCACTACCACCTGTTCGTGGACGGCGAGTTCCAGAAGGCCGTGATGGACCCCAAGATCCAGGTCAGCGGCTTAAAGCCCGGCAAGCACAAGATCAAGGCGTGGGGCACCAGCGCCTCCCACAAGCTGCTCGACGTGAGCGACGAGATCGAGGTGAACGTGCGCTGACGGCGCGACACGCCGTCGCGGCACGGGCGGGGAGGCGGGGACCGGGAGGTTGCCCGCCTCTTTTGCTGTCGGGACGGCCCGCCGTCACGGACCCATGGGCCTGGGGCTCAGACAGAAGCTGTTCGGGGGCTACCTCGTCGTGATCTCGATCCTGGTGGCGATCGCCGGGTTCGGGGCCGTGACTCTCCACGAGCTGCTGGGCGACTACCGCCGCCTGGTGGAGACGGCCATCCCCACCCAGCGGGCCCTGTACGGCCTGGAGGAGGTGTTCCGGCTGCAAACCGCCAACGAGCGCAAGTTCTACGTGGTGGGCAGCCCCACCATCTCCGGCCTGTTCGACGCCCAGAACACCGAGTGGGACGGCCTCATCGCCGACCTGGCGCGCCTGACCGACGCCCCCGGGGTGCGGGACCGGCTGTCGGCCCTGTCCCAGGCCCACGGCACCTATCTGGCGCAGGCCAACGCCAACATGGACGCCCTGGAGGGCGCCCGGGCCGAGGACCCCGAGGCCCTGGCCCGGACGACGCAGCCCCTCATCGACGAGGTGGTGGCCGAGACCAAGGCGGTGACGGACCTGGTGCGCGCCACCCAGGAGACCACCGTGGCCGAGACCCAGGTGCGCGCCGACAGCGTGGTGAGCATCACCGTGATCCTGGGGCTGATCACCCTGGCCATCGGCCTGACGGCCGCCTGGGTCCTGTCCATCCTGCTCACCCGGCCGGTGCGGCGGCTGCGGGCGGCGACCGAGGAGATCGCCCTGGGGATCTTCGACCGCCGCGTGCCCGTGGCCTCCCGCGACGAGATCGGCGACCTGGCCGCCTCGTTCAACCGCATGGCCGAGAAGCTGGCGGCCCTGGACCAGGTGCGGGAGGAGTTCGTGACCTACGTGTCCCACGAGCTCCGAACGCCGCTGACCTCCCTCAAGGAGGCCAACAGCCTGTTGCTGGACGGCTTGGCGGGCCGCGTCAACACCCGCCAGCGGCAGCTGCTGGACATCGTGCAGGAGGACTGCCTGAAGATCGAGCGCCTCATCAACGAGCTGCTGGACCTCTCCAAGATGGAGGCCGGCATGATGCACCTCCAGCGGGAGCCCACCTGGATCGGCCGGGTGGTCGCCGCCGCCGAGGAGGAGATGCACCCCGTCGCCGCCAAGCGCGACATCGCCGTGGAGGTGGCGGCGGGCCCCGACCAGGTGGTGGACGCCGACCCCGGGCGCATCCGGCAGGTGGTCACGAACCTCGTCTCCAATGCCATCAAGTTCTCCCCGGAGGGCTCCCGGGTGCGGGTGTCGTGGCAGGTGCGGCGCCTGCCCGCCGGGGAGGCCCTGGTGTGCGCCGTGGCCGACCAGGGCCCCGGCATTCCCGAGGCGGCCCGGGAGGCCATCTTCGAGAAGTTCCACCAGCTCGCCCCCTCGGCTCTGTCGGCCCTGCGGGGCACCGGCCTGGGGCTGCCCATCTCGCGCAAGATCGTGGAGGCCCACGGCGGCGCCCTGTGGGTCGAGTGCCCGCCGGAAGGGGGCAGCGTGTTCCGGTTCTCCCTGCCCCTGAGCCCGGTCCCGGCCGCCGCCCTGAAGCCCGCCTCCACCGAGCAGGTGACCGCGTGACCCCCCCCGCGACCCAGGGAGGACGCGCCCTCCGCCACCGGCTGCTGCTGGTGGACGACGACCCCAACATCCTCACCACCCTGGGCATGCGCCTGGAGGCGATGGGCTACGAGGTCGCCACCGCCGCGGACGGCGCCGCCGCCGTGGCCGCCGCCGCCACGGCGCCCGACCTGGTGCTGCTGGACCTGCGCCTGCCCAAGATGGACGGCCTGGAGGTCCTGGCGCGCATCAAGGAGGACCGGCCCGAGACCGAGGTGATCCTCCTGACCGCCCAGGGCTCGGTGGAGACCGCCGTGGCCGCCATGCGGGCCGGGGCCTACGACTACCTGGAAAAGCCCATCGACTCCCAGCGCCTGAAGGTGGTGCTGGAGCAGGCCCTGGACCGGAGCGGCTACCGCCGCGAGGTGGGCCGCCTGCGCACCACCCTCCAGGAGATGGGCCGCTTCGGCCACCTGGTGGGGCAGGCCGAGCCCATGCGCCAGCTCTACGGCCTGATCGACCAGGTCGCCCATACCACCGCCACCGTGCTGGTGACCGGGGAGTCGGGGACCGGCAAGGAGCTCATCGCCCGCACGATCCACGACCTGAGCGACCGGGCCCGGGGGCCGTTCGTGGCCGTCAACTGCTCGGCCATCATGGCCACCCTGTGGGAGAGCGAGACCTTCGGCTACGAGAAGGGGGCCTTCACCGGCGCCCACCGCCAGCACATCGGCTTCATCGAGCAGGCCCACGGCGGCACCCTGTTCCTCGACGAGGTCGGGGAGATGAGCCGCGAGGCCCAGGCCAAGTTCCTGCGGGTGCTGGAGACTCACCGCCTCAAGCGGGTGGGGGGGCGCGCGGAGATCGAGGTGGACATGCGGGTGGTCGCCGCCACCAACCGGGACCTGGAGGCCGCCGTGCAGGACGGCAAGTTCCGCCAGGACCTCTACTACCGCCTGGCCGTCTTCACCCTGCACGCGCCGCCCTTACGGGACCGGCCCTCCGACATCCCCCTGCTGGCCCGCACCTTCCTGCACCAGTTCGCCACCGGCTACGGCAAGCCGGTGGAGGACATCTCCGACGCCGCCATGGTCCGGCTGAAGGGCTTCACCTGGCCGGGCAACGTGCGCGAGCTGCGCAACGTGCTGGAGCGGGCCGTGATCGTGGCCCAGGACGGGGCGATCACCGAGCGCGACCTGCCGCCCCAGGTGGCCCGCAGCGCGGCCCCGGCGGTGGCGGGGGCGGCCGCGCGCTTCCCCGACGGCACCACGGTGGAGGCCATGGAGCGGGCCCTGATCCTGGAGACCCTGGAGCGCACCGGGGGCAACAAGACCCGCGCCGCCCGCCAGCTCGGCATCAGCCTGAAAACCCTCCACAACAAGCTGGCCCGCTACCGCCGCGAGGGGCTGGAGGGGCGGGCCGGATGAGGGGCGCCGGAGGCATGGCGGCGGTTGACAGCGGGGGGCTTCCTGTTACGTTTGGGCCAATGCCCAAGGGAGCCAAGCGGATGCCCCCCAACGCTGGCGGACAAGGGATCGGCGCGGCCGTGCGCCTGATCGCCCGCGAGCCCCACCTGGCCAGCGCTGCCCGGCTGGAGGAACGCCTGGGCTCCCTCTACCTGCGCCTGGCCGACAGCCGCGCCGGCCAGCCCGACGCCCCCCGCTGGCACGAAGCCGCCCAACTCTCCGGCCGCATCGCCGAGGTTCTGGCCGACCTGGCCCGGGCCGCCGGGCGTCCCCGCCCCAACCCGCGCCCCACCCGCATCCGCGTCGCCACCCTGCGGGAGGCCGACCTGGCCGACACCGCCGCGTGCGTGGAGGCCCTGGCGGACACCCCCGAGCCCGCCCCCGAGGCCCTGGCCGACCTGGTGGCGCGCGAGGGCCGCACCGTGCTGCGGCCCCTGGTGCGCATCTGCGGCGTGGCGCCGTGCAGCAGCCTGTTCGGGGTGTGGCAGATGGCGTCGGACCGGCGCCGGGTCCTGCGCGGCCTGGGGCTGGAGCGCAACGGCGTGGACTGGCCCGACCCGCCCCGCGGCGCCGGCCGCGGCGGGAGCGGAGGCGAGGTGGCCCGATCCGGTCCGCGGCCCGGGCGGGGCTCCCGTAGCCCCGCCGGCGCGCCGTGGACGGCGTCCGGCCGGGTGGAGCGCATCAACCGTACCCGCCACTCGGGGACCGCCCGCACGGAGGACGGACGCACGGCCTTCTTCCCGGCCCGCGCCGTGGCGGGGGGCCTGGGGGTGTTGCGGCCCGGCGATCCGGTGCGGTTGCTGCTGCGGCGGGGACCCCTGGGGCTCACCGCCCTGCGGGTGGAGGCCTGCGCGGACGCGCAAGACGACCCCGGGCCGGGGCCGGCCTGAAACGCGCCTCCCGCGAGGCCCCTCGGGGCCTAGTTGAAGGCGTACGCGACCAGGGGGATGACGAACAGCACGCCCACGAGGCCGATCCCCAGTGCCCAGCGGGCGGCCTGGCGGAACGGATGGGGTGCGGTTTCGGCGGTATGCATGTCGGGTCCGTGCAGGAGGTTCGCCATTCTTCTCGGCGTGTGCGGGCGAATTAGCAACCCCGGTGCCAACCGGGCCCCGGGTCCGCCGATGGAGGCCCCCGCCCGCTTCGGGCACGGGCGCGCGCCCGCCGGGGCCGTCCTGGCCCGGTGCCCGATCCGGGGGCGCCGCCGTGTAGATCCTTCCAACTCCCGGTAATTCCTACCACCCGGACCGCCCCCCGGGGGCCGTTGCCTTCGCCCCCTTTCGGCCCCTATCCTAGGCCTTTGCCCGCCGCCGGCCGCGCCGGCCAACGGAAGGTCCCGCCATGAGCGCCCAGTACGTCTTCACCCTCCAGCGGGTCGGCAAGGTCGTGCCGCCCAAGCGCGAGGTCCTCAAGGACATCAGCCTGTCGTTCTTCCCCGGCGCCAAGATCGGCATCCTGGGGCTGAACGGCTCCGGCAAGAGCACCCTCCTGCGCATCATGGCCGGGGAGGACCCGGACCACCTGGGCGAGGTCTGGCGCGCCCCCGGCATCCGCATCGGCTACCTGCCCCAGGAGCCGCCCCTGGACCCGGCCCGCACGGTGCGGGAGATCGTAGACGAGGGGGTGGCCGACGTGCGCGGGGTGCTCGACCGCTTCAACGCCATCGGCATGGAGCTGGCCGAGCCCATGGACGAGGCGCGCATGACGGCCCTCCTGGACGAGCAGGCGAAGCTCCAGGACGCCATCGACGCCGCCGACGCCTGGGACCTGGACCGGCGCCTGGAGATCGCCGCCGACGCCCTGCGCCTGCCGCCGTGGGAGGCCACGGTGGAGCGCCTGTCGGGGGGCGAGCGGCGCCGGGTGGCCCTGTGCCGCCTGCTGCTGTCCGCCCCCGACGTGCTGCTGCTGGACGAGCCCACCAACCACCTGGACGCCGAGTCCGTCGGGTGGCTGGAGCGCTACCTCCAGGAGTATCCCGGCACGGTGGTGGCCATCACCCACGACCGCTACTTTCTCGACAACGTCGCCGGCTGGATCCTGGAGCTGGACCGGGGCCGGGGCATCCCCTGGAAGGGCAACTACTCCTCCTGGCTGGAGCAGAAGGAGCAGCGCCTGGCGCAGGAGGAGAGGCAGGAGAGCGCCCGCCAGCGCACCATCCGGCACGAGCTGGAGTGGGTGCGCCAGGGCCCCAAGGGGCGCCACGCCAAGGGCAAGGCCCGACTGGCGCGCTTCGAGGAGCTCAACTCCGTCGAGTACCAGCGCCGCGCCGAGACCCAGGAGATCTTCATTCCCCCCGGCCAGCGCCTCGGGGACCTGGTGGTCGAGGCGAAGGACCTGCGCAAGGGGTACGGCGACCGGCTCCTGTTCGAGCACCTGGCCTTCACCCTCCCCAAGGGCGCCATCGCGGGCATCATCGGACCCAACGGCGCCGGCAAGACGACCCTGTTCCGCATGATCGCCGGGGCCGAGAAGCCCGACGCCGGCACCCTGAAGGTGGGGGAGTCGGTGGAGGTGGCCTGGGTGGAGCAGCTTCGGGAGCACCTGGACCCGGACCGCACCGTCTGGGAGGAGGTCTCCGGCGGCCTGGACGTCATCACCGTGGGGCGCTTCGAGCTGCCCTCCCGCGCCTACGTGGGGCGCTTCAACTTCAAGGGTTCCGACCAGCAGAAGCGGGTGGGGGACCTGTCGGGGGGCGAGCGGGGCCGCCTGCACCTGGCCAAGCTCCTGACCGGGGGCGGCAACCTGCTGCTGCTCGACGAGCCCACCAACGACCTGGACGTGGAGACGATCCGCGCCCTGGAGGACGCCCTGGCGAGCTTCCCCGGCAGCGCCATGGTGATCAGCCACGACCGGTGGTTCCTGGACCGGGTGGCCACCCACATGCTCGTGTTCGAGGACGACGGCGGCATCGTCTGGTTCGAGGGTGACTACAGCGAGTACGAGGCCGACAAGCGCCGCCGACTGGGCGCCGAGGCCGACCGGCCCCACCGCCTGAAGTACCGGAAGCTGGCCTGAGGCGGCACGGCCGCCAGCGGTACCCGCGCGGGCCTGCCGGGAGCGGCCCACCGACGGGCGGCCACCGCCGGATATCCCGGCGGCGCCTCACCAGGCCGGGCGAAGAGGCCGGGCGGCACGGCCGCCAGCGGTACCCGCGCGGGCCTGCCGCCAGCGGCCCGCCGACGGGCGGCCACCGCCGGGCAACCTCGCAGCGCCCCGCCCCCTTGCCATGACCCGCCTGCCCCGCGCGGTGGTCCTGTTCGGGCTGGTGAGCCTGTGCAACGACGCCGCCAGCGACATGATCCTGCCGCTGCTGCCGGCTTTCCTCACCATCGCCCTGGGGGCCGGGCCGGCGGCCCTGGGGCTCATCGAGGGCCTGGCCGAGGCCGCCTCCAGCCTGCTCAAGCTGTGGGCCGGGCGCATGGGGGACCGGGGGCTGAGCCGCAAGGGACTGGCCGTGGGCGGCTACGCCACCTCCAACCTGACCCGCCCCCTGCTGGCCCTGGCCGGGAGCTGGACTGGGGTCCTGCTGCTGCGCCTGGCCGACCGGGTGGGCAAGGGGCTGCGCACCGCCCCCCGGGACGCCATGCTGGCGGCCCAGGTGGGCCCCGCCCTGCGGGGCCGGGCCTTCGGCCTGCACCGGGCCATGGACCACAGCGGGGCCGTGCTCGGGCCCCTCGCGGCGAGCGCCCTCCTGGCGGCCGGGCTGGGCATGCCGGAGGTGTTCCTGTGCTCCGCCGTACCCGGCCTGGCGGCAGTGGCGGTTCTGGCCCTGGGGGTGCGGGAGGCCCGCCCGCCGGGCCCGGTGCCGCCCCCGCCGCCCCTGCGCTGGGGCCTGCTCCCCCCGGAGCTGCGCCGCCTGGTGACCGCCGTGAGCCTGCTGACCCTGGTGGCCGTGCCGGACGCCTTCCTGCTGCTGTGGCTCACCCAGGCGGGCTTCGCGGTGGTGGCGCTGCCCCTGCTGTGGACGGCCGTGCAGGCGGTGCGCGCCGCCGTCGCCTGGCCGGGGGGGTGGGCGGCCGACCGGGCCGGGCGCCTGCCGGTCGTCGCGGCGGGCTGGCTGGCACGGGCCGCGGCCCTGGGGGTGTTGGCCCTGGGGCCGGGGCCGTGGGGCGGGGCCCTGCTGCTGGCCGTCTACGCCGGGGCCACGGCCGCCACCGAGGGGGCCGAGCGCGCCTTCATCGGCGACGCCGCCCCCGCGCCCCTGGCGGGCACGGCCTTCGGCCTGTACCACATGAACGTGGGCCTGTTGTCCCTGCCCGGGGCCCTGTGGCTGGGGTGGGCGTGGCAGGTGCTGGGGGTGCGAACGGCTCTCGCGGTGTCGGCGGCCCTCACGCTGCTGCTGGGCCTGTACCTGCTGCGGGCCGCCACCCGCGCGCGCGCCGCCGCGTCGCCGTGAGGCGCCCCGGGGCGGGCCTTGTGGCGGGAGGGGAGGGGGGGCTATAATGCCGCGCTTGCCGCGGCCCCCCTGCCGCCGGCGCCGCGAAAGGACCCGACGGTTTTGGCGAAGGAAGAATCCATCGAGGTCGAGGGCAAGGTCATCGAGACCCTGCCCAACGCCTTCTTCAAGGTCGAGCTGGAGAACGGCCACGTCGTGCTGGCCCACATCTCGGGCAAGATGCGCAAGCACTACATCCGCATCCTTCCCGGCGACAAGGTCACCCTCGAGCTGAGCCCCTACGACCTGACCCGCGGCCGCATCACCTACCGCGAGCGCTAGGGCGCTCCCCCCACAACCCGCGTCCGCGCCCCCCCGGCCGCCCGGGGCCGGGCCCCCGTGCGCAACCCCGCGTTAAGACAAGGCCCCCCGCCGCCGACAAGACGATGGACCCGTGTCGGCGTCCGTTTCGGGAGGGCCCATGGAAGAACGTCACGTCCTCAAGAAGATCCTGCGCACGCAGGAGCTGCCGACACTTCCGGACGTGGTCTACCGCATCCTGGAGATCACGGGCGACCCCCTGTCCTCCACGCGCCTGCTGACCCAGGTGATCGAGCACGACCCGCCCCTCTCGGCGAACCTGCTCAAGCTGGTCAATTCCGCGTATTTCGGCTTCTCGCGCCGCATCCACGCGGTGCACGACGCCGCCGTGCTGGTGGGCTACAGCACGATCCGGGCCCTGGCCCTGGGCACCTCGGTCATCACCTCGCTGAAGATCGGCGGGGGCCTGGACGCGCACCGCTTCTGGGACCACTCGCTGGCCGCCGCCATCGCCACCGACCTCCTGGCGCGGGAGGTGGGGCACCCCCGCGCCGACATGGCCTTCATCGCGGGCCTGTTGCACGACGTGGGGGTCCTGCCGCTGGTGCTCGCCCATCCCGAAACCACCTGGCCGCCCCCGGGGTACAACGGCAACGGGGGCAACGGCGACCTGCTGGGGTCCGAGATCAAGACCTTCGGCATCACCCACTCCCATGCGGGCGGCGCCGTGGCCCGGGCCTGGAAGTTCCCCGCCGACCTGACCCGCGCCATCGAGGAGCACCACCTGGACCCCGGCGGGCCCCTGGAGCAGCACAGCTCCCTGGCGCGCCTGGTGTTCCTGGGGGAGTGGTTCGTGCAGGAGAGCCACTCCCTCGACGGCCACCGCCCGGCGCCCGAGGCCGCCGCCACCGCCGTGGCCCGCTCCCTGGGGCAGGACCTGAAGGTGCTGATGAAGGTGGCGCCGCGCCTGACGGACGCCCTCGGGCAGATCGAGGCCCTGCTGACGATGGAGCTGACCTGACCCAAGGCCATGTCCGCGCCGAACGACAAGGATTCGGTCGCCTCCCTGCGGGCGTCCCTCACCCACACCGGGGCGCTGCTGCGGGAGAAGGTGGCGGAGCTGTCCCTGGTGCGGGAGCTCGCCGAGTGCGCGCCCTACATCGAGAACCGCGAGCAGCTCGGCACCGCGATCGCCCACGCCCTGCAGGGGGCCCTGCAGGTGGACGCCTGCGCCGTGTTCGCCCGGGACGCCGCCGAGGGCTGGAGCTTCCTGGGGGGTTGCGCCCTGGACGGCGCCACGGGCGACCCCCAGCGGGTGGCCGACGGCCTGCTGAACCTCGCCGCCAGCGCCGTGGGCGGCACGGCCTACTCGGGCAAGGGCCAGGGCGCCCCGCCCCAGCTGGCCATCGAGCTGCGCCAGGGCCGCCAGCTGGTGGGCGCCCTGGTGCTCACCGACGACGACGTGGCCGCCACCCACGAGCGGGCCCGCGAGCTGCTCTCCATCGTGGCCGCCCAGGTGGCCAACCTGCTGTCGGCGGCCCATCTGTTCGCCGGCCTCGCGGGCGCCAACCGCTACCTGGAGGCGGAGCTGGAACGCCGTTCGCGCCTGCTGCGCAACACCGAGGAAACCCTGCACCAGAAGGAGAAGCTGGCCTCCCTGGGGCAGCTCCTGACCGGGGTCAGCCACGAGGTGAACAACCGTCTGGTGCCGATCCTGGGCTACGCCCAGCTGCTCCAGGGCCTCGACCTGCCGGAGCGGGGCGCCAAGGCCGCCGCCTCCATCGAGGACGCCGCCCTGGGGTGCCGCCAGGTGGTGGAGGACCTGCTGGCCTTCGGCTGGCCCGAGAAGCCCAAGCTGGCCCCCGCGAGCCTGCCGGAGCTGCTGGAGGGCGTCCTCTCGCGCTTCACGGTGGGCGAGTCCGGGACCCGGGTGCAGCTGCTGGTGGACGGCGAGCCCCCGGCCGTGACCGTGGACGCCCACCAGATGGAGCAGGTGTTCCAGAACCTGGTCAAAAACGCCGTGGAGGCCGTCGCGGGCCAGCCCGACGGCCACGTGCGGGTGACCGTGCGGGGCGGCGCGGGACGCGCCGGCGTGCTGGTGGAGGACAACGGCCGGGGCATGCCCGAAGAGGTGCGGCGCCGGGTGTTCGAGCCGTTCTTCACCACCAAGACGGTGGGGGAGGGCACCGGCCTGGGGCTGTCGCTGGCCTACGGTCTGGTGCAGGCCAACGGCGGCGAGATCGACGTGGAGAGCCGCCAGGGCATCGGCAGCCGTTTCGCCGTGAGCCTGCCGGCCTCCGGCGAGGCCGCCCCGCAGCCCGCCGGGGGGCCCGGAAAAGATGAAGCATCACATGAGGTTTGTGAGTCCAACGAGATTGTATCTCAACGGATTCTCGTGATCGACGACGAGACGCCGGTGTGCGAGTTCCTGGTCCACGCCCTGGCGCCCCGCCACCAGGTCACCACCGCCGGCGACGCCACCTCGGCCCGCAAGGCCCTCCAGGAGGGCCCCTTCGACGTGGTGCTGCTGGACCTGCGCCTGGACCAGGACGGCGGCATCCGGCTGTTCGAGTGGGTCCGCTCCGCCACGCCGGAGGTGGCGTCCCGGGTCGTCTTCATGACCGGCGACGCCCACGACCCCGAGTGCAGCCGCTTCCTGGCCTCCCAGCCGAACCCGCACCTGATCAAGCCGTTCACCATGGACGAGCTGAGCCGCACGCTGGCCCAAGCGGTCCAGGGACGGTCAGGCTGAGGCCGGCCCCGCGGGGCGGGTCCGGGGCGCCGGAACGCCCGGGAATACGCGCCGACGGCAAACACCCGGCGGCCGACCCGACAAACACCCCGCATCCCGCGACCTAACCTCTGGAAAAAAAGCCCCTTTCCGGCCACTCACCGGCGATCCGGACCGTCTCGATAATTTTACATAATACACATTATCGGAAGCATTATCGGTCCGCCGGAGACCCCCTCGGCGCCCCCTTGGCCCCCCCGATTCCGGCGCCTCGCGCCGGGGCGTTTAAGGGATCGAACGGGCCCCGCCGGGCCCGGGGTCCCGGTCCGGCCCCGTTCGTGCCTTGACGGCCCTGTCAGGGCCCCTGTTTCGGAAGATGCGTCCGGCGGGCGGCCGGGGCCCTCGCGGCCTAGGCCCCCTGGGCCCGGCCCCGGTGCATGGAGACCGGGACGCGGCGGTTGCCGAAGGCGGCGTCGAAGTGCTCGAAGCGCCCGGCGATGGCGGTGCCGCACCGGGCGCAGGCCCCGGCGTCGGTCACCTCGTAGGACAGGATGTCGTACCAGTCCCGCACGATCACGGGGGCGCCGCAGCCGGGACAGTAGGTGCTGCCCCCGTCCCGGTCGTGGACGTTGCCCGTGTAGACGTATTTCAGCCCCGCCGCCATGGCGATGCGGCGCGCCCGGGTGAGGGTCTCCGGGGGCGTGGGGGGCACGTCGAGCATGCGGTAGTCCGGGTGGAAGGCCGAGAAGTGCAGCGGCACGTCGTCCCCCAGCTCGGCGGCCACCCAGTCCGCCATGCGCTTCAACTCGTCGTCCGTGTCGTTTTGGCCTGGGATCACCAGGTTCGTGACCTCCAGCCACACGTCGGTCTCGTGCCTCAGGTAGCGCAGGGTGTCCAGCACCGGCTCCAGGTGGCCGCCGCACAGGGAGTGGTAGAAGCCCTCGGAAAACCCTTTGAGGTCCACGTTGGCGGCGTCGATCTTGGCGAAGAAGTCGCGCCGGGGCTCCGGGTGGACGTAGCCCGCCGTAACCGCCACGGTGCGGATGCCCGCCGCGTGGCAGGCGTCGGCCACGTCCATGGCGTACTCGGCGAAGATCACCGGGTCGTTGTAGGTGAAGGCCACGCTGTGGCTCCCCAGGGCCTTCGCCGACCGGGCGATCTCCTCCGGCGCGGCGGCGTCGGCCAGGCGATCGAAGTCGCGGCTCTTGCTGATGTCCCAGTTCTGGCAGAACTTGCAGGCCAGGTTGCACCCCGCCGTGCCGAACGAGAACACGCTGCTGCCCGGCAGGAAGTGGTTCAGGGGCTTCTTCTCGATGGGGTCCACGCAGAAGCCCGAGGAGCGGCCGTAGGTGGTCAGGATCATCCGGTCCCCCACCCGCTGCCGCACGAAGCAGGCGCCCCGCTGGCCCTCGTGCAGGCGGCAGTCCCGGGGGCACAGGTCGCACTGCATGCGGCCGTCGTCCAGCAGGTGCCAATACCGCCCGGCGTAGGGCTCGGTGCCGGGGCCGGGTCCGTTCATGGCGCGGCCTCCTCGTACCGGGTCACGGTATAGCGCCACAGGCGCACCTCGGGGCCCCAGTGGTCCTCCGGCAGCCCGGCCTTGTGCTTCAGGGCCCTGAGGAACGCCTCCGGGGCCGGCAGCTGGTCCCACACCTGGGGCAGGAAGGTCGCCCGCCGCCGCCCCGCCTCCAGCACCACGCCGTCCACCCCGCGCCGCAGGCGGCGGACGGCGTCGGCCTCGTCCGCGCACGGCAGCGGCTCCAGGGGCGACAGCACCGACACCCCCACCCGCACCCGCGCCAGCTCGTGCCGCGCCAGGGGCGGAAAGCGCGGGTCGCGGAAGGCCGCCCCCACGGCGTTGGCCCGCACGTCGTCCCGCAAGGGCCGGTACGCCTCCATGGTGCCGATGCAACCCCGCAGGGCCCCTTCCGCGTCCGTCAGGGTCACGAAGCAGGCGCCGGGGGCGTCCAGCCACCCGGCCCCGCCGGCCGGCGGATCTCCCGGCGGATCTCCCGGCGGATCTCCCGGCGGATCGTCCGGGGGGTCATGCGCCGGGTCATCCGCCAGCCCCAGGGCGGCCGCGATGGCCTCCCGGGCCAGGGCGGTCAGCGCCGTCCCCTCCCCGGCCCCGGTCCGGGGGTCCGCGCCCGGGTCCGCCACGGGGTATGCGGGGGTGCCCATCCCCACCGCCTTCAGGCCGCCTCCCGCAGGGCGAACGCGCCGTAGCCGACCACCCGGTCGCGGTCGCCCTCGGTGTCGCCCGAGTTGCGCAGGTCCAGGAGATCCACCTTCAGGCCCTTGCGCCGGGCCACCTGGAGCAGGCCCCACACCGGGGTGGCGCCGCAGGCGTGCTCGTGGCCGATGGCGTGGGCCTTCAGGCCCAGGATGGCGTCCGCGGTCTCCCGGTCCACCCGCCGGGCCACGTCGTAGGGCAGGTAGTGGGACAGGTCGGAGCTGACCACGATCAGGGTCTCGGGGCCGCCCCAGACCCGCTCCAGGCACTCGGCCACCTCGGACGGCGTGGCGTCCCCCACCGCCAGGGGCAGCAGGCGAAACGCCCCCAGCTGGTGCTGCAGGAACGGCAGCTGCACCTCCAGGGAGTGCTCCGGCGCGTGGGCCGCGCCGTTCACCGTCACCTGGGGCAGCCCCTCCAGCCGGGCCGCCGCCTCCCGGTCCACGGGCACCTCCCCCAGGGGCGTGACGAAGGCGTCCGCCGCCGGCAGGGCCAGGCCCCGCACCGGGGTGTGGTGCACCGGCCCCAGCAGCACCACCCGCGTGATGCCGCGCGCGCCTTTCAGCAGCCGATAGGCGCTGGCGGCCACGGGGCCCGAATAGACGTAACCGGCATGGGGGACGATCAGGGCCTTCGGGGGTCCGGGGGCGCCGGGAGCCGCCACGGCGGCGGCCAGCATCCGGCCCACCTCGGCCTCCAGGGCGGCCTTGTCCCCCGGGTAGAACAGGCCCGAAACGGCTGCGGGACGCACGCGCTCCATCGCCTCCCACTCCTCCTGGCCGGGCAGCCCACGACGCACCGCTCCACTTGCGCCGCTTTCCCTTTTACCTTAGCCGATGGCGGGGGCCTTCGCACGGCCCCGGCGGGCCTTACGGGAACAGGGCGCCGAGGGCCTCCGGGCGGTCCACGGCGTGGTCCACGCCCTCGGCCTCCAGCGCCGCCAGGCCGTCGGTCCCCCACCCCACCCCGGCCACGGCCACCCCCGCCCCCCGGGCGGCCCGCACGTCCACCCGGGTGTCCCCCACGTAGAGGCACGCCTCCGGCGCCGTGCCCAGCACCGCCAGGGCCCGGTGGAGGCCCTCCGGGTCGGGCTTCATGCGGACCACGTCCTCGCAGCCGATGAGCACCCGGAAGTGGTGCCGCACCCCCAGGGCCTTCAGGATCGCTTCGGAATGGTCCCGGCGCTTGCTGGTGACCACCCCCAGGGGCACTCCCCTGCCCGCCAGCCCCTCGACGAGCGGCCCCATGCCGGGGCACAGGCGCGTCCCCGCCTCGCACAGGCCGGCGTAGTGGCGGCCGATGACCTCGATCAGGCGGCGCCGCTCCTCCACGGACCGCTCCGGAAACACGGCCTCCAGCTTGTAGCCGATGTGGCGCACGATCACCTCCCGCTCCAGGGGCGGCCAGCCCAGCTCGGCCAGGGCGCGGGCGGTGCTCTCCACGATGGCGTGGGTGGAGTCGATGAGGGTGCCGTCCAGGTCGAAGACGGCGGCGCGGTAAGTGGAACGGCCCGGGTCCATGGCGTATGCTACCGGCCCCCGGCGATGCTCACGTACCCCCGCATCGACCCCGTCCTGATCCACTTCGGACCCGTGCGCATCCGATGGTACGGCCTCATGTACCTCCTGGGGTTCCTGCTGGGCTACCTGCTGCTGCGCAAGCAGATCCGGGAGGGCGGCTTCCGGATCACGCTCGACCAGCTCGGCGGCCTCACCACCGCCCTGATCCTGGGGGTGATCCTGGGGGGGCGGCTGGGCTACGTGCTGTTCTACGACTTTAGCACGTACCTGCACCACCCCCTGCAGATCCTGGCGATCTGGAACGGCGGCATGTCGTTCCACGGCGGCCTGATCGGCACCCTGGTGGCCGGGGCGATCTTCTGCCGCCGGGAGGCCCTGAGCTACCTGCACGTGGCCGACCGGGTGGCGGTGGTGGTGCCGGTGGGCCTGGGGCTGGGGCGCATCGCCAATTTCATCAACAACGAGCTCGTGGGCCGGGTCACGGACCTGCCGTGGGGCATGGTCTTCCCCGGCTACGGCGACCTGCCCCGCCACCCCTCCCAGCTCTACGAGGCCTTCCTCGAGGGGGCGGTGCTGTTCACGGTGCTGTGGCTGCTGCGCCGCCGCCTCGCCGCCCGGGGGGCGCTGCTGGGCCTGTTCCTGGTGCTCTACGCCACGTTCCGCATCGCCGTGGAGTTCGTGCGCCAGCCCGACCCCCAGCTGGGCTTTTTGCTGTTCGGCGCCACGATGGGGCAGCTGCTGTCTTCGGTGATGCTGGCGGCGGGCGCCTGGCTCCTGGCCACGGCCCGTCGGCGGGGGGCCTGAAAGCCCCGGCCCCGCCGGCCGCCGCCCGACCCCGGGGGGGTCCGTGACCCCTAGGCCGCCGGGGACGGGCCGCCGTAGCCGAAGGTGTAGCCCCCGTCCACGGTCAGGTTCTCGCCGGTCACGAAGTTCGACAGGTCGGAGACGAAGAACAGCACCGCCTGGGCGATGTCCTCCGGCAGCGCCAGGCGGCGCAGGGGGGTCTGGCACGCCAGTGCGTCCTGCACGTGGGCGGGCGCGTGGGGTGTCTCGCTGGTGACGGTGAAGCCCGGCGAGAGGGTGTTGACGGAGATGCCCACCTCCCCCACCTCGTTGGCCAGGTCCCGCGCCAGCCCCTTGAGGGCCCCGATGGCGGTGGTGAAGGGGTTGTATCCGGTCACCGGCCGGGCCAGGAGGTTGTTCAGCAAAAACAGGATCTTGCCCTCCCGGCGCAGCACCATCTCCTCGAGCACGGCCTGGCAGCAGTTGAACCCGCCCCGCACCAGCACGTCGAGCTGGCACTCGTAGTCCTCCCAGGTGCGCTGCAGGAAGGGGTGGCGCTCGATGGGGCCGTGGGCGTTGTGCACCAGGGCGTCGATGTGGCCGAACTGGCGCAGGGACTCCCCCACCATCGCGTCCACCGAGGGGCGGCTCGCCACGTTGACGGCGTAGGGAAAGCCCAGCCCTTTGAGGGGCTCCAGCTCCTTGAGCAGCCGCTCGACCACCTCCATGCGGCGGTGGTAGCCCAGCACCACGGTGGCGCCGGCGTCCACGAGCTGGCGCGCGACGGCCTGCCCGACGGGGCTGCTGGCCCCGGTGAGGATCACGACGCGTTCGGTCAGGTCGATCATGTGGATCCTTTCGGCCCCCGTCGGCGGTAATTACAGCACGCCGGCCGTCAGCGGCCAAGCGGCGAGGCCCCGTCGGAGGGCGCGAAGCCCCGCCTGAGGGTGTTCTCCGAGACGCTCACCACGTGCTGGAACTGCCCCAGGTAGTCCGGCCCCCCGACCTTGCTTCCGGTGCCCGACAGGCGGTAGCCCCCGAACGGCTGGCGCCCCACCAGGGCTCCGGTGATGCCCCGGTTGACGTATACGTTGCCCGCCTCCAGCCGCGCCGTGACCTTCTGAATGGCCCGGGGGCTGCGGGAGAACAGGCCCCCCGTGAGGGCGTAGTCGCTGTCGTTGGCCAGGGCGATGGCGGCCTCCAGGTCGGTGGCCTGGGTCACGGCCAGCACGGGCCCGAAGATCTCCTCCCGAAACAGCCGGTCCTCCGGCCCCACCCCGGTGAACAGGGCCGGCCCCACGAAGTAGCCCGCGGCCGGCACCCGCTCCACCACCCGCACCGGGTGGGCCTCGTGGTGCCCGAGGGCCACATAGCGCATCACGCTCTCCCGGGCGCGGGCGTCCACCAGGGGGCCCAGGCGGCTGTCCGGGTCCTCCGCGGGGCCGATGGGCAGCGTCTCCAGGGCCGCCGCCAGGCGCGCCACCAGGGCGTCGTGCACGGCCCTGTGGACGATCACCCGGGAGCAGGCGGAGCACTTCTGGCCCTGGTAGCCCGTGGCAGAGCGCACGATGGCGGGCACCGCCTCGTCCAGGTCGGCGGTCTCGTCCACGATGACGGCGTTCTTGCCCCCCATCTCGGCGATCACCCGCTTGACCCCCCGCGCCCCCCGGGGCACCTCGGCGGCGGCCCGCAGGATGGACAGGCCCACCGCCCTCGAGCCCGTGAAGGCCACGAAGTCCACGTCCGGCGCCGCCGCCAGCGCCGCCCCCACGTCCCCGGCGCCGGGCACGAGCTGGAGCACCCCCGGCGGCACCCCCGCCCGGGCGAACACGTCTGCCAGCCGCGCCCCCGTCAGGGGCGCCCGCTCGGAGGGCTTGAACACCACGGCGTTGCCCGCCACCAGGGCCGCCCCCACCATCCCCGCCGGGATGGCGAGGGGGAAGTTCCACGGCGCGATCACCGCCCCCACCCCCAGGGGGCGGCGCACCAGGTCGTTCACCTCGCCCGGGTAAGCCGCCCCCAGGCGGCGCGGCGCCCCGTGGCGGCGGGCCTCCCGGGCGTAGTAGGCGAGGAAGTCGATGGCCTCGGCCAGGTCGGCGTCGGCGTCCCGCCACCCCTTGCCCACCTCGAACACCTGGAGGGCCGCCAGGTCCCACCGCTCCCGCCGCAGGATGTCGGCCGCCGCCTCCAGCACGGCGGCCCGCTCCGCCGGGGCCGCCGCCGCCCACTGCCCCCGGGCCCGCACCGCCCCCGCCACGGCGCGGGCCGCCTCCTCCGGGCCGCAGGCGGCGGCGCTGCCCACCACCCGCTCGGGGGAGGACGGGTCGTGGATCGTGAGGGTCCGCCCCGTCTCCACCGGGCGGCCGTCGATCACCGCCGGGTGCTCGCCCCCCAGGGACGCCTTCACCCGCGCCAGGGCCTCGGCGAAGGCCTCCCGGGCCGCCGGCTCGGTGAAGTGGGCATGCGGCTCGTTGCGGAAGCCTTCCGCGTCCGGCGGGGGGGCCGCCGGGGGGGCCTCGGGGGCCGGCGCGGGGGCCGACAGGAGCGCCTCCAGCGGGCGGTCCTCGCCGTACATCTGGCGCAGCATGGAGGTGTTGGCGGTGTTCTCCAGCAGGCGCCGCACCAGGTAGGCCATGCCGGGCAGGAACTCCCCCACCGGGCAGTAGGCCCGCACCCGGTAGCCCGAGGCCAGCAGGGCCCGGCGCAGGGGCTCGGCCATGCCGTGGATCACCTGGAACTCCCAGGCGTCCGGGGCCACCCCCAGGCGTTCGGCGGTCCAGGCGGCGTGCGCGATGCTGCGCAGGTTGTGGCCCCCGATGGCGCCCCGCACGGGCCCCGTGCCGGGGCCGACGGCGGCCAGCAGGCGCTCGGTCATGGCCTCGTAGGCGCGGTCGGTGGCGGCCTTGTCCTCCCACACCGGCGCCGGCCAGCCGGCCTGGCGGTGGGTGATGACCTCCTGGTCCCAGTAGGCCCCCTTCACCAGGCGCACGGTGAGGGGCCGCCCGGTGCGCGCGGCCCAGCCCAGCACCCGCTCCAGGTCGTCCGGCCCGCTCTTCAGGTAGGCCTGGAGGACCACCCCGCAGGAAGGGCCGTCGGCGAAGGCCGGCTCCTCCAGCAGGCCCAGCACGGCCTGGAGGGTGAGGTCCTTCAGGTCGTGGTGCTCCATGTCCACGTGGACGTGGGCCTTCAGTCGGTGGGCCTGCTCCAGGATCGGCCGCAGGGCCGCCCGGGCGCGGGCCAGGGCCGCGTCCCAGGCCACCGGGTCCAGCAGCGGCTCCAGGGCCGAGAGCTTGACCGAGACGTTGACGTCGGCCCCCGGGGCGTGGTCGGCGGCCCCCGCGAGGGTCTCGAGCAGCTCCAGGTAGCGGGCCCGGTAGGCCTCGGCCTCGGCCCGGCTGTGGGTGACCTCCCCCAGCAGGTCCACGCTGACCCCGCACCCCTCGCGCCACAGGCGGCGGATGGGGCTCAAGGCGGCGTGGACCGTCTCCCCGGCGATGAACTGCCGGGCCAGGTCGGCCACCTGGCGCCTGAGGACGGCGGCGGCCACCTTGCGGAACGGCCCGCCCCGCCCCAGGGTCTTCACGGTCCACCCCAGGGCCTGGGCGGCGGCGTCGCCCACCGCCTCGAAGTACTCCTGGGCCAGGGCCAGCAGGCGCGCGTCGTCCCGCACCGCCGGCAGCACGTCCACGAAGCGGAACAGGGCCACCCGGAACGCCTCGTCCGCCATGGCGCGGGCGATCACCCGGCCCTTCCACTCCCCGGCGGCGAACAGGCCCGGCCGCTCCCGCCCCATGCGGTCCCTTAAGCGCGTACCGATGCGGGCGATGCCCGCCTCGGCCCCGGCGGCGGGGCGCCCTTCCGTGGCGCCGGGCTCGGTCACGCCCCTCCCCTCCTCAGAAGTCCCACACCAGGCGGTTCGAGACGTCCGTGTCCAGGGGCTTCACGCCCACCGGCGGCGCCCCGTCGTAGCGCACCGTGACGCTCACCTTGAGGCTCACGGGCCCGGCCACCCCCACCTTCAAAGCCGCCTCCTCCAGCACCCGGAGGTCGTCCGGCTCCCCGAGGCGGGGCTGCACGTAGACCGTGTTCACCAGCCCCACCCGCTCGGCGGGCGCCGCCAACAGGGCCAGGTAGGTGCTGGCGCGCGCCACGGTCTCGGTGCGCGGGTCCGGGCCCCCGGCGGGCACGTCGAGCCGCTCCCGCTCGGCCATGAGGGACAGGCCCAGGTGGGCGGTGAAGCCCTTCGAGCGGTGCAGGGTCAGGCGCGGCCCCGCCCCCACCAGGGTGCGGGCCGACAGGCGGGCGAACTTGTCGTACTCGTGCTGCACGAAGCCCTCGGCCATCACCCGGGCGTTCAGGTCCCGCCCGCCCCTGAGGTGCAGAAAGCCCCGGTTGATCGTGGTGCCGTCCCGCACCTTGCCCACGCTCAGGTCGCCCACCACCAGGACCATGCGGGGCCCGCCCCGCCACCCCACCCGGACCCCGGCGCCCCCCTCCAGCAGGTCCGTGTTGCCCGTGCGGTTGGCGAAGGACAGCTCCACCGATCCCGACACCCCGTCCTGGACGCCGCTGCCCCGGAACGACTCCGTGTTCACCTGCGCCGCCACCGGCGCCCCCCACGCCAGCAGCGCCACCACCACGGTGGCCGCGGACCCCCGGGAAAGCCGGGACCAAGCCCCTTGCGCCCGCCCCGGCCCGGCCCGCCACCGCCGGAACACCGCACGGTGGCCGCCCGTCGCGTGCTCCATCCCACGAAACCTGCGCGGGTACCGCAGGGGTCCGTGACCCCTCACGTGGGGACGCCGTCGTCCGGGGCGGGGCGGAAGGCGGCCAGCCCCAGGGCCAGGATCAGGTAGGCGGCGGCGAAGGCCCCCGGCAGGGGCGAATCGGCCCCGCCCGGCAGGAACAGGCGGCCGTCGTCGAAGGGCGAGTGGATCAGCCCCACCAGGGAGAAGGCCGCCCCCAGCCCGGCGAACACCGCCGCCACCCTGAAGCGGCGCTCGATGATGAAGGTCAGCAGGGTGGCCCAGATGAGGGCCGTGAAGATGAAGCCGTTGGCCATCACCAGCACCGTCTGGTAGGTCGCGGCGAGCTGCCCCGTCAGGTCCGCCGCGCTCTTGCCCAGGGCCCCCAGGGTCTGCTTGAGCTCGATGAGCACCAGATCGGCCACGATGGGCAGGAACGCCAGGGCCACGGCGTCGTAGTGGCGCTGGGGGGTGGCCTTGAAGGCCTGGGCGGTGATCTCCAGGCCGATGAAGATGAGGATCGGCGCCACCGCCGCCACCGGCAGCAGGTCGACGAACCACGCCAGGTAGCCGAACACGCCCCCGAGGCCGATGAAGATCGCCGTCATGAGGGTGTAGCCCACCCCCGCCCCCATGGCCTTGTAGGCCGGGTGGCCGATGTAGGGCGTGGTCTGGACCACCCCGCCGAAGAGCCCCGCCGTGAGGGTCGCGAGGGCGTCCACCGCCATGATCGTGCGGGGCGAGTAGTCGTCCCCGGCGGCGGCGGCGCTCTCGGTCACGTCCACCGCCCCCACCAGGACCACCAGGGCGAAGGGCAGCGCGATGGGCAGGTAGGGCCCCGCATGGGCGAAGGCCTCCAGAAACCCCAGGGTGGGTACCGGCGGGGCGAACAGCAGGCCGTGGGCGCCGCCGGGGTCGGCGCCGTGGGCCAGCCCCAGGGCCTTCAGGCCGTAGTACAGGACCGTCCCGACCAACACCGCCGCGAAGGCCCCCGGGATGCCTCGGGGCAGGCGCACCCGCCCCACCAGGGTCAGCAGGATGATCCCCAGGGAGACCAGGCCCACCACCGGCTCCTGGAACACGTGCAGGGAGGGCAGGAAGGCGATGAGCAGCAGGGCGATCCCGGCGATGGGCCCCAGCAGCCCGGCGCGGGGCACGTGGCGGTGGATGAACGGCCCCGCCAGGGAGCCCAGGGCCTTCACGATGCCGCAGGTGACCACCACGGCCACGGAGATCTTCCAGGCCAGTTCGGCGTCCCCGGTGGCCACGAAGGCGGGCCCCACAATGCCGAAGGTGAAGGCGAACAGGGACGGCGTGTCGATCCCCAGGGGCATGGCGGTGCGGTCCGAGCGCCCCTCCCGGCGGGCGGCCCGGATCGCCAGGGCGGTGAACACCAGGTCCCCCACCAGCACCCCCATGGCGGTGCCGGGGATCATGCGGTAGAGCACGATCTCGCGGGGGAAGTCGAACACCCCCACCAGCACCGTCGCCATCAGGACGAGCTGGGTCATGTTGTCCAGCATCAGCCCGAAGAAGGCGTTGAGGTCCCCGGGCCGGAACAGGCGCTCGCGGGCGGGCATCAGCTCTCGCCCGGCGGCGCGGCCGGGACGGCGGGATGGCGGGCGGACGGCACGGCGGGACTCCTCGGGGATCGGGCGGGGGCGGGGCCCGCGACGGCCCGGCCCCGGCCGCAACGGCGCTATGATAGCGTCCGATGCACCCCCGTTCCACACCCCCCGCCCCGCGCGGTGCCTCCATCGCCCTCGGCACCTGGGCCCTGGCCGGGGAGCGGCCCGGCGCCTGGGGCTACGGCCCCTGCCCGCCGGAGGTCGCCCGACGCACCGTGGAGGCCGCCCTGGCCGCCGGCTGCCGCCGCTTCGACACCGCGGCGGCCTTCGGCGGCGGCGCCGTGGAACGCCTGCTGGGGGAGGTGCTGGGGGGCCGGGACGACGTCGCCGTGACCACCCGGGTGGGCATGCGCCTCGGGCCCGGCGGGGCGGTGCCCGACTTCGCGCCCGAGGCCCTCGCCGCCCAGGTGGCGGAATCCGCCCGCCGCCTGGGGCGCGTTTCGTTGGACCGGGTGCTCCTGCACCTGCCCGCCCCGGCCGTGGTCCGGGACGGCCGCGCCTTCGCCGCCCTGCTGGGCCTCAAGGCCGACGGCCGGGTGCGGGAGGTGGGGGCCAGCGTGCAGGAGCCGGAGGAGGCGCTTGCCCTCGCCGCCGCCGGGGCCGACTGGCTGTGCCTCCCCTATGGCCCGGCCAACCGCAAGTTCGAGGCCGCGATCGGCGAGATCCGGCGGCGGGGGGCGCGGGTGCAGGTGCGGGAGGTGCTCCAAAACGGCCGCCTCACCGACCGCCCCCGGGACCCGGCGGGCTTCACCCCGGCCGACGTGCGGTTCCGCTGGCCCGCCTGGGTGCTGGCGCGCCTGGCGGAGCTGAGGGCCCGCCTCGCGGCCGCCGTGCCCGACCGGCCGGTGGAGCACACCGCCATCGGCTACGCGCGGGGCCTCGAAGGGGTGGCGGAGGTGTGCGTGGGGTGCCGGGGAGAGCCCCAAGTGGCGGCGGCCTTCGGGGCCCCGCCCCTGGACGCGGCGGCGCGGGAGCGGGTGAACGCGGCGCTTTACGGTGGGCCGGAAGGCCCCGCCTACGGCTCCTCGCCCAGGGCCGCCGCCTCGATGGCGTCCATCTCGTCGTCCGACAGGCCGTAGTAGTGGCCCACCTCGTGGACCACCGTGTCCACGATGCAGGCCACCACGTCCTCGCCGGTCTCCTTGCAGTAGGCCAGGATGGGCCGCTGGTAGAGGTGGATCGTGTCGGGCAGGGTGCCGGCGTAGTCCGTGCCCCGCTCGGTGATGGGCCAGCCCCGGTAGAGGCCCAGCAGGTCGTAACGGGTCTCGCACTCCAGCTCCCGGAGCGTCTCGGCGTCGGGCCAGGGCTCCACCATGAAGGCCACGTTCTCCAGGCGCGCCCGGAAGTCCTCCGGCAGGGCCCCGATGGCCGCGTCCACGGCCCGGTCGAACTCGGCGTCGGTCACGGCTGGGTCCAGTGGTACAGGGCCTCGCGCCCCGCCTGGGCGGCCAGGGCCTCCCGCGCCTGCGCCATGCCTGCCGCCAGGTCGTCGACCGCCCCGGCGCCGTAGAGCCCGGCGGCCGCGCACAGGGCCACGGCCTCCCGCGCCACCGGGGGCCCCTCCCCGGCCAGCACCTGGCGCACCAGGTCGGCGGCGGCCCGGGGACCGTCCACCATGAGGGCGGTGCGGGAGCCCTTGGGGATGCCCAGGGCCCCGGGGTCGATGGGGAAGGCCGTCACCTCGCCGGCCGGGTCCAGGAACAGCCCCTCCGTGGGGGTGAGGGGATTCGGCTCGGCCTCCCCTTCCAGGCCGCGGAAGGCCACCACCCGGGCGAAGCCCAGGGCGTGGCAGGCCCGGGCGAACTTCTGGAAGGTGCGCTCGTGGGAGATGCCCACCATCTGGTGGTCGGCGCCGTAGGGGTCGACCAGGCGCGCCATGGTGTGGAAGCAGGAGCGCAGGCCCATCTGCTGGCGCAGCTCCAGCATCCGGTGCATCACCGGGAAGAAGCGCTCGATGCCCACGTAGGCCACCCCCGCCTGGGCCAGGTGCCTTGCCGCCGCCTCCGGCGTGGCCCCGGCGTCGCCCCCCAGGGCCGCCAGCACCGCCGACAGGGGCATGCGGTCCATCGGCGTGGCGTGGCCGTGCAGCCCCACCCGCACGCCGCACCCGGCCATCACGCAGGCCGCCGCCAGGACGACCGGGAAGGTCTGGCGCTTGCCCGCGTAGCTGGGGATGGTCAGGGCCGGCGGCGGTCCGGGCACCGCGTTCCGGAACGGCGCCGCCGCCTCCACGAAGGCGATCAGCTCCTCGGCGGTCTCCTCCTTGATCCGCATGGCCACCAGGAAGGCCCCCAGCTCGAAGGGGTCGGCCTTGCCCGACAGGATCACCGTCATGGCGTGGCGGGCCTCCTCGGGGGTCAGGGCCCGGGCCTTGGTGACCCCGCGCCCCACCTGGGCGATGGCGTGTGTCAGCTCCCCCACTTCCGGCCTCCTCTTGGGGGCGGGCGGGCCGTCCCGATCGCCCGCCGCCCTGTGTACATGTTACCCGCGCGCCGCCCCTACCGGGAGATGTTACCCACCCCGCCCGCGCCGCCCTTGGGGCCCGCCGGCCCGCCCGGGGCCCGCCCGCCCCCTGACGGCTGGGCCGCGCGAAAACCGCGCGCGGGAAAACTTGCCAGGTACACCGATTGCATGTATTCGGTTAAGGAAGGGGGCGCCGCGCGGGCGCCCTCCGCCCCTTCGCGAAGGAGGCCCCGTCATGGGCGAGTATCCCCGGCAGCCCGGGCTCCAGAAGGTCCCCGTCTCCGGCCGCCGGCGCCGGCGGCCGCCGGAGCGCCCCGACTTCCGGCCCCTCGCGGCCCTGCTGCTGGGCCTCGCCGCCCTGGCGGCCGCGGCCAGCCTGGCCCTCGTCCACGCCTGAGGGCGTCCCCCTCCCCGTCCGGACCGGCCCCCGCTCCCCTAGATGGGGTTCGGGATGTCGACGAACCGGCTCTCCACGCCGAACTCCCGCTCCAGCGCCTCCCCCAGGGCCATGACGCCGAACCGCTCGGTGCGGTGGTGGCCCGCCCCCAGGTAGTGGATGCCCTCCTCGCGGGCGAGGTGGTAGACGGACTCGCTGGCCTCCCCCGTGAGGTAGGCGTCGGCCCCCCGCTCGATGGCCTCCCGCACCAGGTCCGGGGCCCCGCCGCTGCAGATGGCCACGGTGAGCACCGTGTCGGGGCCGAACGGCAGCACCAGCCCCTCGCCCCCCAGCATGTCGGCCACCCGGGCCCGGAAGGCGTCGAACGGGAGGGGCTCCGGCAGGTCCCCCATGCAGGCGATGGTCTGGCCCTTGTAGAGCCCGAAGGGGCGGCGCTCGACCAGCCCCAGGCGGCGGAACAGCCCGGCGTTGTTGCCGACCTCCGGGTGGCGGTCGAGTGGCAGGTGATAACCGACCAAAGACAAGTCGTTTGCGAGTAGAAACCTCAAGCGTTCCTTGAGGCTTCCCCGCACCACCCGGCTCTCGTTGTCCCAGAACATCCCGTGGTGCACCAGCACCAGCTGGGCCCCCGCCTCCACCGCCCGCTCGAACAGGGGCAGGCAGGCCGATACGCCCGTCACCACCCGGCTCACCTCGCGTCGCCCCTCCACCTGGAGGCCCTTGGGGCAGTAGTCCCCGATCGTGTCCACCTCCAGCAGGCGGTCCATGTAGGCCACCATCTCGTGCAGGTCCGCCACGTTCTTCTCCCT
>Ga0210124_1000198_pt1 | contig 34681 bp, 18 predicted proteins | sample Muzzi_PWC_D2_FD_185554 | JGI IMG/M metagenome (GOLD analysis project Ga0210124, IMG submission 185554) | Wetland microbial communities from San Francisco Bay, California, USA, that impact long-term carbon sequestration - Muzzi_PWC_D2 (SPAdes) | ecosystem: Environmental > Aquatic > Marine >... | reverse complement strand
AGCGATAACCCCGCCGCCAATATCGATAGTGCCAGACCAGTCGGCGGAAACCTGGCTCCCGCCGGTAACGTCGGAGGTAAGCGTACCCGTACAAGAGCCTGCCGTAGGCGTACAGCTAGGGGTCAAGGCTCCAGGGCCACTATCGAGGGTGAAGTTGATATCGCCTGTGGCTGCAGCCGCATCTTGGAAGCCGCTGCCATCATTGAATTGCAGGGTACCCGTAATATCATGGGAATGACCAACCTGGTTAGCTGCCGCCGCTGGCTCCAGAACCAACTGGACCTCTATCCAGCTTTTTGTCGCGGTATCGGAAGCATTAACCGTAAGTCCGGCTATTGTTCCAGACCAGTTGCCAGTCACGTTAGTGACGCCAATATCATTAGATTGGAGGGTGATTTCACACTCGCCGCTGGCACTGGTACCAGTTGTACATTCCGCCGGATTTTCTACAATACTACCGGCAGTACTGCTGGCGTCAACGGTAAAGGAGATGGTTTCTCCGTCAGCGTCAACCAGACCGCTGCCATCCCCGCTGTCTATCTGTAGCTTGGCCGTGATAACGTGGTCGTCGCCAACACTGTTGGCCGCCGCTTCTGGGCTTAGGGTCAATACAGCGCCTACCCATTGCACTTCAACTGTATCGCTGCTGCTGACCGCTACTCCCCCAACAGTTCCACTAAAGCTACCCGTCACCTGAGTTGTTCCGGTTGCGTCGGAGGTGAGGGTGACCGTACAAGTTCCATTTGCATCGGTGGTGCAGGAGGGAGCGCTTAAGGAACCGATGCCAGTGTCATTGGTGAAAGAAATTTCTTGTCCAGCAGCCGGAACCCATCCGCTGCCGTCGTTAACTTGCAACACACTGGAGATAACGACGCTGCCGTCAATCTGTGCGGTGGTAGCCGAAACTTGGAGTTGAACGTCGGCATCCGCCCAGGTTTTGGTGGCACTTCTGGTCAGGGTGACAGAATCACCGTCAAAGGGAACATCGGCTGAGAAGGTGACATCGGTTATCCCAGGATCCGCCGAGTTGATGGCTATGGTACATTTTCCATCCCCGTCGGTTTCACAATCGTTGCCGTTAACTGTGTCGCCATCGCTGTCTACGCCGTCATCGACAAAGTCGGCTGAAGCGCCGTTGCTGTTCGCGAGTGCGGCCGTTACAACGACGCCGCTGGCGCCTTCAGGCCCGGTTGTGAATTCTTGCTTCAGAACCTCGACGGTGAAGGTATGAGCTGTGTTGACCGCGTTGGTGGCGTCGTCGATTTCGCTCATGGTGGGTGACTGGCACAGGCTGAATTGCTGGATGGCAAAATCCTTCAGTTGGCTGGTGAAGGAGGCGGAGGTACGGCTATGAAACTGAATTGAGGCGAAGCACTCGTTGCTGCCAATAAGCGCACCAAGGTTAAGGCCCATTTCGGTAAAGGCGTTTTGGGGTAGTTTATCGCCATTTTTGAGTACGTTGCCTTTATCATCGTAGGTGCGCCAGGGGCCAGGCTCGATATCTTCGCCATTGTTGTAGGCGCAGAAGTCATCATTAATACAGCCCTCGCCCTCTTTTGAACCTAATGAATTCCATCCGCTGTCAGTCCATTCGTAAATTTCAACAACACCGAGGTCTCCCCCCTGCTTAAAATTCATAGCCAACAGAAGATCACCTGGTGATTTCGTGCCGCTGAAGGTACCAGTACTCTCAAGATAGGTGATTTCATTCTGGTTGATCTCGACGTCAACGTGACTATCGCCGCCGGGATCCACTCGCTCCAGACCGGCATAGAAGAGCAATTGGCCAGCCTCGTTGAGTTTAAAGTAAGAATAAACGTTACCTAGTTCATCTTTGGGGGTAATCTGTTTGCTCTCACCGCCTGTCCAAGTGGAAATGGGGTCGTCGTTTTTGGCGGATCCGGTAAAGGTGGTCGCATCCTTACTGCCCCTAAAAGTGACATCGTCGGCTGTGAATATGGCAGTGATACCACCGTCCAGGCTATTAATACTACCATCGGCGTTAAAGATGCTGCCCCAGTCTGTGCCACCATCGGATACAATGTTGGCACTCTGAACGCCGCCAAGCTCAAAATCACCATGGACGGCCAGAGCCATGACCACAGAGATTAGAAGCAATGTCGTCGCCAAGGCCAGGCTCCAGACGCTCTTTCGCCGTTTGTTTTTCAGTAATTGTGTAACGTTAGGCCAGGCCTGCGTTACCGAAATTTTTGGTTTATGAAAACCTTTATTCATCAAATCCTCCACTCTGCTCGTTAATTATTTTTAATAAATCAGTTTAAATGATAATAGCTCATCTGTCCTAAAACCACATAAAGGAGAGACGAGAATTTTTTCATGAAAGTTGAGTACTAAAGATTAATGTAGCGTAAATTTACGCTACGATACTATTTTGACACAGATGGCTATAATAACTATTCATCGCGAAGATACTGAGCACCTAATAACTTTGTGGGGGAAATGGGTGCTACAACTAATAAACCTGAGTAGTTAGAGCCAATTTATATTGAATTAAATATCTAAGGAAGTGAGAACGGCCTGGATTCTAAATGACACTGAAAACTGTAAAAAGTCGGAAAATCCCTATAAAGTTACAATTGTGATAATTATAGCATACATAAAACGGAAATTCCATAGGAAACATGTAGGAAAAAAGTTATAATTTTGCCCTTTCCAGCGCTTGTAGCTGAGTTTTTACCTCAAATGCTAACGCCTCACTCCACCATGAGCGGTTGCGATAATGTTACTCGTGTTTCGCCAGTAGTGAGAGGAAGCCGCTGGAAGTTGGGGGAGGCAGAATTATAAAGGCCGATTTCTATCGTATAACTACCAGAGGCCAGGTTGGCTGGGATTGTCAGCGTAACGGGATCGGTGATGATCTCGCCCGTAACCCAGCCTTGCGTGGGCTTAGGCGGGGCGTGGTCGGCGTTAATCAGAACAGTCTCTTCCGAATCAAGTAGATGGGTAAAGATAGTATAGTTTATATCAAAGGGGGCATCAGTCCGCCAGTAAAGGGTCAAGGTGATGGACTCGCCCGGCATGGCCTTACAACTGTCAGAACAATCTGCCCCTATCAAGGTGGTTTGACCGGAGAAGTCCGCTTCAAGTGGGATATCGATAGAGTCGGGCGGGGTGAAATTGCGTTCGGTAGGTAGGATTTCAATTTCGTCGAAGGGAAATACCTCATCGTAAGGATAGCCCGTAACATTGATAAGATGAACCTGCAAGCTGGCCGGGCCGGGGGCAGCCTGGGGTGGGATGTCAAGCCAATATTGGCCGAGTACCATATCGCCCACGTTCCAAGTTGGCAAATTAAAGTTACGGCTAGGTGTGTATGATGAACCAACACGAAATGTTTGCCCGCTGGCGTCAACTAAATCAAAAGTAATCGAGACATTATCAAGATTGTACTCACCGGCTTGCCAGAGCAAGGCCAATAAAAGCCGGTCGCCCGGTTGGGCAGTCTTTTGGGGTAGGATACTACGACGCAGACCAATGATGGGGAACAGATCAACCACCGGGTTTTGGTCAATGGGGAGAGGGCCATTTGCAGGTTCAACCAGATGACTCAAATTGACAAAATCAAGCAGAGCATTGCGTCGTTGGGGTTTGCCTTGCTCATCTAATATATCCCAAGCCACAAAATCTTCGTCATTATTAGAGGCGTTGGTTTGGGTTTGTTCACCAGCTAGTCCCAAACCAACCTCGGCCACGTAGAGACCCGGCGGCGTGCCAATCTGCCATTGAAGTTGCTGGTGAGTTATCACGGTTTCACCAACCGGCCATCGGGAAGGCGGATAAGAGGGTGCGCCAAGCCTTTCAACAATGGGTTCACGACTCCAGCCGAAGCCTTCTTCATCGGTCAAGTTAAAGGTTAGGATAAGGTCGTCGGGGAGTGGTTGGCGAGCACGCCAAAAGAGAACCAGGTCGGTGTCACTGAGCTGAGTATAACCCAACAGGTCCATTTGATTAGCAAAATTGTAGCTTGACATCGGGATCATCTCTGTCGTCGCTGTGGAGCTAGTTTGCTCTTCTGTAGTGGCAAAATCAACGGGGCGTTGAATAGGATTTTCTTTGAGAAGGCCAATCTTGTTGTGGTCAAGACGCCAATGCTCCAGACCAACACCCCAGAAGTCACCAGCATCATCGGGACGTTGCCCAATGAGATCGAGCCAAAAAGGAACTACGCCGTTAGGGTCGATAACCTCGTCTTGCCAGGTTACGAGCCATACGCCCCCTTGACCTTCTATGGCCTCGGTGATTTCATTGGCTATGTCCAGATTGGTAACTTGGTTAACATCAAGGCGCAGCATCCAGGGTAGTGGGGTCCAATTGTCCCAACCGTAGTAGTAAGCCCATACCGGAAAAAGGTGGCCCGAACTCAGCAGTACGGTTTCGTCCGATGCTTCGCGTTCGTGGACAAATTGGGCCAGGGCTTTGAAATCGTCCTTGGAGAAGCGAGGGTCGGTGAACCAGTTCACAAGGCTAAAAGTTGTAGTGGCGAGGATGAAGATGATGGAAATAGAGTATAAGGCGTTTGAAATAGGTTTAGGGTTTAGGGTTTTGAGTTTCGAGTTATTGGTGGGTAGTAATCCAGTCAAGGTGCTGGCGAGGATAAGCGCAAACGCAGGCCAGGCCAACAGAGTATAACGAGGATTGAATTTTGGTGATTGGTAGGTGAGAGCCAGAATGAGCAGGATAGGCAATAGGAGCCAGAGCCAAAGGAAAATTTGTGAATTGTGAATTGTGAATTGTGAATTGTGAATAGATGTATTATTTCCTATATGTTTTTTCAGGATGACCCACAAAAAGCATATAAAAAATATGGCTAAAAAACCGAGCGATAGCCACCAGCCGGTTTGCTCTAAGACGGTTTCGCCCAGGGTAAAGTTGATGAGGAGTTTGCGTAACACCTCATTCAGTTTGAGCGCGCCGGGCCAATAACTGGGGTCATCGCCCAGCCGGGCAACGAGGGTGGGTAGCCAGGGTGAAAAAAGCAGTAAAGCCCCTCCAAAGCTGATAAGGAGTTGCCCCAATGATCTCTTAGAGTAAGGCTGTTGCCGCCGTAGGATATAGAGGGCGTATAGAACGTGAGCAACCAGCAGAAAGGCCGCAAAGTAGTGGGTATAAAGGGCAGCAGTAACGGTCAAGGCATATAGGATGGAGTACGAAGAATACCGTAGACCGGAAATCGACATGTCATCCTTGAGGTCAAGAATTTTGAGTAACAAATAACTGGCAAGCGTGGCTTCAAAGGTGAGGAGGGTATACATCCGGGCTTCCTGGCTGTAATAGATCATGAGAGGGGAGAGTGTAAATAGAGCCGCAGCGAGCAAGGCGGTGAAAGATCTTTGGCGGGAAGCGGAAAAGAGGCGGCGGGCTAAAATGTAGACAAGTGGTATTGTTAGAACACTGAATACGACCGATGGGAAGCGCAAAGCCCATTCGCTATCGTCGATAATGATGTCGGTAGTCCAGATGAGTAGGTAATAAAGGGGCGGTTGAATGTCGGCGGCGGTCCAGTTGATGAGGTCGGATAACTGCATCTGAGACAACATCCAGGTTACGCCTTCATCGTACCAGAGACTTTGTTTCCCTAAAAGGGTGAGACGAAGCCCCCAGGCAATGAGAATGAAACTGACAAGCCAGAATAGATTTTTTTTCATACAGCGGCATGCTACCACGGCGCAAGCGAAGGAGCAAAGCCGGATGTGACTTTATACTGGAATTAGTTTGAAACCGACACTTTTCATCATCCGTCATTCCCGCACGTTTTAAGCGGGAATCCATGCCACACAACCTATGGATGCCCGATAAATACATTCGGGCATGACGAAACAGATACCTAAAAGCACTGGTTTCATTCTGTTTTTGGTATAGTTAAGTCACTTAATCTCAATTTGGGTCAATTGAAATGTGTTGCTGCCATCTGGAAGGGTGAGGCGTTCAAGGGTTTGAGAGTCATAAAGGCCAAGCTCCAAGCTGTAAGTCGCCGGGGGTAAATTGGCAGGGAGATTTAGCACGTGACTATCAAGGATAGGTTCACCTAACGGCCATTGTGAGGTGGGCTGAGGTGTAAGCCAGGTAGGGAAGGCATCACTTTGGGCCACGAGGCTACCATCAGGGGCCAGCATATGAATGAACACGGTGAAATCAGTCTCAGGGGGTTGGGTTGCTCTCCACTCCAACAGCACCGGCAATGTTGTCCCCTTTATCGGCTTACGGCTATCGAGCCAGAAGCCGGTCAACTGAATAGATGGGCCAAATTGAGTCTCAGCCGGGATTAAGGGTTGTAGGCTTTGAACAGGGGAGCGGTGGATCAAGAAAGGACTCTGGCGATTAAAGCTGGCCAGTTGAATCCAATGGCCTGGATAGCTTCGACTTTTTCCATCTAACTCACTAGAAATCGGGAAGCGTTGCGTAGTGTCGTTGAAGCTGTTTGTCCCAAGTCCCGTCGCTATACCCAAATGAAAGGAATCCGGCAGAAGTTGGGGTAATGTTTCAGTCACAACAATCTCGCCCGGCTGCCACTGTTCGGGAGGATACCACACCGTGGCTATCATCGGCACTTGGGTTGGATCGCTTAGAAGTTGGCCCAGATCGTTATAAATCAGGGGCCACAATTTGAGAGATTCGGGTAGAGGCTCAACGGCTTGCCAGTAAAAGCTAAAGGTGACTCCATCATCGGGATCATCGTGAACATCGTATCCTAACAGGCGCAGACGGCCATCGCCAAAAATAAGTGAAGTTGGGAAGGAGGGAGGAGTTGAGGGATGGGTGAAGTTGAAAAAGGAGCTAGAGAGCTGGGGGGCTGGGGAGCTGAGGGGCTGGGGAGACTTGCTGGCCAGGATGAGACCGTTATCAGCTTGGAGGAGCGACCAATCAGTGTTGAGCATCTCCATAATTTTGGTACGAGCATCGTTGGGGTGGACACCGGGGATATCAGTAACATCGACCAATAGATAGGTGGCTTCTTCCACAATAGGGAATAGATAAGCCACCCTCCGGTGGGCCAAATGGGGATGGATACCGGCGCTGGCGGAGACAACCGCATCGGCGGGAATTTGCTCAAGAAGTTGCGGTAATTGGACCGCAGCCGCACTCATTTGGTAAGTTTCGGTACGGATAGAGAGTGGAGTCCAACCTCGTAAGCTGTGGTAGCTTAATGACCAACCCAGCAGCCACAGCAACACTGCAATTAAGACTATTTTTTTTAGCGCCCATCCATTGACTTCGTGTAGTGACATTCTATCAATCAAGCGGTGAGTACCATAGATTGCGGCCAGGATGAAGGCTACCACCAACGGCGCGGAATAGTGCTGCTCACCGGAGTATTGGCCGGGGAAATTACTGAGCAGGTTCGCGGCCAATACGGGTAAGCCAAGAATAAGGAGGTCTGGGGCTAACAACGGGAGAAATCCAACGGCTGCAAGAAGACCCAAGATATATTGCCAGCGTGCCGGGTCTTGAAGTAGTTCTGGTAATGCAGCCAGGCCGCCCTCAAAACGATTGGCAAAGTAGATCGGACCATCGGTGCCAAAATATTGCCGGGCCAGGGGCGATACAACCAGAAAGGTCGCTGCTAGAAACCAGATGGCGCTAGCGAAGATGAGAGCCATACCGTTAAAGAATGATGACTGGTAATTGGTAATTGGTAATTGGTAATTGGTAATTGAGGAGTGTGTCTTAGTGTGTTTAGAACGATAATAGTCAAAAATCAGAAAGAGGCCGAGCATGGCGGTCAGGGTGGGTAGGTTTTCTTTAGTCAACATAGCGACAATAGCCCAGAACCACATCCAGCGCCAGCGATTTTGGGTGGCGTACCAAAAAGCAAAAAGTAAGGGCGTGACCACAAACGGGTCGGCGTGAAAATCGGCGATATTGGCGGCTTGAAGTTGAGGGAACAGTAGGTAGGCTATGGCAAAAACGAGAGCGGCCCATATGGAGATTGAGGATATCGTACCCTTGGAAAACTGAAGATTTGTTAATTGTTCATTTTTCATTGTTAATTGATATCGCGCGATCCAGAAAACGGGCAGTGCACCGAGGGCTAATGCCACCGACTGGGCAATCAATAAGACGCGCACATCATCCCAGAGGAAAAAGAGCAGGGCCACGGGAATGAGAATCGGCTCAAAATGTTCTGCCAGACGGGGTTGTTGGTGATCTCCCCAGGTCAACTCCATAAAGCCGCCGGGGCCGCGGACTGTATTCCACAGCGGCTGGTCAATCAGGGAGAGGTCAGCGGCATAGGAGTTGAGGGTATTATGGCGGTTGATGGTATACCAGGAGAAGTAAACTGTGTAGAGGACAATTGAAAGGGCCAGGAGGAGGTGAGGGATTTTAGATTTTAGATTTTGGATTTTGGATTGGGGAAGAGGCTGATGATTAGACATAAGTAGGTTACTTGGTCTAAAATCCCCTACTCACAATGGCTCTAATTTCTTCGACGATGGATGCCAGGTCTTCGTCAACGTGGCTACCGGCGTCACGCCAGACATGCTGACCGGTTTGGGGTCTGATTTCCATCTCGGCTAACCAATCAACAGATTTCCAGGCACAAGCTTTGGCAATCACAGGAACTATGACCAGGCCCTCTTCTTTACGGCGTTTGAGCAAGGCAGGTATAGTTTTACCTAGAATAAAATCGGAGGCCAGAAAATCGGCGGTGATGAGCAAAATAGCCACGTTGGCTTGGGCGATGGCTTGACTCATTACATTTTCTCTCTCGGCTCCTGCCTCAATCTGGTCATCACTCCAAACGTTGACCAGGCCGGTATTTTTTTGTAAACTGCCAAGATGCGTCAATAGCCGGTTCTTCTCTTTTTCGTCTTTGTGGCTGTAGCTCACGAAGATTTCTAGACGCATCAGTTGCTTGATGACCCCAACTTGGGCAGAGTGGTGTGGGGGGCCGGTCTCTAGCCATTGTCCAAGAAGAACACTGCCAGCGTAATACTTGCGATCAATTTCGCGCAATAGCCCAAGATTTGTTAAATTATATAGAATACCGCGTAAACTGTGTTTGGAAATATTTGGGGATGTTTGTTGAATCTCTTGTCGGGTAATGGCTTGAGAATTAACTAAGCGCAATATTTGAGCTTCATCAGGCGGTAGCGAGTCAAAATCTTGCTGGAAGGTACTGGTGAGTTGGTCACCTACGACAAATTCATCGGGGTTGAAGCTGCCCAACTCACCCGAATTTGAATCAAATAGTTGGCTGCATACCTTTTGCAGAATTAGAGGGTGATTGCCGGAAAAGAAAGAGAGTTTGGCCAACACTTGCTTGTGTACGGACAGAGGCCGGTCGCTTTGTATTTGGCAGATTAGTTGATTGGCGGAGGCATCATCAAAATGAGCTAGAAAACGCCGTTCGAAGCCTTCAAGAAAAAGGGAGGTATCTTGTTGCTCTTGGATGGCATAGAGACGACTCAGACGACGAGTAGAGGTCAGAATGGTACGAATAGCGGGGTGCTGCTGCATTACCCGCCTGAGTTCCGACAAAACACGCGGTTCTTGTTGACCCAGTTCGCTAAGTCCTTCAATCTCATCGCAGAGCAGCAAGAGCTGGCAACGATGTTTTCTAACCTCTCTCGCTACCCGGCGCAGAGCCTGGCCAATGGTGGGCGCATCTTCGGGTAGGGGGATGTTATGCCAGCGTTTATCGGCCTCATCACTAAACTGAGCATACTCAATGGCCTCCACCAAGCTTTCGATGAGTTGCGCCTCGCGGGTATCGCCTTGCATATCCCAAAAAAGAGGGAGAAATTGGGCGCTATTAGCCGCCTGATGTTCCGCCGCCCGCAGCAACGAGGTTTTGCCAATGCGCCGGTTGCCAATAATCCATAAGTTATCTGTAGGTCCGGCCAGAATACTGTGCAAGAGACTTTCCCGGTTGTAAAAATCAGCACCACGCACCCATTGTCCAACCCGGTAGGGATTTATCATCGCTTCTCCCGGTCACCTGATTTTAAATCCTTTGTTTGATAATGAGCCTTCTCTTCAGAAATTAGTGGTGAGCGAGAGAGGATTGGTGATAGAATTGCCTCCTCATCTTCGGAAATCTCTTCATCCAGCCAGTGGATTGTCTGAAGAATAGAGTCTACATCTTCTACAGTGATCTCGGTACGCTTTGGGGCAGTGGCTCGCAAATGGTGTATTATGTTTAGACATAATTGCTGAATGCGGTGCGGCATACATGAGGTGGCCTTAAGAATATGGGCTATTGCTTTCGTATCATAACTGTATACGTTCTTGACCGGCTCCGTAATCAAACGGCGAGCCTCGGTTTCTGGGAAAGGGGTTAATGGAACGGGCATGAACATATTATAAAACGGACTACTCTCTCCGGCCCAATGTTGTTGTAACTTGACCCCGGCGACCACCACACTTAAGTTATGGTTTGTAAATCGTTGGAAGATACGACGTAATTGCGATTGTGTTTCCAGGCTATAGCTATTTAGGGTGTCCATCTCATCCAGCAGTAAAACCAGCCGCGAGGGTTTAGGTGTGGTACTTTGTAAACCCCGCAAAATAATCTGTAAGTCACGGGAAAAGACACGAGGCGGATAAGTCGGCACGGAAAGATCAAAGCTTAGATTATTCATAGCCTCAGTTGTTAAAGATTCCTGGGTAACATTGACAATCTCTTCCATAACAGTATGAAAAAATTCGGCTTGTGGCGTGCCTTCTACATTGACCATGACCGGCACAAACTTCTCTGGCGAGTCTTTCAATTGTGGCAAATGCCGAGCTAATTGGTATAACAAGCTGGTCTTGCCGATGCGTCGCGGCCCAACAAGCATGACAAAGTTTCTTGCCAATAAGCTTATGATCCTTTCGAGATCAAATTGCCGACCAAAAAACATAGCGGAATCAGTAACAGGTGGACCAGCGATATAAGGATTGTGAGAAAATGAAGGAAATTTTGTTGTTCTATTAGTAGGTGTATCCTCTTTTTTAGGTGTTTCTTGCTCAGATTTGTAAAAATCTGGCTTAAAGCGGTCAAACTGTACCGGATTATATTGTTTAACCAAATGTAGTAATTCGTCAAAGCGATCAAACCGGTCACAATGATCCAACAGTAGATCTATCTTATCACCTTTACGCATCCCTGTGGAAAACTGTAGGTAGACTTCACGGAAATAGTCCATACAAAGAGATGACAACCCAACATCATCAAAAGCCACATTTAACAATTCACTAATCGCCTTAAGGTTGTAGGATCGGGTGTTATGACCTCTGCTTTTTTGGGGAACATCCTCCTTATAAATTTGCGTTTCAAAGCGGTCGAACTGTGCTGGATTCTCTTGTTTTACCAAATGTAGTAATTCGTCAAAGTGGTCAAATCGGTAGCAATAATCCAGCAATCGATTTATCTTTTCATCTTTACGCATCCCTTGGCCAAATGTATCATAGACTTCACGAAAATAGTCATAGCATAAAATTTCCAAATCCTCATCGCTAAAAGCAGCGTTTAGTAATTGTCGAATCGCACTTGTGTTGTATTGGAAGTCTAGGCTCATGTGTAGCCTTTCAAATTACAATAGACAATGTTTGATAGCGACAGGTCAAAATCATTATTCGTCATCACCCTGCTCAGATTGCTTTTTCACTTTAGCGGCCCGTTCCGCCCGGAGTTTTTGGGCGGCTTCTTGCAGTTCTTCAAAAAAGTCGGTATCGGTTAGCTCTTCTACAGCTTTTTGGCGTTTCACTTCATCGATTTGAATCGTTAGCCGCTGTACCTCTTTTTTTAGGCTGAGTTCGCGTGCTTTTACCTCTTCGACCATTCTGAAGAAGACGGCCAGAAAAGCATTGGCCCGAGCATGGTCGGGTTTGGTCATATCGACCACCGTAGATTGAGTCTGTTCGACCTGGTCCTGGACAAAATCGTAGTTACCGGCGGCAATTTGCCGGCACCACTCGACCGTTTCTTCGATATAAGCATTGGCAAATCGCACCCGGTTGAACATTTCTTGCAGCAAAGATTGGCCCAAAACCGGATAATGATTGAATACTTCCAAAATGACATCGTACTCAATTTCCATGACCTCTACCGATCTCAGGGCGACCACACTGCTTGAGCGAGGTCTTCTGTCTATCAACGACATCTCGCCAATGGTTTGACCGGGGCCGATATGATTAAGTACCACCTCCTCACCTCTGTCATCTTTGTTAACAATTTTGACCCAGCCAGTTCGAAGGATGAAGAGTGATTCACTGGGGTCGCCTGCTTGCAAAACAACATTATCTTTTTCTAGATTATGCATTTTGACCCGGCTGGCTATTTCGGCCAATACGTTTTCGGGGGTATTCACGAATAGTGGTTGTTTGGCAAGTTGCTTGATCAGCTTAGGATTCGCCTCTGGTGCATTTTTAAAGCCAGGTAACTTTTTCAGAAAATTGAAGGATTTCCCACTCATCGATTACACTCCTGTCTGGCCGTCATTGGCTGCTATGGTAAACTCTATTCCCTATTATATTTGAGTAACAATTAAATACAATGTTTAAGGTATTGGATACTTAATCCCTTGGACATTGGTTTACTGTTCCAGAGCTTCGACCCGTATCCAATCGACGACCACAGCTATGTGGGGTTCGGTTAAGCCCAAGTTCGTTGTTATACCGACCGGCCGGAGGGGGTCTAACGCTTCAATAACCCTGCTGTCGGGTGTTCCTACCTCGCTAATAATGGCATGGCTACACCGAAAACAGCCACGCAAATCGCCGCTTGCACCGGTGATTTTTTGAATTGTTTGTACGGCTTCTTCATTCAGATTGAAGCTGGCTTCGTCAGCAGCGGCAATGGCAAGAAAAGCCGAAGGAGGAGCCGCAGAAACAAACGCGACCAACTCCGCTGATGCAGCAGAGTCTTGAAAAGTGTCGAAGTATGCAGTTGAAAGGTGAGGAGTGTCACCTAGTCCAAAGATGGCGACATTATAACCACGTTGATTAGGTGAAACGTCATATCCATTTACGAAAATATGACCAAAGCCGCCGACCTCCTCTCCAGCGCTTAGAACGGTCACATCAATGGCGGGGGTTTCAGGTCGGAGAGGGCGTAAAGTTGTGACCCCATCAAAATGCAAGCGTAGATCACTTAAATGGGATTGGATGATATCTGCCGGAATCTCAAACGTGTACTCCTGCCACTCTTTTTCAACCTGTTGCGAGGTCGATTGCCAGCCGTTTAATTCTAAATAGACCGACCGGGAGGTTGCTTGAGCCGCTTCTGGTAAACGCATGCGAAGAGTGATTCGTTGCGGGGCAGTGGTTAATGGTAATAGCAATCTAACCTCCTCTCGTTGAGCGGTGATGGCGTGGCCTGGACTCAATAGCCCCCAACCTTCCCCAAAGTAAAGGGATGCTAAGGGGTTGTTGCTGTTAATGAGGAGTCCAGATTTCAATCTGGACTCCTGGGGACTGTCTTTAACTCGATAGATTTTTATACCGGCCTCATCATGGATTTTTTCAACCGGAAGAACATCTTCAATATAGGGGATGGTTGCCTGCGGGGTAACAATGGGGTTGTTAGATTCATCGGGGCGCACGACAATATATTTGATATTGAAAAAGTCTAACACCTCACGAGCAATCGCCCGGTCGGCTTCCCATCGCTTTGGGGGTAGAATTTTGCCGGTTTCCAGGGCCAGTAGCGAATTGAGGACAGGCGCTATCGTAAAGTATTGAAATTTAAATTCAGGGTTGCGGCTGGTATTGCCCTGCAACAATCGCTTTTGATGCACTGTTTGATAGAATTGGCCGAACATAAATTGATTGGTGAACGCGCCGGTAATCCGAAAGCCGTTACGCCAGGCAAAAGGAATATCCAAGACCGTAACATCATCAGAATCGGCAGCGATAAGCTGGTAGGCAGCCGGAACTCGCATATCGGATTGAGGCAGGGGTAACGATAGATGTTCAAAGAGAAAAATCCCGCTGATTAAGGCTAACAGCCAATAACGTCGGGTTTTCGCCCAGGAACCAACCTTCGCCAAGCCAAAGGCGGCCATGACACTCAGACTTAACATCAGCATCACACTGTAGCGGCTGGGATATCGGTTGCCTTTGAAAAATGGCAGAGTCTGGAATATGGTGAACGGACCATCTACGCCTGTAGCTTGGCCGTTGAAATTGATGACCGGACCAAGTGCAAGCAAGGCAAAGGCAGCGATGGCAATGAACCAAAAACGGAGTTGGGCCTGACGGTACCCGGTAAACAGCGCCACCACCATCAAGCCTAGCAAAACAAACCCAATATAAATATGCTGGCCTTTATCAAAGCTGGTGATGTTGGTTTGGCTAATTAGATGACCCAGCAAAGGGTGATGCATGGTAGGAATAAAAAAACCCAAGAGGTCGGCGCTGAAAACATCGGCAAAGCCAGCCCCCTCAACCAAAAAATCTCCTTCTACCTGCATATCGGGCAGCATTTGGACCAAAATAGGCATGATACCAATGGCAAAAGTCAGTCCCATGATGACCGCGGTTCGTAAATGAAAGAATATTGTCTGCCGGTTGCTGATACGCTGTTGAGCGAGGGCTGTCAAAATCCTATAGAGCCAGTACAGCCCAATGAAGACCAGTAGAAAAGAGGCGTAGGTCATCTCAGACCAGGCTTGCAGAGTCAAAAAGAGGCCAGCTAGAACTGAATTTTTCAGTCGCTGTGGTTGGTGATGGGCGCGAAGGATATACAGGATGGCAAACGGTACCCAGTGATTGCTGGCAATATTAAATTGACCCAAAGCAACATAAAACAATTTGCTGCTGGCGAAAGCATAAAACCCTCCGGCGATAGCTGCGCTGGCCCAAACCAAATTGTTATCCACCAACGGTAGGGTACTGGTAGACCGCTTGTTTGTGGCGGTCGGCGGTCGGTCGTCAGCCGTCAAAAGAAGGGTCAAAACATATCGAGTTAATAAAAATGTCCCATAGCCACCCGCTACAAAAGTAAAGAGCATATGGAGATTGCTGGCTGTCACCACGCCTAGGTTTAGGGTCAAAGGAAGGGTTGTAACGGCGTTTAAGACAGTGAGGGTGTAAAAGGCCAGATTAATGCCGATGGGATAAAACATAAAGTCGGTATGAAAAGGATTTTGGCCTTCATTTAACAGCGCGTGTTTAACCCACCATAAATTCCAGGCAATGGCCGGGTCGTCACCGCCATCGCCGGGCAGATGCGTATCGAGATGCGCTATTGTGGGCCAGGTTAAAAGGATAGCCAGGAGAAGATAGCCTATCCAGAGGAGTGGCGTACGATACCTTTGCGCTTGAATTCTAATTTTTGCTTATGCTCCAATTAAATGCCAATCACCTTAAAGGTGAATGCTTGCCAAAATCGAGACAAATTGTACCATTTGCCTATGTACCCGGCAATTATATATCAATAAAGATGGATGTATCAATAATAGGTAAGAATATTACGCTCTATACCCGGCAGAAACTCCAAAGGTGGGTAAATTCTCAAGGTATTTCTGGCAACATTACGCTTAAGACTTGGAGCAACTTGGCAAAAACGTTCGGACAGCTATAATTTAGATAATGATCATGTTATTTTAGGGGATGCCAATATTACTTTAACGGAGAATGCTGACAAGTTTAATTGATGTTGATACTTTATGATCAATATTAACCCAAATTATAGACTGTACTATTGATGGAGGTTAAATAACGAGCCAAACTCAATCCAACTCACAACTTGGGCCACATAGGGCGGAAAGGTTTATGCTCTGACACATTCCAATTCTGGTGTCCCCCACCAGGTAAGTGAGTACCAAACAGGGCTACCCCAATTTCTCGAATTTCGACTTTGGCAATTCCCAACCACACAGACTAGTCAGTTCTAGTTATCTTCATGCTCGTTTTAACTTTTGGAAAGAAGGATGAATAAACTAATGAGCGGTCTATCTGTAAAGAATCTTTTTATCTTTGCTGGCCTACTAGCTGTTGCTATTTCTGCCTTTCACGGTATCATTTGGCCGTTTCAGAAAGAGGAAAGTTACAATTTAAGTGCAGCAGGTGGAAATAATTATTACGTAGCCACTACGGGTAGTGACTCCAATGCGGGCACAGAGCTTCAACCTTGGAGAACCATTCAGAAAGCAGCCAATACAATGACAGCAGGGGATACCGTTATTGTATTTTCTGGTAATTTTGATGAAAGGGTACACGTTAGTATATCTGGAAGCTCTGGCGCTCCGATTACATATTTGGCTGAAGGCACAGTTACAATGAAAGGGTTCACCGTGAGAGCCGACTATGTCACGATAAGAGGATTCGAAATTGCGGATACTGATTTTGACTGGACTGACGGTGTGGGAATCTTTGTTGAGGGCAGTTATTGTATCATTGAGGATAATTATGTTCATGACAGTGCTAATGAGGGAATCAAGATATTTGCTAACCCAGGAGAGGAGACAACCAGAACAGACTGCCAAGTGAGAAGCAATCGTCTCTACCGCAATACTATCGCAGGCATAGAGATAAACGGAAGAAACCATCTGGTCGAGAGCAATGAGATCTGGGGTACGATTCAATATAACCCCAAGTGGCCCGATCATCCTAGTTGGGTCGACGCGGATGGAATGAGATTTTTTGGATCATGGCACTTGATACGAAAGAATTACATTCATGATATCACGTTTGATGACCCAGAGAATGTCGACCCACACATAGACTGCTTTCAAACATGGGGTGATGCCCAGAGTGAAGCCGGACACAACATTATTTTTGAGCAAAACCGCTGTAAGGTTTTAGAAAGTCAGGCTCCGAATGAAAACGGAACCGCGTTCATGCTTGCTGGGGCAAGAAATTTGATTATTAGAAATAACATTTTACAAGTATTTCACCATGTAAATACAGGCAGTGGCGGTAACAGTAATCTCATCATAGTAAATAATACACTAACCAGCGATCTCGCTTTTCCTCTTGAAAATTATCCTGAGGGTGTAAGTTTAGATAATTGTCCAAATTCCACGGTTAAAAACAATATATTTTATGATCTTCCGGCTCATATTATTCGTGTGATAGGGACTTCAACACTGGGGTTGAATGTTGGCCGTAATCTGGCCTACAGAAGTGATGGACAACCCTTGTGGGGCTCCCCATATACTAATGACTTATGGGGTGTAGATCCATTGTTCATAGATGCTGCTAATGACAATTTTCACCTTCAGCCGTCCTCTCCTGCTATTGATGTTGGCTATTACCTTGGCTCACTTGTTTCAGAGGATTTTGATGGCATTTTCCGGCCTCAACGAATCAACTATGATATAGGCGCTTTTGAATATTTCGAAGGCAATGGCCCGCCAGATACCCGATCGTTCATCTACCTGCCAATTATATTTCGCAAAACCGCCTCGTAAATGACCATTCTCGGTCAGTTTTGGCTGGCAGTACTCTTGACTGCAAAACCCATATTTGGATTTTGGAACTGATTCTCGCTCATCGCTTGTTTTTCTATAATGAGATCTTCTTTTGCATTCAATTTGATCTTGCCACGAACCGTACCGGGCGGAGATAGATCGTCGGCCCCAGAAGAAGTACGCGCGTGCCACCGATATGCTACGTCTTTTGGCAAGGTATGCCAATACCCCCCTCGTCCTTTCATAGCTTGTAGGAATGCAACATAAACATTCCAGGTCACCGCATCCACCAAATAGTCTGGATGTGTATTGACGAGAACCATCCCATAATGTTTTTCAATAAAGTCGACCTTCTGCAACCAAATTCGTGGGGTTTTCTCTCCTAAAACTGCAGTCAAAGTGTAATCTTGCACCAGCGTGTATGGTAACTCAATAAAACGGCCAATAAAAAACGGCCAGATGCTCATTGTTCCACCAGGTATCGGCTCAAAAGGGTCTGTATCGAAAAACGAGAGATCGTATTCGATGTCCAAGGCCTGCATCCACTCTGGGTGACGATGTGTGAGTGGGGCGCGGAACCCAACCGCACCAAAATCTTTCAGATAATGGTTGATACGTTCAACTCGTCGCATGAACTCGGCGTGCGAACTGAAAAGTTTGCCATCATGTTTCAGACCATGCACTCCGATTTCAAAGCCTCGTTCACGTAACTCTTGCATGAGATTATAGTCGATGGGGTAGCGCTCCGGCACGAAGTTAAAAGAAGATCGAAAGCCAAAGCTCTCTTCTAAATTAGCGACAGTTCGTACGTATGCCTGGCCTTGTGCCGATTCAACATCGTGAGTAAGGACAAAGGCAAACCGGTGTCCCCCCGGCCAGAAGTATTTGAAAGAAAAAGATTGCTTACCCGTAATAGTTAATAGCTGCCGTATTACTTCCCATTGAAAGCGAACGTATTTTGCCTCGATTGGCCACCTAAGTTGAGACTTATTATGAGCCATAAGGTTGTAGAACCGCCGAAGAGCGCGTGTGAAAGTGCGGGGAAAAACCGGTTTGAGTAAATAGTACAGGCGTTTGGCCGAACTAAGTCGCCAGTGATTTGGACCAAATTGTGCTTCGCCCAAAACAAGAGCAAGAAGGACATCAATATCGGCCGGTTGAACTCCCAGGTTTAGAATAGGAGCTGCTCTCTGAATGGCCGCCTGCCATTGCTCCTCCGACGGGTTTGGCCGACATTGCCAGAAGGTTGCTGGTGTGTTGGTACTCCACAAATTCGTCATTAGGTAGACTGCCTACAGAGTAATCAAACGGTTGACCGGCTTGAGTAAAGGCCACATTTAACTTTATTGTTCGACAATGCCAAATTCGCCGTTGAGCTGTGCCATAACGGGCCAGCTTCGAAAATCATCTTGCAAGACCTTATCCATACTTGTTCTTAGGCTTTCTCCCAACACTTGCATATGGGCTTCTTCTATTTTTGCATAATCCCCGGTGATACTACGGTGAGTACCAGCGATCTCATGGACTTCTATGCCACCAGCAGCAAATTCGCGCCAGCCTAATCGAGGACTCTGAGTAAGGGACTCCTTTGTTAGGAAAAGGTGAATGCGATCCGGATACGGTTGTGGAATATAGCGTTTCAAAGCCCACAGGTTTGCGACAAGCTTCATTCTTAGTCGAATATACATAATCCTTTCAGACGAGCCAAGGTTAGAGACACTACGCATGTGATCGCCGCGATGTTGTGTGAACCGAAGCCAGATTTCGGTAGCCAGATCGAAATACGAGCGAGCACCGGGAAGGGGTAAAGAGGCAGGCTCCACAAGGGCAAGAAGAGCTACAGGTTGGTCTTGGCGCAACAGTTGTTGGGCCATTTCAAAAGCTACCACACCTCCTGAGCACACTCCCCCTAGGAAATAGGGGCCTTCAGGTTGCGCTTTACGTATATCTTCGATGTAATGCGCGGCCAAGGCTTCAACTTTTGAGGGATGTCCTAATCCGTCTTGAAGTCCGTAGAAAGGTTGATCCAGACCAAGATGCCGGCTCATATGTCGTAGGTCAGTGAAGACATTGCCAAGATTTCCCGGTAGGCAGTAAAAGGGTGGTCTGGATTGGCCATCCTGTATCTTTACTAAAGAAGACTGAGTGATTGAAACAACTTCCTGATCCAAAATGTGGGCAAGTTGCTCAATAGTAGGGGCTTCGAATATTGTAGCAAGTGGTAATTTCTTGTCGAAGGTTTTTGCGATCTGACCGAACAAACGTGTGGCCAACAGGGAACTCCCGCCTAAATCAAAGAAATTGTCATGAATTCTCACCTGCTCAATACCAAGGAGTTCTTGCCAGATGCTGGCAATAGATTGTTCCACGGCATTCCTGGGGGCATCTTCATATTCATTTCCATTTTTCTGATCTGACCTTGTCTGATCGGGAAACGGGGTTCTCTTTGATAATTCAGACGAAACTGATACTCTAGAAGCATCAGCACGCACTGACTTTCCTGTGTCAATCCAATGACGGGTTCGGTCAAAGGGATAGGTTGGTAAAGGGAGCCGGTGACGACGCTCGTGCGCGTAGAATCCAGACCAATCCACTTGTATACCGGCAAGCCAGAGCTGCCCAAGGGTGTTCAGAATGAAAGCCACATCCGATTTTGATTCCTGTGGATGACGGGTTGAGGAGAGTACAATTTGTTCTTTGGTTATATCTGGATGCTGTCTTGCTAGCGTACTTAGAGTATTCCCCGGTCCAACCTCCAAAAGCACCTTGTTAGGTTCTTGTGATAATTTTTGTAGACAGTCAGAGAAGCATACTGTTTGGCGTAAATGTTTGACCCAATAACCCGGACTCATAGCTTCGTCGGATGTAATCCATGTACCACTGACATTTGAGAGAAAGGGGATTTTTGGGGGACTCAGTTTGGTTTGCTTCACCAACTCAAAAAACACATCCAAAATCGGCTCCATCATTTTTGAATGAAAGGCATGCGAAGTATGAAGAGAGCGACAATGTACTTCTTTTTTGGAGAGTTGACTTTCTAAATCGGCTATTGCCACTTCTTCGCCTGCAACAACACAAAGAGAAGGGGTGTTGAGTACGGCCAGAGAGAGGGTCTCATCCAAGAATGGCAAGATCTCTTTCTCTGAAAGAAGAACCGCCAGCATAGAACCACCAGGTAGCTCTTGCATCAGTCGACCTCTGGCGACCACCAATGATAGGGCGTCTTCCAACGAGAAAACATTGGCTAAACAGGCAGCCACATACTCCCCAATGCTATGCCCAACCATGGCCTGAGGCTCAATCCCCCATTCCCTCCATAACTGCGCCAGCGCATATTCGATCACAAAGAGGGCTGGTTGGGTAATCGCTGTCTGGTTCAGTTGTTCAGCCGCTGCTTCCAGGTCTGCGCCTCTGCCAGGATACAATACTGAGCGCAGGTCTAGACCAAGGTCCGACTGTAATAGGTCACAGCAACTATCAACGTGCTTGCGAAAAGTCGGCTCAACCTCGTATAATTCGTGGGCCATATTCACGTACTGCGCCCCCTGACCGGTGAACATAAACGCAACCGAACGCTCCTGAATCGGCTGAGAACTGGTTAATACATTCGGTTCAAAGCTGGCGGGAGACGCCCGCAACTCAGTGCTGGCTTTATCTCCGTTTTGTAAGATAAGTACTCCCCGCCAGTCAAAAGCTCTTCGACCTATCTGCGATGTGAAGGCAACGTCAGCCAGGTTGAGATCAGAACTTTGTCGTATATATTCGGCCATGTTTGACATTGCCGTCTCTAGTGAAGATTGGCTTTTGGTAGATAGAAGCACCAGTTGATACGGCCTGGACTCGCCTGAAGGCTCGATTTCGGGGGCTTCTTCTAAGATTATGTGCACATTAGTACCCCCGAGGCCAAATGAACTCACCCCAGCACGTCGCGGCTTATTACTGGCTGGCCATTCGGACAATTTAGTGTTAACAAAAAATGGGCTATTGTCGAAGTCGATCTGTGGATTAGATCGTTTAAAATGGAGACTGGGTGGGATCAGTCCATGCTGGAGCGCCAAAGCCGTTTTGATGATACCCGCCACTGTAGCCCCTGCGTCGAGGTGTCCAATGTTAGTCTTTACCGAACCGATTGGACAAAAACCTATCCGGTCAGTGGTTTTTCGAAATGCTTTGGTCAGTCCGGCGATTTCTATGGGATCACCGACATGTGTTCCTGTCCCGTGCGTTTCGATATAACCAATTTCATCTGCATCGACTCCGGCCATTGCGAGCGCCTCTTCGATCACAGCCGCCTGTCCATGGATGCTTGGAGCCGTAAAACCAACCTTGGCCGCCCCATCATTATTGATGGCGGTCCCTTTGATTAGGGCGTAAATGTGGTCGCCATCACGAAGAGCGTCCTCCACCCTTTTTAAGACAATGATTCCAACACCACTTCCATACAAAGTCCCCTGCGCTTTTTCGTCGAAGGCTCTACAATGCCCATCAGGGGAGGGGATTCCCCCTTCGGTGTAGACATAGCCTGCTTTGAGTGGAACGCGGACACGTGCTCCACCGGCCAAAGCTATGTCCGATTCGCCCGTAAGTAGGCTTTGGCAGGCAAGATGTACCGCAACCCCAGAAGTGGAACAGGCAGTTTGCACATTGATGCTTGGCCCTTTAAGGTTTAGTTTGTACGAGACGCGAGTTGCCGGAAAGTCTTTCTCACTTCCGAGCATCGCCATATACGCAGCTCCTGAATCAATCAGATTACGGTAAGTTGCCACGTTGTGGATGAAATAAGTATTTTGAGCCACGCCACCAAAGACACCAACCAACCCATCATAATTCTCAAAGTCGTAACCAGCATTCTCCATAGCCGTCCATGCACACTCAAGAAATATTCGATGTTGGGGGTCCATAATTTCTGCTTCTTTTGGGCTATAGCCGAAAAACGAGGCATCAAACGAGTCTGCTTCTTCGAGAAACCCAACCGCCCCGACATATGCCGGGTCCTTTAGTAGTTCCGGAGCGACACCTGATGCCAGCGACTCCTCCGGGGCAAAGAAGGTGACCGACTCGATCCCATTACGTAGATTCTCCCAGAATTCGTCGATGTTCCTAGCTCCGGGAAAACGACCCGCCATACCAATTATGGCAACTTGCTCAGGCTCGTTATCCAGTGTTGTACTATTCATCGCCTGTAATGTCATTTATCCCTCCTCCCGAAGTTTTTTCCTGCGCTGTCTGTGCTGTTCGAGAAGTTTTCTTCGGTTACGCATCACTGGCTGCTTCTGTGCTAAATGGGGTGAAATATCAGCGTGCATCGCACTTGAGTCTGGCATTTCGTAACCCAGTGAAACAGCAAGTTGCCAGGTCATATCGCTTAGAAAATTATCAGCTAACACACCCTTCCAAGTCTCTGCAATTTGGGGATTGACTCCTTGGTATTCCAGAAACTTCGTATCTCCCATTGGCCTGGACTCTTTGTAAATACCATCCGTCATCTTTTTCTTGATGTCGGTATAAGGATTCATCAGGTTAGGATGGAATTTAAGATGAAGAGTCTGACACATCTCTTCCATAACCAACTTGGGCTGGCTTACGAATTTCTCAAACTGCATATGGTACTGACGATGTTTTGGGATATTCTGAAGAAATTGCAATACATTCTTATGGCTGATGAGCCAAACCAGTTCGCCTAATTGACGCGGGGAGAATGGTTGGTCTTTGAGAAAGAGAACCTGGTCCATATGGTAGCTTTCAAATGACCGCACCATAGCATAGGGGTGTCGGACCAGATGAATGTATAATGGATCATTGAAATCATGCTCAGCTTTTTCCAGGGTATTGAGATCAAGGGCATAGGATGGGGATTTATCGACAAGGATTTTGGTGCCAATCCATTCTTGAATGACCCCATAGAATTGCTTGGTTGTGTAGTTCTGCTGTTCATATTCTTCCATGATGCGAGCAGCTTCCTCGGCATCGCACCCTTTGAGTTCCATTATTGCGCGAATGGTCCCTTCCAACCACAAACTGTATTTTCCGATGAGAGATTCCCGGCGTTCCTTTAGAGTGTTAAACCCTAACAACTGAAGCTCACTCGCCGCAAAGAGATCGGGGTGACCGGCAAGCATTACCCGCAGAAGTGTTGTGCCAGATCGAGGTGGTGCAAGTATGAAAATAGCAGGTAGGTTTTTTCCCTGTTCTTCATCTTCTTCAGCATGGGGAAGACAAGGTATACATTCATACATCTGAGCAATTGTCTCTTCATCAATCTCATCTCTGCTAGGAGCAACGGGTTGGTTAGGCTCTGCCTTGTCTACCAAGATTTCCTTGAAGCCAAATTTTTTCGTAAGTGCATGTGCATAATCTTTCTGGAGGAATGCTGCGTATTTTTCCACCGTTGGGGCTTCAAAGATTGATACGATGTAGATGTTTTCTCCCAATTCTTGTTGTAATCTGTTGATAAATCGAGCGGCCTGAATAGAGGTGCCTCCTAACTCAAAGAATCGGTCGTGAATACCGACCCGGTCCAGCTTGATAATATCGCACCAGATTGTTGCCAGAAAGCGTTCCAGTTCGTTTCGTGGCGCTACATATCTCTGTTCAAGTTCGGGCCGTTTGTAGCTGGGTTTGGGTAATGCCTTGCGATCTACCTTGCCGTTAGGGGATAAAGGCATTGCTTCAAGTATAACAAAGGCAGAAGGAATCATGTAATCTGGCAGCTTCGCCTCCAAATAAGGCCGTAGCTGGGTAGTATCAGGACTTTGCTCAGCATTGCTGATTAAATAGGCAACCAGACGTTTCTCATCAGGCTCATCCTCTCGGACAAGGACTACAGCTTGCTTTACGGCTGGGTGCGTTTCGAGAACAGACTCGATTTCTCCAAGTTCGATCCGATTCCCCCCAATCTTCACCTGGAAGTCGCTGCGGCCAAGATATTTGAGATCACCAGTTGGAAGATAGCAGGCCAGGTCACCTGTTTTATAAAGACGGGCTTCCGGCTCACTGCTGAAAGGATCAGATATGAATCTCTCATTAGTTAGCTCTGGACGATTAAGATAACCTCTTGCAACCTGCACGCCGCCAATATGTAATTCTCCTGGTTTGTCTATAGGGACAGGCTCGAGGTTTTTGTCCAATACATAAATCTGGGTATTTGCAACTGGACGCCCAATAGGCACAAAACCTAAACTACTTCCCTGCTTACAGGCCCAATACGTGACATCAACAGCGGCTTCTGTAGGACCATAGAGATTGTGCAGTTCTGCATCCAAGCGGGCAAAAAAACGTTCTTGCAGGTCATAGGGTAGGGCTTCTCCACTGCAAATGACTCGTTTGAGAGAGCGGCAACTCTCAACATCATTAGCATCAAGGAATAACTGTAACATGGAGGGGACGAAATGGATTGTAGTAATTCCTTGTTCAACAATAAGATTAACCAGATATCTACTGTCCTTATGTCCCCCCGGCTTGGCCACAACCAACCTTGCCCCGAAGAGTAACGGCCAGAAAAACTCCCAGACAGACACATCAAAGCTAAACGGGGTTTTTTGCATAATACGATCTGCTTCGGTAAGCTGATAAGCATCTTGCATCCAGAGCAAGCGGTTACAGATTCCCCGATGGCAGTTCATCACTCCCTTGGGCCTTCCTGTGGACCCAGAAGTGTAAATTACATAGGCCAGATTCTCTGCTGTCACTCCACTAGATGGGTTGGTAGTATCTCTTCTCTCAATTTTTTTCTCTCTATCCAGGCAAATCACTTCGGCTTCATTTGGGGGTAACTCGGCCAACAACTGTGTTTGAGTTAGCAACACCGGTACCCGCGTATCCTCAAGCATGAACGCTACACGGTCCCGAGGATATTCAGGATCAAGGGGTACGTAAGCCCCTCCGGCCTTTAGGATGCCATAAAGGGCGATAACCATTTCAAGAGAACGCTCCATGAAGACGCCTACGAGCACCTCTGGTCTTACACCAAGTGTTTGGAGGTAATGTGCCAACTGGTTGGCACGCTGGTTCAACTCAGAGTAGGTCAACTGTTTTCCTTCGAACTCAACGGCTACGGCATCCGGTGTACGCAGCACTTGCGCCTCGAAGAGTTGGTGCAAACACACATCTCCGGGGTAATCAACCCTCGTGTCATTGAACTGTGCCAGGACACGGTAAAGATCATTTTTTTCCATTCTTTGAACTATCGGTGAAAGTCTTTCTTGTTTCACGGTGATTTTCCTCCTTACACGCCACTCTCGTAGCACTATAACAAACGACGAAAGATCTATATCCCAATTTACTTAAGCACAGCAAGAAGGGAAAGTGCACATAAATATTACGACCATAGCAAACCAGTTCCCCGCCAAATTTGCTCTTGAAATCACGCACGCCATAGTCCTCATCCGATCTGCCTGCTCCACCAAAGTCGCACAGATGATAACCGTTTTCAGCACCCCACTCGAGAATGTGCCACGTCAGAATCTCATTCGGTACATAGGAGCTGAAGTCTCGGTCCACGCCTCCGTACCAACCATAAATAGTGTCCTTGTGCAGTTCGTCTACTCGACTTTACTGATTGCCAGGACACAGTCCAAATATTAGTGGCGATAATCTCTTTTTCTCCGCTCCTCTGGTTGCAAGTACAGACGAACCGCTCTTTGCAGATCTCCAATAAACGGTCCTGGATCCGACCACGAGAACAAAGCATGCGCCTTTTTACCACGCACAGACTGCCACCACTCTTTAAGCGTAAGATCTCCTTCTTGCAAATGATACAGAGCTGATTGCAAGTCTCGCCGCAAAGATATCCACTTAACACCCCCATAGGTTTGCTGGAGACTTTTGGGTAGTGGCCAGTTTACGGTGTCACAATACATGGTATAAAGCAGTTCAACTCCTCCGGCTTCAGCGATAGCCGATCTGCCGGTTGGCCGCCCGATGTTGGGTTCGATGATGAAGTACTTGCCAGAGCTTGCATCGAGCTTAATCTCTGCATAGCCTAGTCCCTGAAGGCGTACACTCTTAAACAGTTCAATTGTTATGTGTAATACCTCATCGTCCCGATATTCCTCGCCTAGGCTACTCTCTCCGGTCACTGGCGGCCACTGGCGCAGCTTGCGTGCAACAAAGGTCGCGACAGGTTGCGAATCTGCGTCAAAATAGCAGTTACAAGAATACAGATTTGCATCAGGCCCCGCAACCCATTCCTGTACGATGAGATTGAGATCCTTAGCCCATGCTTTGGTTCGCTCATAAACGGTAAGAAGCTCTGCCGGGGTGGACAGTTTGTATGCTTTCAGTTTGCTGTTCCGTTCCCATTGTGGGATGGCACTTATCGGTGGTTTTAGAACACAGGGGAAGATTAGCTCTTCGGCTGCGCGTTCGGCATCTGCCTTACAATTCAAGAACCGCATAGGTGGTATAAGAAAACCTTTCTTCTGAGCATACGTATAAAAGCGAACCTTGTTCATCATCATCTCGACTGTGTCTGGAGGGGGTAGCGTAACGTGATACCATTCTTTCAATTTCTGGCGATACCGAGAAATAAACAATACATTCATGTCGGTACAAGGAAAGAGAACTGCTTTGTGCTTCAACTCAGGTCCCAACCTCTCAAGGGTTTCGATAAGGTCTTCGTTTGTCGTATCCGAAAAGAATATTCTCTCGCAAGCTTTTGTGCGACAGCAGTAGTGTTTCGGATCTTGGGCAATAGCAATAACAGGAATCTTATGACGGGCCAAAATACGGGCGGTCTGAATCCCGTTCAAACTATCGAGCCCACTTACAATCGCATAGGGCTGTTCGCTGTTATGACAATGCCGCCGCATATTTAAATTCTCCTGGTTGCAGAATAATTAGACCCTAGCTACCGCGAGGTTTGATATATGATTTGCATTTAAAAACTCAAGCTCGCTCGAGTGTAGCATCTGCTTGAATTGTGTTGTTTTGCTCATCATGATGATTCTCCTTCATACCGATACTTGCCGATAAGCCAAACGCAGGCTGACCTACAACACCGTGGTCCGAATGGTCAACCGTATGTGAATTGACAATTGCTATCACACGCTGACCAATCTGCCGTTGAGAGTCAATCGTCATGCTACCAATATGTGGCGTAAGAATCACATTTGGTAGATCGGCCAAAGGCGAAATTTTGCCTTCACCCTCGTTCGTATGAACATCCAGCGCGGCACCACGCAATCGGCCCTCATCCAGCGCTCGTCGCAGGGCCGTCTCGTCAACGACACCTCCACGGGCTAGGTTGACCAATTGTGTACCCGGCTTCATATGGGCAAGAGCATCAGCATCGATTAGATTATGTGTGGAACCTTTCAACGGAACGTGAATACTCACGAAATCCGCCACGGCCAGGACATCGTAACAGTTGTCCATTAAGCGGATACCCTGCCTAATAAACTCGGCTGCGCGATGAGGAGACGGGGATTCAACGCAACCCACCACATCCATGCCCCAAGCAACTCCCATACGGCCCACGCACGAGCCAACGGTGCCAAGACCGATGATCCCCAACACTTTATCCGTCAGCAAATGTCCCTCAAGCTCATACTTGGCCCAGCGACCTTGACGGGTCAAGTGGTCAGCTTTCAGTAAATTGCGCGCCAAGACCAGCATAAACGCGAAACTCAACTCGGATACTGCCTTGGCGCCAGGCTCAGGTACTCGAACCAATTCAAGTTCCCGTTCCCGTACATAGTCCATATCCACGTTATCGATGCCAGACCCAGCCCGGACAAGCAACTTCAAATCAGGCGCGGAGGCCATGACTCTAGCGTTGATCTTGACACCACTGCGAAAGATCAGACATTCCCGGTCTTTAACAAGTGGTTGAAGCTCTTCCTCTGAGGCGCCAAAAGCACAGATTACATCGTGCCGTTCATGCAATATCTCGATCGCTTTGGCATCGATGGAACTAGCGATGAGAATTTTCATATCATAACACCCCTTTCATAAAGCTTGACTGGCTGAAAACCATAAGGTCGGCGTGCAGTGCATCTCCCTTTCGAGCTTACGTATATTAGAGTTTTCGATAGCCTCCAGAAGTTCCGAATCACATAAAGTCGTCAGGATCGTATTATTGGGCATAACACAGTACCCACCGATTACACCTAGAAAATAGCTGAACTGACAGGAAGAAAGGGATTTCCTCATGGAATACTATAACATACGACGAAAGACTCTATATCCCAATTTGCTCAAGCGTAGCAAGAAGGGGGAGTGGATATGAATATTACGACCATAGCAAACCAGTTCACCGCCAAATTTGCTCTTGAAATCACGCACGCCATACTCTTCATCTGGTTTCCCCGCACCGCCAAAGTCGTACAGGTGATAACCGTTTTCCGCACCCCACTGGAGAATGTGCCACGTCAGCAACTCATTCGGCACATAGGAGCTGTAGTCTCGATTCACGCCACCGTACCAGCCATACATAATGTTCTTATATAGCAGGTCTACGGAAACAGCGATAGGGGTCTCATTTACGCGGGCCAAGGTGAAGCGAACCATATTTTTGGGGTACAACAGGTCAAAGGCTCCCTCAAAAAGCGAACAGTCGGCCAGAGGGACATTAGCCATCCGATAACTTTGGCATAGCAAATCGTAACAGATGGCTACCTGTTTTCGTTCGGTTACTTCTTCGATAACGACTGCACCATCCCTGAGACCCTTCCGTATTCTCTTGCGCGTTTGGCGTTTGATGTCCTTCATTATGGTATCTGATGGACGCTCCAAGTCGATCAGATAATTCAAGTGATCCTCATAGATAAAGCCACATTTTCCCAGAATCGACTGGAATACTTCCATACTCGACAGGTTGCGCAGTTCGGTAAATAGAGATTTTCCGTCAACCTGATGGGTGTAGGTTCGCAGTAGCCGAACTAGAGCCTCCTGTCCCTCCGCGTCAGATTCACAAAGCACACTGCCATAAACAATAGATCGGGTTGTAATGCCGCGTAACACTAACCCATTCATCAAGGTGACCTGCATCGGTAATAGAAGGGCTAAGACACGCCCGTCTTTAGTGGCAGCCCACAACTCTGGCTGATATCCCTTTGTTCGATGGAACACTTGAAACATCTCCGGTGTGTGAAACACATTTCCAGCCGGGTGTTCTTCGACATAGCGGCGCCACTCTTCTTCCGACAAGGTACGGGCAATAGTTATAGGCATTGTGTTCTTTTCACATAGCCTGACCGGGTGAAAACTAAGGGGTCGGCATGCTATGCATCTCCTTTTCAAGCTTGCGATTGTTAGAGATTTCGATGGTATCCAGAAGTTCCGAATTATATAAGGTCTTCAAGATCGCAATGTTGGGCATAACGCAGTGCCCACCGATTGCACCGGGAAAATACTTAATTGGCGGGAAGAAAGGGATTTCCTCATAGAAGGACACAATTTCGTCGTAGTCTAATCCAAGCTGGTCACAGTACCTCTCAACCTCTTGAGCCCAGACGATTAGCAGACCGAAATAGGTTGTTTCAGTCAGTTTTGCTAATTCCGCAGCTTCGGGAGAGGACAGCACTTTCGTTTTCATCCCGACGGACCCAAAATGGCGGGCGGCTTTTTGGCTGCTTGCTTTGTCAATCCCACCAATAAACTTTACGTAGTGAAGTAGCTCGGACTTCATTTTATGATGCTTTCCCCGCACCGGACTGTAGACTATCGGCATACCAGTGCTTTGATAAATAGATCGGGTAGTGCCAGGAGCTACGGTGCTGTTGATTATGGTTAGCCGAGGCTTATATTTTTTGATGTACTGTATTGTGTCATTGACAAAATCATCAGTGACAAACGGGTAACACACATGCATAATCTCGCACTCAGAATGTATCTCGACCGGGTCTAGGTCGATACCGATGGTATCGTAACGTTCACTAATCACTTCCATTAGGGGTCGACCCACTTCACCTAAGCCAATCACCAGAATTGGTTCTTCCATAATTTGCGGCTCCTTATCTCTAACTTTGACTCCTCATTGGCGGCATCGCCTGGAGTTGATTACTGGTTGTCGAAGAAAGACAAATGGGTTCTTATGATATCACCCTGCTCTCTCATCTTGCTCGTTAGCTATTTTTTCGGGCAATACAACTGGTATTCGCTGGTTTTCGACGCGCCCCCAAGCCTTACTGCTTACGTGACCGTTCCCAGCCAGTTTGTCAATCAGGTTGTAGTATTCTTGCTTCTGCTGCTTCCAGTTGTAATCATGATTGAATCGGGCAGCGTTGGTCGCCAGACGTTTTCTCTTATGAGGAGCACGATAGAGTTCCAGAATCCGCTGGGCAAGATCATCGACATTGCCCGCTTCGACATATTGAACCATTGTATCATCGAAGTAAGCCTCAATGGTCTCTGTTCTAGAGCAGATAACGGGTAGTCCTAGACCAACGTATTCGAGCAGCTTTACCGGTAACTGAAGCTTTGTGAAATCATCATACAAAATCGGCACAACTCCCACATCTGCATTCAGGATAATTGACGAAAGCTGCTCCACCGGGACAAAACTTCTACTGAAGCTAACGCAATCGGTCAGGTCCAATTGTTTAACCAGGTCAATCAGACGAGAGCGATCTTCACCATTGCCAACAATCTGAAACTCTAGTCCGCTAATTTCTTTCCTCAAAAGTGAAACTGCATACAATGCAACACTTAGCCCGTATCGCCTCGTCACAGTGCCGTGGTATAGCAGCCTGAAGCCGTAATCATCTCTTGAACTGACCTCATTTTTGACCGAAAAAATCTTTGGATCGGGTACATTAAGTAGAATTGTAAACTTCTTTGGCGGGTTTCCATGCTTGACCAGAGTGTCGAGATGCAGCTTGTGAACAGCAATCGCTCTATCGGCAAAGCCGATACTTTGCCGCTCAACCCAGGTGATGAATCGAATCAGCCAACGGGTTTCGGGCAGCCCAAATTTCGATTGATAGAGTTCGGGCATCAAATCATGGACATCCAAGAGAACCTTTGCCCCAAGAAGTTTGGGGATGATAGCAACAAATACCAAAAAGTCTGGCATAGTATGGACTTGGATGATTTGGTAACGATTCTTGAGGTGTAGATAAGTAACCCAAAAGAAGGCAGCAAAACAGAACAGAAGGTATTTGGCTAGATATACCACAGCGTTCGGACCACGGTAGTACAGCTTTCGTAATTGGATAAGCCTGACACCGTTTAGAAGCCTGTTTCTTTCCTCGCCTGCTTCTCTTATGCAGATCACGTCCACCTCGTCACCACGATCCACGAGTGCCTCGGCCTCTCTCCGCACTCTACCGTCCCTTGGATAATGAGCAAAAGCAATCATACAAATTCGACCCATCAATCTTGCCTCCAGATTAGTCTAGCGGAATTTCTATAGAAGACTCCCCACTCCATAGGAAATCGAAATAGCCTTGATTATTATTCGGTTCCATAGACCCAACCCTGATGGGCCGATGAACCCGCAGATAGAACTGTATTTTGGATCCACAGCCCTCATGCCTTAACCGTAGTCGGACTGTATTCCCTATAATGCTATACTCTTCAAACGTCACCGAGCGCCGTTGCCGAAACCACTGAACCACTTCGCTGGCCTTAACAAACCGTGCCCCCCGACCCCGGAGCTTCTGAAGCAACTGGCTGTAGAATTTACCCCAGAGTCTTTCCGGGGCAAGGCTCCGCATGTGCCACAAAACCGTTACAACTCCGCCGAATCGGGTCGCGTTATCCAAAATGATTTCGCACAAATCCCACGCTTCGGTGTCGGTCAAGGCCATCCTTTGCGGAAAGAATAGCGCTGTATCCTGAATGTGAAGGGGGAGTTCGAGCAAGCGGGCCACCTTCAATGGTCGGAACACCTGGATCGTCCCCCCTTTGAACCCTATCGTTTCGTTGTAGCCAAAAGTCGAGTCATAATCGAACCCTGCTTGTTCAAGAACGGCAGGTGAATAGTGGTCGAAACAAAGCCAATGAATCCGAACCCCGACTCGTTTTTGACCAGTGGTCGCGACGACTCGATCAAGTTCTTGTTTGCCTTTGTGTGTACACTGCCAAGCATCGATGCCGTGCAGACCAATCTCAAAGCCTTGTTCTACGAGACGATCCACCTGTGGTTGCACCTCACTAATATCATAACGGGTAGCTCGCCGGTTTGAGAATTGGCTCTTCACTTTCTCCCCAGCCCTGTTTTTGAAGGGTATGAGGAAGAATGTTGAGGTAAGATCTTTTTCAATGACGGTGTAGGCTTCAAATTGATCCCAGAAATCCTTGAGCATCCCTGCGTAAACTAGCGGTAGCGATGAAAAGGCCAGCCAATTCCTCACTACTCGATTCCAGAAAGTTCTGCCGCGTACGAACTCTAGGAGGGAACCAACGGTAGCCCGATAGGCAAAACCCCACATGGTGTGGTCGAACCTGTGCTGGCGGATACTTACAAAATCGACATCATGAGTGAGACAAGCAAAAAAGTTGTATCCGCAGGGGACCGGAGGAATCTCAACCACTGGAATCCCAGCATCGGTGATCCAACTCCGTAACAGTGCAATATGAGCTTCAAGGGTCGGGATAAGGGCGTATTTGGCTGGCTGCCCCTCAGATAACAAGAAAGCAATCTCATCGAATAGATTATATCCGACCCTCAAGACTTGTCCGTGAGCCTCAGCGAACTTTTTGCCGATGATCTCAGAATTTGACCCGCCACGGATTAGAGGCTGGCCCTGCCCACCAAAGCTCACCAAGTCACCGTAAATTGGGAGCCGAGTTCTGGCAAAATCAATGAGCCGATCAGAAATCGCCGAGTCTACGGTGATTCCTCTGAGGGCATCAAACGCCGTTGGTTTCGATGAGAAGATGATAACCAACCTGGCCTTCACTCTGGGAATCTCATAGAGAGTCGACATAACTATCTCGTAATTGCGCCCCTCAATGAGAAACTCCCAAGGGGTTTTGAATAGCTCAAAGAACTCTTGAACTAATGCCCTTTCATTTTTGTGACAAAGAATGCCAATCATCTTCAATAACTCACGAGGTCGTGCCCCGTATCCCTAAAATATCTTGAAGCTCCTCTAGTTTTTGCTTCCACTCGTTCTCAAGCATGTCTCGCAGCTTCAAGATGTCTCGCTGCAATGTGTCGCGCTTGGCTTGAGCCTGACATATGCCTCGAGAGACTCCCTGTGCTGTATTAGGTACGTAAACCGTGCCTAACGAGAAATAGTCCTTCAAAACAGGCCAATCAGAGGTAATCAGCGGTTTCCCTATCGAAACGGTCTCGAACCCGCCCATGAGTAGGGTGTGGTCCCGATTGGTCAAAGTCATGATTGCGTCTGCCGCCTGTAACAAACCTGTATATTGATCATACGGCAAGTACCCCATTAAATGGCAATTGTTAGGTTTTTGTGCCAGTACTTGCTGTGGGAGGCTTCGTGGATTCCCGGTAAAATAGAATTCGACATTGGGTAGGTGGCTAGCTGCTTCGAACATTACATCGGTAGGTTCTTCATTAGTAAAACTACTGATAACTGCTACATTGAAACGCCCATCGAGCGAAAATTGGTTACCCAAGGAATAGTCACCAGGCGTAAACGCCAGCAAAAAATAGTGGCAGCCCCACTGTTTTACGATCTTTTCTTGGGAATTATTATGTACAATTGTTGTCAGTGCTCTCTGTGAAAGGATGCGATGGAGCCACAACCACCAGCGCCATCTTCCTTGAACGAATGCACCCGTATGGGAATCAATGACATACTGACCCCCATATATTAGAGCGTAGAGAGCAGCCAGTAGAGCACAAAAAATCGGTGGATTCTGGACCAATACAATAGTGGGTCGCTCCCGAAGCAAGATACGCCAGGTCTTTGCCCCTTGTATCAGATACCTGATTGGAGCCTGCAATAGTTTACCTGACCTGCCATAGTGAATGAAGTGAAGTGTGGCATTCAAATGTTGGGCCAAAAGCTCAGTGCGTCGGTGATAGGGACACCAGGAAATGAATGTGATTTTGGTCATCGTGCCGTCCTGCTAATTTTTTGTTGCACCAGCCCTACCTGCTCAAGCCAGCGGGTGGTCATCTCCAAACCACTAGATACATCGAATTGAGGCGTAAAGCCCAACAACTTCTGGGCCTTGGTAGCGACATAATGGGCTTGGCGATTATACAATTTCAAATCATCGGGCCTGGGTGTTGTTTTGATAGACTTTTCAATGGATTTCATCAGGCTTTTCATAGGCTTAGAGCGCTGGCTGATGAATCTGAGTGGACGTTGAAAATGCTTCAAGCTAAATTTGCCTACGGCCCGTACGGGTTCCATAATTATGGCCCGTCCTCTGGCCTCCTCAGAACTTATGGCAGG
>Ga0210124_1000196_pt1 | contig 34822 bp, 30 predicted proteins | sample Muzzi_PWC_D2_FD_185554 | JGI IMG/M metagenome (GOLD analysis project Ga0210124, IMG submission 185554) | Wetland microbial communities from San Francisco Bay, California, USA, that impact long-term carbon sequestration - Muzzi_PWC_D2 (SPAdes) | ecosystem: Environmental > Aquatic > Marine >... | reverse complement strand
GTGGCCGGCGGCAGTGTCCGCGTAGTAGTCGCACGCCCAGGCGCACTTCTCGACCTCGGCGCGCGCCTCGCGGATCGGCTTACCCATCTCCAGGGTCATGGTGCGGGCATATTCCTCCTTGCCCGCACGCAGCACGGCCGCAGCACCGTGCATCAAGGGCGCACGCTCCGCCATAGGCACCCCGCGCCAGGCGGCGGCCGCCCGGTGGGTCGCGGCGATCGTCGCCTCGACTTGTTCACGAGACCACTCGGCAAACCGTTCGACCAGCTCACCGGTGGCGGGATTCAGGGTCTCAATGGCCATGGTGGATCTCCTCTCTGCCTGTCGCGCGTCGTCGATGTCGATGTTCAAACATGGCGCGGCCTCCCTTTATAAGGAAGGCAGGAAGAAAAGGAAGGTAGGAAAGGGGATCATCGTCGTCGACCCACCGGGGATGGAGCTACGCGGGAACCCAGGAAACCAGGAGTACAACCCGTCTTGAGTATGGTTTCCTGGTTTCCTGGGTTCCCGCGTTCCACACGCTACCTACCGCGCGGTCCGGAACTCCGCAGGACGAGGCAGATCCTGCCCAGATGGACCGCCGGTCTCCTCAGCCAGAGGACCGAGAGGCGAAGATCAGGTCGGGCGGAGTGACGCGCCCGCACGGTCGCTTCCGACCGCCTCACCGTTGGATCAGGCCGGCCATCCAATAGACCGTCTCAGGCGGTCTCGGCCGCGAGGCTCCCATGCACCTCCTGCTGCCAGGCCACGCCGAGGTAGCGCTTCACGAGGTAAACCCCCGCATAGCAGAACGGCGTATCGAGGAGCGCGATGACCAGCTTGAAGAGGTAGTTGGAGACGATGATCTTCGCCATCACCGCCGGCGGCAGGTGGAGGCCGAAACCGAGGAAGATGGTGTTGACGATGATGGTGTCGACGAGCTGACTGACGATCGTCGAGCCGTTGTTGCGCACCCACAGGTGCCTGCCGCGGGTGACCCGGCGCCAGAAGTGGAACAGCCGGTTATCGGTGAGCTGGGCCACCATGTAGGCGAGCATGGAGCCGAGGATCAGGGTACCGGGCAGGGTCATGACCGACTCGAAGGCATTCTGCATCTCCGCCACCGAGTGGAAGCCGAAACGCGGATTCACCCACACCGGTGAGCCGGGCAGCGCCATCACGAGCAGGACCAAGGCGAGCATCACGAAGGACATGAAGAAGCCGACGAACACCATCAGGTCCGCGCGCCGCCGGCCGTAGACCTCGCTGACGAGGTCCGTACACAGAAAGGTGATGGGGTAGGTGATGATGCCGGAGGTGAGGGTGAACGGCTCGCCGAACAGACCTCCCGGAAAGGTCTGCGGGAAGGCGTAGAAGAGCTTCACCCCGATGATATTGGTGAGGATCAACATCACCACGAAGACACAGGCGAGGAGCACGTAGGGCACCTCGTAACGGGGCAGAGGCTGGTGGGGGATGTGGCCGTCGCTCATCCGTGGCTCGACGATGGGTAGCGAAATACCGGGTCTGGAGTGGGGCGAAGACGCTATCAGAGCCTTATCAACCGGACCAGCGAGCCGGGGCTCTCACCATCGTCCTCGCCCTGGCCCCACTTGGCCCAGCCGAAGGGCACGGCATGCCGTGCCCCTACAGGGGCGTCAGGGGCCACAGGCGCGGAATCAGCGCGGTCGCGCACCCCCACAGGATGAGCTTCAGCGGCATCCCCATCTTCACGAAGTCGCGGTAGCGATAGCCGCCCGGGGCGTACACCAGGGTGTTGGTCTTGTAGCCGATCGGGGTGGCGAACGACGCGGAGGCACCGAACAGCACCGCCATGATGAAGGGACGCGAGTCGATGCCCATGGCCTCGGCGGTACCGACCGCGATGGGGATGAGCAGCACGGCGCTGGCGTTGTTGCTCATGATCTCGGTGAGCAGGGTCGTGAGAAAATAGATCCCCGACACGACCGCCACCGGTCCGAACGCGCCGAGCGCCCCCACCAGCCGCGCGGCGAGATAGTGACCGGCCCCGGTCTTGTCCATCGCCAGGCCGAGGGCGAGGGTGCCGATGACCAGCACCAGGATCCGGCCCTGTACGGAACGGTAGGCGTCGGTGATGGAGATACAGCCGGTGAGGATGAGGGCGAGGGCCGCGCCGATCGCCACCATGGGTAGCGGCAACAGCCCGAACGACAGGCACACCACTACCGATGCGATCACCGCCAGGGTGATCGGTGCCTTGGCCGTGTTGACGTACGCCTGGTGCACGCCGTCCATGCGCAGGAAGTCGCGGTTTCCCTCCAGGGCACCCAGGGCCCCGGGCTCGCCGAACACCAACAGGATGTCGCCGAGGGTCAGGGGCTGATGGATAACGCCGCGCTGGATGTGGCGACCGTGACGCATGATCCCCATGACGTAGAGCTGGTGGCGGCGCTGGAACTGGGCCTCGGCGAGGGTGCGGCCGAGAAACTGGGAGTTGGGGGTCAGGACCAGCTCCGTCAGGACCATCTCCCGCAGGTTGAACTTCAGCGACTTGCGCGGCAGCCCGGGTAGCAGCTCCACGCGCTCGTCCTGATGGACCTCCAGCAGGGTGTTGAGATCGCCCCGCACCACCAGGCAATCCCCCTCCCCCATGATCACCGGCGGCGGCAACGACCAGAGGCTGAAGCCATTGCGCAGGATGTCGATGATCTGCAGGCGCGGAAACCGCTCGCCGATGGCCTTGCGCAGCGGCTTCCCGACCAGATCCGAGTCGGCACCGATGCGGACCTCGGAGACGTAGTGGCGCCCCTTGCTCAGGCCCAGGGCGCTGGTCACGGTCTCCACCTCCGGCAGCAGCCGCGGCCCGGCGAGGAAGATGTAGACAAACCCCACGACCGCGAAGATCAGCCCGGCCTGGGTGAGCTCGAACATCCCGATCGGAGGCTCCCCCATCTCCAGCACCAGCTCGGAGATGAGGATGTTGGTGGAGGTCCCGATCAGGGTGCAGGTCCCGCCGAGGATCGCCGCGTACGAGATCGGCATCAGCAGGCGCGACGGCAACAACTGTCGCTCGCTGGCGATCCCCAGCATGACCGGCAGGAAGACCACCACCACCGGTGTCGAGTTCACGAAGGCGCTCGCCGTGCCGACCAGCAACATGGTGAGGAGCAAGAGGGTGGTGTAGCTCCCGGCCACCTCGGCGATGCGCCGCTCGACGAAACCGAGGGCCCCGGTACGCAGGACCCCGGCGGCCAGGACGAACATCGCACCGACCGTCACGACCGCCGGGTTGGCGAACCCGGCGAGGGCCTCGGCCGGAGTGAGGACGCCGCTCAACCCCAGAATCAGGACGAGTAGCAGCGCGACCAGGTCGTACGCCAACCACTCGGTCGCAAACAGCACGACCGAGCCGACGCACAGGGCAAGGACCAGGGCGATGTCCGGGGTCATGGTGTAGCCGGCGGTCACTCTCGCCTGCGCCTCCGGGGATCGCAAGTCACAGCGGATCGCAACGGGCGCCCGGCCCCGCCTGGCGCGAGGACCGGGGCTAGGTGTCTCACCTTGAGACAGGCCGTCCGGGAGAGCCGTCTCCTTCTGGCACGGCGCCTCTTTTCACGACATCCACCCCCCTGTGAGCCATAAGCCACAACGTTGTTTTGTTGATACCATTGTGTATCCATCGACCTCACCCTATGCAGACCAGAGGTTCGGTAATGGCAAGGACTTGCCATGTTGGTGCATGGGCAGCGCCTCCGCAGGCGGGCGCCGGTGCAGGATTGGCGTACGCGCGGGAGGCAGCACAGTTTCGGGCATCGAACTTGCGGAGGGGTCCCGAGACAGGAGAGCGCCCATGAACCCGATTCCTCCCGCTCGGGCTCCTAGCCGAGTACATGATCAAAAAATGAGGAGTATCAGATGAATACCCGTGGCGGCCTTCTTTTTCGTTACCTGGTCGCGCTCAGCGTCGCGATCTTATGGGCCAGGGGCGCAGACGCCGCGCTGATGACGACCTCCGGAGAGACGTTCACCGGCGTGGACATCAGCCTCACGATGGGCACGGAGACCGACGTCGGCGCGGGCACCACCACCCTCGCCTTCGAGATCTCCCTCGGGGCCGACGCCGCGGCCGACTGGCAGATCGTCGGGTTTACCGTCATCCGCGAGCCCGGGGAGGGGACGTTCCAGAGCCCCGATCCGCCGCCCCCCGGCGGGTGGCTGGTCACCCTCTACGGCGAGGACTTCGTGCACTGGAAGGCGCATACCGCCGGCTCCGAGATCCCCGAGGGGGCCACCCTCCCAGACTTCACCTACACCTACTTCGGCGACGCGCCGGCCGGCCAGTTCTACCGCTACCTGGTGAGCAAGGACGGTGGCACTCCGTTCCAGCTCCTCTCCACCGACGTGACCTCCTTACCGCCGGCGGTGGTGATCCCCGAGCCGACCGCCGCGGCCCTGATTTTCTTACCCATCGCGGCGGTTCTCTACCGCCGCCGCGCGTGATCGCGACCCCCGCTGACTGACTCCCAGCGGGTAGCAAACAGGGCGGGATGGCGTGGGGCCATCCCGCCCTCTCTTTTTGCCGGCCGCACGCCCGGCTATGGGATGAGGAAGATGCCGGTGAAGGTGCCGGCGAGGGCCGAGCAGTCGGTGTTGCTGCCGGTGAACGTCCCGGAGACCGTGTTGTCCGGCCCGGCCGACGCGGTCACGTCGACGATCGCACCGTCCGACAGACCCGCAGCGGAGAAGGAGATCGGGTTGGCGGTGGTGTCGCTCGTGCCGGTGATGACCACTTGCGGGGGACCATCGAGCGTGATCACCACGTCCACCCCGCCTGCACCATTGCCGGTGAACAGGGCCGCACCTGCCCCAGTGTACGGCGCCGCGCCGTTTGACGTGCAGGTGCTGGAGGTCACCTCCAGGTCTAAGTCCGCGCTCACATCGACGCTGAAGTCGCACACCAACCGGCTGCCCGCCGCGAAGGAGACGACGAAGTTCCCCCCCAGCCCGGTATCGGAGGTGAAGCTGCCGGTGAGGGTGTTGGCGTCCGCGACACCGGAGAGAGTGCGAGTCTCGCTGCCGACGGTCATGGTGGCGGAGAAGGTTCCGGCCGTCGAGTCGAAGGCGGTCACCTGCCCGCTCACGGCCTGACTGCCCACGGTGCCGGTGAAGGCGCCGGTGCAGTCGAAGGTAACGGCAAAGCCGTCGCCCACGCCCGCGATCGACAGGGTGCCGTTCCAGGTCCCGGCGATATCGGCGACATCCACGCTCCCCGGGGTGGTCTGCGCCTCGTGATGGTGACCGTCCCCGCACGCCAGGGCGCCGCCGATCACGAGCGCGGCGAGCCCCAGGAGAACGGCCCGCTTAACGACGAATATACTGGCCATGCACCGACCTCCGTCCATCGAGAGACATGAAGCGAGGGACGATCCCGAAGGAAGACGCCCGTCCAAGGAATCCGATGTGTTACACGATCGGCAAAGAGTACTCGAAAATGAAGCAAAGTTGATCCAGCCGCCCCACACATGCCCCTCGCGGAGGGACGCCGCCCCCGTGGCGGCACCCTTCGACGCCGCAGGTTCGCGTTGGTCATCGCCGCGATCCCCGTCAAACTGACGGTCGTCGGCGCCAGACCACCATCGATGGCGGCTGAACGGTGCGGCCGGCCCTCCCCCGAGGCCCCGGTCGCTCGACGAGCTGGCGCGGCGGCCCAGGGGCGCAGAGCGCCGCGTCGCGGGCCCGTCTCACTCTGAGACGGCCAGTTTGCGCACCGGAGGCGAGGCGGGCCCCCGAAGCCATAGTAAGGCGATGGCAAACCTGTCATCCCGCGCGGGAGACCCTGCCGGCCCCCATCCGGAACCCTCAGCAAGAACCGCTACATACACCGCGAGCCGCAGGTGGAAGCGACCCGGCGCGGCCGCGCTGGCGAGGGTGATCCACCGGATCCCGCGGGCGCTCGCCGTGCCAGATCCCTGATCTGGCACGCGTCCTGCATTACGCCTCTACCGCTTGTGAGGCTGTGCCAACAAGGCGTACACCGTTGCCCATTGGCGGCGCATACGCACAATTTCAACTCAATCATGAAGGAAACAATAATGTTTTTCTACCGCATCTGCACCACCTTGACACTTATTGCGGGACTCTTCGCGGTGACCCTCGCCACCCGGGCCGAGGCCTTCACCCTCACCTTCAGCGCCTTCGCCAGTGATGCGGGGGCGGATGTCTCGGTCTTCGATGCCACCCTCTCCCTGTCCGTGGCCGCGGCCGCAGGGTCGACGGGTAACGACCTGCTCATCGTGGAACTCGCCAACCAGACTGCGGCGCCGGATGCGTACACCCTGTCGGCGATGTATCTGAACTACACGGGCGGTGCCGATCCCTCGGCATTCACGCTGGTGAGCGATCCCCTCGGCGGCGGCACCTTGACGGCGGGCAAGACCATCGGCAACGGCGCGCACGAAAAGATCCTACAGCCCCATGCCGGCGGCTTCGGCTACTACGACCTCTTGCTCGACCTCTCCGGCCCGCCGCAGGCCAATGACGGGTTGGCGCCCGGCGACAGCGCCACCTGGGAGATCGACCTTGGGGGGATGGGCTTCGCCGACCTCGACTTCGGGACCCTGTCGAACACGCGGTCCTCGAATCAGATCGGCGGCGCCGCGGCCCTGAAGTTCACCCAGGGGCCCCATGGCTACAGCGCCTTCGTCCTGCCGGGACATAGCAGCGACCCGCGGGTCGCGCCCAACAGCGTCACCACCGTCATCCCCGAGCCGACCTCCGGTGTGCTGCTCGCATCGGCCCTCCTCGGGATCGCCTGGCGAGGACGACAGGCACGCGGCTGAGCCTCGCCCGCGGGATCGTGCGGGGATGGTACGGATCAGCGTCGCCCCCGCCCGCCGTCCGATCCCTCGACGATCTCGGTGCCGACACCGGTCTCGGTGAAGATTTCCAGCAAGACCGCGTGACGCACTCGACCGTCGATGATGTGTGCCTTGCGCACACCGCCGGCGAGGGCGATCTCGCATGCCGCCACCTTGGGAAGAAACCCCCCCTTGATGGTGCCGTCCGTACGCAGACCATCCAGGTCGCTGCGTTCGATGTGGTGGATGAGCCGACCCTCGTTGTCCAGCACACCCGCAACGTCGGTCAGGAGGATGAGCTTCTCCGCGTGCAGGGCTGCCGCGACACTGCCGGCAACCAGGTCGGCATTGATGTTCAGCGAGGTGCCGTCCTCGGCCACCCCGACCGGCGCGATCACCGGGATGAACTGGCCGCTGTCCAGCAGATCGATGATCTCCGGGTTGATCCGCGCTACCTCACCCACGGCCCCAAGGTCGATGATCTCGGTGGTGTTCGTGGCAGGGTTGTTCTTCTGGTAGCGAGTCCGCCGCCCTTCGATTAGCCGGCCGTCCTTGCCTGCGAGCCCCACGGCGCGGCCGCCGTGCTGATTGACCAGGGCGACGATCTGCTTGTTGATCTTGCCCCCGAGGACCATCTCCACGATGTCCATGGTCTCCGGGTCGGTGACCCGCATGCCGTCGACGAACTCCGGGCTCTTGCCCAGCCGCTTCATGAGCTGGCCGATCTGTGGGCCACCGCCGTGGATGATCACCGGCTTGATCCCCACCGACTTCATGAGCACCACGTTGCGCGCAAACCCCTCGGCCAGGGCCGGGTCGACCATAGCGGAGCCGCCGTACTTGATGACCACCGTCTTGCCCTGGAAGGCCCGGATGTACGGCAGGGCCTCCATCAAGACGGAGGCCTTCTCGATCAGCTTTTCCATGGGAGAGATTGCGGAGGGAACCAGAGAAACCGCCGGGGGGGTGAATTGCCGGACAACACTTACCACCAAGGCACCAAGGACACCAAGGGGCCACCAAGGTGTGTCGCGGGAGCTTCCGTACGCGCCGCTCCTGTCGCCGAAGGGATCCCGTTAGCGGGGCGGACGCTCCCCACAGGTAGGGCACGGCATGCCGTGCCCCTACGGGGTGGCGTTGGTACTGTGGTTAGGAGCCGCTTTCACCGGCGATTCGCGGCTGCCACGCCGAAGGCCCCTCGTGCGAGGGACGCCGAAGGAATTCGGCCCCCTACCTATCCTTCACCCCCCTTGGCGAACCTTGGTGCCCTTGGTGCCTTGGTGGTTAGACCCGCAGGCGCCGCCCTACAGGATGTAGCGGCTCAGGTCCTCGTCCTCGATGATCTCCGCCAGGGCGTGGGTGACGTAGGCGGCGTCGATGATCACCTGGTCGCCGGCGCGACCCGGGGCCTCGAAGCTCAGGTCGGAGAGCAACCGTTCCATGACCGTATGCAGGCGCCGGGCGCCGATGTTCTCGGCGCGCTCGTTGGCCAGGGCCGCGATCCGCGCCAGCTCCGCGATCGCCTCGGCCGTGAAGGTCAGGTCGATCCCCTCGGTGGCCATCATGGCGCTGTACTGGCGCGTGAGGGCGTTCTTCGGTTCCGTAAGGATGCGCACGAAGGCCGCGGCATCGAGGCTCTCGAGCTCCACCCGGATCGGGAAGCGGCCTTGCAGCTCCGGGATGAGGTCGCTCGGCTTGGCGACGTGAAAGGCACCGGCGGCGATGAACAGGATGTGGTCGGTCTTCACCGCACCGTACTTGGTCACGACCGTGGAGCCCTCGACGATCGGCAGGATGTCGCGCTGCACCCCTTCCCGCGACACGTCCGGCCCCTGACTGCCGCCGCGGCCGGCGACCTTGTCGATCTCGTCGATGAACACGATCCCGGTCTCCTGCACGCGGCGCAGGGCCTCATCCTGCACCTTGTCCTTGTCCACCATGCGCGCCGCCGCCTGCTCACGCAGGATGCGTCGCGCCTCGGCCACCTTCACCCGCTTGGCATGGCTGCGCTTGGGGAACATGTTGCCAAGCATCTCCTTGATGTTGATGCCCATCTCCTCCATGCCGGCACCGCCCATCACCTCGATGTTGGGGCCGCCGGTCCGCTCCACCATCACCTCGACCTCGCGCTCGTCGAAGTGACCGGTGCGCAGCCGCTCGCGCAGCTTTTCCCGGGTGCGGGCCTGGGTCTCGGCCGTGGTCTGGCCCGCCACCTCGATCTCCCCCTCCGCGTCCGCGCCGGTGGCCCGGATCGGAGGGAGGAGGATGTCGAGGAGCTGCTCTTCCGCGGCCTCGGCCGCCTGGGCCTCGACCCGGGCCGTGGCCTCGGCGGTGACCATGTTGATCGCCAGCTCGGTGAGATCGCGGATCATCGATTCGACGTCGCGGCCCACGTACCCCACCTCGGTGAACTTGCTCGCCTCCACCTTGATGAACGGGGCGTCGGTGAGGGTAGCGATGCGCCGCGAGATCTCGGTCTTCCCGATGCCGGTGGGGCCGATCATGATGATGTTCTTGGGGATCACCTCGGCACGCATCTCGTCGTCGAGTTGCTGACGCCGCCAGCGATCGCGGATTGCCAGGGCCACGGCGCGCTTCGCCGCATCCTGGCCGATGATGTATTTGTCGAGGGCCGCGACGATCTCGGCGGGGGTGAGCTCGTGGTGGGGGGAGCGAGTCTCACTCATGCCCGCGCACCATAGGAGGCGGGCGCGGAGATGCCCGTAGATTCGGGTCGGCCCGCAGGCCGGGCGACGCAGGCGTACTGGCCGTACGTCGAGGAGCACGGACGAGGACACGGCCCGAAGATGCGGGTAGATCCGCGCCCGTCGGTTGGATTGGCTGCGAGACTAATCACCCACTCAGCTCCTCGACCACGATCTGATCGTTGGTGTAGATGTCGATCGCTCCGGCGATCGACAGGGCCTGGCGGGCGATCTCCGCCGCGGCCAGGTCCGTATTGCGCAGCAGGGCCATCGCCGCGGCCCGGGCGACGTCTCCGCCGGAGCCGATCGCGAGTAGCCCCTCCTCCGGCTCGATCACGTCGCCGGTGCCGGAGACCAGGAAGCTCACCTCGCGGTCGGCGACGATGAGCAGGGCTTCGAGGCGGCGCAGGGTACGGTCGGTGCGCCAGTCCTTGGCCAGCTCGACGCAGGCACGGGTGAGGTTGCCGCTGAACTGCTCCAGCTTCGCCTCGAACCGTTCAAACAGGGTGAAGGCGTCGGCGGTCGAGCCGGCAAAACCCGCCAATATCCGCTCCTTGTACAACCGCCTCACCTTGCGTGCGGACCCCTTCATCACGGAGTTGCCGAGGGTCACCTGGCCGTCACCGGCCATGGCGACGGCACCGTCCTTGCGAACCATGAGGATCGTCGTCCCGTGAAAGGTCTGCATCACTCCCTCGCATCCTTGCGGCACCAAGGACCGCAGACAAGTCATCATGGTGGATTTGAGCCTTGCGAACAAACCACCCCTTTTCACCTTGCACCGACGCTCGATCCACCGCGATTAACCCATCGCGCTTCGCTGTGGATCGTCGGCACAAACATGAGATAGTCTGTCATCTTCCTTGGCCCACTGGAGGCACCCCAAAACGGAGGAGGGATTGATGATGAAGACGACTTCACCAGCCAGGCGTGCGATTTGTTCCTTGGTCACAGTCGTTTCCTTGATCGCCAGCCCTTCGCTGGCCGGCGCCAAGGAGAAGATCGGGATCTTCCAGAAGGTGCTGGAGACGCCGCGTAGCTTCGCTGAGACCACGGCCGCCCTGGAGCAGAGCATTGCCGGCTCCGGGCTGGAGTTGCTGGCGAAGACCGACGTCGCCGTGCCGGAAGACGCGCAGAAGTGCCGCACCTACGTCCTCACCTCCCCCGCGTTCAACCAGGCCGTGGTCGGCACCGCCGCGCCCGATACGGTCTCCGCCCTGATCCTGCGGATTGGCGTCTACGAGGCGTACGGCAAGGTCCACATCAACATCGCCAACCCCGAGGCCCTGGCCAACGTCTACTTCGACGGGGAGAAGCAGAGCGACGCCCTGATGGCCGCCGCTCTCGCCGCCAAGCAGCAACTCGTCAAGGTGGCCCAGGCCGTGCCCGGCATCCCCAAGGACGAGCAGCAGGAGCCGCTGCGCAAGGCCAAGGCGTACCGCGGCTACAACGGTGACGGGCCTGCGAAGATGATGGCCAAGTTCCGAGACTTCCGGGAAAGCCTGCTAACCGCCAAGGAGGTGGACGGCTCCGCCTCCCTCGATGCCATCCTCGATGAGCTCAAGGACAGTGCCGCCCGCAGCCTGGCGGCAGACCAGGAAAAGGGCTGGAAAGTCGTGGGGGTCAAGAAGTTCAGCGACGACCTGGCGTGGATGGGGCTGCTCAACGCCTACACCGGCCTCAAGTGCATCAACATCAACTCGGACTTCCGCTTTGGAGATAAGACCGACGACACTCGTTACCCGGGCGTCGACCATGCCACAGCCATGCCCATGGAGCTGATCATCTACCGGGGTAAGGACGGCGAGTGGCAGATCGCCCATTACGGCCAGATGTGGCGCATGCAGCTCTACTTCTGGGACTCGGGCTACGCGGCCTTCGCCAAGAATACCCTCGTCCCGTCGATCATCTTCGGGAACATCGAAGAGATGGTGAAGGGCGAGTAGCCGCCAGCACACCGGACCGTGCTCCGGTCACCCAATGCCCCCTCCAGGGAGCCATCCTCCTTTGGAGGGGGCGCACGCGGCAGACCCGGTGTAGAAGCGCTGGCGGCGGGGCGCCGTTCTCACCCTCGTTCCGCGACTACCCTCCGCGTCCAACTCGCACCTGGCCGACGATCTCGTATTGCCGCTCCGCCTCGCTATGGGTGCCACCGGCACCGTGGGCGATCATCTCGCAGGTGCGTGCCATGCGTGCACACATGGCCGCACGCCAAGGGTCGGCGGCCCAGGGCTGGGCCGCGGCGGCGCTCGCGGCGGCCACGAAGTGCCCCGCCTGCGAGAGCCACTCGGTGTCGTGGCCGCAGGCGGTATAGCTCTCCACCGACGCCGCCTTCGCTCCCTGATACGCGGTCGCCAGCTCCGCGGCGGGTGGCGAGTCGGCGCCGGCCGCGGCCACCGCCTGGCGCACCCGGAAGTCGTCACACAGGTCGAGCACCGCCTCCGCGAAGCGGCTGGCGACCTGTCGCCGCTGCGCCGGATCCAACCCCTCCAGGGCCTCCTTGAATGTGGTGTCGTTGTCGATTGCGGTCATGGCATGCCTCCGTCATCGGACTCGCACCTGCATCAGCTCCTCCCCAGCGGGGTCGACGACGTGGACCGCGCAGGCGATACACGGGTCGAAGGAGTGGATGGTGCGCAGGATCTCGATGGGCTGTTTCGGGTCGTGGAGGTGGTGGCCGGCGAGGGCGGCCTCGTATGGGCCCGGTTGCCCCGCCGGGTCGCGCGGCCCCGCGTTCCAGGTGGACGGCACCACCGCCTGATAGTTGGCGATCCGGCCGTTCTCGATCACCACCCAGTGGGCGAGGCCCCCGCGCGGCGCCTCCATGAAGCCCACCCCCTGGCAGCGCCGTGGCCACGTGGAAGGCTGCCAGAGCTCGTCGTTGAAGGTCCGCCGATCACCGGCACGGATGTTGGCGATGAGCTGGTCGTAGTACCCCTGCATGGCGTCCACCACCACCTTGGTCTCCAGGGTGCGGGCCGCGGTCCGCCCCAGGGTGGAGAACAGGGCCGTCACGGGCACGTCCAGGGTGCGTAGCACCGTGTGGACCAGCTCGCGGGTCTGTTCGTGGCCCGTGGCGTACAGCATCAGGACCCGGGCCAGGGGGCCGACCTCCATCGCCTTGCCCTTCCAGCGCGGTGACTTGAGCCACGAGTACCCATTGTCCACGTCCACGTGGTCGTAGGGCGGCGCCGGGCCGGTGTAGTGCAGCTCGGTCTCCCCGTCATACGGGTGGAGTCCCTGCTCCTTGCCGGCGCTGTAGTCATACCACGAGTGGGAGATGAACTCCTGGATCTGATCGGGGGCCTCCAGATCGACCTCGTGGACCGTGGACAGGTCGCGGTCGAGGATCACGCCGCGGGGGAAGAGGAAGCCGCTGGGGTCGTCGATCCCCTTGGCGGGCAGGTCGCCGTAGCACAGGAAGTTGCCCACCCCCTCGCCCTGGCCGCCCCAGTCCTTGTAGAAGCCGGCGATGGCCAACGTGTCCGGGACATAGACCTGGTCGACGAACGCCTGCATCTCGCGGATCACCTCCTGCACCCGGGCCAGGCCGACCATGTCCAGGGCGGTGCCCGATTGCTGGCCGGAGTCGACGCCGATGGCGCATGGCGCACCGCCGACGAGGAAGTTGGGATGCGGGTTCTTGCCGCCGAAGATGGCGTGTAGCTTGACCACCTCCCGCTGCCACGCCAGGGCCTCCAGGTAATGGGCCACGGCCATCAGGTTCGCCTCCGGCGGTAGCTTGTACGCCGGGTGTCCCCAGTAGCCGTTGGCGAAGATGCCGAGCTGGCCGCTCTCCACGAAGGTCTTCAGGCGGGCTTGAGTGTCGGCGAAGTATCCGGGCGACGACTTGGGGTAGCTGCTGATCGACTGGGCGAGGGCCGAGGTGGCCTGCGGGTCGGCGCTCAGGGCCGAGACCACGTCCACCCAGTCGAGGGCGTGCAGGTGGTAGAAGTGCATGACGTGGTCGTGCACGTACTGGGCGGCGATCATCAGGTTGCGGATGAGCTGCGCATTGGCCGGGATCGGGTAGTGGAGGGCGTCCTCCACCGCGCGGATCGAGGCGATGGCGTGCACCAGGGTGCAGACGCCGCAGATACGCTGGGTGAAGGCCCAGGCATCGCGCGGGTCACGGCCGCGCAGGATGATCTCGATGCCGCGCACCATGGTGCCCGACGAGTACGCCTGCTGGATGGTGTCCCCATCCATCTGCGCCTCGATGCGCAGATGGCCTTCGATGCGGGTGATGGGGTCGACGACGATTCGCTCGCTCATGGTGGCTTCCTTTACGCGGCCTTACGCGCCTCTTCCGCTTGCGCAAGGTGCTCTGCGACCAGCTCGGTCAGACCGAGCACCTGGACGTGCTCCATGTGGTACGCCTCCAGCGCCTCCTCCATGACCACGCGGCAATTGGCGCAGGCGGTCACCAGGGTGCTGACCCCGGCGGCGTCGAGCTGCTCCTTCTTCTGCCGGAAGGCGGCCAGGCGCAGGGGTTCGGCGCGATCGTTGGTGCTCACCCCGCCACCCCCGCCGCAGCACCAGTTCATCACCCCGCGATCCGCCACGTCGCGGAAATCGCCCGCCACCTCCCGCAGGAGGTTGCGTGGCTGATCGATCACCCCGCCGCGGCGCACGAGCTGACACGGGTCGTGGAAGGTGAGGGGCGTATCGGTCTTGCCGCTGGTGCGCAGCCGCCCCTCCTGGCGCAGCCGGTCGAGGAGCTCGACGATGTGCACCACCTCGAACGGATAGGGTCGGCCAATCAGGTTCGGTCCCTCCCAGCGCAGCGCCGTGTAGGCGTGGCCGCACTCGGGGCTGACCACCCCCTTTACCTTCAGCTTCTCCGCCGCGTCCACGACCCGCTGGACGATCTCCCGCGCCAGGTCGGAGACCCCGATCTGGATGCCGCTATTGGTCGCCTCGAACCCGTCGGAGGAGAGGGTCCAGGTGACCCCGGCCTGCTTGAAGATCTTGGCCAGGGCGCCCAGATACTCGGGGTAATTGACCACCTCCATGGAGGACAGGAGGACCATGTAGTCCACGCCGACGCGGTCTAGGGGGATGGTCTCGCCGGTCTCCTTCTCCTGGTGGCGGATCTGCGCCTTGACCGTGTCGATGCTCACCCCCATCGGGCTGCCGACGTTGATGGTGCGGGTCGTCGCGAAGATCAGCCCCTCCGGCGCGTGACCGGCGACCGCCATCCCCTCGCGCATCTTGCGCACCATGTAGGCGATGTCGTTGCCCACCGGGCAGACCATGGAGCACCGCGCGCACAGGGTGCACGAGTCGTAGACCAGCTCGCTCCACTCGGCGAGCTCGGCATCGGTGATCGGGCGGCTCAAGCCCAGGGCCTTCGCGATCCGCCCAACCAGGGTGTACTCCTGGCGCCACAGCCGTTTCAGGGGGTCGAGCTTGTGGATCGGCGTGTACTTGGGATCACCGGTGTCGACGTAGAACTCACACGCCTCGGCACACAGGCCGCAGTGCACACAGCTCGAGAAGAAGCTCGCGATAGGTGCGTCGATGGCCTCTTTGAAGAGGGCGACGCCGCGTTCCAGGGACGCGCTCATGATGGTACCCCCTTGTGGCCAAAGAGATCACCGTTGTACCAGCGGGCCGGAAACACGGTGACGAAGTGGATGAGCTTGGTGAATGGCATCGCCACCAGCAGCAGCTCCGCCGCGAGGATGTGGACCGCCAGCATCGTCTGATACGGCAACAGCAGGTGGTGGTAGGCGAGGTATCCGGTGAGCAACGGCGCCAGGGTCAGGGCCCAGGTGAGGTAGTCCTCGACGGTGGAGATGAGGCGCTTCGCCGGATCGGTGATGCGGCTCACCAGCATCACCACCAGGGTCACCATGGTGATCACCGCCACCAGGTCCACGACCGGCGTCGGCAGCCCGGGCCAGCCGAACCCGACCACACCGCGCGCCAGCTCGATGTGGGGGATGAAAAACAGCAGGACGATGCCGAAGCCGATGTGGAAGACGTAGCCGCCGAGGTAGGTGACCGGCGCGCGCCGCAGCATCCCCGGCGGGAAGAGGAAACGGCGAAAGACGGTATTCAGCCCCGAGGCCCCTGCCCGCTCCCGCGGCAGCGACAGGTCGGGCTTGCGGCCGAGGCTGAAGATCTCGATCAGCCGCCACACCATGCCCAGCGTGAAGATCACCACCGCGGCCTCGAAACCGGGGCCGCGCGCCCAGAGGAGGAGGTCCATCGAGGTCACGGTCATGACGTCTTCTCCAGATCGCCGAGGGTCGCCGTCTGGTGGCCCTTACGGGCGTCCGCCTGTTTCTTGCGATTGCCGATGGCGACGGCGGCGCCGACCGCGGCGCCGGCCGCCAGGGCGATCCCGGTCGGCTTGTTGAGCGGGGTCGTGGTCACGGACAGGGCGTTGTAGAAGCCTCCCACGTCCCAGAATGCCGGCTCCGAGCAGCCGAGGCAGCCGTGGCCCGACTGGATCGGGAAGCTCGTGCCGGCGTTCCACTTGGTGGTGGCACAGGCGTTGTAGGTGACCGGCCCCTTGCACCCGAGCTTGTACAGACACCACCCCTTGCGCGCTCCCTCGTCGTCAAAGCTCTCCGCGAACAGGCCGCGGTCGTAGAAGGTGCGGCGGTAGCAACGGTCGTGGATGGTTTCCCCGTAAAACACCTTGGGACGACCCAGGCCATCGAGCTCGGGGACCTTGCCGAAGGTCAGGTAGTGGGCGACCACACCGGCGATCACCACGCCGATCGGCGGACACCCGGGGACGTTCACCACCGGTCGGTCCGTCACCAGCTTGGAGACCGCCACGGCGCCGGTCGGGTTGGGCTCCGCCGCGGGCAGGCCACCGAACGAGGCGCAGCTCCCCACCGCCACCACCGCCGCCGCGCCCTTGGCCGTCTCGGCCAGGAGGGCCGCGTTGCTGACCCCGGCGATGGTGGAGTAGCCGGCGTTGCCGAGGGGGATGGAGCCGTCGACGATCAGCACGTAGTGACCGAATGCCTCCTTCATGGCCCGCTCACGCGCCGCCTCGGCGGCCGTACCCGACGCCGCCTGCAGGGTGTGGTGGTAGTCCAGGGAGATCACGTCGAGGATCAGCCCCTCGATGGTTGGCGTCGCGGAACGGGTCAGGGACTCGGTGCAGCCGGTGCACTCCTGGAAGGAGAGCCAGATCACCGACGGCCGCCGCGCACTCTCCAGGGTGCGGGCGATGACCTCGCCCATCCCCGGCGGCAGGGCCATCAGCGAGGCCAGGGCGGTGCAGAATTTCAGGAAGGTCCTGCGGCTCACGCCCCGCTCCCGCAAGAGGGCACCCACGGTCATGTCAGCCATTGCCCGTCTCCTTCATTCCCCATCCCAATCCGGATAGAAAGACACCCCTCCGCGCGGGTTTGCGCGGGAGGAGGAAGGTCCCCGATGTGCCGGCGGGGACACGGCCGGTCTGGTCTACCGATGGGCTCATCCGCGAGATCCATGAATTCCAGTTCCCCGGCTATCGTTGACCACGGCTATGTGGTTTTCTCTGGTGACGGTGGCCCTTGCCGGGCCCGGCTGGTCCTTACGCCCCGATGTGCGTTCCGCCACCCCATCACGATCTGCACCACGGTCTCCGCCGCCGCCGGAATCACGCGGGCCACCGCCGGCGATGGGGCGTCCCCCCACCCCACCCGTTCCGGCTGGATGGCCACCAGGGCACGGCGTGGCAACCGCCAGCCACGCAGGCGCGCAAGGTCGAGGATGTCCGCCAGGCCGACCTCGTGGGCGCTGCGTCTGCCCGCCCGCAGAAAACGGTCCATCTCCTCCTCCTCGAACCGGCGGATCGTCCCGGGAGCCACATGCATCTCCGCGGCGTCGACGACGATCAATCCGTCCGCCCCCTCGATCGCGTCCAGGAAGACGAAGCTCAGGGTGCCGCCGTCGACGTAGCACACGCCCGTGAGGTCGGCGTGGCTGCGTCGCAGGTGGGAGAGCGTGTGAACCCCCGCCCCATCATCGGTCAACAGGGTGTTGCCGATTCCCAGCACCAGCGTGGCCTTCGGGAGGGCGTTGGCCATAATCACCTCCGTTCCGCAGCATCTTTGTGGCTGCATAGCGGAGTGCGTATCTTGTGGCGTTAGAGACCATTGTAGCGGAAACGATCCGTATCCGTTGAGGCGCATCTAGACGCTTTCCATTACATTTAATTCTCTGTCATTTTAATTCTGTTTTCGTTCCTACCCCCTTTCTGAAGGAAGCCTATGTGCCTCGCCATCCCCATGCAGGTGGTCGCCATCGACGGCTTCACCGCGCGTTGTTCGGCCAAGGGTGTGGAGCGGGATGTATCCCTCTTCCTGATGCAGGACGAGCCCCTCGCCGTCGGCGACTACGTGATGATCCACGTGGGTTATGCCATCCAGAAGGTCACGGAGGCGGATGCCCTGTCGTCGTGGGAGCTGTTCGACGAGATCCTCACCCAGGAGCCGGAGCCACCACCCCGCGCCGACAGTCCGTAGGGGAGACGTTCATGCCCGCCCGCCGCCGGTCCCGCAGCACGTCACCGTCGCGATGGGGAGGGCGCAGACCTCGCCCCTACCGTCCATCGCCCTGACCCCATGGCCCACACCGCTCGCCAGTGGCTCGACCGGATCCACGCCCTGCCCCTCCCGGCCAGGGTGCGCATCATGAACGTGTGCGGCGGCCACGAGCGGTCGATCACCGCCGCCGGCCTGCGCGGCGCCCTGCCGGCGGCCATCGAGCTCATCCCGGGCCCCGGCTGCCCGGTGTGCGTCTGCCCCGAGGAGGACGTCTACCACGCGATCCAGATCGCCCTCCGCGAGGAGGTCACCCTGGTGGCGTTCGGCGACATGCTGCGGGTGCCGGTCAATCTCCCGGCCGGTGAGGTCCGCTCCCTGGAGCAGGCGCGGGCCGCGGGCGGCGACGTGCGGCCCATCGCCTCACCGAGGGAGGCGGCGCGGCTCGCCGAGGCCCACCCCGAGCGGCCGGTGGTATTCTTCGCCGCCGGGTTCGAGACCACCACCGCGCCGGTGGCGGCCATGGTGGCGGAGGGGGCGCCGGATAACCTCTTCCTCCTGCTCTCCGGCCGCCTCACCTGGCCGGCGGTCGCGATGCTGCTGGACTCCGGCGAGCCGGGTTTCGACTGTCTCGTGGCGCCGGGCCACGTCTCCACGGTGATGGGGCCGGAGGAGTGGGCCTTCGTGGTCGACCGGCACGGGATCCCCGCCGCGGTCGCCGGCTTCGAGCCGGACACCTTGCTGGCGGCCTTCTACTCGGTGCTCCGCCAGCACACCGAGGCCCGCCCGTTCCTCGACAATTGCTATCCCAAGGTGGTGCGGCCGGGCGGCAACCCTGCGGCACGGCGCTGCCTGGATGAGACCATGGAGGTGGTCGACGCCACCTGGCGCGGCATTGGCACGATCCCGCGGTCGGGATACCAGCTCAAGTCCGTCTACGCCTCCCACGATGCCCGCCTGCAATTCCCCGGCTACGGCGACGAGGCCCGGCGCCGTGCCGGCCAGATGCCCGCGGGCTGCGACTGCGCCCAGGTGGTCCTGGGCAAGCTCTACCCCACCGACTGCCGCCTCTACGGCAACCTGTGCACACCGCGAGCGCCGGTGGGCCCGTGCATGGTCTCCGACGAGGGTGCGTGCCGCATCTGGTGGTCCGCCGGCCGCGGCCGGGAATAGCCCGTGCCTCCGCAGGACAGGTCTCTCACCACAGAGACACAGAGGGCACAGAGCGCTAGCCGAGTGTGGCTGCTGGCTATCATCCCGTGCGGTTCGCTGAACCATTTAGATGGAACCACAGATGAACACAGATACACACAGATGACCGCTGCGCCTAGCAGCACGACGCGCCCGCCGATCTCGCCCGAATTTAGAAGTTCCTTCGTCGGGGGGCATCTGCCGCGGGCGGTGGGAGTGGCTCCAAGGCTGATCTGTGTTCATCTGTGTCCATCTGTGGTTACCCAGCCGTGTCAGCGACCTGACTCGGACAAGCAGATCTCTGTGACCTCTGTGTCTCTGTGGTGAGAAAAACCTTCCGCCATCACCGGTAGTCGCGGGCGCCGCCGAGGCCGAGCTTGCGCATGCGGCTGGCAAGGGTGGAGCCGTTGATGCCCAGGATCTCCGCCGCGCCCCCCGGGCCGTAGAGCTTGCCGCGGGTCGCGCGCAGGACCCGGTCGATGTAGCGGCGCTCGAACGTGTCCAGAGTCTGGAGCTCCTCGTCCACCGCCGGCGCCGGCGTCACCGGCCGCGGAGCGTCCACCGCCAGGTCGCCGCCGCCGGCGAGGATCGTCGCGCGCTCGAGGTGGTTCACCAGCTCCCGCACGTTTCCCGGCCACTCGTGGGCACGGAGCGCCGTCAGCGCCGCCTCGTCGACGGTCCACGGCCCGCGGCCGGTGCGGCGGGCGAGGCCCGCGAGGAAGTCGGCGGCGATGCGCGGGATGTCCTCACGGCGCGCCCGGAGGGGCGGGATCTCGATCGGGAAGACGTGCAGGCGGTAGAAGAGGTCCTCCCGGAACCGCCCGTCCGCCACGGCCTGCCTGAGGTCGACGTGGGTGGCGGCGAGGATGCGCACGTCGACGCGCACCGTGCGGTCGCTGCCCACCGCCTCGAAGGTACCGTCCTGCACCGCGCGCAGCAGCTTCGCCTGGAGCTCCAGGGGGATCTCCCCCACCTCGTCGAGGAACAGGGTGCCGCCGTTGGCCGCCTGAAAGCGGCCGATGCGCTCGCGGGTGGCGCCGCTGAAGGCGCCGCGCACATGACCGAACAGCTCGCTCTCGATCAGGCCGGCGGGCAGCGCGGCGCAGTTGACGCTCACCACGGGTCGCTCGGCACGCCCGCTCCAGCCGTGGATGGCGTGGGCGAGCACCTCCTTGCCGGTGCCGGTCTCGCCGGTGATCAGGACCGGGGTGGTGGTGGGGGCGACGCGCTTGGCCAGCGCCACCGCGTGGGCCATGGCCGGGCTGCGGCTTCCCTCCATCATCGCGCACGCCTCACTACCGCCGATCGTCTCCGAGAGCAGCCGGTTTTGCTCCTCCCATTGGGCCCGGAGCCGCATGAGCAGGGCCGACTGGCGCTCATAGCGCATCGCGCTGGCGAGGAGCGCGCCGTACGCCTGGACAAGGGCCAGCGTCGCCTCGGGATAGGGCTGGCAGACGGTGCGATCGAAGGTGAGGACCCCGAGCGGCAGGTCGTCCGCCACCAGGGGGACCAGCATGCAGGAGTGGCCGTGCGGGAGGTCGAGGACACCGTCGTAGGGATCGCCATCCCCCGCGGCGTGGTCGTGCTCCGTGTAGATCCGGGCGCGGCGGTCGCGCAATGCCGCACGCACGGAGGGGAAGGCGGCGAGCTGGATGCGGTGGTGGCGCACCGCGTCGCCGTCGAGCCGTCCCCGGGCGGCGCGTACCCGGAGCTCATCCCCCTCCAGGAGCATCACCGCGGCCAGGTCATACGGAACCACCGGCTGAAAGGCGTCGAGGGCCTCCCGCAGGAGGCGATCCACCGACGATCCGGAGGTGGACAGGGCGATCGCCTGCTGGAGATCGGACGTCAGGTCGAGGGCGGGAGAGGCCATGATGAAATCTCACGAAAGGACGTTGATCACGAACCGTCACGATAGATTTCGTCAAATGTCGCGATTAAGCAATCGATGCGCCTCGCGTTTGCCGCATAACCATTTGAACTTATTGAATGACGCCCGCATCGCTGCCCTGGCACACGGCTTGATAAGGATATGGGTATCCAGTGGACCCAAACCCAAGGAGAACCCCATGCAGACCCTCGTCACCCGACCTGCCCCGGACTTCACCGCCCAGGCGGTCCTCCCGGACAACACCTTCGGGGAGGTCACCCTCTCCGGATTGCGCGGCAAGTACGTCGTGCTGTTCTTCTGGCCCCTCGACTTCACCTTCGTCTGCCCCACGGAGATCCTCGCCTTCGACCAGCGCCTCGCCGAGTTCCGCGAGCGCGGGGCGGAGGTGGTCGGCGTGTCGGTGGACAGCCCGTACACCCACCTGGCGTGGAAGAACACCCCGGTGGAGCACGGCGGCATCGGCCCGGTCCGCTTCCCCCTGGTGGCCGACCTGGACAAGTCCGTCAGCCGTGCCTACGGCATCCTGCACGAGGAGTCGGTCGCCCTGCGCGGACTGTTCCTGATCGACCCCCAGGGCGTGGTACGGCACGCCCTGGTGAACGACCTGCCCCTCGGCCGCAGTGTCGCCGAGGCCCTGCGCACCCTGGACGCCCTGCAATTCGTCGATACCCACGGCGAGGTGTGCCCGGCGAACTGGCAGAAGGGCGAGGAGGCGATGGCACCCACCCCCGAGGGGGTTGCAAGATACCTGGCCGAGCACGTGGCCGACCCGGCGTAGTACCGTAGTGTCGTCGCACCCTGCCTGCCCAGGTGGGCGCCCCAGCCCACCCCCTACCCGAGATTAAGGAGTATGCCGTGGCGAAGAAACCGTTCCTGACCGACATCCAGACCCTGCGCAAACGCGCCCGCCAGCACATCGAGCAGGGCGCCGTCACTCCCGGTTACCGCGCCGACCGCGAGACCGTGGTCAAGATCCTCAACGAGGCCCTGGCCACGGAGATCGTCTGCATCCTGCGCTACCGGCGCCACCACTTCATGGCCACCGGCATCAACGCCGAGCCGGCCGCCGCCGAGTTCCTGGTGCACGCCAACGAGGAGCAGATGCACGCCGATCAGATCGCCCAGCGCATCGTACAGCTCGGCGGTGCGCCCAACTTCTCCCCCGAGGGGCTGCTCACCCGCAGCCACGCCGAGTACGTGGAGGGCGACTCCCTCACCGACATGATCCGCGAGGACCTGGTGGCGGAGCGCATCGCCATCGACAGTTACCGCGAGATGATCGACTACCTGGGCAACAAGGACTCCACCACCCGGCGCATGCTGGAGACCATCCTCGCCATGGAGGAGGAGCACGCCGACGACCTGGTGAGCCTCCTGGAGGAGATGGGCGGCTGACCCGTGCCGCTCACGCCGCCCCCTGGCGGGGCGGCCTGTATCGCGCGCGGGCAGGGCGTTGGTTCACTCCGGCAGGAATACCGAGAGGCCGACGCTGGCCAGCCATCCATCGTACTCCCGGCCGGCGGAGGTGACGTGGTAACGGCCGGAAACGGTAAGACGCACGCCGTCGAACAGCCACAGGTGCAGACCGACCTCCGGGTAAACGATGAGGATCGCGTCGATCCGCTCCGCCTTTCGTTCACCGTGCTCGTCGACAAGGCCGTCGCCGTCGTTGTCGATCGAGTCGGCGTCCGCCCGGACCTGTTCCTCCCAGGTTCCGAAGAAGCCGCCAACCCCGACGAACGGCGAGATTCGCCATGGAGGGCCGTAGCGGAGACTCGCGGTGAACCCGCCGAAAACATGTGCGTCAACCTCCGAATCTGAGTCCAGCAGCGCCACCCCCAGCCGTGCGGAGACGAAGTCCGTGTATTGGCCGCTGATCCCAGCTTCAAGGCCGAAAATCTCCGGCTCGGAACGCCTTTGGATGTCCAAGTAGAGGGAGCCCTCGACCCGCGGCGTCTGCCACCAGGCGCGATCACCCGCGCTCGCCGGCGAACACACGAGCATCGCAACGCCGATCGCGAAGGCCTCTCGTACCCACCCCGGACCCACCGCCCGTCCCCCCTTTTTTTAGTAACCGCCCCGGTGGTTGCCGGCGCCGGTGGTGCTGGTCACAATGGCTCGCCAATCGTCCAGGCGCCAGCAGCGCTCGCCCGCGAACCACCTCTCGTCAGCACCGCTACACCCACCCCGGGCAGAGACCGTGACCACGCGCGCGCTTTTTCCCCGGTCCTTTCCACCGCCAGACACCGCTGCGGCCATGCGCCGGCACAAGCACCTACCCTAATCCCGCGATCGGTCCCTCCGACCGGGTCTTGAGACATCGCCGTCATGAAGATCTCCCCTGTGATGTTCGTCGGGTTGTTGGCCGTGCTGACCACCATCGTATCGGCCTGTGCCACGGTGGAAACCGAAAAGCCGCAGCTTACCGTCACCAACAACAGCCGCCACCTCGTCCAGACCATTCGGTTCCGGCGATGTGCCGACACCCCGACGGACTACACCGATATCCCCAATACCACCTTGCTCATCGGCCACAGCGTGGTGATCCAGGTCCACGATCCGTGCATCGATGTGCTGGCCGTCGACGAAAGCGATCGCGTGTTGGGCAAACAGGACCGATTGCGGATCCCGCCGAAGGCCACCTGGTTGATTCGTTAAACCACACCTCGCACGCGACGCCCCATCGTAGGAGCTCACCTATGCTGACCCACTGGAAACGACTCGTTCCCCTTCTCGTGCTCCTCCCGACCCTCCCCTCCTGCACCCCGCACTACCTCATCCGATCCGAATACGTCGTAAGCCAGCAGCGCAATACAGCTCCGGAGATCATCGAGACGGCCTCCTACCACGAGGTGCTACCGACGATCACCACCATCGCCGTGCAGGCGCCCGATAGCTGCGCCAACGAGACCACCGCCATTCACAGTGGTGAGGCGAGCGGACGCGGCCTGCTGCTGAAGACCGACTGCGGCGTGGAGATGTCGGAGCTGGAACGCGCGCTGGCCAAGGCCGGATACCACGTGATCTCGTGGGACATCATCCGGAATCGCGTCATCCACGATGAGAATATGACACCAGTAGAGGCGGCCAAGGACCTCGGGGCGCAGGTGTTGTTTCAAGTCAATTCGCTGGAGCGGTCGGCGGCGAACGTGCGGCAGGATGCCCGTTGGGAGCGCCGCTTTTACCGCTCCTCCGGCGACGGTGAGCAGGGAAGCCCGGCGCAGGTCAACGCGCAGCTGAAAGACACCTTCGAAGCGTTCATCATCCCCCAGGAAAAGCGGGCGCTCCCTGAAAAGCGGTTGAGCGCGACCATCAACGCTACCGCCGTGCTGGTCGACAAGGGCCAGGCGATCTGGTTCTACGAGTGGACGCACAAAGAGGCACTGAGCGATCGCTACGAGACCGACGTGCTACTCGCCTGCAAACACGAGAATTGCTGGCGACCCGCCCCGGAAACCAAGCCCGAACGCGAGGTCTACAGCGGGAGCACCGAAGCGGTCTCCGCCAGCGAGCGCGATGCCAACGAGATCAACGCGACCTATAGCGTGCTGATCAGAGAGGCGCTGGACGATCTCGTGCTGCGCTTCGCCAGAAGCGGTTCCCAACCCCAGGTCGAGGACAACTGAGGGACCGCGCGGGAATCCCGCGGTCGACACGCGACCGTCGAGGTAGCCGCAGGTCCCGGATGCCCCGCAGCTCCGCGACGCAGGCGTACTGGTCTCCCCGCCGCGCCGAGGACACGGCCGGGAGATCCGGTCAGCTCCGCGGCCGCAGTAGATCTCCCTGATTTGAAGGGGGACGCCACGCGCCCCCCTCGCCACCCGTGGATGGCGGGCTGATGCCCGCCATCAGACCCGGGAGCGTCCGCTCCATACGGCCTAGTCCATCTGCTTGCGCAGAAAGGTCGGGATGTCGAGGTCGTCGCCGGAGGGGAAGGTGCGGGGGCTATGGCCGCGGTCCGGGAGATTGACGGTGCCGCTGTTGCGGTTGCGCTGGTAGGCCGGTTTCTCGATCTCCGGCGGCAGGCCGAAGGGCTCGAAGTCCTCGCCATTCACCACCTTGGGCAGACGCTCGACGTGCGGCTGCGGCAGCGGCGTCGAGGCGACCTTCTCCTCGAAGCCGGTGGCGATGACGGTGACGCGGATCTCGCCGTCCATGTCGTCGCGGAACACCGAGCCGAAGATGATCTCGGCGTCCTCGTGGGCGCTCTCCTGGACCAGGGTGGCGGCGCTGTTCATCTCGGCGAGGGTCATGTCGTGGCCGCCGGTGATGTTGATCAGCACGCCACGCGCGCCGTCGATGGAGCTGTCCTCGAGGAGCGGGGAGGAGATCGCCTTGAGGGCCGCCTCCTCCGCACGCCCTTCGCCGCTCGCCCGACCGGAGCCCATCACCGCCGCGCCCATGCCCTTCATGACGGTGCGCACGTCGGCGAAGTCGAGGTTGATGTAACCCGGCGTGGTGATGAGCTCGGAGATACCGTTCACCGCCTGGGTGAGGACCTCGTCCGCCACCTTGAAGGCGTCGAGGAACGAGAGGCTTCCCTCCACCACGGAGATCAACCGCTGGTTGGGGATGACGATCACCGTGTCCACCTCGCGGCGCAGCTCCGCCAGCCCCTCTTCCGCAATGCGCATGCGGCGCTTGCCCTCGAAGCCGAATGGCTTGGTCACCACCGCCACGGTCAGCGCGCCGACGTCCCGGGCCACCGACGCGACCACCGGCGCGGAGCCGGTACCCGTGCCGCCGCCCATACCCGCGGTGACGAACACCATGTCGGCCCCCTCCAGGTAACCACGGATGGTGTCGACCGATGCGACCGCCGCCTGCTTGCCGATCTCCGGCCGCGCCCCGGCGCCGAGGCCCGTGTCACCGATCTGGACGCGCGATTCGGTGAGGGAGCGCGCCAGGGCCTGGCGGTCGGTGTTCAAGGCGACGAAGTCGACCCCCTTGATGCCCGAGGCGATCATGTTGTTGAGGGCGTTGTTGCCACCACCACCGCAACCGACGACCTTGATGATGGCGGCGGGCTTGGTCTCCTCGGCGAAACTGAACTTCATGGCCGTGCTCCTAGGCCGAGGTGGCGACCGCCCGTGCCACGCGCGACGGACGGGACGACGCCCTCGGTGGAGAAGGGGTGGGAAGGACTGACAGGAGGGGAAATGCGGATCGCAAGGCGATCCCTGGGTACGGCGGAGGGAGAACGGAACGGCGGGGTAAAACGGGCGGGACAGCAGGCGTCTCGGAGGACACCGGAAGGATATGCTTTATGTAATTGTTATCGACAAAAAGTCAAAAGAAATTTGCAAACCATCCCTTCATGCGCCCGACGATGCCGCTGAACACCCCGTCATCGCCGGTGGATGGCTTGAAGTACGTGTCGTGGATGCCGGCATGGGCGCCGTAGCACACCAACCCGACGCCGGTGGCATACATGGGGTTGGAGACCACCTCGACCAGGCCGGCGACGCCGGTGGGCCGTCCGACCCGCACCGGCATGCGCAACACCGCCTCGCCGGTCTCATCGATCCCCTCCAGGCACGACGCACCGCCGGTGAGCACCACACCCGCGGCCACCATGCTGGCGTAGCCGGAGCGCTCGATCTCCTCGGCGAGCATGGCGAAGATCTCCTCCTGGCGCGGCTCGATGATCTCCGACAGGATCTGGCGCGACATCACCCGCGGCGGCCGCCCCCCCACCGATGGCACCTCGATGGTCTCGCGCTCGTTCACCAGGGCGGTGCGCGAGCAGCCGTGCTTGCGCTTGATCTTCTCCGCATCCGCCACCGGGGTGCGCAGACCGATGGAGATGTCGTTGGTGACGTTGTTACCCCCGAGGGAGAGCACCGAGGTGTACCAGACGCCGCCCTTGGAATAGATCGCCAGGTCGGTGGTACCGCCACCGGAGTCGACCAGCACCACGCCGAGCTCCTTCTCCTCCGGGGTGAGGACCGCCTCGGCCGAGGCGAGGGGCTCGAGGACGATGTCCGCCACCTCCAGACCGGCGCGATTGCACGATTTCACCAGGTTCTGGGCGCTGGTCACCGCACCGGTGATGATGTGTACCTCCGCCTCGAGGCGCACGCCGAACATCCCGATCGGCTCCTTCACCCCGTCCTGGTCGTCGACGATGTACTCCTGGGGCAGGATGTGCAGCACCTCCCGATCCATGGGGATGGAGACCGCCCGCGCCGCGTCGAGCACCCGCTCCACGTCGTCCTGCGACACCTCGCGATCCTTCACCGCCACCACGCCGCGGGAGTTGAAGCTCTTGATGTGGCCTCCGGCGATGCCCACGAAGACACGGGTGATCTCCTCCCCGGCCATCAGCTCCGCCTCTTCCACGGCGCGCTTGATCGACTCGACGGTGGCGTCGATGTTCACGACCACGCCCTTACGCAGACCGGTGGAGGGGTGGGTGCCAAGCCCCACCACCTCGATCTCCCCGCTGTCGCCGACACGGCCCACTACCACACAGATCTTCGTCGTGCCGATATCGAGGCCGACGATGGACTGGCTCTTCAACCCCTGCCTCCTGTCACCCGCGTGCCCACCCCATGTTGGGCGGGGGAAAGTTTGGCTGGTTCACGGGGCACAGTCCACCGTGGAAAACGGCTCACGCATCCGGTCCCGCAACTACCGCCCGATCCTTGAAACGCAGGTCGATGCGCGCCACGTGGCGCTTCGATTCCGCCAGATCCGGCAGGATGCGCGCCAGTCGATCGAGCTTCGTCGCGTAATCGCCGCGGCCGAGAAGGATCTCGATCCCGCCGTGCTCCGCGACCAGCACCGGGTCGCCCAGCTCGTCGAATCCGAGGTGGCGGATCTCGTCCGGGGCCGGGAAACCGCGGCGCCGGCTTGCCCGCAGCACGGTCAGGGCACGCTGGATCGCCGCCGGCTCTTCCACCCGATGGCGCTCCGAGGGGCGCAGGCGGATCCGTACCAGCGACAGGGTGGTGAGCTCGGTGGTCTGCTCGATCACCACCCCATCCCGATCGACCAACCAGCCGCGCGGCCCGGCAGTCACCACGGCCACGGCATCGCGCACCACCACCTGCAGACGCAACCGGTCGGGCAGCCAGCGCGCGACCACGACACGCTTCACCCACGGGTCGTCCTGCACCGCGTGGTGCAGGGCGGTGAGATCGACGGCGAAGATCGACTCGCCCCGGTGGTCGGCCAGATAGTGGTCCGCGAAATAGGCGGCGTCGATGCCGGGCCCGCCGATGCCGTCCACGACCACGTCGAAGTGCTGCAGGTGGAAGATCGGCTGGGCGCGCAGCCATGCCTGCCCGCGGTAGAGAGCGAAGCCACCGCCCCCCATCACCAGCAATGCGACGACCCCCCACACCGCGCGCAGACGGGCGCGACGGCGATCCTGCTGGGTGCGGCGACTCGCGGCCGGAGTCCGGGCCGGGCCGCGGGCCGCGGCTCGCTTTACGACGGCGGCCGAACCGCGCCTTACCTCGATCGCCTGGCCGCGGCTGGCAGCCTTGCCCCCGCGCCGGGCCGGCTCGCCACCGCCACGCCGCCAGCGCGCCAGCCAGGAACGCCGTTCGGGACGCGCCGTGCGCCGCGCCCGGGCGGTGCGCCGCCCCTTTGCGGAGCTAGTCGCGTTGCTGCGGAATGCCATCGAGGATCATCTCCACCAGATCGTCGAAGCCGATGTCGATCGCGGCGGCCGCCTTGGGCAGGAGGCTGTGAGAGGTCATACCGGGCACGGTGTTGACCTCGAGGAGGTAGTAGTTGTCCGCCGTGTCTACCATCACGTCGACGCGCACTCCGCCGCGGCAACCGAGGGCCACGGCCGCCTTGGCGCACGCCCCCTGGACCTCGCGCCGCAGGGCATCGGACAGGGGCGCCGGCGTCAGATACTCGGTGCGCGCCGACTGGTACTTCGCCTGGTAGTCGTAAAAGCCACCCGGCGTGCGAATCTCCACCAGCGGCAGGGGGTCGCCATTCAGTACGCCGCAGGTAATCTCCCGCCCGTGGATGAACTCCTCGATGAACACGCGGCGACCGAAGGTCAGGGCCGCGCGCATCGCCTCCTCCACCTCCGCCGCCTTGCGCACCACCGTGATGCCCAGGGTCGACCCCTCGTAGACCGGCTTGACCACCAGCGGGTGGTCGCGGCGTGCGAGCAGCGCCACCACCTCCTCCGGCGAGGTTACCACCCAGAACTCGGGGGTGGGGAGGTCGTGCGAGACGAGCAGCCGCTTGGTGATCAGCTTGTCCATCGCCACGGCCGAGGCCTGTACCCCCGAGCCGGTGTACGGGATCCCCGAGATCTCCAGGAACCCCTGCAGCCGGCCATCCTCGCCGAGGCGACCGTGGAGGGCGATAAAGGCGGCGTCGATCGGCGTCCGCGCCAACACCGCCGGCAGGTCGGTCCCCACATCGATCGCCACCGCGTCGTAGCCCTTGCGCCGCAGGGCGCCGAGTACCGCCGCCCCGGACTCCAGCGACACCTCGCGCTCGTGGGAGGTCCCGCCCATCAACACCCCGATGCGCTTGTCGCGCCAAGTACCGCGGCCACTCATCGCTCGTCCCCCGTAGCCAGTGTGTCCCCAGCCGATACCATGCCGCCGGAGCCGGTGAGATTCTCGCGCAGAGACGCAGAGACCTGCCCATTGCGATTCATCCGAAAATCCCGGCAAGGCCAACCGGAAGATGTGTAGGAGCGGGCTTGCCCGCGAACCGACGTCGGCGCCAACCCAGGCCATTCGCGAGCAAGCTCGCTCCTACAGGCGACTAAGGCCGCCATGGCCGGAGAATCCGGATGAGGAAACATAACTGCGGTCATCTCTCTTCGCCTCCAACTCGGGTAGCCAACGGCTCGCCGAGGATCTGAATCTCCAACTCCAGGGCGATGCCGCTGTGTGCCAGGACCGCGGCGCGGGCGCGATCGATCAACGTCTCCACGTCGCTGGCGCGGGCGCCGCCCAGGTTGACGATGAAGTTGGCATGCTTGGCCGAGATCTCCGCGGTACCGCTGCGCGCACCGGCGAGACCGGCGTCGCGGATCAGCCGCCACGCGGCATGGCCCGGCGGGTTCTTGAAGATCGAGCCGGCATTCGGGTGGTCGAGGGGCTGGGTGGCGCGCTTCGTGGCGAGGCGCTGCCGCGAGCGCTCCCGCGGGTCCGACCGTGCCGGCGCCCGCCGCAGGGCCGCCTCGACCACTACCTCGTCCGCTCCCAGGGCGCTGGTCCGGTAGGCCAGACCCAGCTCCGGCGCGTCTCGCCACACGAGCCGCCCGCGGCCGTCCAGCACCTGCGCCCCGAGGAGCAGGTCGGCGATGCAGTCGTCATGCGCCCCGGCGTTCATGCGCACCGCCGCGCCCACCGTGCCGGGAACGCCGGCCAGGTCTTCGAGGCCGCCGAGGCCGTGGCGCCGCATCCCCACGAGGAGACGTCCGAGGGGCAGGCCGGCGCCGACGAGCAGACGGTCCTCAGCGATCGTGAGATGGTCGAGGCGCGCCAGATTGACCACCACCCCGCGGATGCCGCCGTCCCGGATCAGGACGTTTGACCCCTTCCCCAGGAGGGTGAAGCGCCCATCGCACGCCGCCGCCACCTCGCGCAGGGCCGCCACCGTGCGCGGCCGCACCCACCAATCCGCCGGCCCACCGATGCGCAAGGTGGTGTGGCGATCCAGCGGCTCATCGGCCCTTACCTTGGCATCGATGGTCGAAAAGAACGCCTCCATCGGCTTCGCTTCACAAGCGGTCACGGCATTCTTCACCACAAAGGCACGGAGGATCGGCGGAAAGAACGATTATCGAAAAACCCGATGCGTTCGAGCACTTCCGAAAAGGGGAACACGAAAACACGAAAATGTGAAAACACGAAAAAATTCAATGGGTTGCTTTTCACACAATCTTCGTGCTTTCCCCCTTTCGTGTTTTCGTGTTCCAGCGGTGTGAGGGATGTCCGAGGGGTGTTCGGGAAGGGAATCGGTGGAGGGATGCGCGCTGAATGAAAGGGATACCAACTGGGAGAGACTCTGTGTCCTCGGTGTCTCTGTGGTGAGCACCGAAATCAAACCGGGCTGGGGGCAACACCGAGGTGGGCGGGGAGGCGGGCGGCGAGGCGGTGGGCGAGGCGGGTGATGTCACCGGCGCCGAGGGTGAGGAGGAGGTCGCCGGGGTGGAGGATCTCCAGCACGGCCTCCTCCAACCGCTCCAGGTCGGGACAGAAGCGGACCCGGCGGTGGCCGTGGCGCTGGAGGAGTTGGCAGAGGTCCTCGCTGTCCGGGCCGCTGCCACGGGCCTCGCCGGCGCTGTAGACCTGGGTCACCAGACAGACGTCGGCGGCCAGGAGACAGGTGGCGAACTGGTCCGCCAGGGCCGCCAGCCGCGAGTAGCGGTGTGGCTGGACCAGGGCGACGATGCGCCCCGGCCAGCAGGTGCGCGCGGTCGCCAGCGTGGCGGCGATCTCGGTCGGGTGGTGGCCATAGTCGTCGACGACCTGCACGCCTCCCCCCTCGAAGAGCCGCTCGAAACGGCGCCCCACCCCCTGGTAACGCGGCAGGGCGGTGCGCAGCACCTCCACGTCGATGCCGAGGAACCGGCCGACCCCGATGGCCGCCGCGGCATTGTAGAGGTTGTGACGCCCGGGGGCGTGGAGATGGAAGACCCCGAGGTCGGCGCCGTTCTCCACGAGCTGAAATGATTGCGGTCCCTCGCCCAACCCCTCCTCGAGGGGCATGATGCGCAGATCGGCCTGGGGGGAGGTGCCGAAGGTGCGGCTGCGCTTGCGGATCTTCGGCAGGAGGCCGGAGACCCTCGGGTCGTCGAGGTTGAGCAGGCTCACCCCGAAAAACGGGATGCGGTTGCAGAAGGCGACGAAGGCCGCCTCCAGGGCCGCGGGGCTGCCGTAGTGATCGAGGTGCTCGTCGTCGACGTTGGTCACCACCCCCACCACCGGCGAGAGGGTGAGGAACGAGCCGTCCGACTCGTCGGCCTCGGCGAGCAGCACCTCCCCCTGGCCGACCCGGGCGCCGCCGTAGCCGCTGCCCTTCACCCGGCCGCCCACCACCACGGTCGGGTCGAGGCCGCCCCCCTCCAGGAGGACGGCGAGGATCGAGGTGGTGGTGGTCTTGCCGTGGGCGCCGGCGACCGCGATGCCGTACTTGAGGCGCATCAGCTCGGCGAGCATCTCGGCGCGCGGGATGACCGGCACGTGGGCCGCGTGGGCCGCCACCACCTCCGGGTTCGTCGCCGGCACGGCGCTGGAGACCACCACCACCTCGCACGTGCCGAGGTTGGCCGCGTCGTGGCCGATGAACACCGCGGCGCCGTGCTCGCGCAGCCGGTGGATGGCGTCGTTTTCCCGCAGGTCTGAGCCACTCACCCGGTGGCCGAGGCTCACCAAAATCTCGGCGATCCCGCTCATCCCCACGCCGCCGATGCCAATGAAATGGATATGGTGGGCCTGCTCGAAGAGCGAGGCGCGACGCTCGACCGTGAGACGACCGGTGCGGTCAATAAACATGGCAAATTCCGGGATGGGCTGGCAGGTGGGGAAAGGCGTTCGTTACGGCACTGGCACAGGTCTCATGCGCGGGCTGCGGCACTCAGGAGGACATCGGCGACCCGCTGGGCCGCATCGGGGGCGGCGAGGGTGTGGGCCGCCGCCCCTTGCCGGCGCCGGCCGTCGGGGTCCTCGACCCAGCTCTTGATCACCTCTGCCACCACCTCACCGTCGACGGTCTCCTGGCGCAGGAGGAGGGCTCCACCCGCCTCGCGCAGCCGCAGCCCGTTGTACCACTGGTGGTCGTTGGCCGCATAGGGGTAGGGGATGAGCAGGGAAGCCAGGCCCACATTGGCGATCTCCTGGCAGGACATGGCGCCGGCCCGCGCGATCACCGCGTCCGCGGCCCCGTAGGCCGCGCCCATGCGCTCGATGAACGGGACCACGTGGGCCGCCATCCCGGCCGCGGCGTAGGCGGTGCGCAGCGCCTCCACCTCCCCCTCGCCGGCGGCGTGAAGAAATTGCACCCGCGCGGCGAGGGTTGCCAGACGCGGCACCGCATCGACCACCGCCTGGTTGATGGCGACCGCGCCGCGGCTGCCGCCGAGGACGAGCACCGTGACCCGCGCGGGATCCAGGTCGAAGTCGGCCGCGCTGCCGCCGCCACCCCGGTCCGCCGGCACGGGGTTGCCGGTGATCAGCACCTTGCCGGCGCGGAAGAACCGCGCCACGCCGCCATCGACCCCGAGGACCCGGTCGACCAGGGGCGCCAGCAGCCGGTTGGCGAGGCCGGGCCAACAATTCTGCTCCTGGAGGAGGACCGGCAGGCGCAGGCTGGCCGCCGCCAGGACCGTCGGCACCGAGGCATAGCCCCCCACCCCCAGGACCACCCGGGCCCCGAAGCGTCGCAGGACGCGGCGCGCCGCCGCCACCAGTGCCGGCAGCCGCAGCAGGGCCTCGGCGCGCGCCACTCCCCCCTGCCCCTTGAATGGCCGCGCCGCGAGGAGCTCCAGGGGATAGCCGCGGGCCGGCACGAGCCGCGCCTCGATCCCGCGATCGGCTCCCACGAAGAGGATGTCACGCGCCTGCACGTCGCGCCGGCACAGGGCCTCGGCCACCGCCAGAGCCGGGAAGAGATGGCCGCCCGTGCCGCCGCCGGCGATCGCCACCTTCATCCCTCCGCCACCCACCGGGAGATGTTCAGCAGCACCCCCGCTGCCGCGAGGTTGAGGACCAACGAGGTCCCGCCGTAGCTGACGAATGGCAGGGGCAGCCCCTTGGTGGGCACCAGGCTGGTGCACACCATCATGTTGAGCAGGGCCTGGAGGGTGATGAGGATCACGATCCCCGCCGCCAGGTACTGGCCGAACGGGGTCGGCGCCCGCACGGCCACCCGCAGCCCGCGCCAGGCGAACAGCAAGAAGCACGCGGCCACCGCGAGGGTGCCGAGCAGGCCCAGCTCTTCCCCCACCACCGAGAAGATGAAGTCGGTGTGCGGCTCGGGCAGGAAGTAGAGCTTCTGCACCCCGTCGGCGAGACCGGTGCCGGTGACGCCACCGCTGCCCAAGGCCATGAGCGACTGGGTGATCTGCCAGCCGCTGTCCGTGGGGTCGGCCCACGGATCGAGGAAGGCGATGAGGCGCCGCACCCGGTACCCGGTGTCCACGATCTTCCACGCCAGGACCGGCACCACCGTGACCAGGAGGAAAGACAGGTGAACGACGCGTGCCCCGGCCAGGTAGAGCAGGAGCAGGCCGACCGCCGCGACCACCACCGCATTGCCGAGATCAGGCTGGTGATAGATGAGGAAGGTCGGGGCACCGACCAGGATGAGCTGCGGGACGAGGCCGTTGCGGAAGTCGCGCAGGCACTCGCCCTTGCGGGGCAGGTTGTGGGCGAGGAGGGCCACCGCCGCCAGCTTGACGACCTCCGACGGCTGCACGGTCAACCCGGCGATACGCAGCCAGCGTCGCGCACCGTTCACCTCTACCCCCACCCCGGGGATGAGCACGGCCACCAGCAGGGCCAGGCTGACCACGAAGAACGGCCACACCAGCGGCTCCCACTGTCGATAGTCGGTACGCACCAGGAGCCAGAACAGCAGGCCCCCGAGGAGGAGCCACGCAGCCTGACGGGACAGGTAGTGAAGAGGCTCGTCGAACCGATAGTGGCCGACCGCGGCCCCGGCCGAGTAGACCATCACCAGCCCGACGAGGGTGAGGATGACGATCGACAGAAACAGGGGACGATCGAA
>Ga0210124_1000195_pt1 | contig 34851 bp, 29 predicted proteins | sample Muzzi_PWC_D2_FD_185554 | JGI IMG/M metagenome (GOLD analysis project Ga0210124, IMG submission 185554) | Wetland microbial communities from San Francisco Bay, California, USA, that impact long-term carbon sequestration - Muzzi_PWC_D2 (SPAdes) | ecosystem: Environmental > Aquatic > Marine >... | reverse complement strand
CGTCGACCGTCTCATCCGGAACGTCCCAGACGACCATGGCGTTGGCGCGATAGCCGAGCTTGCGGTGGCGCACCACGACCCCCAGGCGCTTGATGGTATCCTCGCTCAGCATCCGCCAGAGCCGCGTCATCACCTCGGCCTCGCTGGTGCCGATGCGCCGGGCGATCTCCTCGTACGGGCGCGATGCCAGGGGCAACCCCCCTTGGATCGCCGCGATGAGGCGCTGGTCGAGGGCGTCTAACGCGTCGCGGGACGGCGCCGCGAGGGCCAGGTTGGCGGCGGTCTTCATGCGCAGTGGAGGGGGAAGGCGAGGTCGATGTGGTAGTCGTTGAGCATCGGCAACGATAGCACCGGCAGCCCGGTCTGGGTCTCGATGCCGGCGAGCACCGCCTGGATGTGGTCATCGTCCGGACCGGTCACCACGAACCACAGGTTGAAGTGGTGCTCGCGCTCGTAGTTGTGGTTGACCGACCGGTAGCCGCTCACCAGCGCGGCGACCTCCTCCAGGCGTGCCGGCGGTACGGCCATGGCGGCGAGGGTGCTTTCGCCGATGGTGTGGGGGCGGAACACCGGGCCTACCCGGCTCACGGCCCCGGACTCGCTGAGCCCCTGCAGGGTGTCGAGGACCTCCTGCTCCGTGACTCCGAGCCGGGCCGCGATGTCGGCGTAGGGGGTGGGTGACAGCGGGAAGTCCCGCTGGAAGCCGTCGAGGAGTTGCCGTTCGAGGTCGGTCATGGCTACAGGCCGATCTTGTGGGCACGGGCGGTGAAGAAGATGCCGCTGGGGGTCTTGGCGTCGAAGGAGGTGACGCGGGCGAAGGTGGCGGTGTCGTAGACGTCGACGCGGTCGGCATCGCGCACCGAGATCCACACCTGCTCGCCGCGCGGCGTGAACTCCATGTGCAGTACTCCCTTGCCCGGCGTGAGGGTCTTGACCAGTTGCAACGCCGCGACATCGATCACCTGCACCGCCTCATTGTCGGGCACGGCGAAGTTCACCCACACCTGGCGGCCATCCGGACGGGCCATGACGAACACCGGCTGCCCGTGGACCGGGATGCGCTTCACCTCCTGCCAGGTGCGCCGATTGACTACCAGGACCTCGTGGCGCCCCACCGCCGGCAGGAAGGCCAAGTCCTCGGTCATGGCCCAACCCTCCAGGTGGGGCATCTTGTAGACCGGCAGCGGCTTCTCCCCGCGCCCGTAGCCGTCGAGGATGCGCTTGACCCCGGCATCGAGGTTCCAGAGATCCAGTAGCGCCAGGCCGTCCTCGCCGAACAGACCGGCGATGTAGTAGCGCCCGTCCGGGGAGATCAGGCCATCGTATGGGAGCTTGCCGACGTCGGCGAAGCGGCGGATCGCCGGGTGGCGCGGCGCCCTCATGTCCGCGACCCAGATCTCCCCGGCGTCGTAGAGGCTGAAGACGAACCGCTGCCCCGGCGCGTCGACCAGCCCCACCACCTTGGAGCGTGCACCGCCGGCGCCATAGGTCGCCGGGATGTCGGCGACCAGGGCGAGGGTCTCCGCGTCGAAGACCTTCACCCCGCCGGGCTCGTAGTTGGACACCGCCACCAGGCGGCCGTCCTGGGAGATGGCACCGCCGACGCTGTTGCCCGCCTGAAGGACACGCCCGGTGACCCGCCGGGTGAGGAGATCCACGCGAGTGAGACCGCCATCACGGCCGAAGACGTAGCCGTATCGCTCGTCGCGCGAGTAGACCACGGAGGCGTGGGAGAGGTCACCCAGCCCACCGACCTCCCCCAGGGTGGTTCGCCCGCTGGTCTCCACCACCAGCACGCGGCCGGTGGTGCGTTCCACCACCATGCCCAGGTCACCGGTGCCGCGCAGCCCGGCACAGCCGGTGAGCAGGGCGAGGGCGACTACCGCAAGCCTAAGCGTTAGATGGGGGCGTGGTCGGTTCATTTGAACAGGGGCTAGGAACTAGGGACTAGGGATGGACGGCCGCCTGGGGCGGCCAGAGGATCTTTTCGTGGGGACCTCCGTCGTCATGTCATCCGGCCCGCAGGACCAACCTGCCCTAGTCCCTAGCCCCTCCCTTGCTACGCCACCTCGACGATGTCCGCCTTGGTGGAGTCGATGAAGGCGAGGACGTCACTCTTCTCCGCATCCGGGACGCCGAACTTGTCCAGGGTGGCGGTCAGGTGGTCGATCAGGAGCTGCCAGTCGCTATTGCTGATCCCCATGCCCTGGTGGGAGAGCTTCATGTCGCGGCCGGTGTAATAGACGGGGCCGCCGGCCGCGTTGCACAGGTAGTCGACGAGAAGCTGTTCTTCCCGTTTGATCCCGTCCGCCCCACGGTTTTGCCAGAAGCGCCCGAGCTGCGGGTCGGCCATCAGGCGGGGGAGGAGGTCGGCGGCCACCGCCGCGATCGCATCGTAGCCGCCGAGACGTTGGTAGAGGGACTGTGCGTCGGACATGGTGGTGCTCTCCTATGTTGGGGGGCTCTTACTTGGGGGTTGCTCACCACAGAGACACAGAGGACACGGAGAACAAAACGAGAAGAAAGAGACTCTGCGCTCTCGGTGTCTCTGTGGTGAAAAACCAGCCTGTGTTGGAAACGTCTCGCTATCGCTCCGCTGGCAATCCGGCGCGGAGTTGCTCCACCAGCCAGGTCGCCTCTTCCTTGTTCATCAGGATGCGCCACGGCGCCATCGGCGTGTCGGGCACGCCATTGAGAATCGTGTCGACCAGCAAGTCGGTCGGTCGGCCCGCCAGGGCGCTCGGGGTGAGAGGCGAGCCGAGCCCCCCTTTCATGGTCATGGTGCCGTGGCAGGAGCCACAGTCCTGGCGCAGCAGGTGCAAGAGCTTCACTCGCCGCGGTTGTGAGATCTCGGCAAAGGTCACGGTCGCGGTGGCGGCGAGGCAGCAAAAGGCGGCGGCGCATTGCAGGATCGATCGGACCGCGGACATCGAGTTTTCCTGCTGGGGTGACCAGGGCGGGATCCACCCCCGCCCTGGTCGCCCAGCTTCGGGGAACGAAATCAATAAACGTCGTTCATCGTGTTGTAGACGTTGAACTTGCCGGTCGGGGTGACCAATCGCTTGTCCTTGATCACCTTCTTGAGTTTGCGGGTCTTGTCGTCGACCACGACGATCGCCGATTCCTGACCCTTACCGCTCCACACCGAGAACCACACCTCGTCTCCGGCCTTGTTGTACTCGGGCTGCACCACCCGCTTGGCGCCCTCACCCTTGAGGTCGGCCCACTCGGCGATCGGCAGGACCTGGTAGCCCGCGTCCAGGTTCGCGATGTCGAACACCGCGACGCTCTGGCTGACCGTCGGCTCCGGGTTCAGGGGGGTGTCCACCCATAGGTTGTTGGACTTGGGGTGGGTCTTCACGAAGGTCGAGCCACCGCCCTGGCCCTTGAGGGACTGGACCACCTTCCAGGCGTACTGCTTGTGGCGCGACGGGTCGGTGCCAATGAGGGCGACGTTGTCGTTACCCAGGCAGCTCGTCGCCCACACCGGTCCGTACTTGGGGTGGACGAAGTTCGCGCCGCGACCCGGATGGGGAGTCTTCTCCACGTCCACCAAGGCGACCAGCTTGTCGTCCTTGGAGTCCACCACCGCGATCTTGTTGGACTTGTTGGCGGCGGTGAGGAAGTAGCGCTGCGTGGCGTCCCAGCCACCGTCGTGCAGGAAGCGGGCGGCGTCGATGGTGGTCACCTTGAGGTTGTGGAGGTCCTCGTAGTTGACCATCAGGATCTGGCCGGTCTCCTTGATGTTGACGATGAACTCCGGGTTCTCGTGGGAGGCGACGATCGCCGCCACCCGCGGCTCCGGATGGTACTCCTGGGTATCGACGGTCATGCCGCGGGTGCCGACGATCTTCAGGGGCTCCAGGGTGTCGCCCTTCATGATCACGTATTGCGGCGGCCAGTAGCTGCCGGCGATGGCGTACTTGTCCTCCCACCCCTTGTACTTGGAGGTCTCCACCGAGCGCGCCTCCAGACCCACCCGGATCTCCGCGACGGTGGCCGGCTTTTCCATCCACAGGTCGATCAGGTTGACCCTGGCATCCCGGCCGACGGTGAACAGGTAGCGGCCGGAGGAGGAGAGGCGGGAGATGTGCACCGCGTAGCCGGTGTTGATGACGTCGACGATCTCCTTGGTGTCGCCGTCGATCAGCGCGACCTGGCCGACGTCACGCAGGGTAACGGCGAACATGTTCTCCAGGTTGAGATGGTGCTCCGGCTTACGGGGACGCTTGTCCGGCGGCACCAGGACCTTCCAGGTCGCCTTGATGTCCGCCAGGCTGAACTCCGGCGGCACAGGCGGGTCGTGCTGGAGGTAGCGCGCCAGGATGTCGATGTCTTCCTTGGAGATCTCGCCGGAGTCACCGAAGTTCGGCATGCCGGCGGGGGTGCCATAGGTAATGATGCTCACCAGGGTGTCGGTCCCGGCCTCGAGGGTGATGTCCGGGGTCAGGGGCTTGCCGGTGGCGCCCTTGCGCAGCACCCCGTGGCAGCCGGCGCAGCGCTCGAAGAAGAGCTGCTTGCCGCGGGCGAACTCCGCCTCGCTCAGGGGCGGGGCGCCGGGGGTGATGAGGCGTCGCATCCCCTCGGGCGCCTCCTTGGGCTTGTCCTCGTAGCCCCGTTCGGCAAACGCCGTACCGGTGGTCAGTGAGATGACGGCCAGACTGGCCAGGCCCAGCCCGATTCTCAGTAGCTTCGTGTTCATGATTCTCCTCCTCTGGGGGACGATCGAAACGATCGTCCCCCATCAACGTTGCGCGGGGTCAGGCGGCGGCGGTGGCGGGGGTAAGCTGTTCCACCTTGCGGGTCTCCCCCGCGCCGATGGTCACCAGGTCCCAGGCCAGCAGGACGTAGCCGGCGGCAAAGGCCAGGCCGGAGATCATCCGCCACTTCATGCCCTGGATGAACCACGGATGGTCCTGGGCGACGAAGTAGCTCTGCCAGGTGGAGCCACCGATGGCCCGGTCGAGGAAGGCCTGCTCGTAGCCGGAGACGATCAAGGCGACCGCCATGCCGAGGGTCCCGGCCACCTGCAGCGCGAGCGCCCATTTCCACTTCCAGGCGCCACCGGCAGGCTCCGCCCCCATCCAGACATCGCCCCGCAGCTTCTGGATCGCCAGGTAGATCATCGGCACGACGATGGTCACGTAGGCTCCGAAGAAGGCGAGGTGGCCGTGGGAGGCGGTCCACTGGGTGCCGTGGGTGTAGAGGTTGATCTGCGGCAGGGTCTGCATGAAGCCCCATACCCCGGCCCCCAGGAAGTTGCCGGCCGTGTGGGTGATGAACCAGGCGAGGGCCGGGTGGTTGGTGTTGCGCATGTGGTGCTCACCCGAGTCGTAGAGGGAGTGCACCACCATGGCCACCAGGGGGATGGGCTCCAGGGCGGAGAAGAAGCCGCCGATCTCGAACCAGTACTCCGGGGTGCCGATCCAGAAGTAGTGGTGGCCCAGCCCGAGGATGCCCGAGCCGAACATCAGGGCCACCTCGATGTAGAGCCAGGTGGTGACGATCTTGCGACGCACCTGCAGGACCTGCATCAGACCCCAGGCGAGGATGCACCCGACCAGCACCTCCCAGGTCGCCTCCACCCACAGGTGGATCACCCACCACCACCAGAACTGGTCGTGGCTGATGTTGGTCATGTAGACCATACCGGCCAGGTAGAGGCCGGCCAGGGCGACCAGGTCGAGGACCAGCACCCCGGCGATGCCGGAGAACTTGCCCTTCATGAAGGTCATGGCGACGTTGTAGAAGAACACCAGGACGCACACCACGATGCCGATGTCGGCCCAGCGTGGCGCCTCGATGTACTCGCGCCCCTCGTTGATCAGCCAGCGGGTCATGTCGTTGCCCGGCCCGACTTGCACGAACAGGTAGACCAGCACCACCACGACGACGGCGGCGGTGAGGACGTAGAAGGCGAGATTGCCCAACCCCAGGCCGACCACCGGCCGGCCGCTCTCGTCCTCCAGCAGCCAGTAGACCGAACCGAGGAAGCCGTACAGCAGCCACACGACCATGGCGTTGATGTGCACCATGCGGGTGACGCTGAAGTCCAGCACCCCGAAGAGGGTGTCGGGCTTCAGATATTGCAGGCCGGCGACCAGCCCAAACAGGACCTGGGCGCCGAACAGGACGATGGCGACGGCGAAGTATTTGACGGCCAGCTTCTGGCCGCCGTTCAAGTTGCTGGTGTCAAAGGTTCCCATGCTCACGGTCAACCCTCCTGTCCGCTGGTTTTGAAGTGGGCGGGGAAGCCGTTGGTGTCGATGGCCGACATCCATTTCAGGAAGGCCACGACGGCCTTGGCTTCATCCGGGGTGATGCCGAGCGGCGGCATCATGCGCGCGTTGGTGGCGTACTGGTCCGGGTGCTGCAGGAACTTGGCCATCGCCTCCTCGCGGTTGCCGCTCTCCGTGAGATCGATCATGTCCTCCCACTGGGGGTCGACCCACGCCTTGGTGAGGTCCGGCGCGTAATAGGCGCCGTTGCCCAGCAGGGTGTGGCAATTCATGCAGTTCTTCGCCTGCACCGTCTTCTTGCCGTGGGTCACCATGGCCTCGGCCTCCGCCTCCCCAAGGACCTTCCCGAACAGCGGCGCGGGGTCGCCGATCACCGGCACCGACATGTTGCGCCGACTGTCGAAGCGGTAATCGATGTGCTGGTTGATGACCGTGTAGGCCGGAACGCGGCTGCTGCCGGCCGCGGTCTTCGACAAGCTGTCGAAGGTGAGAAGCACGAGGATCACGGCGGAGCCCGCGGTCACCCAGACCGCGACCTTTCGCCAGAAATCCTCGCTCTGCCACAGGGGTGTGGGGGGCATAGCGTCTCCTCCAAAGGGTGGTGAAATAGCGACTGGCGGACGATCCGCCGGGGTCATACGTGTTGGGAGTCAGGCTCGTGCTTGGGCTCGCCGCCGCTCTCGATGGCCACGGTCAGGCGCCAGATGATCCGGGGCGCCACCAGGTATCCCGCCAACATGACGACCACCGGGGCGGCCCAGAAGCCGCTCATGTGGAATACCTTGGCGAGGGTGAGTACCGCCGCCACGAGGCAGCCATAGGCCACGTAGGCCGGTGCCATCAAACCCGGCCGGTGGCGGAGGCGAGACCAGGCGAACAGCAGCGCATACGCGGCCCCGCTGAGGATCACCGCCGCGCCGGCGGCAAAGGCGGTAAGAAGCTGGTCGAGGGCAACGGGTTCCATGGGGTCGTCCAGAGGGGGGGGCTTTCTCTATTCCTGACAGTGGCGCTCGTGGCGTGACTCAAGAATGATCAATGCACGCGCCGTGCCAGTGCTAAATACGTTGATATTTCAGGGGCTGTAGCGCTGCTGCGCGGGGCCGCAACGAGATACGGGTGGCGCGCACAACCAAATTTGGGTATATGCCACTCGTGGATCCTCACCACCACCACCACCAGGAGGCTGGGGACGACCCCCACGCCCTGCATCGCGGCCCCGCCGACCCCCTCCTGGAGGAGGCGATCACCTCGGTGCTCGCCACGGTCGAGATGGAGACGGTCCTGGAGCGCATCGCCGCGCTCCTGCGGCGCCACTTCGGGGCCACGCGGGTGGTGGTCCACCGGACGATGGACGATCCGGAGGGCTGGGGTGAGGTGCTCCTGGTCAACGATCCCAGGGGAGCCGGCCACGGACCGGGCCACCGCTTCCCCCTCGCCGGCTCCATCTCGGGGGCGGCGATCCGCAAGGGATTGGCGGTGGTGATCGAGCATCTCGATCCTGCGGCCGGCCGGTTCCGGGAGGAGCGTACCCTGGCGGTGGCGGGCTACGGCTCGGTCGCGTGCTTCCCGCTGATCCTCGACGGCCGTCCCATCGGCACCCTGGAGATCGCCCACACCCCGGAGGAGGGGCTGATCGACCACTGTTTCCACCACGCCGAGCGGGTGGCGCGGCTCATCGCCATCGCCCTGCACAACTCCCTGATGGTAGAGGAGGTCCGTCGCCTCAACCGACTCCTCGCGCGGGAGAATGCGGTGCTCAAGGAAGAGGTAGGGCGCCAGTGGGGCGAGTACGTGGCGGTCAGCCCGGCCATGGCACCGGTGATGCACCAGGTGGCGCGGGTCGCACCCGCAGATGCCACGGTGCTCATCCGCGGGGAGACCGGCACCGGCAAGGAGGGGCTGGCGCGGGCGATCCACGAGGGGAGCGCGCGGGCCGCCGGGCCGTTCGTCGTCGTCAACCTCGGGGCGATCCCGGAGGGGCTCATCGAGAGCGAGCTGTTCGGCCACGAGAAGGGCGCCTTCACCGGCGCTGCCGGCCGCCGGGCCGGGCAATTCGAGCAGGCGGACGGCGGCACCCTGTTCCTCGACGAGGTGGGCGACGCCCCCCTCTCCGTGCAGGTCCGCCTGCTGCGCGCCCTACAGGAGCGGCGCATCCGGCGGGTGGGTGGCAGCGAGGAGATCCTCATCGACGTCCGTGTGGTGGCTGCTACCCATCGCCCCCTGGAGGAAATGGTCCAGGCCGGCGCCTTTCGCGAGGACCTCTACTACCGGCTCAACACCTTCCCCATCGACCTCCCGCCGCTGCGTGAACGGCTCGAAGACCTCGCCCCCCTGACCCGCCACCTGGTGGAGCGCCACGCCCGGCACATGAACCGCAAGCCACCGCTGGTGGGCGACGACACCATCGCGGCCCTCTCTGGCTATCCCTGGCCGGGCAACGTCCGCGAGTTGGAGAACTTCCTCGAACGCGCGCTGATCCTCAGCCCGGCCGCCGAGCTGGAGCTCCCCGAGCTCCCCGGGCGGCGGGGCCAGCCCCTCACCGCCCCGCCAACCGCCTCGTTCGACGACGGGGTCCGGCAGCTCCTCCAGCGGGCCCTGGATGCGGCCGGTGGCAAGATCTACGGCGACGACGGCGCCGCCGCCCTCCTCGGCCTCAAGCCCACCACCCTGCAAGGCAAGCTGCGCCGCCACGGCCTCGAGGCCTACCCGCGCCGCCGCGGCAAAGGGGCGGCGCCCAGGGCGTGATCCCCGCGCCATCGCTCGCGACGCGCGGGTAAGGCGCGCGATGGCGCATGGGGTGGTATTGCGCGGGCCCTGGGGTGTGGCAACGTGCCGGCCATGGAACCGGTGCTCGTGGTGCATGGCGGGGCGGGGTCCATCCTCGATGGGGAGGTTGCGGAGCGGCTCGCCGGGTGTCGCCGGGCGGCCCTCGCCGGTTGGGCCATCCTCCAGGGTGGCGGGGCGGCCCTCGATGCGGTGCAGCGCGCCGTCGAGGTCCTGGAGGACGACCCGCTCTTCAACGCGGGCACCGGCTCGGTGCTCAACGCCGAGGGCCGGATCCAGCAGGACGCCTCGATCATGGACGGGCCGCGCCTCGCCGCGGGGGCGGTGGCGAACGTCACCTGCCTGCGCCACCCGATCCACGCCGCCCGCCAGGTGCTGGAGGACGGCCGCCACCTCCTGCTGGTGGGGGAGGGGGCGCAGCGGTTCGCGCGCCAGGCGGGGATCGAGGAGTGCCGCGAGGAGGAGCTGATCGTCGCCGCACGGCGGCGGCAATGGCAGGAGCGCCACGGCACCGTGGGGTGCGTGGCGGTCGACGGTCGCGGCGGCAGCGCCGCCGCCACCTCCACCGGGGGCCTGTTCGACGCCCTGCCCGGTCGGGTGGGGGACTCCCCCCTGATCGGGTGTGGGACCTATGCCTGCGATGCGGGCGCCGTGTCGTGCACCGGGCTCGGCGAGGCGATCATCCGCGTCACCCTGGCCCGCGCCGCCGTGGAGCTCTTACAGGCGGGCCATCCGCCCCAGGCGGCGGCGGAGCGCGCCGTGGCCCTGCTCGCCGAGCGGACCGGAGGCCAGGCGGGGCTGATCGTGGTGGACCGCCACGGCCGCGCCGGCCACGCCCACAACGCCGGTCACATGCCGCTCTGCGTAATGGCAGCCGGGGCGGAGCCCATGGTGGCGGCGTAGGCGCCGCCCCGCCGCCCCGCCGCCCCGGCGCACCGGCGCACCGGGGCGACCACCACTACGGCCGAGGTGGATCGCGGCGGGTCTGAACGACCGCGACGGCGTGTCCTACGCTCTGTCCGGGGCCTCCGGGGAGCTCCTGCTCATCAAAGACGGTGGCCTTCCAAAGAGCGACGTGGACGCAATCGAGAGCTCACCTTTCGGGGGGCCGCGGCACTCGCATCCCAATGCCGAGACGGAGAGCGGGCGGCGAGCCCCGTTGATCTCAAGACCCTGCCGGATTGCACCGATGACCGGTTGGGTCTCGATGCTCGGAGGTGGATATGCGTGACGGGCGAACACAAATCGTGCACGGCACCGGTGACGGAGCGAGACAGCACCCGTCGTCCCAGGGGGGGCGCGCCTCCCTCACGGTCCTCACGGGAGAGCGAGTGGGACAGCAATTCATCCTGGAGAAGCCGCGCACGATCATTGGACGGGGCCCGGGTGTGGACCTCGCCATCGATGACTCGGCCATGTCACGGCAACACATGGTGTTCGAGATCCGGGATGGGCAGTTCCAGGTTCGGGATCTGGACAGCACCAACGGCCTCATGCTCAACGGCCGAGTAGTCGCAGCAGCGGAGGTGAAGGACGGCGACCGAATCAAGGCCGGCGCCCACGAATTCCAGTTCATCCTGGAGGATGAGCGCCGCCGACCACAGACCTACGTGCTTCCCGGCTGAGGTCTACGATCCTTGCGGGCGGCTGCGCCCCTGCACGCTGGAACCATCCCGGCTGCCTGCCTCCCTTTGCTGGGGCATCGGCGCCTCGCCGTTCGCGAAGGGAGCCAGGAGGCGGGCGACGGTGGCCATGTCGGCCGGCCGCTGTCGCGGATCCTTTTCCAGCATCGCCAGCACGATCAGCTCCAGGTCGAGCGGCAGGTCCTCGACATGCTGACGCGGGGGTGAGGGCAGTTGGGTGATGTGTTGCGCCAGTATGGCCGGCGTATCCCCTTCAAAGGGGGGCCTGCCGGCGAGCATCTCGTAGAGGGTGATCCCCAGGGCATAGATATCGGAGCGCGAGTCAGCCACATGCCCCGCCGCCTGCTCGGGGCTCATGTAGTCCGGGGAGCCGAGGATGGTACCGGCCACCGTGTGGGTACCGGAGGAGACCAGGCGGGCGAGTCCGAAATCGGCCAGCTTCGGGGTGCCATTCGCGGTCAGCAACACGTTCATCGGCTTGATGTCGCGATGGATGATGTCCCGCTCATGAGCCGTCTGCACGGCCTCGGCAATCTGCCGTGCGAAGCGTGCCGCGTCGTGGATGGCCAAGCGGCCTCGCGATTCGATCACCGTGGCGAGGTCCCCGCCATCCACGTACTCCATCGCGATCCACAATCTGCCCTGATCCTCAAACAAGTCGTAGATCTGAATGATGTTGGGATGGGTCAGTCGCGCCAGGGTGCGCGCCTCCTGGCGAAATCGCTGCAGACGATCCGGGTCGGTGGTGAGCTGGACCGGCAACTCCTTCAGCGCCACCTCGCGATCCAGCACCCGGTCCGTGGCCCGATAGACGACACCCATACCGCCACGCCCGAGCTCCAGGTCCAGGTGGTATCGCCCCTCCGGTCCGATGGATCCTAGCCCCGCCGGAGCATCCTGGAGCGGCCGTAGCACGGTGGCCACCCCACCGTTGCCCGATGGTGAGGATGGCGACGAAGGGCCGTGGCCATCCGCCCTCGCTCCGCCTTGGGTATCCGCAGCGAGCTTACGCTCTAGGTCGACGACCTTGTCGCGGAGGGAGGTCTCGTGCGCCGGGTCTATGGCGAGGGACATAGAGGCGCGGTAGAGCACCAGGCTCTTCCTCGGGGCAGAGGCAAGCAGGCTGTCGGCCTCCCTTTCACGTTTCCGCGCGGCATCATCGGCACGGGTCGCCGCCATGGGCACCTGGAGCCAGAGCATGATCCCAACCCAGAGCCCCGCACCCGCCCATGCCGAGGCGGTCCATTGGGCCCGACGGATCTCGCGTCGCGGATCGACCTGGGTGACCCGTTTCGGGATAAACCCGAACACCTTTTTCTCGAGCGTGACATCCGGATATAGGCGCGGCAGGGTCGCATTGAGAAGTGGTGGCAGTCCGAGGCTGAGGCCCACAGCCATGGTCAACAGGGCGATCTGGGAAGCCCGCGCCCCGGCCAACCACAGGAGAATGGCGGAAGGCTTCCTGGCAAGTCCCGGGAAGACGGTGAACGCCTCACGAGCCTGGTTGATCAGGTCTCGGGTCGCCCGAGCTAGTCGCGCTTCCATCGCTATCTCGCTCCGTCACGATGTGGGGTCTCGTCCACACACCCGGGTCGGCTCCTGAAACGACTGGCTATCGAGCCTCAGCATCGGGGGACGGCCCGGCCTGTGCCTTACGCGTGCAGTGATCTAGTTCGGCAGTCCTTTTGTTGAGCCTGAGCGGACCCGCGGCCATCGGCTGAACGCCTAGCCCCAATTGCCCACCATGAATCTGCTGCGCCCGCGCGACCGTCCGCATCTTCTGGGCACCTCGTGCGAGTCCTCGACAGGCCACAACGCTGCCTGCCGGCGCGAATGGGGGTCGGCCAGAATCCACGGCATCTGCTCCTCGTGGCGACGATCCCTGGTCACGATGTCTGCGAGTGCAAGCACGGACCACGGCGGATGGCGGAGGGATCGGAGAGTCCGGAGGCGACCAGGGGGGCCGTGGCGCGTTAAGCTCGCCGTGGCCGCCGGTTCGCGGCGGCGAGTTTCACGACCACTGACATCGATGAGCCTTGTATCGCTGCAGGTAATGTCTGGCGAGGCATGGACCAAGAGACCCTGACCCCGGCGACAGGCCGCAATGAGCGCCGTCTCGGCTGTCTGCCGGTCTTCGGCCTGCTGATCGCGGCGGTGGTGGTGACCGCGATCGTCAGCGTCTGGGTGGCCAAGCGCTACCTCTTCCCGAGCGAGTTCCGGCCGGTGACCCTGAGCGCGCGGGAGGAGCAGACCCTCGATGCCAAGCTGGAGCGCCTCGATCCCCTCCATCGCGGGCGGCCCGGACAGCCCGGCACAGCCGCTCCCAGCCCCGTGGAGGAGCCGGCGCTCGAGCCCGAGCCGTACAGCGAGGCCGGGGCGAGCCGCTCGATCACCTTCACGGAGCGGGAGGTCAACGCCTTGCTGGCGAAGAACACCGACCTGGCGCGGAAGCTGGCCATCGACCTCGCCGACGACCTGGTGAGCGCGAAGCTGCTGGTGCCGATGGACGAAGATTTCCCGGTCCTCGGGGGAAAGGTGCTCAAGGTCCGGGCCGGGATGGAGCTGGCCTACCGCGACGGGCGGCCCATCGTGGTGCTCAAGGGGCTCACCCTCATGGGGGTGCCCATGCCCAACGCCTGGCTCGGCGGGATCAAGAACATCGACCTCGTCAAGGAGTTCGGCGGCGAGGCAGGCTTCTGGAAGTCCTTCGCGGATGGCGTCGACCACATCCGCGTCAGCGAGGGCAAGCTCGAGATCGAGCTCAAGGAGTAGCGTCTGACCGGCTCACCGCCCGCTTTTACCAAGAAAAACTTAACGCAGAGGCGCAGGGGGGAGCAGGATACGGACGTCTTCCAGCAGGCTTCGCCAGCTTCTAGCCGCCGCTAATGTCGAACCTTGGATGGTCGCGCGGGCGGCGGTCTGCGACGCCCCGTCTCACCCGAACGGCCGGTGACCCGGGCGGCTAGCGATCGCCGGGCGCGCGCAGCATCTTCTTCACCTCGCCGACGTGCCGGGTCTCGTCGCTGATCATGCGCCGGGCGTACTCTTCGAGCATGACGGAGCGCCCCTCCACGAGTGCCAGCAGCTCGCCGTAGACCGCCAGCCCCCCTTCCTCGTGCTTGAGGGACTCCTCCAGGATGGCTCCGATGTCATGGGTGTGCGTTTCCAGCAAGGGACCGATGCCGAGAGATGGCTCGCCCTCAAGCTGGGTGACCAGCTCGCCGGCCTCCTGCGCATGGAGAAGAGATTCATCGGCCTGGCTGCGCAGCCAAGAGACGATCGGGATCCGGCCGTAGCCATAGACCATGAACGAGTAGTGCGTGTACCGCACGACTCCCGCAAGCTCCAACTCCAGGATACGGTTCAACATCCGAATGACCGCAGCGTTGTCTAGATTTTTCGTGGGCATGGTTTTTCGCCTCCTGCGCTCCAGCGGTTTGGCTCGCGCGGTCTCCATCGTACGACTATCGGCAGGCCAAGCACACTCCCGGGAGAAACGACCGACGGTGTTCTGCCCAAGCGGAGAGGGAGTAGCCATGCTCGATGCGGAGGTGCTGTTGGTGGAGCAGCGGGGGATTTTTTGTGGCGGCGTGGGGGGGCGTCGTTTCCGGTGGCCGGGGCGGTGTTCTGGGGGCTGTACCCGCGGGACAGGGGATCGGCGTCGCGATGGAAGGCTATCGGCATCTCGGCCCTGGCTGGAAAAAACCACCGATCCTTTTCGGACAGGGTTCTTCGCCGGGGCGGCCCGGTGGTTGCTCGGCTAGGCTTCGCTCACGGGATCGTCGGCGAGTAGCGCCGCGATTCGGTCCACCAGCTCCGACGCGGACCACGGCTTGTAAAACACCGGCACTGCCGGTGCGAGGCGATGAGCGGCGTCATCGGCGGCGTAGCCGGTGGTGAACAAGAAGCGCAGGGTCAGGCCCTCCTCCATCAGGATCCGGTAGAGCTCGGGGCCGCCAAGACGGGGCATCACCACGTCGGAGATGACGAGGTCGATCGCGTCACCATGGTGGCGAGCGATGCCGAGCGCCTCCTCGCCGTCGGCCGCTTCCATCACCGTATAACCGTGCTCGTGCAGAGCGAGCGCTGTCGCCGCCCGGATGGCTGCCTCGTCCTCGACCAGCAGAATGGTCGCGGCGCTCGGCGTCGGGCGCGTCGATCGATCCGGCGTGCCCCCCTCGGTGGCCTCCGCGAGGGTGAAGAAGGCATCGATGCTGGTCCCGCGACCGGCTTCGCTGGTCACCTCGACCAGCCCACCTTGCTGCTGCATCACGCAATACACCATGGTGAGCCCCAGGCCGGTCCCGCCGCTGCGTTGCTTGGTGGTGAAGAACGGCTCGAAGGCCCGCTCACGCGTCGCTGCATCCATGCCGATGCCGTTGTCGCGCATGGAGAGCACGACGTAGTCCCGGTCGTCACGGCGGGTGCGTCGCGTCGCGATCTGTAAGGCGCCGCCGCGAGGCATCGCGTCCCGGGCGTTGGTCGCGAGGTTCAGGAGGATCCGCTCCACGGTGCCGGGGTCGGCCTGCACCGGTGGGAGCGGCGTCTCGGTCGCACAGTCGATCTCGATGCTCTCCGGGAGAAGCCGGCTCAGGGTCGGGACCAGCTCGCCCAGGATGCCGTTGAGATCTACCGGGGAGACGGACACCGTCTCCACGCGGCTGTATCCCAGTAGCCTGCGGACGAGATCGGCCCCGTGCCGTGCCGAGGTCTCGATCTCCCCGGTGAGTCGCGAGATCAGCGGCTCGCCTTTTGGGAGCTTGCGGGCGATCAGGTTTGCGTTGGTGAGGATGACCGTGAGGAGGTTGTTGAAGTCGTGGGCGAGGCCGCCCGCGAGCTGGCCGAGCGCCTCCATCTTCTGGGATTGGCGAAGTTGGTTCTCGATGACGCGTTCCTCGGTGACGTCGTGGCCGACCGAGATGCGTGCGCCAGCGGGGGTGCGAAAATTGGCCCACCGCTGGGTGCGGGTCGCCCCATCCTTGGCCAGAACGCGGTACTCATGAAATCGACCGTCGGCACCCTGGATCGCGTCGAGGACCCGGTCCCGCTCGCCTGTGTCGGGATAAAACACGGATAGAGGATCTTCGAGCTCCGCGATCTCCGCCTGAGTCCAGCCGAGCTTTTGCTCGCATTGGCGGTTCCACAGGGTGCAGTGGCCATCCTCGTCGAACGAGTCGATCATGACCGGCGCGTGCTCGCAGATCGTACGAAATCGCTCCTCGCTGTAACGAAGCGCCGTCGCCGTCTCGTTGAGCTCTGCCGTCAGCGACTCCAGCTCGGCGATTCGAGCCCGTAGCTTGGCGAGCTCTGTCGATGGTTTCGCGCTCATGGCCCTCCATCCGCTCTTTAATACAGTATGCCATGGGCCTCGGCACGGACATGATGATCGGCGGGCGGTGTGGAGATCCATTTTCAGCATGGCCGCCTGAGGGGCCGATCGATGCGCCGGGTTCGATCGCAGGGGACACACGGTGAGTCGTCTACGGGCCAACCGTCTGGGTGCCGACCACCGGCTGGATCGTGACGCGGTGCGTAACCGCATGGGGCGAGCCGTTGGTACGAAGAGATTGGTGGGAAGTCACTGGCTATCGCCGGAGGCCCGGTTTACCTGGTTGCGGCTGTCGATCGCGGCTGCAGCCGCGGTCACGGCACTCTGGGTTCTGCGCCGAGGTCGGCCGCTAGAGAAGGCCCCGAGGTAGCGGAGCGAGGCGGTGTTGTACGCGGCGGGACGGGAGTCACCCTGCCCCAGATGGGCTTTTCGCACAGAGGGGTTGGCGCAAGACCTTGGCATCTCTGCGCCTTGGCGCGAGAGCCCCCCGGCCACTGTTGCTTCTCTCCGTGAGATTGCATTGGCCTGTGATGCGGTGGTTCGCGGGCACTTTTCTATAACTTCCGCTGTGGGTCCCCCGGCAAATCCTGGATGAACCAAAAAAAGGGCCGCCGGGTTGCCCCGGCGGCCCTGGGTTGGCGTTACGCCAGCGGACGGGTTACTGGCATGCGGTGTCGGGGAGGATCACGACGTTCTTCGCCTCCAGGACGTTGTCATCGTTCCGCTCGCCGGAGAGCTGCAGACAGGCGCCTTCCGCGATGTCCATCGCGTTGCCGCTCTGGTGATGATTCTTCGGGCCGGTCGTGTGGATGAGCTTGCCGTGGTCGTCGACCTTCACCATCACGTCGCCGATCATGAACAGGCCCTCGTCGTCGGGCGCGCCGGCAGCGCGGCCGTGGATGGCCAGGTGGCGGTTACGATGCTGCTCGAACTCCATGTGCTCGTCCTGGTCCTCCAGCTTGACGCGGTCGAGGGTGATCGAGTCGTCGTCCTGCCGGGTACCGCTCACCTTCACCGTGGCCTGCTCGACCATGGCCGTCTCGAGGTCGGTGCACTCGTCGGCGTTCTTGAACGCGACGGGGTGGCCGGCCACGAAGTTGAACACGTACTCGTCACCGAGGATGTCCTGCACGGTCATGGAGCCGTAGGTGTCGCTGCAGTCGAGGGGCGTGACGGAGCTGGTCACCACCACCGGGATCCCATCCGGATTGGTGAGGGCGGTGATGGTGCCCTTGACGTGGATGTCGTCGGGGTCGTCGATCGCCAGCTTGGAGGCGATGAGCTGGCCGTCCACGAAGGAGCCCGTGACCTCCACTCTCAGGGTCTCGTCGACGCCCAGGTCGCCGAGCAGGGCGCACAGGGCGGCGAGGTCGAGGTTTTCGTCGTCATCCGCCGCCTCGTTTTCAATCTCCGTGTCGCCGTTCACCACCAGGGTGATCTCGCGGTCGGTGCGGAGGGTGTTCAGGGTCAGGGTCAGGCTGTCGGGCAGGGGATCACACACCAGGTCGGCGGGTGCGGCGATGGTTCCGTGCAGGTCGTCCACCTCCCGGTCGGCGTTGTCGTCGCCGTGGTGGACGAAGAACCGCGACTGCCAGCTCCAGGTCCCGTTGTCCTCGTCCAGGGAGAGGGAGAGGTCGAAATCGAGGGTGATGGTGGTGGTCGTGCCGTCGCTCACGACGATGGGGCTGTCTTCGAGCGCCAGGGTCACGGTCTCGTCGACCTGGATGGTGACGGGATCTTGGCCGTCGTCGTAGTCATCGACCACGACGCTCGTCACGTGGATCGCGAGCGAGTCGTACTCACCCGCCGGGATGCCCTGCACCAGATCCATGAGGTAGGAGGTGGTGATCAGGTGCTTGAGATTGAGGGCGATGTCGAGGTTGTCGAGGGTGTGGGTGACCGGGTCGCCGTTGGTATCGGTGCCGGTCAGGGTGATGCTGTCGATGGTGACGGACACCTCCTCCAGGTCGGCCTGGGTGGCGTCGGTGATCAGGATGGCGGCGCTGCCCACCGGCCCGGACGCGTCGCTACCGCCGCCGCCGCTGCACGCGGCCAGCATGCCGACGGACGTGGCGAGGAGCGCGAGCCTGAAGAGTCGCTGATAGAGCTTGATGTTCATGGGGACCTCCTTGTGAGGTGGGGTGCACGGTGCACCCTGGGGGTGACGCCGGAACAACCTTGGGAAAAATGTCCCAAGTGATCGTCAGGCAGGAAAAAGGGCTCGTGGGGTATGCGAGGCTGGGGGCGGCCGCAGGGCCGCGGTCAGGCGATCTCTTCCTGTAATCGCCGCAGGTCGTGTTCGATCCGGGCAACGGCGTAATCGATGGCACCGTCCATGATCGCCCGGCCCAGCTCCTCCGCGCTGATGGTCTCCTCGAGGGCCTGGCTGAGCAGGTCCGGATAGCGCGTGGCGAGGGGCGAGTCGGTGATGAAGGCGCGGCGCCAGGTCTCCGACACCTGGTTCATCAAGGCGGCGGTCAAGGCGGCCTTGCGTGCCGGGCAGAGGTTGGTCACGGAGCGCTGACCGCGCTCGGTGAGTCGCTGGATCATCTCGGTATAGGTCATGGCGTCCCTCCTCAGTCGTCGAGCTCGATCACCGTGGCGATGACCACGCCGTCGTCACCCACGATGCCCTCGACCTCCACCCGTACGTTGAGGCCGAGGCCGGCGCCATCGGCGGTGGCGCCACCCTTGAACTTGGTCGATTCCGTCTTGCGTACCCGCTGCTGGTCGACGGTCAGCTCGCCATGGGACGCGAAGCGGTGGAACTCGGTGATGAAGCCGTCGATCTCCACCTCGGTCCCGGCCGGGCTGCCGGCCACCGGGCTTGGGTTGTCCTTCACCGTGACCTCGGTGGCGATCACCGTCCCGGTGTTGTCGACGGTGCCCTTCACCTCCACCAGGAAGCCCTCCGTGAGCATGTGGGGCATCATCATCGCGTGGCGGTAGTCCACCGTCAGATCACGGATGGTGAAGGTGTTCTGGGTGAGGTTCTGGATCGCGCCCTTCACCTCCACCTCCTGCGGGCCGCTATGCCCCTTGCGCTCGATGCGGGTGGCGTGCAGCACCCCGTCGGCGTCGAACTGGCCGCTGATCTCGACGGTGTCGTCGGAGGCGAAGTCTTCCAGGTGGAGCTCGTCGGGCTGGCCCTCGTCGCTCGCCGCGAGGAGGCGATCCGTCGGGACCCATTGCCCGAGGACTCGGACCTGTCGGTTCGCGAAGTCGATCTCCTCCACCGGGCCGGCCAGGTCGCGGGCGTAGGTGACGCTATTGGCGGTGGCCCGGCCGGTGGCGGTGTCGCCGGTGAACGCCACGGTGACGACCTGGCCGAGGCGCAAGTCATCCTCGGTGGCAGCGCCGCCGTTGACGAGGATCGTGGCGGTCGAGACATCGAAGTGGACGTCATTGACCACGATGCTTCCGAAGTCGGTGATGGGTCCGGAGCTGATCCCCGTACCGCTGATCCCGCCGCCGGCCACGTCGGTGCTATCGCTACCGCCGTCCCCGCCGCACGCGAGGCAGGCGATCAGCGCGAGGCCGATCGCTCCGTTGCGGAGAATAATGTGGGCCAGACGGGCCATGATCACTCCTCCCGGGGGAGCCGTTCCTCGAAGTAGTACACGCCGACACCCGCACGCACGCGGCCGTCACCCGCTACCTCGGGGTTGACGTCCCGGTCGTGCGGCGCCAGCCAGCGATCGAGCTCTTCCAGCAGGGCCTGGGCCTTGCCGGCGGCCAGGGGGCGCAGGGCGGCCACCGCGTCCTGGGGCAGGTTGTCGTAGACCACCTTGCGCTGCACGTAGGCGTCCTCGGGCCGCGCACGGAGGTTGTGGTCGATGGTGGCGATGAAGTCGGCGGCGTCCGTGCCGAGGAACGGGAGCTTGTCCATCTCGCCGCTGGTCGGCAGGTAGGCGGGCCGCAGGAGGCGGAGCTTACCGTCGTCGAGCCGCTCGGCGGCGCCGACCCGCACCAGCTCGTCGAGGATCGCGCGTACCGGGACGTCGCCGCTGTAGCGTCTGACCAGGGCGGCGAAGGAGCCGCGTTCCCCCTCCAGGGAGAGGTGGGCCGGCCAGCCGCCGGGCTCGGCGAACTCCGGGTCTCGCACCCAGCCGCTCACCACCCGCGCCGCCCGGTGGTGGCGCTCGGCGGCACCGGTATCGTCCGGCGGCGGCAGCTCCTGGATGCGGCTGACCTCCTTGCGCGTCAGGCCGGTGAGCACCGACACCCGGGACACCGTTTGCTTGCGCCCCGGCAGGCCGAACTCCTCGGTCGCCACCTCCACGAAGACCCGCTTGGCCACCTCCGCGAAGGCGCCGTAAGGCAGACCATTGCGCAGGCAGATTCGCGCCACCGGCCGGAGGAGCCGGTGGAGGGCCGCAGAGAGGGTAGAGGCGATGTGCTCGGCCATAATTGGGATAATAATCCCAATTTATCGCCAGTCAACCCCCGAGCCTTAGTCTTTTCCGTCTATCCCCCTGGCTCAGTGCCCGGCTGCCTCTCCAGTCCTGTCACCGAGGCAAACGCAGGCCCGTGGAGGAACGCGGCTCCTGGCAGGTCTTTTCACCACGGGGGACACGGGGTGCTTGGAGGCAAGCTGCGGTCGGTAATCCGTCGGTCCATTGGCGGCTCCGTCGTTGGATCACCGGAATACCCTTCGCGGGGATGTCTGGATACCCCACGGTCGCTCTTTGCCCCCCCGCTGTTCCCCGTGTCCCCCGTGGTCAAACCCTCTGCCAGACGAGGACCCGGGATGGACTCGCCACCTATGCGGCGACTTTCCTGGGCAAAGGGGATCGGCAGTTGGCGTTTGCCGCCGTCACCCGGCGGTGACGATCAGCAAGAGCCCGGCGAACATCATCGTGGCACCGGCGAGGCGGTCCCGGAGGTGGCCTTCGTGGAACAGCAAGTAGCCATAACCCACCGCCATCAGGAGCGAGGTGCGCTTCACCGCGATCATGTAGGCGACGTTCGCCAGCCCCATGGAGAGGGTGTGGGTGACCATCATCGCCCCGTAGAACAGGCCGGGGGCGAGGGCCTGGCCCACGAGCCGCCGGTCCACACGCCCGCGCCCCTCGTCGCGCAGGGCGATCGGTGTGAAGGCGAGGAACAGGGCGGTGAAGTAGGTGGCGCCGAAGAACAGGGGCGACGAGGCGGTGATCGCCACCTTGCCGAGGGACGAGGTGAGGGCATAGATCGCCGCCACCCCGATCATCAGCCGCGAGCCCGGCTCGTGGGCGATGGCCAGCAATGGTGCCCACACCCCGCGCCGCGCCGCCCCCAGGTTCAGGAGGTAGCTGCCGGCGGCGATGAGCGCGATCCCCGCCGCCCCTCGCAGGGAGACTCGCTGCCCGGCGATCGCGTACGCGAACAGGATCAGGAACAGAGGCGTGAGGGAGAGGAAGGGGACGGTGAGGGAGAGGGGTGAGAGGCGCAAAGCCTTCGTGTAGAGGACCAGGGCGAGGACCTCCAGGGGCAGGGCCAGGGCAACGGCCCAATAGAACGTGCCCGACGGCGTGGGCAGGCCGGCGCCGGGGAGCTGCGCCGACACCCCCAGCGCGAGATACAGGGGTGGCAGGGCGATGCCGAGCTTCAGCCAGGCGAGGAGGAGCTCATTCTCCTGGGTGAGGCTGCGTTTGAGCAGGGCGTCGCTGGTGGCGTTGGCGAACGCGCAGGTCAGGGCCAGATAGACCCAGAGGGAGTCCATGACGCGATCGTTGCCCGTGGTGGTGACGACCGCAATTAGTCGCCATCGGCGTCTGCCTCCGTTCCCGTGGTCGCGCTGCACTCTGGTGAGGGAGACTGGCTCCAGTACAGTGAAGCACGTCGCAGGACGGGGTCGATCGGGCTAGCGTGGCTGTACCGCATTGCCGTGCCCCACGTATCGTTGCCGAAGAGTATTGGACATGGAGGCGCATCGGGTGGTGGCAACTACATGGGCGGAACGGTATGCGGCAGCGGTGCTTCGCCACCGCTGGGCCGTGCTGCTCGCCCTCGCCCTGATCTCGGCGGTGGCGGCGGTCTTCGTTCCGCGGGTCGGGTTCGACACCTCGATCGAGTCGTGGGTCCGGCGCGACGACCCGGAGCTGGTCACCTACCGCGCCTTCATCGACCGCTTCGCGGCGGACGAAATCACGGTGATCGGCGTGTTCGCGGACGACGTCTTCACCCCGCGGGTGCTGGCGGCGGTGCGGGGGATCAGCGACGCGGCGGCCCATGCCCCGTATGTCCACCGGGTCCACTCCCTGACCAACGTCGACATCGCGACCGGCGACGCCGAGGGCGTGGTGCTCGGTCCCCTGGTCGACCGCCTGCCGGCCACCGCGGAGGAGGCGCAGACCGTGCGTGGCCGGGCCCTGGCCAGCCCCCTGATCGCGGGGCTGCTGGTGGCACCGGACGCGCGCGCGACGGCCGTGGTGGTGGAGAGCACCCCGGAGGTACGGGGCTTCCGCGAGAAGGCCGAACTGGTCGACGCCCTGCGGGCGATCGTGGCCCCGTACGCGGGGGAGCTGGAGATCCGCCTCGCCGGGGCCCCGCCCCTGCACGACGCCCTGCTCCGCCATACCCGGGCGGACATGCGCGTCATCGGCCCGGCCAGCGCCGCGCTCATCGCGCTGTGCCTCTACCTGGCCTTCGGCTCCGTCGCCGCCGTTGGCCTGGCGCTGGCGGTGGTGGCGATCGCCTTCCTATGGTTGGGCGGGGTGATGGGGGCCTTCGGCGTCGACCTCGACGTGGTGTGCGTCGAGCTCCCGCCGGTGGTCCTCGCGGTGGGGATCGCCGATGCAGTCCACCTCTTGGTGGAGCATCGTCGCGAGCGCTTCGGAGGGGCGGGCCGGGACGCGGTACGCACGGCCCTGGCACGACTCCTCGTGCCGTGTTTCTTCACCTCGGCGACCACCGCCGCGGGGATGTTGTCGCTGCTGACGAGCGACGTGGAGCCGATCCGCAACTACGGCTGGGAGGCGGCGGTGGCGGTGGTGGCCGCCTTCGTGCTCAGCGTCACCCTGCTGCCCATCCTGATGGAGATGGTCACGGGCCGCATCACCGGTCGGCGGAACTCCCCGGCGGCCCGCGCCCTGGCGCGCCTCACCGGGTGGCTGGTGCACATCACGGCCCGCCGCTCGCGGGCGATCACCTTGGGCGCTGTGGCCGTCGGGTTGGTGGCGGTGACGGCCCTCGGCCGGCTTCAGGTCGGGGGGAACATGCTCTACTACTTCCCCCCGGGCGACCCGGTGCGCGAGAGCACCGAGCGGATCGATCAGGCGCTGGGAGGTAGCGCGGCCCTGGAGGTGCTGGTGACGACCGCCCCCGAGGGGTTGAAGGAGCCAGCGATCCTGCGCCGGGTCGACCGTCTCGCCGAGTGGCTGCGCCACGGGCCGGTGGCCACCAAGGTGGTGTCGGTGGTCGACAACCTGAAGGAGATGAACCGGGTCTTCACCGGTGATCCTGTCTCCGGCAACGTCATCCCGGCGACGCGCAACCTGGTCGCCCAGTTCTACCTGCTCCTGGAGCAGGCGGACGATCTCGATGCCCTGGTCCAGGGTGACTACTCGGTGGGGCGGATGACCGCCCGGGTCCGGTTCTCCGACGCCGAGCGCCTGACGGCGGCGCTGGAGGCGAGCGAGCCGATCCGGGCCGCCGAGCACGGCGGGGATGGAATGTCGGTGACGACCACCGGCTACCTCAAGGTCATGGCGGAGATCGAGGGCTACCTGGTCGCCAGTCAGGTGCGTAGCTTCACGGCGGCATTCGTGGTGGTGGTGGTGCTCCTCGGCCTCGTGCTGCGCTCCGCGCGCCTCGCCCTGTTCGCCATGATCCCCAACGTGGTGCCGATTCTCATGGGCCTCGGCTTCATGGCCGTGGCGAAGATCCCCCTCGACCCGGGGACGGTGATGATCGGCGGGGTGGCGATGGGGCTGGTGGTCGACGACACGGTCCATTTCCTGGTCCGCCTGCGGCGGGAGGCACGGGCAGGCACCGCGCTGGACGCGGCGGTGCGTCGCACCCTGGAGCAGGTGGCGCGGCCGATCGTCGCCACCAGCGTCACCCTCGCCGCCGGCTTCGGCATCATGACGGTGGCCAGCTTTTCGCCCAACGCCCACTTCGGCGCGGTCACTGCGGTGGTGATCCTCCTCGCCCTGATCGGCGACCTGGTGGTGCTGCCGGCGGCCCTGCTATGGCTGCGCCCGCGGTTGTGAGCGGGGACTTGCGGCGTACGCTCGGCGCCGCGCTCTCCCCATCTGAGGGGTTCCAACCGCCATGTCGGGCGGCGTCTCCAGGTAGGGACACGGCATGCCGTGCCCCTACGGTGGAAAGACGGGATCTGTTGCACGCGGTCGCCGCGGGTCCTGCATAATGCCGGCGAGGAGGAGCGCCATGGAGAGGATCCTAGCGGGGGTGGGGATCGCGGCCGTGCTTGCATCGTGGCCGGTGCCCACCCTGGCGACCAACGGGCTGAACGTGATCGGTTTCGGCGGTGAGTCGGTGGCCATGGGCGGTGCCGACCTCGCCGTGGCACGGGACACCACGGCGCTCAACACCAACCCGGCCGGGCTGGCCCAGATCGGTCGGCGCCGTGTCGACTTCTACGGCAGCGCCGCCTACACCCTCGACGTCCACCACCGCGACGCGCAGGGGCACGAGGAGGAGGTCGACAAGAAGCTGTTTTTCGGCGGCGATGCCGGCTGCGCCGTACCGGTGGCGGAGGGGCGCGTCGCCGTCGGGATCGGCATCTTCGGCCAGGGCGGAGCGGGAATCGTCTACGACGATTTCGCCGCACCCGCGGGCATGCGCGGTGAGCTCTCCAACGAGTACGGCATCGCCCGCATCACCCCGGGCGTGGCCCTGCGGGTGAACGATGCCTTGTTCCTCGGGGCGAGCGCCGTGATCACCTACGCGCAGAACAAACAGCGCTTCTTCCCCGACACGTCGCTCTTCGACCCGGCGGACCCGGCCCACGCCTTCTTCGGCACCCAGCTCGACGACATGGAGGCGGTGAACGCCGGTTTCAAGGTCGGGGCGATGCTCCGCCCGACGAGCCGGGTCACCCTGGGCGTGGCCTACACCAGCCAGGTGGACCTGGAGCTGGACGGCGGAGAGCTGGTCAGCAATCAGACCGCCGCGGGCTTCGGCAAGGTGACCTACCGCGACGTCACCCTCTCCGGGGCGAGTCAGCCCCAGGAGCTGGGGGTGGGGGTGGCGCTCCAGGCGAGCGAGACCCTGCTGGTCTCGGTGGAGCTGAACTGGCTCGACTGGTCGCGCGCCGCGAAGCGCAGCCGCCTGCGGGCACGCGACCCGGATGGCCCGGCGGCGACCCCGGTCATCGCGCAGGACACGCCCCTCAACTGGCGCGACCAGTACGTCGTCGCCCTCGGCCTCGCCTACGACCTCGGCGAGCACACCGTGCTGCGCGCCGGCTACAATTACGGGCGCAACCCGATCCCGGACGAGACCCTCAGCCCCCTCCTGCCCAACATCGCCGAGCACCATCTCACCGCCGGCGCGGGCCACCAGCTCACCGACCACTGGCGCATGGACGCCGCCCTCGAGTACCAGCTCCCCCACGAGGTGACCTACACCAACCCGGATCTGCCCTTCGGCCCCGACGCACAGGAGCACCAGGAGTTCGCCGCTGTGCACGTGATGGTCAGCCGGCAGTGGTGACCCCCTGTGGCGAGGTATCGTAGGTAGACGGCCGCGCCGGCCACGGCCCAGCCTTCCTCTCCGTCATGAGCAAGAAAATCCTCGTCCTGTTGCTGGTGATCGGTGCCGCGGCCGCCGCCGGCTACCTGTGGTGGCACAACGCCGCGCAGGAGACCGCGAGCGACCGCCTCACCCTGTACGGCAACGTGGACATCCGCGAGGCACAGCTCGCCTTCGCCGAGAGCGAGCACATCGAGGCGATCCTGGTCCAGGAAGGGGACCGGGTCAGCGAGGGGCAGGTCCTCGCGCGCCTGCACCGGGCGCGCCTGGAACAGGCGGCGGCCGAGGCCGAGGCCATGGTCGCGGCCCAGGAGCAGATATTGGCGCGCCTGGAGGCCGGCAGCCGGCCCGAGGAGATCGACCAGGCCCGCGCCGTGGCTGCGGCCACCGCCGCGGAGGCCGAGTCGGCGCGTGCCACCTACGAGCGCCAGCGCAAGATGCTGGAGCAGCACGTGACCTCACCGGAGACCGCCGAGGTGGCCAAGGCCGCGGCGCGCTCCGCCACCGCGCGCACCAAGGCGGCACAGGCGGCGCTCGCCCTGCTCCTGGCCGGACCGCGCCAGGAGGACATCGCCCAGGCTCGGGCGGAGCTACAGGCGCGCCGGGCGTCCCTGGGGCTCGCCCGGGAACGCCTCGCCGACACCGTCCTCTACGCCCCGGACGACGGCGTGGTGCGTGACCGGCTCCTGGAGCCCGGCGACATGGCCAGCCCGCAGACGCCGGTGTTCACCCTCGCCCTCACCGACCCGGTGTGGGTCCGCACCTGGCTGCCGGAGGCGGCCCTGGGCAAGGTCGCCCCGGGGATGACGGCCGAGATCCACACCGACAGCTATCCCGACAAGAGCTACGCTGGCTGGGTCGGATATATCTCCCCCACCGCCGAGTTCACCCCCAAGAACGTCGAGTCCCCGGAGCTGCGCACCCGCCTCGTCTACCAGATGCGGGTGTTTGCCACCAACCCGGACGGCGAGCTCCGTCTCGGCATGCCGGTCACGGTCACCATCCCCCTCGGCCAGGCGGGCGCCGGGACGCCACCGGCGGGCAACCCTCCGTGACGGGCTGACGTGGCCGAACAGGGCACCGAATCCTCCGCCTTGGCCCTGTCCGGCGTCACCCGGACATTCACGGTCGGCGAGCGCACGGTCACGGCCCTGGACCGGGTGGATCTCCGGGTCCTCCCGGGCAGGATCACCGGCCTGGTCGGTCCCGACGGCGCCGGCAAGACCACCCTGATGCGCCTGGCGGCGGGGCTCCTGCTGCCGGAGGGCGGGACGATCCACGCCCTGGGGATCGACGTCGTGGCCCAGCCCCTGGCGGTCCAGTCGACCCTGGGCTACATGCCGCAGCGCTTCGGCCTCTACGAGGACCTCACGGTCCAGGAGAACCTCGACTTCTACGCCGACATGCAGGGCCTCGCGCCCACCGGGCGGCCGCCGCGCTACGCCGAGCTGCTGCGCATGACCGGTCTCGGGCCGTTCACCGCGCGGCTGGCGGGCAGGCTGTCCGGCGGCATGAAACAGAAGCTGGGGCTCGCCTGCACCCTGGTCCAGCCGCCGCGATTGCTGCTGCTCGACGAGCCGACGGTGGGGGTGGACCCGGTCTCCCGCCGCGAGCTGTGGGAGATCGTCTATCGCCTGGTGCGGGAGGAGGGGATGACCGTGCTGCTCAGCACCGCCTACCTCGACGAGGCGGAACGTTGTGACGAGGTGATCCTCCTGCACGAGGGCAAGGTCCTCGGCCAGGGACCGGCGCAGGAGTTCAGCGCCCCCATGCAGGGGCGGACCTGGCGGGTGTCGGCTGCGGCCATACGCAAGCGCCGGTTGCAGCACCGCCTCGCCTCCGCGCCCGGGGTCATCGATGCCCTGATCGACGGGGAGGCGGTGCGGGTGATCACCGATCGGCCGCACGCGACGGCCCCCGAAGAGCTGCGGCTGGCGATCGCCGGGCTGGAGGTCGAGGCCGTGCCCCCCCGCTTCGAGGACGCCTTCATCGCTCGGCTGAAGGCCCGGCGGGAGCTCGTGGCCGAGATGCCTGCCCCGGAGGCGGCGGGCGCGGTGGAGGGCGGAGAGGAGACGGTCATCGAGGTGCGCGAGGTCTCGCGCCGCTTCGGCGACTTCTACGCCGTGCGGGGGGTGAGCTTCGCGGTGCGCCGGGGTGAGATCTTCGGCCTCCTCGGGGCCAACGGCGCCGGCAAATCCACCACCTTCCGCATGCTCTGCGGGCTGTTGCCGGTCACCGCGGGGAGCGTGACCGTGGCCGGTCGCGACCTGCGCCGGGCGGCGGCCGCGGCCCGCGGCCGCCTCGGTTACATGGCGCAACGCTTCTCCCTGTACGGCCATCTCACCGTGGCCGAGAACCTGCACTTCTTCGCCAGCGCCTACGGCCTGGCGGGCACGCGCCGCGCGGCACGCAACGCGTGGGCCCTGGACGCCTTCGGCCTGCGGGGTTATGCCGACAGCCTCAGCAACGACCTGCCCCTGGGGTTCAAGCAGCGCCTCGCCTTCGCCGCCGCCCTGATGCACGAGCCGGACATCCTGTTCCTCGATGAGCCCACCTCCGGAGTCGACCCCCTGGCGCGCCGGGAGTTCTGGGAGCGCACCAATGCCCTGGCGGAGGCCGGCGTCACCGTGCTGGTGACCACCCATTTCATGGACGAGGCCAACTACTGCGACCGCCTGGTGATCATGGCCGACGGGGAGGTCCTGGCGGAGGGCACACCGGCGGAGATGAAGGGTCGGTTCCGTACCGGTGAGAACCCGCAACCTACCATGGAGGACGCCTTCATCGGCCTCATCGAGGCGCGCGAGGCGGCGCCATGAGCCCACCCCAGGGAGGCGCGGTCCGGCGGCTGCGCGGGATGGTGCGCAAGGAGCTCCTGCAAATCGTGCGCGACCCGTCGAGCATCGCCATCGCCTTCGTCCTGCCGCTGGTGCTGCTCTTCCTGTTCGGCTATGGCGTCTCCCTGGATGCCCGGGACGTCCCCCTCGCCCTGGTCGCCGAGCAGCCGGACGCGAACACCGCCGACCTCCTCGGCGCCTTCGCCCACTCGGACTTCTTCCAGCCGGTCCGCTACCGCACCATCCAGGAGGCGGAGCGTGCGCTTCAGACGCGGCAGGTCGACGGCATCGTCTGGCTGCGCAACGACTTCACCCGCCGCCTCCTGGCGGGCGGCGAGGCGCCGATCGGGGTGATCGTCAACGGCGTCGACGCCAACCAGGCGCGCATCACCACCGGCTATATCCAGGGGGTGTGGCAGGTGTGGCTACAGCAATATGCCGCGAGCCAGGGCCGCGAACTGCCGGTGCCCGTGACCATCGAGCCGCGGGTCTGGTTCAACCCGGCGCTCTACAGCCGCCACTTCCTGGTGCCCGGGCTGATCGCCGTGATCATGACCCTGATCGGCGCCCTGCTCACCTCCATGGTGATCGCCCGCGAGTGGGAGCGCGGCACCATGGAGGCTCTGATGGTCACGCCGATCCGCATCCGCGAGATCCTGCTGGGCAAGCTCATCCCGTACTTTCTCCTGGGCATGGCCGGCATGCTCCTCACCGTGGGGCTGGCCCGGTGGCAATTCGAGGTGCCCCTGCGCGGCTCCTTCCTCCTCCTGGTCGCCACCTCGGCCCTGTTCATGCTGGTCTCCCTGGGTATGGGCCTGCTGATCTCCATCGTCGCCCGCACTCAGTTCGTGGCCGGGCAGATCGCGATCGTCGCCACCTTCCTCCCCGCGTTCATCCTGTCGGGGTTCATCTTCGACATCGGTTCGATGCCCGCCCCGGTCCGGGCCGTGACCCACGTGGTGCCGGCGCGGTATTTCGTGTCCATCGTCCAGACCCTGTTTCTGGCCGGCAACATCTGGCCCGTGTTGCTGGTCAACGCCGGTGCCCTGGGGCTCATGGCGCTGATCTTCTTCGGCCTCGTCCGCCACCGCGCGCGGAAGCGGCTGGATTAGCCCGCATTGCTCACGATGAATCTGCTCCGACCGCGCAATCACGCCCATTTCCTGGCGCCCCTCGTCCGAGTTCACGCCAGGGTAGGAGCGGGTTGTACCCGCGATCCGCGGCCTGTGGCCGCGGCAGGCCCGAAGGGCCGGTATCGCCGATGGGAATCGGCTCCTACCGGTGGGGCGACCAGGGTCTACGGCCGGTGGCACGCTCCCGCGACGATTCCGGGTGAGAACTTCGGGCGGAGGCGTACGCGGTCATGCTGAGACGCATCCTTGCCCTGACCGTGAAGGAGCTCCTGGAGCTGCTGCGCGACAAGCGCAGCCGCTTCTTGCTGATCGGGCCGCCGATCATCCAGCTCATCGTCTTCAGCTACGCCGCGACCTTCGACCTCAACGACATCACCCTGGCGATCTACGACCAGGACCGCAGCGCTGCCTCCCGGGAGCTGATCGCGCGCGTTGCCGGCTCGCCCCACTTCCACGTCGTCACCACCCTCGACCACGACGGCGAGATCGCGCCGCTGATCGATCACAAGGACGCCTTGATGGTGCTGCACGTCGGCGAGCGCTTTAGTGCCGAGCTGGCGCGGGGCGACACCGCGGCCGTGCAGGTGATCCTCGACGGTCGCAACTCCAACACCGCGATGCTGGCGTTGAACTACACGCGCACCATCGTGATGGAGTTCAACCGTGACTGGGCCGAGCGCCACGGTCAGCCCGGCGCACCGGCCGCGCTGCAGATGCGGGCCTGGTTCAACCCCACGCTGGCATCCCGCTGGTTCATCGTCCCGGGCATCGTCGGCCTCCTCACCCTGATGGTGACCGTGGTGGTGACCGCCCTCTCCGTGGCCCGGGAGCGGGAGGCGGGGACCTTCGACCAGCTCCTCGTCACCCCCCTGCGGCCGGTGGACATCCTGATTGGCAAGTCCCTGCCTGGCCTGGTGATCGGGCTCGTCGAGGGCAGCATCATCATTCTCGTGGCGGTGACCTGGTTCGCGATCCCCCTGCGCGGGAGTCTCGGCGCCCTGTACCTCGGCCTCGGCCTGTTTCTGCTGTCCGCCATCGGCCTCGGGCTGATGATCTCCTCGTTCGCGGTCACCCAGCAGCAGGGGATGCTGGGCGCCTTCCTGTTCCTGGTGCCGGCGGTCATCCTGTCCGGCTTTGCCACCCCGATCGCGAATATGCCGCGGGCCGTGCAGCTCATCACCTACACCGACCCGCTGCGCTACTTCATGATCGTCCTGCGCGCCATCTTCCTCGAAGGCGCCTCCTACCGCCTCCTGGTCAGCCAGTACTGGCCCATGGCCGTCATCGGCGTCGTCAGCCTAACCGCCGCTGCCTGGCTCTTTCGCCGCCGGATGTATTGAACCGCACCCTCTCCGCTGGATCGTTTGTTCTGGCGCCGATGGTGTGCCGGGACGCGCGGGTCAGCGGGGTTGTGGCTTCCCCGAGATCACCCGTAGGGTGATGTCGCGGCGGACGGTGGGGTTGCCGAGGGTCTCGTCGCGGCCGGCGAACCGGAGCTGACACACCACCGGGGTGACCTGTCCCGCGACCACCGGCACGGTGACGGTGCGGGTCAACCCGAAGAACCAGGCGCGGATCGAGGCCGTGGCCGAGAAGGCGTGGTCGCCCGGCCAGGCATCGATGGACCGGGCGGTGGGCCCTAGCCAACCGCCAAGGACGGCGATCTCCTCGTCGCTCTCGACGTCGCGGATCCGGATCTTGACGTCCCGGAGGCCGACTCCCGCCGTGCGGTCGAGGAGGAAGCGGATCTCCCCCTTGGGGGAGGTGGCCGACAACCGCCCGGTCGTGCCGCTGGCGCACCCCGCCAGGGTGGCAACGACCGCCGCCGTGAGCAACCGTATGTGGCGTGGCGTTCTCATCTCCCCCCTCGCACCGCGGGATGGACATGGTCCGGGGAAGCCATCGTCTCGCCCGGCGACGCTTCAAGCAAACCCGGCTGGCGCGCCCGGCAGGACTCGAACCTGCGACACCGAGGTTCGAAGCCTCGTGCTCTATCCAGCTGAGCTACGGGCGCCCATAGCCGTGGCGCCATTTGAGCCGGCGGTCGCGGGGGTGTCAACGGTGGCAGAGCGTGGCGTTCGTGGTCGGGAGTGGCTTGCTCGGCGCGGGCGGCTCTGGCCAGATCTCGGGTCGTGGAGACCATCGTCCTTTATCTGGGTGCCGGGGCCGCGGCCGGGGTGCTCGCCGGGCTATTCGGGGTGGGGGGCGGCATCATCATGGTGCCGGTGTTGTACTTCGTGTTCCGCGGCCAGGGGTTCGCGACCCAGACCCTGTTCCAGTGTGCGACGGCGACCAGCCTGGCAGCAGTGGTGTCCAGCGGCCTGTCGGCCCTGGTGGGCCACGGCCGGCGGCGCAACCTCGATCCGGGCCGGGTAGGCTGGCTCGCGGCGGGGGCGATCGCCGGGGGGACGGTGGTGGCGTACGTCGCCGCGCGGGCGCCGGGGGGCGGCTGGCGGATGGCGTTCGGCATCTTCCTGTGCGCGGTGGCGGGCCTCGTGGTGCGGGGGAAAGCGGAGGGAGCCGGCGCGGGCGAGCCACGACCCCTGGCTGGCCGCTGCCTCGCCGTCGGTGTGGCGAGCGGTATGGTCTCCGCCTCCTTCGGGGTGGGGGGCGGGGTGGTGGCCGTGCCGATGATGCTCGCCGTGCTCCCCGGCGTCACCCTGCGCCGGGCCGTGGGCAACTCCGCGGCGGTGCTGGTGGCGTCGGCGGTGAGCGGAACTGCCGTCTATCTGCTCCAGGGGCGTGCGTGGCTCGGGGAGAGCGGCGCCAGCCTCGGCCTGGTCCACCTGCCGGCGGCCGTAGCGTTGGCCGTCACCGCCATTCCCTTCGCCCAGGTGGGGACATGGCTCGCGCACCGCCTGCCGGAGCGCGCCCTGCGCCTGGCCTTCGCCGTGCTGCTGCTGGTGACGGGCGTGCGGATGGTCCTGGGATGACCCAGGCGAGGGTCGGTTCGTCGCGCCGCGCTCGACTGATTTGCCGTGATCTACGGAGAGGAAATGGCGTTTCCTGGGTTGGGCGCGACGGTCGCTGGGGGCGTTTGGAAGGGTGAGGTCGGGCGGCAGGAGGAGTCCTTCCTCGGCGGCGATTCCCGGCGCCGATGCGCGTCATTCCGGCGCAGGTCGGACCCGCGCCCCGGGTCCGTGTCGGCCCCTTTCCAGCGCAACGCCGTGCCCGGCCGGTGGAAACCCTGGCTCCGCACCGTGTCTTTGGATGTCCGTCTCAGGGAAACCACGGGTCATGCGATCAGAACCTCGGGCGGTTCCTCCCTTCTACCCCGCCTCAAGGTCGGGTTCCTTGGGCGGCTTACGCTCGCCCAGTGGTCACTTGCGCGGCATTTTCATGCTGAGGTGTCAGTGAGCCTGAGAGCATTGCGCGGCGTGTTATTCCCGTGCCGGTGGCGGTAGCTGTACTGTAAACCCGCGCGTCACCTGCACGGTAACCGTGGCAACTACGCACGCGAGTCGAAGGACCGTCATGAAATGTGTGGATGATTTCCGCCTGCGATTCGGCAACCGAGAGCTGGTGCCGATCGTCATCGGCGGAATGGGCGTCGACATCTCCACGGCAGAGCTCGCGCTCGAAGGCGCGCGCCTCGGCGGCATAGGTCACATCTCCGATGCCATGGTGCCGACCGTGTCCGACCGGCGTTTCCGGACGCAGTTCGTCAAGGAGAAGGTCAAGCTCTACAAGTACAACGTCGCCAATTCCGACAAGTCCGCCGTGAAGTTCGATCTCGGGCAGCTCGCGGAGGCCACGCACAATCACGTCAGCCGGACGATGGAGGCCAAGCGCGGCGAGGGCATGATCTTCATCAACTGTATGGAAAAGCTCACGATGAACGGCCCGCGCGAGACGCTCCGCGTGCGCCTTCACGCGGCGCTCGATGCGGGCATCGACGGGATCACGCTGTCGGCAGGACTTCATCTGGGCTCGTTCGCGCTGATGGCGGATCATCCGCGCTTTCGTGATGCCAAACTGGGCATCATCGTGTCCTCCCTGCGGGCGCTGCAGGCCTTTCTGAAAAGGAATGCCAGGCTCAACCGGTTGCCGGATTTCGTCGTGGTGGAGGGTCCGCTCGCCGGTGGCCACCTGGGCTTTGGCATGGATTGGGCAGCCTACGACCTGCGCACGATCGTCAGTGAGATCCACGACTACCTGCGCGCGGCAAAGCTGGACATCGCGCTCATTCCGGCCGGCGGGATCTTTACCGGCAGTGACGCGGTCTCCTACCTGGACAGCGGCGCCGCGGCAGTCCAGGTGGCCACGCGCTTTACCGTGGCCCGCGAATGTGGTCTGCCGGACGCGGTGCAGCAGGAGTACTTCAAGGCAAGCGAGGCCGACATCGAAGTCAACATGATCTCGCCGACGGGCTATCCGATGCGCATGTTGAAGAGCAGCCCGGCAATCGGGGCTGGCATCCGGCCGAATTGCGAGGCCTACGGCTATCTGCTCGACGGCTCAGGCAACTGCGCCTACATCACGGCCTACAACCGCGAGGTCGCGGCCCATCCGGGCGCGCGCAAGATCTCAGTCAAAGACAAGACCTGCCTGTGCACCGCGATGCGCAATTACGATTGCTGGACCTGCGGCCATTACACCTACCGGCTGAAGGACACGTCGCGCCGCCTGGCAGACGGCAGCTACCAGCTGCTCAGCGCCGAGCACGTGTTTCGTGACTACCAGTTCAGCACCGAGCAGAAGATCGCTTTGCCCTAGACAGGTCAGTCGCGTGGTCGCCGCGGCCCGCAGGAAGGGCGCAAGGGCTCGCGCAGGCTACTCCGGCATGGCATTGCGAGCAGTCCCCATCCTCGGCCGAGTGAGCCGATCACCCGGCTCCCGAGGCGCCGGAAATGACTTGGACGATCGAGTCGGCGTGGTCGTCGATATTCGTCCTGCCTCATGACTGATAGGAGATGGCCTTCGCCCGCTTGCCTGCGAGGGCGCCGGTGTGAGCGTTTGACAGGGTGAGGTCGGGTGGCAGGACGCCTTCGCCGTGCCGCTGCTGGCGACCGGCGTGCGGATGGTGGTGGGGTGAGGGATTGAGGTGCCACCGACTCCGCTCGTTCCTCTCGTAGGTGCGTGGCCGATCTTCCGTCGCCGTCGCCCGTGGCCGTGTCACCTCCGACCTGGGTGACGCTTCGCAGCCGCCGTCTACCAGGGAGTCGTCAGGCTTGCCGCCGAGGCGGG
>Ga0210124_1000193_pt1 | contig 35129 bp, 35 predicted proteins | sample Muzzi_PWC_D2_FD_185554 | JGI IMG/M metagenome (GOLD analysis project Ga0210124, IMG submission 185554) | Wetland microbial communities from San Francisco Bay, California, USA, that impact long-term carbon sequestration - Muzzi_PWC_D2 (SPAdes) | ecosystem: Environmental > Aquatic > Marine >... | reverse complement strand
CGGGTCTTACCCGATTTGTTGACCTTGGGGCATTATCGACATCCGTGGCTGGGCATCCGCTTTGGTTATCATATCACCCCTGGTCTGGCCGATATCTTAAAGTTGCCCGTAAAGCAGGGCATCTTACTGGTCGAACTGTATCGTGACAGCCCCTTGGCTGCGAATGGTGTCAAAGGCGCTCAGCAAGAGGAAATATTGGGTAATCAACGGATTTTTGTCGGGGGCGATATTGTAACGGCGATTAACGGAGAAAAAGTCAATAGCACCGAGGATTTACAGACTTTACTGGAAACAAAGTACCAGGTTGACAACACCGTAACGGTGACCATCGTAAGCGATGGTCAGGAACGTGATATCACCGTTACCCTGACCGAAGAGCCAATTCGCTGACCCTATTTATTCATCCGCAGCAGCCTCTATAATCATGCTGCCATATCATCATTACAATTACGATAGAGCAGGAAAAAGGCCCTAAAGGTTTCAGAAACCTTTAGGGTCTTCTTTATACTAGGAGCCACCTACGGCGACCACGAGGGGGTAAAATAGCCTTGTGTTACCGGCATTTGAGGGCTATAATTAGGGTGCGAAATTATACGGCTCTATTATGCCTTGATTCCGTCAGTAGCGGAAATGGTAATGATATTTGACATAACCGTCACTGATTAATATTGTTGGGTTGCACGTCGAAAATTCAGCTTTACTTTCTATCAGAGCCAACAAATGAACGGAGAAAAGATGACATCAGAACTTGTTAATTTGTATGTATCTGTTAATAGTACCTCTGATATAGATAACGAAGACATTGATGAAATGGCTCGTGATCTCATGCAGGAATTGATAGATTTGGATGGGATCGGATCGGTAGACTTAGTAGCTCAAAAATCGCCAGAAGGCGCAAAAGGCCCAGGCATAGACTTTGGAACTGTTTTAGTGAAAATAGTCGAAGTAGGCGGAATTTCGACATTAATTACCGTTTTGGGAACTTGGTTATCTCGTGACAGAAGTCGAACATTGAAATTGCAAATTGATGACAAAAGTCTTGAGATTACTGGAATTTCAAAAACGGAACAAGCGGATCTCATTCAGTGGTTCAAAATACAGACTGGTATACGATTAGATCCTTAGCGAGAATATTATGGCAAGGCGTTTTGCTCTATTAATCGGCAATACTGAGTTTGACAGCCCAGAAGATTTCCCCAAGCTACATACCCCTGCAAATGATGTGCAAGATTTTGCCTCTAGTTTAATGAGACATGGAAGATTTGAAATTGTCGACAAATTGATTAATGAAAGTGCTGAAAACCTTAAACTAGCCATTGAGGATTTTTATATTAATAGGGCAAAGCGAGGTGATTTGACTCTATTGTACTATTCAGGACATGGGTTCAGGAATAAATCTGGGAAGTTTTATTTAGCTGCCAAGAATACTCAGTTCAATCACTCTTGGACAACAGGTATTGAGGATGATTTTATTCGCCAAGTTTTAAAAAATAGCGGTTCTAGGCATCATATAATTATCCTTGATTGTTGTTCCAGTGGTGCATTTATAGAAGGGAGAAAAAGCGGGGCAGAACCACTTTTATTCGAAAAACTTGAAGGGATAACTACAGCGATTCTAGCTTCATCTAGGGCTTCGGAGTATTCATTTGAAAGTGAAGGTCGTAACTCATTATTCACTTATCAATTAATGTATGGAATAAGAACTGGAGAAGCCGATAGAAATAATGATGGCTGTATTTCTGTAAATGAGCTTTTCGATTATGCTGAACGCAAAGTTAGAGCCAAGTATGATACGCAATCACCTATCATGAATTTGACTACAAGTAAAAGTAAAGTGATTGTTGCTTGGTGCCCTCAAGTTCCCGAAAGAGTTGAACCGCTATGGCGTTTGCCAAATATCGATGAAATTCTAGACGCAAGCAAGGTAGAAGAAAATGGGGCTGAACTTCAGCATCAGAAGTCCATTATCGAATTTACTCTAGCTCAGTTGGGGATAGAAACCGAAGTGCGTGAGACTCATCAGGGTCCAAACGCAACTCAGTTTAGTATCAACCCCGGCAATAAGGCTCGGATCAAGAAAATTGGAAATAGTGTTGATGCGCTATCTATGGCTCTCAAAGAGGAGTATCTTAAAATTGAAGAGCCGAGTCACAATTACCCATACATTAGAATTATTATCCCAAGCAGGTCAAACCCAATAGTTCAACTTCGAAGAGTAATCGAGGCATCTGGTTTTCGTCAGGCAAATGGCGTATTGAAAATTGGTTTGGGGTTAGATACTTTTGGAGAGTCTGTAGCTGTTGATTTGACCACTATGCCGCACCTTTTTATTGGCGGAACCACTGGTTCTGGGAAAAGCGTCTGTCTTGATGCAATAATTGCTAATTTACTTTGTACACAAACTCCAGATGATTTGGGATTAATTTTGATTGGTTCTGAAGTTAACAGGTTAAAAAAATTCAATGGTATTCCTCATCTATTATGCCCAATTATCAATAATGTAAAAGCTGCTACTAAAGTGTTTGAATGGGCAAAGTCAGAAATAAGCCAACGCCTCAAAAAAATTTCCAAGATTAAGGCCAGAGATATCTCTTCTTATAATCAAAAATTTGTCCAAAATGGCAAGAGAAAACTTCCCTATATAGTCGTAATCATTGATGGTTTGAGCGGTCTTATACCGATAAATCCTATAAATGATATTGTTAGAACTGGTCATCTCGCTGGTATACACTTAATTTTGACTACAAGTACAGGTATTGTGCCAAGATATGTCAAAAAAAATATATCTACTCGTATTGCTTTTACTACCGCTACCGAGGCTGACTCACGTCAAATCTTGGATATTCCTGATGCTGCTTACCTACAGGGTATGGGAGATATGCTTTACAAAGCCCCGAATCCGACCCAACTACAACGATTGCAAAGCGTTTATGTTTCTGATGCCGAGTTAAAACGCATTATCAAATTCTGGAAAAATTTGAAGTAGGATTGATTTTCAAGATCAGCAGGTAAAGGTAGCATTCCAAGGCAAAATGCAAGCTAACAAATTAATGCACACGAATTGTTAAGCTGCATTTAATAGGAACTGGTTGGGTCTGTGGGGGCGCGTTGGCGTCGAAAGTGATTTTGCTGGCCCGCAATCGCGTGATTTCAAGCGTTAGCTTGGCAAAAATCAACTTGGAGTCTGGGAATATCCCGTAAAGGTGAAGAATAAATACTCTACTGCTTGGTTTGAATTGTTCCTTGAACCAATCCAACCCATCCAAACAGAAAAAGAAATCGCCTTTCTTGTTCAGCATCTACCAAATCCACCGTACAAAACTATCCTCGATATTTGTTGTGGGCAAGGCCGCCATTCAAATTTATTAGCCGCCAAAGGTTATCACCTCACTGGGATTGATTTAAGTCAAGAAGCCCTTGAAAAAGCTGAACAAACCTCAAACGGACAAGTTGTTTATCGTAAAATGGATATGAGGAACTTAGATGAGTTGCCGGGTTCTTTTGATGGTGTGGTTAATTTGTGGCAGAGTTTTGGTTATTTTGATGAAGCCATAAACAAAGACATCCTCCAACAAATGAGTAATAAACTCAATCCAAAAGGGCGTTTGGTGCTTGATATTTATCATCGAGATTTTTTTGAAAAACATCAAGGGTCGCGGACTTTTGAGAAATCTGGTTTGAATATTACCGAAACAAAAGCTATGTCAGGAGATCGGCTCAAGGTGACGTTGGATTATGGTAATGCCTATGAGCCGGATAGTTTTGAATGGCAACTGTACACTCCTGCTGAAATTAGAGGGTTGGCTCAAGAGGTAGGGCTTTCTTGTTTAATTGTTTGCACGGATTTTGATAAACAGCAAGAAGCGACAGGTAATAGACCCCGGATGCAGACAGTTTTTGAGAAACAATGAGAGATGGACCTGTCACCCTATTAAGCGGGTATACATCCACCAAAGGCCGGTTACACCATCAAAATCATCACGTCAACTCCTCCAACCCCTCCCGGTCCAAAATCTCAATGCGGTGGCGGTCGATGGCAATCAACTCGGCATATTGTAACTCCCGAAAGGCCCGCCCGACCATCTCTCGGACGGTTCCCAGGTGGGCGGCAATTTCATCCTGGGTCCATTGACGGCGGCTTAACTGGTCACCCTCATCGGTTTGCTGGATTAAAAAGGCCGCCAACCGGCCCGTCACCGATAAAAATGACAGATTATAAACGCGCTGCACCAACTGGCGGCAGCGCATCGCCAGGTTGTTGATAATAATCTCGTTGAGCTCGGGATATTGTTGCCGTAGGTCGGTCAAAGCCTCCCCTGAAATCACCCACACGGTCGAGTCCTCAATGGCGGCAAAGTTGGCCGGATTGGGACCGCCATCTACGGCCGGTACTTCATTGCAAGAGTCACCCGGCCCTAAAGTCGCCAGGACGTGCTCTCGCCCCCCCTCGGAGATGCGATAGACCTTGCAAAGCCCCTTGACTACCAGGTGCAACCCGGCGTTGGCATCGTCTTCCCAAAAAATCGGCTCATTGGCTTTATAACGGCACGGCATAATTACCTTGGCGATACTCTCCAGGGCACTATCATCTAAGCCCCTAAAGTAAGGTACAGACCTGAGCAATGATTTTGTTTTGCCGTTGATTGAAATTTGCGCTGGCATACGCTCTCCTCATCAAAGACATTATCACCCCATTAGACAAGCCTGTCAAACGCCTTTATTTAACATTTTTCCCAGCATGAGACAAAAGTCACATACAATTGTGAAAAAATTTACTATACTAAGGATATTATGGAATTAGGCTCAGGATGGGTGGTTGTGGAGACACTTAAAGAGACAGCAGATTTCCTGCCACAGATTGACGCGGCCAAATGTATTGGCTGCGAATTATGCGTTAAGTTATGCCCAAAGCAGGCCTTAACCATGAGAGATAATCTTGCTGCTGTTGCCAATCCTAAAGCCTGCGACTATGTAGGGGCTTGCCAAGAAATATGCCCCGCCGAAGCGATTAGTTTAACTTATGAGATTTTTTAGCGAGGGGGATTATGCCTATGGACAAAGGATCATAGCAAGATAGGAAGTAACAAGACTTCGACAGTTTATAAATTTAGAATTAACGTTCTTTAAGGAGAAGCACGATGAAACGAAACATTCTCATTTTAGTTGTACTCACTATTCTGATTGTGGCTGGTTGTTCTCTGGTGCCACAACAACCACAAGGGCCCGCTGCTCCAAGCGGCGGAGGGGACGAAGGAGCAGCCGTACCGGCCGGAAGTGGCCTCAGCGCGGATGCTGCCGCCATCGCCCAAGCTCGTGGGCTTAGCCCCGACGACGTCACCGCTGCCTTAAAAACCTATATGCCCACCGGCGTTCACGATGACTATCTCATCTTCGCCTCAGGCGGACACTCCGGGCAAATGTTGGTCATTGGCGCGCCCAGTATGCGTCTGTTAAAAGTAATCGGTGTGTTTACGCCGGAACCCTGGCAGGGCTGGGGCTATGGCGCAGGCAACGAGGTATTGGATGAGGGCAACATTGATGGAAGAGAAGTTCGCTGGGCCGATACCCACCATCCCGCCCTCAGCGAGACCGGCGGCGATTACGATGGTCAGTTTGTTTTTATCAATGACAAAGCCAACTCCCGTGTCGCCACCATCGACTTGCGTGACTTTGAAACCAAGCAGATCGTTAAAAACCCGGTGGCTATAAATGACCACGGCGCGACGATGGTCACGCCCAACACCGAGTATGTGATTGAAGGGGGTCAATATGCTGCGCCTTTAGGTTGGGAATATGCGGCACTCGATGACTATAATACCACGTACCGAGGTCTGGTCACCTTCTGGAAGTTTGATCGTGAAGCAGGGCGCCTTGACCCGGCTAATTCTTTTGCCATAGAATTGCCGCCTTACTGGCAAGACCTGTGCGATGCGGGCAAGCTGGTCAGCGAAGGCTGGGTTTTCTGCAATTCCTTCAATGCCGAGCGCGCCACTGGCGGTATCGAAGATGGCAACCCACCTTTTGAAGCCGGTGCGTCACAAGGGGATACCGACTTCATGCACCTGATCAACCTGGTCAAAGCCGAGGAAGTCTATAAAGCCGGCAATTTCAATACGGTCAATGATTTTCCAGTCATTAGTCTGCAAACAGCCATTGACGAAAACATTCTTTATCTAACGCCCGAGCCAAAAAGCCCGCATGGTGTTGATGTCACGCCCGATGGTGAGTTCTTGGTGGTATCCGGCAAGCTCGACCCCCACGTTACCGTTTACAGCTTTGATAAAATGATGGCGACCATTGAGGCCAAGAAGTGGGATACGGATGACTATGGCATCCCGATACTGGCTCTGGACGATGTTAAAGAAGCTCAGGTTGAGGTCGGTTTGGGGCCGCTACACACCCAGTTTGACAACCAGGGGTATGCCTATACCAGCCTCTTTTTGGATAGCGCTGTAGCTCGCTGGTCGCTGGGCGGCAGCTTTTCTGACCTGCACCCCGAAGAGCCATGGCAACTGGTCAGCAAAATCTCCGTGCATTATAATATCGGTCACCTGTTGACTGCCGAAGGAGATACCGTTAGCCCCGATGGGCAATATCTGGTGGCGATGAACAAATGGGCCATTGATCGATTCCAGCATGTGGGGCCACTCTTGCCACAAAACTTCCAATTGATCGACATCGCCAATACCGGCGATAATATGCAACTGCTCTACGATATGCCCATCGGCATCGGTGAACCCCACTACGCCCAGATGATTAAGGCAGATAAGCTTAGCCCCTGGGACGTCTATCCGGAAATTGGTTGGGACCCGTCCACTCAATCAGTCTCACCCAATGCCGTACACCCTGGTGAGGAAAAGGTGGTCCGTAACGGCAAGGAGGTCGAAGTCTTTATGACCGCCGTTCGCTCTCACTTTACCCCTGAGCATGTGGAAATCAAGCAAGGGGACCACGTAACCTGGCACATCACCAACATTGAGCGGGCCTACGACGCCACGCATGGCTTCTCTATTCCAGGCTATAATATCAATCTCAGTATTGAACCGGGTGAGTATATCTCGTTTGAGTTTGACGCCGATCAACCGGGTGTCTTTAGTTACTACTGCACCGAGTTTTGCTCGGCTCTCCACTTAGAGATGACCGGTTACTTGCTCATCGAACCAGGTCCAGACTCAAGTGCAATGATTCAGAAGTAACGTGTAAATAATCTCGTTCCCACGCTAATTAGCGTGGGAACGAGAAATAAATAGAGGTAAAATTATGATGGCAGCAGATAAGTTTGAAAATATCGTTGGGCCTCGCGCCCCGCAAGAAGAATTGGCCGCTCACCGGATGCGCTACATCTGGCCCACCCTTTGTATGGCAGGGGCCGCTATTCTCATCATCATTTCAATCTTCTTGCCCTATTGGAGCCTGGTATTACACGCGCCTCAATATCCCCAAGGCTTAGTCGTCAATGCCTATGTCAACCATCTAGAAGGAGATGTTTCTGAAATCGACGGGTTGAACCATTACATCGGCATGCGTCCCCTGGGTGAAGCGGCTCACCTTGAACGGTCAATTTCGATTTTTGCCATTAGCGCCTTGGCTTTAGTCGTTCTGGCTGCTGTCTTCATTCATTCACCTTGGTCGGCTTTGTTAGCTCTTCCAGCGATCCTGCTTCCACCTGTTTTTCTGGCCGACCTCTATTTTTGGCTCAGTAACTTTGGTCAAAATCTTGACCCCAAAGCGGCGCTTTCCAATGCCGTCAAACCTTTTACACCCACCATCTTGGGAGAGGGCATTATTGGTCAATTCAAGACCGTAGCCTACGCCGATTTTGGCTTGCTCTTAGCCTCGGCAGCTTCTATTTTAATTTTGGTGGGGCTTTATCTGCAACGGAGAGCTTACAAACCGTTGCGAGACAAAAAAAGCGCAGAATAACCTGGTCATACGACCAGGTTAAGAACCCGCCAGGTGACCAGGTCTTAAACTATACAGTCATCTAGCGCACATCGAAGGTATCTGAATTACAGTAGTATCATCCAACCTTCGATAACCCAAAGAGGTTTTGTGAAAAGGCAAAACTGATGAAACGCTTATCTATCATCCTACTTATACTTTTAATTCTGGCCAGCCTTGTTACCAGTAATGATATCCTGGCTCAAGACACCGGCTTCGACCTGCAAGCGGCAATTGATGCAGCCCAACCAGGCCAGGTCATCCAAGTGCCAGCGGGTCTGTATCAGGGCAACTTTATCATTGAAAAGCCAATCACCCTGAAAGGAATCGATTGGCCTATTATCGACGGAAATAATCAGGGCAATGTCATCGAAATCAATAACACCCCTGATGTGACAATCACAGGTTTGGTTATTCGTAATAGTGGGGCGAGATTGGATAAAGAAAACGCCGGGATTGCCGTCGATCAATCACCCCACTTGATTGCCGAAAATAATCGGCTAGAAAATACTCTTTTTGGTATATACATTAAGGATTCCGCAGATAGTCGCATTGCCCATAACATCGTCGGAGCCAAGGATTTGGACGTGCCAGCCCGTGGCGATGGTATTCGGGTCTGGTACAGCCAAAACACCGAAGTCATTGGCAACCAAGTTGATAAGGGCCGTGATGTTGTACTCTGGTACAACAACGGTGCGATTATCCGTGACAACGTCATTACAAATGGGCGCTATGGCCTTCATTTTATGTACTGTGATGATAACATCGTAGAAAATAATCGGATTGAAGGTAACTCCGTGGGCGGGTTTCTGATGTACAGCCGCCGCCTAAGCCTTCGGCACAATATATTTGCTAATAATCGCGGCCCTAGTGGCTACGGTATCGGCCTAAAAGATATGGATGGCGTCGAAGCCACCGATAATCTGTTTAGCGGGAACCGGATAGGGATGTATTTTGATAACTCTCCCTGGTCTGTTGATGTCAGCCAGCACTTCACCCACAACGCCTTTGCCTACAACGATATCGGCCTGCTATTTACCCCGGCGGTAAAGCGCAATAACTTTAGCCAAAACAGCTTTATTGACAACCTGGAGCAAGTCGGCTTGACCGGCACTGGCGACTTCGAGGACAACAGCTTTACGGTGGCCGGTCAGGGAAATTTCTGGAGCGACTATACCGGCTACGACACTAATGGCGATAATTTGGGCGAATTGCCCTACGTTTCCAAAAGCCTGTTTGAAAATATGATGGACAGGAATCCTCAACTGCGCCTATTTCAACTCAGTCCAGCCGAACAAGCCATCGACCTGGCTGCCAAAGCCTTCCCTATCTTCCAACCCAAGCCTAAATTCACCGACGACGCGCCTCTCCTGACACCTGTCTTACCGGCCATAACCATCCCTTTAAGCAACCCAACCGGGCCAATGTGGGCCATCGCCATCAGCCTGATAGTCATAGCGGGAGTAATTGTATTTGCTGGCGGTCAACCAATTAACTTCAATCGCTTCAGGGCTACAGCCTCTCAGTACAGCAACATTACATCCGAGAATGTTCCTGGCTTGAAGACCAGCCCATCAATCGTAAATCGAAAATATAAAATCCAAAATCGAGAGGGTGTGTCTATGATTAAAGTCACCAACCTCACCAAAAAATTCGGTGGTTTCACTGCCGTTGACAATTTGTCGTTCACCGTCGCTCCCGGCGAGGCCATCGCCCTATGGGGACCAAACGGGGCTGGCAAAACCACCATAATTCGTAGCCTGCTTGGTCTGCTTTCGGCAGAAGGCGAGTTACAGATAAACGGCTTTGACGCCCAAACACAGGGCAAAAAAGCCAGAGCAGCCGTGGGTTATGTGCCGCAAGAGTTGGCCTTTTATGACGACCTGTCTGCCCAAGACACGTTACGCTTCTATGCCAGTTTGAAACACGTACCCACCTCACGGGTCAGCGAAGTGCTGGCCGAAGTTGGGCTATCCGAGCACGGCCATAAAGCTGTCGCTGCGCTGTCGGGCGGGATGAAACAACGTCTGGCCCTGGCGATTGCCCTGCTGGCTAACCCACCCCTGCTGATTCTTGATGAGCCGACTAGCAACCTTGATACCACGGCCCGTGATGATTTTATAAAGTTGCTCTTGCAACAAAAAGAACAGGGCAAAACGTTACTCTTCACCTCCCATCGACTGGAAGAAGTAGAGACATTAGCCACGCGGGTTTTAGTTTTGGAGGAAGGGGAACTCAAGCTGGTCTGCGAAGAGCCTGCCGAATTAGCCAATCACCTGGGGATGACCCTCAGCCTAAAATTAATTGTACCCGCTGCTCTGCGCAACGAGGCTATAATACTATTAAGATCACAAGGTATTATTGCCAGTCCCAATGGGACCGGCATACGGGTAAATGTTTCACCTACGGCCAAAATGATTCCGTTGCACACCTTACTCAATGAGAACATTGAGGTCAGTAATTTTGAAATTGAAAACGGATTCTAAAGGGAATTGAGTTATGGAACCCAGAATTGTTATCACCTTACTTAAGAAAGAAATCAACGACTCGCTTAACAACCGCTGGTTTGTGCTGTATGCGGGGGCTTTTACCGGCCTGGCTTTGCTGCTTTCCTGGTTATCGCTGAGTGGGGGCGGCACCGGATATAGCGGCTTTGCCGGGTTTGGGCGTACCGCCGCCAGTCTGGTTAATTTGGTCTTACTGGTCGTGCCATTGATGGCCTTGACCATTGGCGCTGGTAGCCTGTCAGGTGAGCGCGAGCAAGGCACGCTCTCTTATCTTCTCTCGCAACCCGTCAACCGAGTCGAAGTGCTATTGGGAAAATATTTGGGTCTGGCAATCTCATTGTTAGGAACCCTGGCCCTGGGTTTCGGCCTATCGGGCATGGTTATTGCCGGACGAGGTGGCCGAACCGACGCCACAGCCTATGGATTGCTCATCGGCTTTGCTTTTATCTTGGCTCTGGGCATGTTGAGTTTGGGATTTCTCATCAGCGTGTTAACCCGCAAAGCAGCCGTCGCTACCGGGGTAGCCCTATTCGCCTGGCTTGCCTTGGTCTTTGTCGGCGATTTGGGGCTGATGGGGACAACGCTGGCTTTTAAGCTGCCTATCCATACCTTGTTCAACCTGGCCTTGATTAATCCATTGCAAGTCTTTAAGATGTCGGCCCTGATTAGTATCAACTCTACGCTAGATGTGCTAGGCCCGGCGGGTATCTATGCCATGCAAAGCTACCGCGATAGTCTGACCTGGCTCTTCCTCGGCTCACTGTTTGCTTGGATTATCCTGCCGCTCTTTGCCGCCTATACCATTTTTGACCGTCGAGGTGATGTATGAGAGCTATTCGATTTCTGAAGCAGCATCGTGTTACGTGTTACGCATTGCCTCAACCAACCCACGCAACACGCAACACGTACTACATGCTAGGCACTATGCTCTTATTACTAATCTTATCCCTCACCGCCGCTTGTAACAGCAATGTCAGCACCGAACCGGCCCCGCCCACCATTCACTATGGGGAAGACATTTGCGAGTTTTGCAATATGATTATCAGTGAGGAGCGTTTTGCAGCCGGATATCTTACCAAAGATGGAGAAGAGCGGATTTTTGATGATATCGGCGGTATGTTCCACTATCATTTAGAGGAACAAGAAGAGGTTATCGCTTTTTTTGTGCATGACTACGAAGAAAGCAACTGGATACGCGCTGAAAAAGCATACTATGTATTAAGCGAAGAACTGCCAACCCCAATGCTATTCGGTATCATCGCCAGTGCCGATTTGGAAAAGGCTGAATTTATCGCCTCCAAATCCCATGGAGAGGTACTAACTTTTGATGAAGCCTTAGCCCATTATCAAGAACTTATGACATCTATGAAGGACGGTCAGGCAAATCACCAGTAAACACATTTACCAGGGGGAATCCAAAATGACAAAAACTCTTTATCTAATCTTTACCTTATTTCTGATATCAGCCTTCGGGCTTACCGCTTGCGGTGGCAGCAGTACAGGTAGCCAGTCTTCGTCGCAAGATAGTGGTTCGCAAGCGCAGCCAGCCGAAGAAGAGGTAGCCGAAGAAGAGGCAGACCCTAGCGGAGACCCTGAAGTGGGCAAAGAACTTTTTAGCGGAACCTGCAGCGCATGCCACGGGCCAGAGGGTAAAGGTATTGAGAACTTAGGCAAAAATATGACGACCAGCGAATTCATCACCGGTAAAACTGACACCGAATTGCTTGCTTTTGTCAAAGTTGGCCGCGACCCCAGCGACCCGCTCAATACTACCGGAGTAGCCATGCCTCCTAAAGGCGGCAATCCAGCCCTGGATGATGAGGATTTGTTAAACATTATCGCCTTTATTCGGACGCTGCAAAAATAGGTAGTCCCCCTATAAAGTGCTGTTTCCTCATCGTTTGGTCAAGAATAGCAAATACGGTTCCTCAACCAACTCGCAGATATAATCCAAAAAGCGGGCTGCCGGAGCACCATCGGTCAGACGGTGGTCGAAGACAAGGCTGAGGGTCATCATTTTGCGAACCACAATTGCATCATCTTTAACCACCGGCTTGGGAGTGATGCGGCCAATACCTAAAATTGCCGCGTTGGGCAGATTGATGACCGGCGTAAAAGCCTCTACCCGATATATCCCCAGGCTGGTGATGGTAAAGGTACTGTCGCTCAAATCTTCAAGAGTACTTTTGCCCTCTCTGGCCCGGTTGACCATTTCCCGGAAGATTGAGCCTAACTCCTGCAGGCCCAACTCATCCGCCTCTCGAATTACAGGAACCATCAACCCCCGGTCTGTATCAACCGCCATGCCAAGGTTGATCGGCCGGAGATATTCAATGGCATCCCCCTCGGCAGAGAAACGGGCATTCATATAGGGAAACTGGCGGAGGGCATTGGCGACAATCATTGCCAGCAAATCATTGTAGCCGGGGGCAAAACCCCATTCTTTGGTAAATTTGGCCTTGAGCTGCTCACGCAGAGTCACCAGTTCCGTTGCATCAACATCTGTGACCAAGGTCACGCGGGCGGTGGTATGGACACTCTCCGCCATTCGTCTGGCAATCACGCCACGAATGCCTTTAAGCGGTATTCGCTCCAATATATCACCTTCGGGATGGGGAGCCGTCGCCGGGGCTGGCTTTGGAGATGGCTTAGAGACAACAACTTCAGGTGCCGGGGGGACTTCCGTTACTTTTTCCTCAGAACCGGCGTGTAAAACATCCTCTTTGGTAATTCTGCCATGATCGCCACTACCGGTAATGGAGTCTAAGCTAACCCCTAATTCAGTTGCTATTTTTTGGGCAACCGGCGTAACTTTGGATTCCGCCCCATCGTCAGTAACTTCCATTTTTGTTTCACGGCGGGCTGGCGTCGTGCCAGGTGGAGCAGATGCCTGTGCCGTCGCCTCAACAACTGGAGCAGGCTCAGATACTTCGGGTTTACTCTCTACCCCATTACTACCAGGCGCAAAGGATTCGTCCTTTTCACCAATGGTCGCCAGAACAGCCAGAGTAGGCACCACATCACCTGCTTTGTAAGGGCCAATATGCAAATAACCCGAAACATTGGCTGGTACTGGAACAACGGCTTTATCCGTCTCTATCTCCAGAATCTCGTCGCCCTCATTGATCTGGGTTCCATCTTCGACCAGCCAATTAATGATTGTTACTTTCTCAGTTCCTTCCAATTTAGGGATAAAAAAATCTTTCGCCATCATCTTCCTCGGGGATAGATTGCTGGCTACAGTATACAGTTTATTACGTTAGATGCAAGCACTAATTTCGCTTCGCTCTGGTCAGTTATGCATTATGCTATAAGTACTCATATAGTACTATAGTACTATATGAGTAGTCCTCTCACGGTCATACGGACACAATTTATTTAACAATATTAAAATTTTAAGAAAAAAAAGGGCAAAACAATGGTATTATACTATACATAACACTGTAGTATACATAATCATAACAGTTATTTGATTAGATTTAGATACAAGCAAGTGAGATCATGAAATCCAATCTGACGACAGAACAAATAAAACAAATCGTTAACTTTAGCCAAGCTAAACGCATCATGACAGACCTGACCGGGGCCAACCTTCGAGGCGTCGACTTCAGCGAGGCAAATCTCGTGGGGGCTGGCTTTCGCGGGGCAGACCTTCGAGAGGCTAATCTTAAAGGCGTAGATTTCAGGGGAGCAGACTTGAGCTGGGCCAATCTTCATAGGGCCAATCTCAGTGGGGCTAATCTTAGCTGGGCGCACCTCTTTGGGGCAAATCTCTATGAGGTGGACCTTAGTCAAGCCAACCTCATTGGGGCCAATCTTAGCTGGACCAATATCTCCGGGGCCAACCTCAGTCGGGCTAATCTCAGTTGGGCAGACCTCTTCAGGGCAAACCTCAGCGGCACGACCCTCGATTGGTCATCCTTCATCAAGGCCGACCTCAGGGGGGCCGATTTGAGCAAAGTCCATTTGAGTAAGGCTAATTTGCAAGGAGCAATATATAACTCTGTCACAATTTGGTCGAAACAGTAAGCGACCAATCCGAACTCGGAAATTCTGGCGTAGGTTGGGTTGAGCCAAGATTTATCTGCTTTGGACACCCAAGGTTGGGTTTCATTGGCGCAATTAACCCGGATTATGAGGCGAAACCCAACAAATTCTGGGCCAATTCATTCTGGTCACGCCATTCAACCCAACCTACTTTTAATTATCGAGTTCAGGTTACCAGATAATTAAGGAAATGAGCATGCCACCCAATATATTTAAGCAACCCCTGGATAAACTTGACATCGCCGTATTTGATCTAGAAACCACCGGGCTTTCCCCCACAAAAGATCATATTCTTCAAATCGCCTTGGTTCATATCAACAATGGGGCCTTGAGTGGTCGAGAGTGCGAGTGGAAAATAAATCCGGGTAACCATATTGACATACCAGAGGAAATTCTGGCTCTGACCGGATTAGATGAGAAAGAACTTAGAACCTCGCCTCACCTGGCCGAAATATTCCCCCTATTTGGGGAAGCTGTAGGGGATTCGGTGGTGGCTGGTCATAATGTAAAGCGTTTTGACCTACGCTTCATTCGCAGCGCGGAACGCAGATTCTCAATGAATGGTAACAAGTATTACATCGATACCTGCCTACTTTCCCGGCGTCTTAACCCGAACCAGACCAATCACAAGCTGGAAACTTGTGCCAGAGCCTATGGCCTAGAATTTGATTCCGATTCCCTGCACGATGCCTTAGCCGATACAAGACTTTGCGCCCGGTTACTGTTACACCAGTTTGAAAGCCTACGGAAGAGAGGCGTTCATACGTTCAAAGATTTAATAACTTTTTTGAGTTGAATTATCTAAAATGTCGAAAGCAACTGTATTTATCAGCCATAGTCGTCAAGACGAAACTGAAAAAAACGAACTTATCTCCCATCTGGGTGTCTTAGAGCAAGAGGGCATCATAGATACCTTTGTAGATAACCGGATTGGGGTCGGCGATGATTGGGTCCATCAAATCGAACAAGCCATAACCCAGGCTCGGATAGCGATTTTGCTCATTACCAACAACTATCTCAGTTCCGAATTTATTCTGCAAACCGAGGTCGCCCCTCTGCTCGAACGGCAAAGTAAGGAAGGGTTGGTTATTTTCCCGGTGATTGCCAAGAATTGTGCCTGGCGAAATGTCTCATGGCTGGTCAGGATGAAGGTCAGGCCCAAAAGCGAGCAGCCTGTCTGGCGCGAAGGTGGACGGTACGTGGATGGGGAACTGGCCGCTATCACCGAAGAAATCGCCTGGGTCTTAGGCTATTCTCTGCTTCCTCAATCTCAACTATCCGTATCGCCGGGAGCAACCTCGACGAGCCAGCCCAATGGGATTAAATCACGAATGGACAATAAAATGCTACCATCTTCTCAAATAATTAACATCAATTATGACCGTGGTCTTGAGGCGCTCAAGTTCCAATTGGAACAGACGAACCGCTACGCCGAATTTACAGGACTCGAAGCCCGGCTGTACGAAAATTTGCAGGATGAACAGCTCTATGGGCCTAATGATGGTAATCGCAGCCAGCGTGCCCGCATCGTTAATAGTCTTAACAAGCTGGCCTTAGAGACTCTCAAGCTGAGTTTTAATGATTTGGCGCTTGGGCGCGTTTCAGCTGAGATACAAACACCAAGCCACGATTTATCGCTGGTTCGCCAACTTAATGTTACTCTCACGCCAGACGAGATCATACCGCCCGTTCAAACTAATTTACAGGACCTCCCCTTCAATGAGCTATCCTGGGAGCAATTTGAAGCCTTGTGCGCTGCCCTGGTTGAAGCGCAACCCATCACCATCGATTGCCATCTATATGGGGTCCAGGGGGATGAGCAGCAAGGAATTGACATCGTCACCACGCAACGGGGCGCTAATGGGAGTGAAACGTGGGCCTATCAATGTAAGCGATATAAAACCTACACGCCCAAAAAACTCAAAGATGCTGTCGAAAAAATGACCTATCCGGCTGATTATTATGTTTTGATGTTGAGCATCCCGGCCACGGTCTCAGTTAGAAAAGTTTCTGATGAGCAGGCAAACGTCTTTTTGTGGGATGCCAAGGATATCAGTCGTAAACTAAAAAACTTTCCAACACTCGTCGAAGATTTCTTTGGCAAGGCATGGCGTGAGGCATTTTGTATAGGAGAGCAATCATGACATTAGACCTTCGGCTCAACCAGCTTGCCATTCATTATATCGACAAAAAATCACAGATACTCAGGTTGGCCGCTGATGGGCAAGGGCAAGGTGAACTCAATCCAACTATCGTTGATTTCCTTTTGGGGCTAGTAGGCAAGGTTTGGCACGCGGCTGACACAGGCTCCACCCGCTCTGGTCATTTCAGAGATGAGGAGAGTCAATCCCAGAACCTTTTGCTGGCTAAATCTTATATCGGCAACATCCTCCATGAACAGGATTCTTTTATCACCTCTTCGCAGAAACTGGCCGAACATCTTTACGCGCAGACACCGGCCACTGCCTCATCGGGCTTATTGGCAATCATGCAGTTAATAGAACCCACTAATAATGCGAACTATACGGCGATTCTGAAAATTCGCCATAAGGATAGCAATTTTGTCAAGCTACTTGATGAAGCTTTAACCAACCTGGAGGTGGAACATGTTGAGAATATGCTGCTCGACGATATTCAAAAGGGAGCGATTATACCTCATCCCCATAAGCCCGATTACGACCTAAAGGTAATCGACAAACAAGCCACCAACGACCCCGCCAAATATTTCACAGAATATTTTTTGGGGTGTACCACTAAAAAGAGCGATGAGCACCAGGTCAAACGGCTATTACCGGAGCTTCGGAGTTATGCCGAGGCAAGGGGGCTATCTTTCGATATAGAGAAACTGCCCCGTCTGGTAGCAACACTGCAAAAAGAAGGCGCAAACGTGACCACCGACACCATTGCCAAAGCGGTACAGAAACAGGAGCTTTTTGGTTCTCAGTTTCAGAGCGATGATTTTAAAGCATATGTTAGGCAAGAAAGCGCCCTGGGTGCGTTGGATATTCCAGGCAAACGATTTGCCCGCCGTGGCAAAACCGGCACAACTTCGCGCCAACTTACCTATTACTTCCGCGACCCCGATCTCAGAGGGGTCACCATTAGCGGACCGCCCCATCTTCTGGCTAATATCCTGCAAAGCAGTGGGGATACAGTCACTTTTCATATTCAGACCACCAAGGAGGGCTATGATGTCCGTTACGAGTAACGTGAATAACAACGGTATCGATAGCAACAATCTATTCACCCGGCTGCAAGCCGGTGTTGGAACAATTGTTAATATCGCGCAAACAGAGCTTGAGCACTGTTCAGAAACCGATACGCGCTTCAGCCTGGGTTTGAATTTAGATCCGGCGTCGTTGAGTCAAATCCTGGCCGATTTGGCTCCCATTTCTGACCTGCTTGATATCACGCTTGAGTACCGGATACAACACGGCAGCGGTTCGGCCAGCCTTAGCCCGCAAGGTCTAACATTTGTTGAGTGGCATGAGGACTCCGACCTGAATCCGCCCGATTTGGACCCGAATACCGCCGAGTTGTTTTCTGTTGTGGCCGTCCAGTTATCACATATTGACAAAACCGTTCAGGCAGATAACTGGGCCATTTATCTACATCGGCTGGCCCAAGCCGGAGCCGAAGTAGAGCTATTCCTGCGCATCTTTCTCAACAAGCAGGCCTTAATTCAAAAGCTCGATTGGCCCGACCATATCAGGTATCTCATGTATATCTCGGCTGACAAGTTCCTGCGGCAATTGAAAAGTAAATCCTTTCGTGAAGTTTGGGATTTACTGATACCCGGCTCCCAGGATACCCTGGTGCTTATGCTGGGCGATGCTTTGGGTATGGCGATTGGCCCGAACATTCGAATATATGGCCGAGACTCTTGGGCGGCTCCTGATTATTTTTATTTTCCGGCCAACCAGTCGGACCGCCAAAAGGTCAGTCGGGCCATCAACTTCCGCGATACAGAAGGATATTGGGAGATTAACAAACCGGGTTTAACTCCGTATCACTTGCATATTGAAAATCTCACCCTAAACCGGCCCGACATCCTCAAGATGATGGCCCATCTGCGAAATAGTCTGGCCGTAGCTTATCTGGCGGACCGCACCCAGGCCAATAATGGCACACTCAAATGCCAATTTACCGGACATAGCCGTACCTGGATAACAGTACCCTGGTCTGGAGATACAGACGATGGTACCGGCTCAATTTTCAATCTATTTAACTGGGCTTACGAAAACGCCTCTAGTGACAAGCTTGGTATAGCCCGACAAATCATCGCTTTACAGCTTGCAGACAATGACAGCGGCAATTATACCATCTTAGTCGAAAAGGCCGCGGACATGCTGAGTGCAGCGAAAAGCAATTTTCAGATTTTCCTCCGGCGCAGCGTCGAACTATATTTCGACAAAAGACTAAAAGTGAGCCAGTTCATCCAAAAGTTCAGCGAGGAAATGGGCGCGGGTGTCTCCGGCTTAACTTCCGAATTAATCAGCAATTTATACCGGACCATCGGCGTAATTATCGGTGTTGTCATTGCCATGCTGGTCGATTCTGATAATACACCCGTGGTTGTCTATTGGACTGCCTTGCTATATCTCATCTACATCAGCTTTATTCTGATTTATTTGTTGCCAGCCACCTACGTTAGATTTCGAAACAAGGTCTATGAGTATCGGCATAGTCTGGCCGAGTTACGGGATGTGTTATCAATAGAGGAGATTTCGCGGCTGCAAGGTAACTCCTTTCATCAGGCCCGTTCATTCTTTTTAATTTACTTCACCGTCACCAACCTGGTCTATGCCCTGCTGGGTCTTGTGGCCTACATGCTCATCTCGATTTTCTTATGATTGTATTAAAAAGATACATTGCCGAAAACAAAGCCGGAGCCATTCTGTTGGCAATAGGCTGGCTCATCTTAAGCGGCGGCTTTACCTATCTTCACTATGGCGAATGGAGCTTTACCCAGGCTGTAGAGGACTCCTATGCCAATCTGGGGGCCGAGTTTGTCAGTATGGCCATAACGGTACTCGTTATTGACCACCTCAACCGGCGTCGTCAGGATTTACAATTGAAATCCCAACTCATCAGGGAGATGAGCAGCACGAACAATGGCTTTGCCCGGCGGGCCATCGGCGAACTCGCTGCTCACGGCTGGTTGGCCGACGGTTCACTGGTCGGGGCAGACCTGGAAGAGGCTGACCTGCGAAAAGCCAACCTGGACGGGGCCAATTTGCAAGAAGCCAATCTGGAAGGTGTTAATTTGGAAGGCGCTAATCTGGTTGGGGCTAACCTGCGAAGAGTCAATCTGGTGCGGGCCAATCTAAGAGAAGCAATCTTATTTAAGGCTTGTCTGGTGAGAGCCAATCTACTGCGGGCCAATTTGCAGGAAACCGGCCTGTATGGAGCCAGGCTCAATGGGGTCAGGTTGTCAGAAGCCAATTTGCAGGGAGCTAATCTGGAGGAAGCCAATCTGGCAAGTGCCGAGCTAGTAGAGGTCGATCTCGAAAGAGCCAGATTATCAAAAGCCAATCTGACAGGCACGGATCTGAGCAAAGCTAACTTACAAGAAGCCAGATTATGGCAGGCCAACCTGGCAAATGCTATTCTCTGGAGAGCCAACCTTGCAGGGGCTACTCTCGAAGGGGCCAATTTGAGTGGGGTTGATTTGGCTCAGGCCAATTTGACGGGAGCTGACTTGACCAGTGCCAATCTAACAGGCGCCGACCTGGAAGAGGCTAATTTGGACAAAGCTAACTTCGCAGGGGCTACCTATAACGAGGATACCGTGTGGCCGAATGGCTTTGACCCAGAACAAAACGAGGCTATCTTTATCCCTCCCAATCTTGAGACGAGACCCATGCCCGTCCTTTCCTCTACCCCTCCCCTATGAAACCCAGACCGCAGAGGTCTTCAAAGATAATTTCTTTTGTAAAGACGAAGATAAGCCCTTTTGTTTGCCTTTAACAACGAATTCCCAAGACCTCTGCGGTCTTTTAAAACATGTGCTTAGTGATGATGCCCATCCGGGCCATGCACATGACCGTGAGCTAGTTCCTCGCTGGTGGCATCTCGGAGACCGGTAATTTTTACCTCAAAGTGAAGTGTTTCACCGGCTAAGGGGTGGTTGAAATCAAGCTTCACGCCCTCAGGACCAATTTCAGCTACATAAGCCTCCATGACCTGGTCAGTGTTGGAGTCACGCATGCGGAGTCCCATCCCCTCGGTCAACTCCATATCTGCCGGGAAAGCGTCCCGCTCGACCCATTCAAAGTTGTCCGGCTCCAATTCACCGTAGGCATCACCCGGCGGGATGATGACCTTCTTCTCGTCATTGATGGCCATGCCATAGAGTTCTTTCTCGAGGCCGGGGATAATCTGGCCCTGTCCTTGAATAAACTCCAACGGCTCGCGTCCTTCGGATGAATCCACCACCTGCCCATTATTGAGGCGCAAGGTGTAATCAAGGCTAACGACATGGTTGTCTGTTAAGGTTCCGATTTTATTTTCACTCATGTTAAAAGCTCCTTTTCTGTTATGTCCTATCGTTTCAATGCTTTGGGAGGTGTAAGGGCGAGGCAACTCGAAGTATAGTTTGTTTGCATTGAGACCCTAAATCCGAGTTGCCTCGTCCCTACTTTTTGATCCCGATAAACAAAAAACCGCCCGGACTTTACAAAGCCTGAGCGGCCATTGGCACATCCGAAACAGATTTCATAATGTCTAAAGATAGAGACAGTATAGCCTAGATAACGGTTTTGCCAAAATTTTGGAGATACAGGCGTTGGACAGACCTTTAGGAATAGGGTAATATCGTATCACAAAGGTTATTACGAAATTAGGCAACTTCTTCTTCGATGATAAAGAAGAAACTAATCGAAGAATGGTGACTCAGCAAAGAAATCTTACCATGGGAACCTAACGGCCCGCTACGGTGTATTAATTATATGAGAAAACCATTAAAAAAGGAGGTCTTTATGCAGCGTTGGTATATTTTCTTGCTAATCATCATCCATGCGTCATTATTGATAGCTTGCAGCCCCAATGGCAGCCAAGCTATCGCTTCAACTGAGGCAACCATATTGCCAAATGACCCCAGTACCTGTCCGGTGACACAACCCCCGGAACCACAATTCACCCCACCACCGCCATACCCACCATCCGCACCATCTCCCAATTATTTTTGGTATGGCACTGACTCCCTCTGGACAGTAATTCCTGATGATGGCGTGTGGGCCGCCCTGCCCCATAATCCCGAAGGATACACCCAAAAGGTGTTTTGGTGGCGAGAAGGCTATTCGTGGACCGAGGAGCCTGACCCTCAACTAACGGTGACAGGTCAGCGATTAGATGCGCCCACTGCGCCCCTTAATGTTTCACAGGCAACGAATGCCTTTGCCGCAGATATTCAGTCGGCGATGTTAGTTGGGGTTGACTTCCCAACGCTTGGCTGTTGGGAAATCTCAGGACACTATGCAGACGCTGAACTCAGCTTCGTTGTTTTTATTGCTCCCTGAGCAACCTGGACTAGACAAGCCGCCCGGAATGGGGTACAGTATATAAAGTTCCGCTTTTTTCTCAAATGGGAGTGTTATACAGCATTCGTCTGTATAATTATCTTCCTTATCCTCACATTTCCCAATAAAATAAGGACAATGTCCCTTGATAATGGGACAATTTTACCTCTATACTGATTTCATCCTTAATCAAACCTAATCAGAATGGAGGTAACAAAATGAACACAGTAAACCATCGAGTAAAACTGGCCGGAACGTTGTATATGGTGGGAGGGGCCATGTGGTTCTTGTGGATTGTGGGCGCTACAGCTCTGGGCGTCCCTTACGACCAACCCCAAACCATCGCATTTTATGGAGCTGAAGCGATATTTGTCATTCTCCAGTCGTTACTGCTGGTAGGTTTCTTCGGCATTTGGTGGAGCGGCGGCGTGAGGCAGGGCCTGTTTGGCAAAATTGCCTTTGGCTTGGGTGCATTGGGGCATCTTTTGTTTGTGCTGCTTGAAGCCCACTCCCTCTTTTTGGGCGATCTGTCTCCACTGTTTCCTCTGGCACCGCTGGTCTCGGCGGTAGGCATTTTGCTAACCGGCATCGCCGTGCTGACCGCCAAACAATGGCAGGGCTGGACGCGCTGGATGCCTCTGTTGACGGGCCTTTATCCCTGGCTGTTTATGTTCCCCTTCCTCTTTATCATTGGCGAACCGAGCAACTATGCCATTGGCCTGTGGGGACTGGTACGGTTGGTTCTGGGCCTGGCCATTCGCGTTCAGGCAGAAGCAGAGAGACAGGCAAGTGCTTCAGTAGAAGTGAGAGGCGGCATTACCCTATGAAACCTACTCCACCCGTTTGATTTTATCATCAGGTTTACGGTATACTTGCCGGTAGTTATCCGTTAGATGATTTTGCATACTTAGACCTTTAGGGTTTTTGAAACCCTAAAGGTCTAAAATAGGTCGCCGTTATGACCACGCTAATCCAAACTAAATCCCTTGAATCACCCGCGCAACTAAACGGCATCTGGTTGCGGTTAGCTCGCGGCCTCTATCTTGTTGCCGTCGTGATTTCGCTAGGCTGGTTTGTGGTCAACCTCCCCTTTGCCTTTCAGCGAGTACAGATGGCCGGTGTATCGGCACAAATTGGTTTGCCGCCAACGTTTTACGCCCTTTATACCGTTGGCTTGGATCTACTTTTTGTCGCTCTGTGTACAGCGGTCAGCCTGACTATTTTTCGACACAAATCTGATGAAACCATAACTCTGCTGACCGCCGGAACACTGGTGGTGTGGGGTATCTTCAATGGTTTGATTATCCAATCGAATCAGGCATTGGGTACGCCAGAAGAAATGGGCGGGCTGCTAGGGCTGGTGGGAGGCGCGTTGGTCTTTGCCGGATATATGGGCTGGATGCTTTTCTTCTATCTGTTCCCATCGGGCCGCTTCGTGCCTGGCTGGACGTGCTTTACGGCTCTGGCCTGGGTGCTCTTTTCCGGTAGTTGGATACTGTGGCCTGATTCGCCGTTAACGCCCGACCAATGGCCACCCTGGTTGTTTGGTCCGGTGGTGTTGAGCCTGTGGGCCAGCTTTGCCGTGGCCCAGATTTACCGTTACCGGCGCGTGCCTGGCCCGGAGCAGAAACAGCAAACCAAATGGGTGGTCTACGGTGTTGGCGTGGTTGCGGTTGGCTTCGTGCCTTCGGTTACATTGTTGGGCACGGTTTTTGAAGTCCCGTTAACGAATGTGGGGCAGCATATGTTAACCCAATTCCTGAGCATCGGTTTCATCTCGCTCATCCCGCTAACCATTGGGGTTGCCATTTTGCGCCACCGCCTGTGGGATATTGATTTGCTCATTAACCGCACCCTGGTTTATGGAGTGCTGACCCTGCTGATTGTCGGTCTGTATGCCCTGATTGTGGGCGGGTTGGGCAGCCTGTTTCAAGCGCAGGGCAATTTTGCCATTGCCTTGGTAACAACCGGGCTGATAGCCGTTTTCTTTCACCCCTTGCGTGAAGGGCTACAACGCGGAGCCAACCGTCTGATGTTTGGCCAACGCGATGACCCGGCGGGCATGCTGGCCCATCTGGCCCCTCGGCTTGAAACAGTACCCGGTCCGGAGTCGGTGTTGGCTGTGCTGGTTGAAACCATCGCCAGCGCGTTAAAACTCCCCTACACCGCCTTACAAGTTGAATCGGAGATTGCGGTTCAGTTTGGCCGTCCATCAGGTGGGTTGAAGCAAGTTCCCCTGCTTTACCAGCATCAGCAAATTGGCCGGTTGCTTGTTGCGCCTCGTTCGCCGGGTGAAAAATTTTCCCAGGCCGATGAGCGTCTGCTAGCAACCATAGCCCCCTTGGTAGCAGCCACCCTTCGGGCCGACCAACTGAACACCGAACTACGGGCTTCGCGGCGGGAAATTGTAACTGGCCGAGAAGAAGAACGCCGCCGCCTGCGCCGAGATTTGCACGATGGTCTGGGGCCGGTCTTGGCCTCGCTGGCTTTGCAGGCCGACACCGCCCGCGAACTGGTAGACGACGACCCGGTGGAGACAAAACAACTTTTGTCAGGCATTATGAACGAAGCTCAAACCGCCGTGGCCGATATTCGTCGGTTGGTCTACGGCTTGCGCCCCCCGGCCCTGGACGAATTGGGACTGGTCAAGGCCCTGCGCCAAAGCGCCCACACCCAGACGATGCAGGTTACCGTTGAGTCGCCCAATCCGTTGCCACCCCTGCCCGCCGCCGTAGAGGTGGCCGCCTACCGCATTGCTCAAGAAGCCATTACCAACGCCGCCCGGCATGGTCAGGCCAAAAACTGCATGATTACGCTTGAGGCGGATCAGGCGCTTTGCCTGGTCGTCAGCGATGACGGCATTGGTTTACCGCCAAATGCGTCGTCCGGGGTGGGATTAATCTCTATGCAGGAACGGGTGGCCGAGTTGGGCGGCAGGTTCTCCATCCAGGCTCTACCTGCCGGTGGTACCCAAATTAAAGCACGTTTGCCGCTCGATTAAGGATTTTCAAGATGGAAGACAATATCATTCACCTGCTCATCGCCGATGACTCCGAGTCGTTTCGCACCGGGTTACGGGCCTTGTTCAAGGCCACGCCCAATATTAAACTCATGGGCGAAGCGGCCAACGGCAACGAAGTAATCCGGCTGGCCGAACAAACCCAGCCGGATGTCATTTTGATGGATTTGCACATGCCAGACCTGGATGGCATCGAGGCCACCCGCGAGATTGCCCAGACCAGCCCGCACATTGCCATCCTGGCCCTGACTATGCTCGATGATGATGACTCGCTGTTTGCAGCTATGCAGGCCGGGGCGCGGGGGTATTTGCTTAAAGGCGCATCAAAAACCGAGATTCGCCGGGCCATTCGGGATGTGGCGTCTGGCGCCGCCATTTTTAGCCCGGCCATTGCCAAACGCATGATGACCTACTTTGGTCAGATGCGTCAACAAGTTGCCCAATATGCCTTCCCGGAATTAACCGAGCGAGAGCGTGAAATTTTAACGCTGATAGCCCAACACCACACTAACCAAGAGATTGCCCAGAAACTGGCCTTAAGACCCAAAACCGTGCGAAATTATTGCTCCAATATCTTTGCCAAACTTCAGGTGGCCGACCGAGCCGAGGCTATAATTCGAGCAAAGGAATCGGGTATTGGAAGGTGAGAGACATTTTCACCCTCTGTATAGGCTAACAACAAATCGTTGCAGCCGAATTGCTAATCTTCGTCCCTTCCCTAACCGGCCTTAGTCGGGAATACCAGTGGACTGGGCAAGCCGCCTGGAATGGGGTACAGTTGATAACAAGGTCTGTTTTTTGCTCAAATAGGAATATTATACGGCATTCGTCTGTATAATAAATTGTTAGCTACTACAGACACACCTGATAGATTAAATTTTGATGGAAATACCCAGTATGTCACCAATAACAGATCTCCTTGACGACGTTTTTTATAAAAGCTCAATTGAGGATATGAGGAAATTTTCCTTTAGCCAAACCAGAACGGTAAAATCTTGGCTATTATTTAGTGACTATTATTTTGAGACCGACAAACCAAATAAAGTAATCACCTTTACAGCAATGCCTTCATTCAGTGACTTCTTGGAACTCCAAGCCTTAATTAAGTCAGTGGCCCCGAAAGATATAAAACATACGAGGACTATAAACGAAGATTTCATAGAAATAATCAATTCTTTACCAATCTTGAATGTTATTTTTAGCTTTGAACAGAAAAAATATTTCATCTGGGATTCAAGCGATGAATTTGAGCACGCGATGTTTGAATACCTTGAAATACTCAAAATCTATGTTTCCTATTGGAACACAACTGAGCCTGAAAGAAAAAAGAAGTTAGATAAAATATCTAAAAATATTAAATGTCTGGAAAATTTATTACGGAGAGGGAAAAAACGCAGATTGATTCCGGCTATGTTTTTGGTTGGTCTACTTGGAGGTTATGTAGGAAGTTTACTTTATCGTGAAACAAATTTGTCCTCTTTAGTATGGATGTCGGACAGAGATAGTACCAACGAAATTTGCAACAATCTTATCAGAGATTTGTTTCAAATAACATTAATAGATATAACAAAGCAAAACATACAATTTGCTTTTACTACATCAAATTCTTCCTCAGATGAGTGGTACAAAGAAATGACCAGAATTCCAGATTATTTGACTGGAGCAATCTCGAATTATGATTTTGAAAAGAATTCGATGTCAACCGTTAAATTCTCAAAAATATTTGGACTCCATTTCTCTTACAATATCGAGAATACTTTTTTGTACAGATTTATAACTGATAATGAGCGTATAAGATTACAAAGATGGCTCATTACCTGAGACGTAGCTAACAAATCGTTGCGTGCGAGCGTCCAAGCTGTAGTTAATTGAGGGAGTGTTTGATTGGGGCTGGTCTGGCCCGCTAAGTTGGTGTAAAATCAAACTGTATTCGCTGGTGACGGGGTGTTTCATGACCTATCGCAACTGTTAGCGAGGATTTGTCGTGCGCCGCGTGAACTCAAGCGTTAGCTGGAGTAACCAATCGTGAATGATCGCAAAAAACCATTGAAGCCCGCACGAAACCCAGGTCATTGGGTATTTCCGAAAGAAGGGCCAGTCCGGCGAATTATCGAAGAGTTTCCACGAGTTCAAGAAGATATTGAGTTCACAGTTGGCAAGAAATTTCTAGGGTCGCTCAACCACTTCAAAAATATTTACTATGAGAATTTACGAACGGGGGATGAACCTGCAGATCTCGTTTGTTCAACTCGTGATGGATCAAGAGTCAATATTCAGGTGGTTGAAGTTGTCGATCGCCAACTAAGGCAACTTCAACGTATGCGCTCATCCTACAGGGAGGCACTTCTAATGAATTTAGGTGAAGAGATAATGGCCTTTAATGGATGTCGGGTATCTCTAGTGGATTCAGGTGACCCCCCATACCTTCCTGCACCCGATTCAAATGTTGGACAAGATTGCCTAGAGATTCTACTAAAACATATTCGAAATGTAGCGAGTGACATACATACTTTGGAGGTCGGAAAAATACGATCTCGGAGCACAATGACGGCTAATCCTGCACGAAAAATCGGTATGATCATAGAACGCAAGATGGTTCCAGCTAATCCTGCACGACTCGAATTCCATTGGGAAGGAAGCGGTCCATCATACAGGGTCGATATCTCAAGAGGATTACTCAGCGAAGCAGTTCAGACTAAAATTGATAAATCTTATGCAAAGCCGCGCGATGGAACTTTTATACTTCTTGTGTATTCTATTGATAGTCTAATTACAAAAGACGATCCGGATGTTATTGAATCTAAGCGTCTACTTGAAACCAACGATCATCCTTTTGATGAAATTTGGTATATCTATCCTTATGCAGAACGTAAACTTGGGTCTATTTTTAGAATATGGCCGAATGATGAGTGGGCCAACTAACAAGCGCGTAGACTTGGATGCATTTTTCGCTTGCTACACTCCCTACAAATGCGCCAGTTACGCTTGTCGTTAGCCATCACCGCAACCATACTATGAGGGCTCAAAAGAGAACTTGTAGATGAAAGATGATAGATCGCCTGATGCACCCAGAGCGAACACACCGCTGACTGAAGAGCAGATCATCGCGGCCACTGTCGGTGAACGGCATCCCTTGAACAGCACGATTTACCTGGCTTCGTATGATCCAGCTTGGCCGTCGTTATTCACGCAACTGGCACAACAGATTCGGGCAGCGCTTGGAGATAGCTTACTGCTGCTGGAGCATGTCGGATCGACGTCGGTACCAGGATTGTCGGCAAAGCCGATTATCGATATGGTTCTGGCCGTGGCAGATTCAAGCGACGAATCGGCTTACGTCAAACCGCTGGAAAAAAAGGGATATACGCTCAGGATTAGAGAACCCGATTGGTATGAGCACCGGCTGCTAAAACCACCAGATGTACCGGGAAATCTGCATGTCTTCTCTGATGGGTGTGAAGAAATCGAGCGAATGCTGTTGTTTCGTGACTGGCTGCGGAGTCATACCGACGATAGATTGCTTTATGAAGAGACAAAGCGTGAACTGGCAGCCCGCACCTGGAAGTACACGCAGAACTATGCAGATGCTAAGTCCGAAGTAATCCAGGAGATATTGGCGCGAGCACGCCGTAACCAGATTTAGCAGCATCGATCATGGCACATAATATAGCGAGGACACTAAAACCCCATGAAAGTCGGCATTCTACATTCGATTGAAACCGAGCCGGACTACTTTAAACCGTTCTTCACCTCAATAGACGCGCCATTCGAGTGTGTGGTCTATGATGTGACCAAGGGGGAACTGCCAGAGTCCCCAGATGTGTGCGATGCCTTCATCGTTTCGGGGAGCGCCAAAGGGGTCTACGACTCCGACCCCTGGATTACCGACCTGGCAGCCTTTATCAAGAAAATCGACCGGGCACAGAAAAAGCTGGTCGGTATCTGTTTTGGTCACCAGATGATTGCTCAAGCGCTAGGTGGTCACGCCTCGAAATCTGAGAAAGGCTGGGGGTTGGGTCTGCGAGAGTTCCAAATTACGGCCCAGAAGCCCTGGATGGAGCCTGCCCTGGACCGTTGTAGCCTCTATTTTCTACACCAGGACCAGGTGACGGACCTACCTGCGGGGGCGGAGGCGCTCGGTGGTAGTGATTTCTGCCCCAATACCATCTACAGCATTGGAGACCGGGTACTCGGTATTCAAGGCCACCCTGAGTTCTCGCATAGTTTTGTCGCTTACGTTTTGGAAGAGTTTAAGGCAGAGTTTGGTTCCGAACTGTATCAGGAGGCGCTCAACTCTCTTGATAACGGTGTCCCCGATGCAACAACGGTGGGCCAGTGGATTATAAATTTCATTAGTCTCTAGAATTTCGATGGTGGCGATTATGTAATCACCGCCTATCCTCAACCGGGGCACTGGCTGATATCCAGTTCGCTTTGACCAACGTTTGCGAGTATGATACTATACTTACATCGGTAAGGCAGATTCAGTAGGAGATGTAACATGAGCCAAAATATACAACGTTTGAAAGCTGAAATTATTGCTGCTTTAGACATACTACCGCAGGATAGTCTAAAGTTACTGGCTGAGTTTGTCTCTTTTCTAAGGCTAAAAGCCGGTAATCCCCTTCCTAGCCAACAACGAGAGCCACAAAATCAAACTAATGACCCTATCTTGCAGCTTGGCACTCACCCTGTTGCCGAAGATGTAACGGATGCTTCAGTCAAGCATGACGCGTACCTATACAAGTCGTGAATACCTACTTTGTTGACACAAGCTATCTGTTAGCCTTGGAACTCGCCAATGACCAAAATCATCACGCGGCCAAGGCCCATTGGCAGCAGTTTACAGCCTCTTCACCATCATTGGTTACTACATTGTATATTTTTGATGAGGTGGTGACTTATTTCAACAGTCGCGGACATCATCAAAAGGCAATTCAAGTTGGTGAAAGTTTGCTGAACAGTCCATCTATCGAGCTAATTCAAGTTAATGAACCGTTGTTCCTTGCCGGTTGGGACTATTTCCAACAATATCAGGATAAGAACTATTCACTAACCGATTGTATCTCTTTTGGGGTGATGCAGCAGCGTGGTATTCAAACTGCCTTGACTTTTGACCAGCATTTTACGCAAGCAGGTTATCAAAGCGAGCCTGTCCCCAGAAACAAATAACTTCCTCGCAAACCAAAAAGCGCCCCTCTCGGACGCTTTTTCATTTCGAGCCATTCGCTCAATTCGTGCTATTCGTGATTTAATTGACCGTTGCAGGCGCTTGCTTCTCGTTCAATACCGGCAAATCCATTCGGAATACGGGGGAGGCTCCGACACCGGGCAAGGAGGCGTCGAGGGATGGGTTCGAAGCGGTCATCAGGAATTGAGGATTGCCGCCGTTTTTATGGAGCGTGCTCAACATCTCCCACTGCATGACATAGGGCATGGCCTGGGATAAATCGTTGCCAAAGAGTTCGAAGTATTCCTTCAAGACCGTGGCCCGACCACGGGCCTCGACCCCATTCTGCTCAGCCTGGATAATGGTCTGTTGTAAATTATCCGGCAACTCAGCTTTAATCAAGTAAGTCCCGGTGATGTTAATCGCAACCCCTTTCAGGCGGTCGGCCAGGGTTTGGTTCAGTTGGCGTTCGAGGCGCTGTTTGATTTCAAAGCGGTCCAAATCTCGCCAGCCGTAATCGGCCAGCAGTTGGCGCAATACATATTCGAAATGCCAGCGCAACTTGGTCTGCCAGCCGCCCTCGTTCAACTGCGGAATATGATGCAGCAAATCATCCTCAAAAAGGTCAGGGTCTATCCGGTACAACACTTGAACGGTGACATCCAGCGGGACTTTCTCCACGGTTTGCACCTTTGTCACCATAAAAGATTTTTCCTGTGGCCCAACATCGATGGTCGTCAATACATGCTGTCTGGGATTGAGCCAAATTTTCCCCGGTCCCATCACCTGATAGTGGCGGCCAGTCCTTACCAATAATCGCTTAGTTCGGCTTACTTTCATCCTCTTTATCATGATACTTCCTCCTTATGGCTATGCGTTGAATATTTATTATTCGCCGGGGTTCAAGTAACTTGGGAAGTTCTGGCTTGGTTTGTTTTGGTCGTGGTTTCGCTGGTTTGGTGAATTTCTGACTTTATTATAGCAAATAACCCGTCTCCGCGCTGTCAAACGCGGCACACCTTCGGTGTGACATATGTCACAGTGCGCTTGAGCCACTGGCTCGGCCTTATAAACCTCAGTTCGATAATTAATCGTAGGTTGGGTTGAATATGGGCCAAGAGCCTTGGAGGTACATAAATGTTGGGTTTCGCCCAATATGAGAGTCAAATAAAGCCGGTAAAACCCAACATTTAGCTTTAATTTCGGCTCAACCCAACCTACCTCTGAAATTCCGAATTCGGGTTACTGGATAAGCCGTCAGGAATGGTACTCACTGCCCGATAAGTTGTGCTTTTTGTTCTAATAGGAGTATTATAGAGACATTCTTCTGTCTTGATTAATCATTGGCTTGCTGAAATCAATGAAAGGAGAGAAAATTTGGGTAAATCTTATCTGTAAAATGCGGCTAGACCGGTGAAGACTAAGACGCCTTCCTGAAAGTTTCACAAAAACCATCAAAACCTAACTATCAAACATCTATTGGTAACTTTATTATGCGGGAGGAAATCACTATGTATACATTAATTCAATCAATCTCATTACGTCGGCTAATTTTGGAGCAAGGATTAGCTTTTGGATCTTCGCTCCTTATTGCAGAAATGTTTTATAAATTTCATAGCTTCACTTTAGAATGTCTGGCCTTCCTGGCAACCTGGTATGCTCTGGACTATGTCATTCAATTCATCCAAAAGTGGATAACCCCCTCGAAGTAAAGCTGCCTTTTTTGCCTTCAATGGCTACTGGATAGTCTCTCTTTGAGTGTTGTTAGGTGAATTTACCACGGAGACACGAACGCGAAGCGCAGAGTTTTTTATGTATTTCTTCATGCGCTCTGTGTCTGTGTCTCCGTAGTTAAAGTGTATCCCTTACAGGGAGACCCCCCGGTTATGCAATCATCACCTATCCTCTACTGAATACCCGTAGTCATCTACAATTCGCTTATCCTCATCTTGACACAATAGAATATATGTTCTATACTAAGGGCAATTCCCCAATAGCGTATACAATAAGTGAGAACTATGTCCACTCAAATTCAGACAGAGCATTTTACCAAGACGCTTTACGATCTGCTCGATGAAACCTTTGACAATGTGCATGGCTACTATCTTGATAAAGGCGCCTCCATGTTCGAAACCCTAGCCACAATTTCGGCTGAGGAAGCATCGGTGCCGGTGGGCGGCCAGTGTGCCACACTGGCTGCGCAGGTAAAGCATGTGGCTTTTTATCTTGATGTGCTGGAGAACGCGGTACGGACGCAAAAATTCGAACCGCAGGACTGGGACAAAATTTGGCGAGAGACGAGCGCTGTTACGCCGGAAGAGTGGGAAGCCCTCAAAGTATCACTGCGAGAGAGCTATAATCGCATCAAGACTCTTATCGACAATACCACCGAGTGGTCAGATGAACGGCAGATTGGCGGCGTAATCGCCACTATCGTGCATACAGCCTATCATCTCGGCGAGATTCGACAAGCCTTGTGTACCATAAAGCAGTAGCCATTGTTACCCGAATATCGAGAAGAGAAGCGTAGAACATGTATGGATTAATTGGGAAGATGACCGCTGTGGCGGATCAACGTGACGCCCTTATCTCCATTTTGCTGGAAGGCATCGCCGAGATGCCAGGCTGTCTAAGTTATGTTGTCGCCGAAGATTCCATTGATGTGAATGCCATCTGGATTACTGAAATTTGGGAGAGCGAACAGAGTCATCGAGCCTCACTATCGTTGCCCTCTGTACAGCAGGCCATCGCTCGCGGCAAACCACTGATTGCGAGCTTCGACCATCCTACAATAACAAAACCAATTGGGGGTCACGGGCTGATCTCCCCAAACATTCAAGGAGAAAATCATGAGTAACGTACGTGTATTGGTTGGCACCCGCAAAGGTGCGTTTATCTTGACCTCGGATGAAAAGCGTGAAAAGTGGGATATTAATGGGCCTCACTTTGGGGGTTGGGAAATGTATCACCTCAAGGGGTCGCCCGCTGACCCGAATAGGCTGTATGCGTCGCAGTCTACGGGCTGGTTTGGGCAGTTGATCCAGCGCTCCGATGATGGCGGCCAGACCTGGGAGCCAATGAACAACGAGTTTGCCTACGAAGGCGTTCCTGGCACGCACCAATGGTACGACGGGACACAGCACCCCTGGGAATTCAAGCGAGTCTGGTATCTGGAACCATCACCAACCGACCCGGATATGCTCTACGCCGGGGTGGAAGACGCGGCCTTATTCCGGTCAAGCGATGGCGGAAAGACATGGCAGGAGCTGGCCGGACTACGCAGTGTCAAGGGACATCTCTGGCAACCTGGTGCCGGGGGGATGTGCTTGCATACCATCATTCTGGACCCAGGCAACTCGAACCGGATTTTTGTGGCTATCTCGGCGGCGGGCGCGTTCCGCACCGATGATGGCGGCGAGTCCTGGCGGCCTGTGACCCACGGCCTGCAGTCTGGGTACGAACTGCCTGATCCCAAGGCCGAGGTCGGTCACTGTGTTCACAATATTGCCATGCATCCGTCGCGTCCAGATGTGCTGTATATGCAGAAACACTGGGACGTTATGCGCAGTAACGATGCGGGCGAGTCCTGGCATGAGGTCAGCGGTAACTTGCCGAGCGACTTCGGCTTCCCGATTGCCGTCCATGCCCACGAGCCGGAGACCATCTATGTCGTTCCCATCAAGAGCGACTCAGAGCATTATCCGCCCGATGGCAAGCTGCGCGTCTACCGCAGCCGGACAGGCGGGAATGAGTGGGAGGCGCTCACCAAAGGTTTGCCGCAAAGTAACTGCTATGTTAATGTACTGCGCAGCGCCATGGCGGTAGACTCGCTCGATTCGTGCGGTATCTATTTTGGCACCACCGGCGGACAGGTCTATGCCTCGGCTGACTCTGGCGATACCTGGATGCCCATCGTCCGTGACCTACCGGCGGTGATGTCCGTTGAAGTCCAGGTGTATCATGATTAAAGTGGTGCTTCCGGCGCATTTGCGTACCCTGGCGCACGTCAAGGGCAAGGTCGAGCTGGAGATTGAAGGACCTGTTACCCAGCGTTCTATCCTGGACGCGCTGGAGGCAACGTATCCGATGCTGTGTGGCACGGTGCGTGACCACACCACCCAGCAACGCCGAGCGTTTATCCGCTTCTTCGCTTGCGGAGAGGATTGGTCTCATGAGTCGCCGGATGCTTTGTTGCCCGAAGCCATTGCAACAGGCACAGAACCTTTTCTAATCGTAGGGGCGCTGGCTGGTGGTTAGCGAAATAAGGAGCAAAGCGTTCAGTTCGGGCATCTTTCTTCTTTCCCACCAACCTGACAAAAAGACAAACGAATAATGTTTCTGAATTCTTGCCTAAATACTACTCTGGACAAGCCGCTAGGAATGGTGTACATTACACGCTAAGTTCTTCTTTTTAGTCAAAGAGGACTATTATTCAGCATCCGTGTGTATATCCATCAATCCAAAGGAACAGGCAAGAAATCATGACCATTGAAATAATAGGCGCTGGATTTGGCCGTACCGGCACGCACACCCTTAAATTGGCGCTGCAACACCTGGGATTCTCCAAATGTTATCACATGGAGGAGTTGGTGATGAACCCGGAAAGTCTTCACTATTGGGAAGACGCTCGGCATGGCAAACAGGTGAATTGGGATGAACTCTTTAAGGGCTATCGCGCCGCCGTGGATTTTCCAACGAATATGTTTTATACAGACCTCATGCAGCATTATCCCGATGCCAAAGTCATTCTAACCATGCGCGATCCAGAGAGTTGGTACAAAAGTTTTGGAAGTACCATCATCCGGCAATCCAAGCCATCCTTGAAGCAAATCGTTTCAACGAGTTTCAAGTTGCCCTTTAATCAAAAACTAAGGCAACAGCTCAAGATATTCAAATATGCCGGCAAATTCCTTGATGAAATGTTT
>Ga0210124_1000191_pt1 | contig 35179 bp, 30 predicted proteins | sample Muzzi_PWC_D2_FD_185554 | JGI IMG/M metagenome (GOLD analysis project Ga0210124, IMG submission 185554) | Wetland microbial communities from San Francisco Bay, California, USA, that impact long-term carbon sequestration - Muzzi_PWC_D2 (SPAdes) | ecosystem: Environmental > Aquatic > Marine >... | reverse complement strand
TCAAGACCCGCTTCGAATGGGGCCTGATGGGGGACATCCAGGCGCCCGCCCTGGAGACCAAGGTGGCCATCTTGCGCAAGAAGGCCGAGCTCGAAGGGGTGGAGCTGCCCGAGGACGTCGCCCTCCTGCTCGCGTCGCGGGTCCACTCCAATGTGCGCAAGCTGGAGGGTTGCCTGATCAAGCTCGCGGCCTTCACCTCGATCACCGGCCAACAGGTCGACGTGCGTCTCGCCGAGCAGCTCCTGCGCGATTTGCTCTACGAGGAGCGGCGCGAGCTCTCCATGGAGGCGATCCAGAAGTGCGTCGCGGAGCACTACGGCCTGAAGGTGAGCGACCTCAAGTCGAAGCGCCGCACCGAGTCGATCTCCACCCCGCGGCAGATCGCGATGTACCTGTGCCGCACCCTGACCAGCCACTCCCTCCCCGAGATCGGCAGGATCTTCGGCGGCCGCGACCATACCACCGTCTTGCACGGGTGTCGTAAGATCGCCGAGACCAAGGAGCGCGATCCCGGGCTATCGCAGACCCTGCGCATCTTGACCAGCCGGCTAGAGCGCGCCGAGCCGTAAGGAGAGCGGGATGCGATTCACCATCGACCGAGCGCAATTCCTCGCGCCGCTGCAGCGGGTGCAGGGGGTGGTGGGGGCGCGCAGCGCCATGCCGATCCTGGCCAACGTCCTGCTGCGCAGCGATGACGGTCAGATCGAGCTGGTGGCGACCAATCTCGAGATTGGTCTCCGCGATCGAGTGGCCGCCGAGGTGCGGGAGGGTGGCGAGGCGTGCATCTCGGCGCGCAAGCTGTACGAGGTGGTGAAGGAGCTCCCGGACCAGCCGATCGAGGTGGTGGCCGACGGACCGGATCGCCTCACCCTCAAGGTCGGTCGGTCCACCGCCCAGATTCTTGGCATGCCCACCGAGGAGTTCCCCGCCCTGCCCGAGGTGGGGGAGGGGGAGGGATTGACCCTGCCCGGACCCTTGCTCCGCACGGTGCTCAACCAGACCGCCTTCGCCATCTCCAGCGACATCACCCGGCAGACCCTGGGCGGCGTCCTGTTCCACTATGACGGCGAGGGCAACCTGGAGGTGGTCGCCACCGACGGCCACCGCCTGGCCGTGCGGCGGGTCGTCGTCGAAGGGCAGGCGGGGGCCTTCCGAGAGATCATCCCGCGCAAGGCGGTCGGGGAGATCCGGCGCCTTCTGGAGGAAAGCGACGATCCGGTGACCCTGACCTTTGCCGGCAAGCACGCCACCCTGAAACGCGGCCCCCTTACCCTGGTCACCCGGCTCATCGAGGGGCGCTACCCGGAGTACCAGCGCGCCATCCCCGGCACCTGCAAGAACCTGGTGGTGGTCAACCGTGACCTGCTGGCTCACGCCTGTCGCCGCGTCGCGGTGCTGGCCAACGAAAAGACCAATGGCGTCGAGCTCGAAGTCACCCCCGGCCAGCTCACCATCACCACCCAGAACCCGGACATGGGTGAGGCGCGCGAAGAGCTGGCGATCCAGCTCGACGGCGAGGGTACCAAGATCGGCTTCAACGCCCGCTACCTCCTCGACCTCCTCGGGGTCATGGCGACCGATGAGATTCACATCGAGATGAACGACGGCAAGAGCCCCACCCTGTTCTCCGAGGGCGAGGGCAGCGACTACCGCTGCGTCTTGATGCCGATGCGCCTGTGAGAGGAGCGATCAGCGTTCAGCGATCGGCGTGTGGGAAAGGTGCCTGGGAGTGTCCCGCAAGGCTGAAAGCTGACCGCTGAGAGCTGATAGCTTTCCCCCGTGACCACCCTGACCCGGCTCGCGGTCGACGGTGTCCGCAACCTCGCCACCCAGGCCATCGACTTCCACCCGGGGGTCAACCTGATCCTGGGCGACAATGGCCAGGGCAAGACCAACCTCCTGGAGGCGATATACCTCCTCGCCTACCAGCTCTCCTTCCGCACGGGCCGGAACGATCCCGTGATCGCCCATGGCGGCGACGCGGCCGTCGTGCGCGGCGAGCTGGTGACGGCCGGTGGGGTGATGACCCTCTCCCTGCGTCTGCCGCGGGCGGGCCGGCGGACGGTCCTGGTCGACGACAAGCCGGCGGCCCCAGGTGCGACCCTGGCCGTGGCACCGGTGGTGCTGTTCGCCCCCAACGACCTGGTCACCCTGCGTGGCCCCGGTGTCGAGCGCCGTGCCCTGCTCGATCGCGCGATCGCCGTCCACTGGCCGGAGGCCGTCGAGATCATGCGCGGTTACCGGCGCCTCCTGCGGCAACGCAACGAGCTCCTGCGGCGGGCGCGGGAAATGCCGGTGAGCGACGCCGAGCACTGCGCGTGGGAGGTGCCACTGGCGGCCGCCGCCGCCGATCTCTGGGCGGTGCGCCAGCGCTTCGTGGCCGCCTGGCAGGAGGTGGCCGCGCCGCTCTTCGAGCAGATTTCCGCGTTTTGCGAGCCCCTGGCGATCCGCTACACTACCGGCGGCGAGGCATCCCCGGCCGATCCCGCGGCCGCCCGAGAATCATTGCGGGCGACCCTGGCCCGCCGCCGCCAACAAGACCTGCGCACCCTGACGACCTCCGTTGGACCCCACCGCGACGAATTCTCTCCCTGGCTCGGGGAGCTGGAGTGCCGGCGCTACGCCTCCCAGGGCCAGCTGCGGGCCGTGGCCATTGCCCTGCGCATGGCCCAGGTGGAGCTCTATCGTGGCCACCACGGCACCACACCGATCTTGTTGTTGGACGAGCTGTTCGCGGAGCTCGACGAGCGCCGCAGCCAGCACCTGGCGACGACCATCGCCGCCGACCGCGGGCAGGTCTTCATCGCGGCGGTCGCCGGCGAGCGCCTCGACCGCTGGCTGCCCCGTGCCCGCCATTTTGCGGTCCGTGCCGGTGTGATCACCGGCGTGGATTGATTCTCTGAAAGAAGGCCATGGCCACCGTGTCCAATCCTGAGCCCCACGCGTACGACGCCAAAAGCATCAAGGTCCTCGAAGGGCTGGAGGCGGTGCGCATGCGGCCCGCCATGTACATCGGCTCGACCGGCCCGAGCGGGCTTCACCACCTGGTCTACGAGGTGGTGGACAACTCGGTCGATGAGGCCCTGGCGGGGTACTGCACGGAGATTGCCGTCACCATCCACGTCGACAACTCGGTCACCGTGGTCGACAACGGCCGCGGTATTCCGGTCGACATGCACGAGACCGAAGGGGTGCCGGCCGCCCAGGTAGTCCTCACCACCCTGCACGCCGGTGGCAAGTTCGACTCCGCCAGCTACAAGGTCTCCGGAGGCCTGCACGGGGTGGGCGTGTCGTGCGTCAACGCCCTCTCCGAGCACCTGGCGGTGGAGATCAAGCGCGATGGCAAGGTCTATCAGCAGGGCTACAGCCTCGGGGTCCCGGACGGCCCGCTGGTGGAGACCGGCAAGACCCAGTCGACCGGCACCCGGGTCACCTTCCGTCCCTCGCCGGACATCTTCGAGACCACCGAGTACTCGTTCGACACCCTATCGCAGCGCCTGCGTGAGCTGTCGTTCCTCAACAAGGGGCTGCGTATCACCATCCACGACGAGCGCAGCGGCGAGGGCCACGACTTCCACTACGAGGGGGGGATCGTCTCGTTCGTGGAGCACCTCGCCCGCAACCGCACCGCCCTGCACAAGCAGCCGGTCTACCTCGAGAGTGAGGTCGACCGCGACGGCAAGCTGTACTCCATCGAGATCGCGCTGCAGTACACGGACTCCTACCAGGAGACGATCTTCTGCTTCGCCAACAACATCAACACCCACGACGGCGGTACCCATCTGATCGGCTTCAAGGCCGCCCTCACCCGCACCCTCAACAACTACGCCAACCAGGCCGGGATGCTGAAGAAGCTCAAGGGCGGCTCGCTGTCCGGCGATGACGTGCGCGAGGGGCTCACGGCGGTGATCTCGGTGAAGCTATCCGACCCGCAATTCGAGGGACAGACCAAGGCCAAGCTGGGCAACTCGGAGGTCAAGGGGTTGGTGGAGGCGGCGGTCAATGACACCCTCGGCCGCTTCCTGGAAGAAAATCCGCAGGTCGCCCGTGCGATCCTGTCCAAGGCGGTCAACGCCCTCGAGGCCCGGGAGGCGGCACGCAAGGCGCGCGAGCTCACGCGCCGCAAGTCGGCCCTGGAGGTCTCCACCCTGCCGGGCAAGCTGGCGGACTGCACCGAGACCGACCCGGCCCGTTCCGAGCTGTTCATCGTCGAGGGGGACTCCGCCGGGGGCTCCGCCAAGCAGGGCCGCGATCGCCACTACCAGGCGATCCTGCCCCTCAAGGGCAAGATCCTGAACGTGGAGAAGGCGCGTTTCGACAAGATGCTCTCCTCGGACGAGATCCGGGCCGTGATCACGGCGCTCGGCACCGGCATCGGCCGCGACGAGTTCGACATCGCCAAGCTCCGTTACCACAAGGTCATCATCATGACCGACGCCGACGTGGACGGCGCCCACATCGCCACCCTGCTGCTCACCTTCTTCTACCGCCAGATGGCGGCGGTGATCGAACGCGGCCACCTGTTCATCGCCCAGCCGCCCCTGTACAAGGTGAAGCGCGGCAAGCAGGAGCGCTACCTCCAGTCCGAGGCCGACCTCACCGAGCACCTCCTCACCACCGCCGCCAGCCGGGTACGGGTCCAGGCGGAGGGTCGCACCCTGCAACAGAATCGGCTCATCCGGATCCTCAAGGCGGTGGGGGAGTACCGGGTTTCGCAGGCCCGCTACGAGCGCCACGGCATCAGCCATGCGCTTCTCGAAGGGCTGCTGTCCAAGGAGGTGCGGCGCAACCTCGATTTCACCGACGAGACGAAGCTGCTCAAGGTGTTGGCTGCGTTGCGCGCGTCGGACCCGGAGGTCTCCCTCGATCTGGTGCGCGACGAGGAGCACGGGGACCACAACATCCTCGTGCACAACGGCATCGATGTGGAGATCACCGCCCACATGGTCGAGTCCCCGGAGTTCCACCGCCTGCGCGCCCTGAAGGAAGAGTTCGACGACGTGGGGGAGCCGCCCTTCCGGGTGATGCGCGCCAAGGCCGGGGATGATGACAGCGCCGGCGAGGAATCGGGCGCGGAAGGGGCGGCCGAGGCCGCGCTCGCGAACGGCGGCCTGGAGCTGGCGACGATCGAGGCCCTCGCCGACCACATCCAGGCGGTCGGCAAGCGCGGCCTCACGATCCAGCGCTACAAGGGGCTGGGGGAGATGAACCCGGAGCAGCTCTGGGAGACCACCATGGACCCGGAACGCCGCACCCTGATGCAGGTCCGCCTCGACGACCTGATCGCCGCGGACGAGATGTTCACCGTCCTCATGGGCGACGTGGTAGAGCCCCGCCGCGCGTTCATCGAGAAGCACGCCCTCCAGGTGGCCAACCTCGACGTGTGATCGCGCTCGGGTCAGGCGCTGGGCGCCGACGCCGGGTGCAATCTTTGGTCTCACAATTCCGGTGACGTATTTGCACGCCGACCGTAGGTCGGATCAAGCCGCGTAGCGGCGGATCCGACGCTGCCTCCGAGGAACGCAGGAAGCCAGGAAGGTCTCTACCTGGCGTGGGAGCTCCGCCCTCTACCCTTTCCTGGCCTCCTGAGAGGAGACGCCCTCGCGGGACGGCGCCAAGCGTGACTCACCTGCTCCGCGATCGGGCCGAGCCCGGCCCTGGGGGACTCTCGCGAAGACGCCAAGGCGCAGAGGGTGTCCACCTCCGCTGGTCGCTGTTGCCTGCATCCCCATCGACTTGCGGAAAAACGTCATAAACGTCGGCCGGCGAAGCCGGCCACCCCTTTGCTCTGCGGCTCTGCGCCTCAGCGTCTCTGCGTTAAGGCGTTCTCGAGAGCGCCTCCGTGTGGAGGGGATTGGCGGAGAGAGAGGGATTTGAACCCCCGGTGGCTTTCACCACATCTGATTTCGAGTCAGACGCCTTCGACCGCTCGGCCATCTCTCCGTGGGCGCTTCTGCCATCTGCAAGGGAACGCCGGCGCGACCTTAATCCTGGCTGCCCCCTGTCTACTATCTACTGTCTACTTAAGGACATGGCGGAGAGGGGGGGATTTGAACCCCCGGTGGCTTTCACCACACACGATTTCCAGTCGTGCACCTTCGGCCGCTCGGTCACCTCTCCACGCGCGATCACTCCGCCGTATGCGCGAAGCGCAGAACGCGCATTCTCCCCAGACCTCATCCCTCCCGCAAGCGGGCGAAGAAGGCGTCGAGGAGGGCACGGCACGCCTCATGCTCGACGCCGCCCGTCACCGCGACCCGGTGGTTGAGCCGGGTATCCCGCGGCAGGTCGAATTGCGAGCCGACCGCGCCGTATTGCGGGTCGGTGGTACCGAAGACCAGCCGTCCGAGCCGCGCCTGGACCAGCGCCCCGGCGCACATCACGCACGGCTCCAGGGTGACGTAGAGGGTGGCGTCGGTGAGGCGCCAGCGACCCAGGGTCGCGCAGGCCTCGCGCATGGCGAGCAGCTCCGCGTGGGCCAGGGGATCCTGGTCGAGCTCTCGGCGATTGAAGCCGCGACCCACGACGCGGCCGTCGGCCACCACCACGGCCCCCACGGGCACCTCGCCGAGGGACGCGGCGGTGCGAGCGAGCTCCAGGGCCTCGGCCATGAAGCGGCGGTCGATGTCAGGTGTGGGGTCCACGGTGGCGAGGGTAGCCGCCGCCAGCGTACCCGGCCAGCGCGAGGGGCCGGCGCCGAGCAGCGACCGCCACGGGCCAGGCCGGGGAGCGGGTGACGGTCCCCGTGGCGCGTGGCGGCGGCTGTCTCCGGCACTACCTCCCGCGCGGCCTCTACCTGCACGTGCAGCGACGCCGGGCCGACGGGGGTGGCCGGGGGCGTCGCCGTGAGCAAAGCGGGCTACCCGGGGACCGGCAGAGCCAGGAAGCGGTCGCACTTCTCCAGGTAGGCGGCGGAGGTTTTGGGCATGGGGACCCGGGCGCCAGCGAGGTACTCGATCACTCGCTTGCCCTCCCGCAGCAGGCGCCGGGCGCTCTCCATGTAGGCGAGTAGCTCGTCGTTGTCGTAGTCCGAGCACGCCGGGAGGAAGTCGTACAACGCCTCCCCCGCGGCCACGAACCGCGGCCAGACCTGGAAGATCACTGGGTCGTTCTTCATCGTCTCGCTGACCCGCCGAGCGGCCTCGGCAAAGGCGACAATCTGTTCATCAACAGCGGCGAAACCGGGGACGTGGTTGGCGACCGCGCGCATCTTGGCCGCCATCCGGTCGATCTCGCCCATGGCCTGCGCCACTTTGATGTAGCGGCTCTCGTAGAATGCCGAGATCGGTACGACGAACGCCTTGAACGGCTCGCCCCAAATCTCGTCTAGCCCCTCCCCGCCGCTGTAGTGCTTGACGTTCTCGCCCAGCTCCAGCGCCTCCTTGAAACACTCCGCGCACTGCTGCATCAGCTCGTTGTTGTTGGAGATCTCGACCCCTTTCGCCGCCAGGTCGACCACGTTGGTGAAGATGTCGGTAGCGCGGTTGAACAAGGCGCCGGCGAGCATCGCCGCGTTGACCCGTTTGCGCCCCGGATCGGTCTCCGCCTCGTAGCACTGGCGCGCCAGGTCGAGCCGCTCCCCCGGCGTGTTGATCCCATCCTCCGTCTGGTGAAAGGCGCGCTTGGTGAGCTGCTCGATGAGCTGCTTCTTCTCCGTCAGGGAGCTCTCAGGCGGCGGGTAGTAGCGGATCCAGTAGCCGTCGTACCAGACGACCGGTGTCCCGTCGATCACGTCGCGCGTGCCGTCCTCGGGAAACTGCGCCATCTCTCGGTCTCCGCGGCCCGTGGGTCTGAGTCCATCTTAACCCGCCTTTCGCCCGACCGTTCTACTGCTGCGCCGGTACCTCTCGCCAGCCGCAAGACCTACGGAAGGGAACAGAAGACGGGATTCCTTCGAGTCGTCCCCGAAAGCCTCCGCGGTGCGTTGGTGGGATCGCCGCCTTCGTGCCACAATCCCTGCTCTGGCGAGCTCGTGGGACGCGCGACCGCCCGGCCGCGGCGGGTTCTCCAGGTGGCCCACGAGGCGGCCCCCGGGATCGGCGATGAGATCGTGGTTGAAAAGGCCGGATGTGACGGTGGGAGCGGTGGTCGGCGCGATCGTGACCCTGGCCGTCGCCGGTTCCATCGATCGCTTTCTGCCACCCGACCAGCGCGGGGGTTGGGGCAAAGCGATCCGCGATGCCCTCGGGCCGCACTGGGGGCAGGTGATCGTCGCCCAGGTTGCGCTCGGTGCCGTGGTCCTCGTGGTGCTCGTCGTCTCCGGCGCGGTGATCGGCGTGCTGTTTGCGCGCTTCCTCTCGTGGTTCTTTCAGACACGGCCCCCGGACGCGGATTGAGGCGAAGATCCATGGCTGACCTCCGTTCCCGCAGGGGCCCGACCAGGAGCCCCGCACCCGCTCGGCGCCTGGCCCGCGCGTAGACGAGCCATCCCCCATGGGTAAATACACCGCCTATTGCCGCGACCTGTTCTTCGAGCGGAAGACGATCCAGAACAAGATCCTCTTCCCGTTCATCATCTTTTCCTTCCTCGCCATCGTGGTGGTGGTGGCGCTGGTGGCGAGGATCCTGTCCAAGCAGATCGACGAGAGTACCAGCAAGGAGAGCCTCACCTATCGCGAGATGGTGACCGCCCTGCTGGAGGAGAAGCAGCGCCAGACGGAGCAGTACGCCAACCTCTTCGCCTACTCCAAGAGCGTCGAGCCCGCGGACGAGACCGCCGAGCGTCCCCAGACCATGGACATCTCGCACATGGACCTCCTGATCAAGGAGAACATCCGGATCTACATCCAGCCCAGCCGTTTTCTCCACGGTGCCAACGCGGCCCTGCGCGGCCTGGTGAGCCTTGGCCTAGAGGGCCAGGGTCACCGCGACCTGATCTTCAAGGCGACGGACAAGGGGCCGCGCCTGGACTTCGATGTGGTGGTGCCATACCGGCGCGGGGGCGGAACCGAGTGCGTGCTCCTCGGCTTCAGCCTCGACCACAAATTCCTCGAGGAGCTGAAGGCGAAGGTGCACAACGACCTCTTCGTGCTGCAGAACGACCGGGTGATCGCCTCCTCGTTCCACGATCCGGCGTGGCACGAGAAGATCGAGGCCAAGGTGACCCAGCACCTCCTGCACCGGACGTTGATCAACGGCGAGTCGGTCTTGGAGCGGGTCTATGTCAACCGCAAGGAGTACACGGCGGTGTACGCGCCACTCCAGGTGGACGGGGTGAGCAAGGCGGTGTTCGGCCTGATCATGTCGACCCACGACCTGGTCCAGGCGAAACGCAACGTGATCAACGGCTACGTGGCCATCTCCCTGGTCATCATGGTGGTGTTGACCCTGATCAACTTCGTGATCATCAATGCCATCAGCCGGCCCCTGAAGGAGATGGCCGCGCTCACCGACCGGATCGCCCAGGGCGACCTCAGCCACCGCATCGCGGTCCGCTCCAAGGACGAGCTGGCCACCCTGGTGACCTCGTTCAACAACATGGTCGAGGCCCTGGACAGGAAGCGCACGGAGCTCGACCTCACCACCCGGCAGCTCATCCATCAGGAGAAGCTCGCCTCCCTGGGGGAGATGGCCGCCGGCATCGCGCACGAGGTAGGCAACCCGCTGTCCATCATCTTTGGTTACGCCAAGTGGCTGATCAAACGATGTGACGACCCGGAGCTCAAGGGCACCCTGGTCCAGATCTCGGAGGCGGCCCAGCGTATCGATCGGCTGAACAAGAACCTGCTGGTCTACTCCCGTCCCGGTCCGCCGCAGCGCAAGGCGGTCGATATCAACCGCACCATCGAGGACTCCCTCGGGATGGTCGAGCACCAGTTCAAGCAGGAGAAGAACTACCGCATCACCCGCCGCCTGAGCCCCGCCATCCAGGCCATCCAGGGCAACCCGGACGAGCTGCAACAGGTGTTCGTCAACCTGTTCAACAACGCCCGTCAGGCCATGCCCGTGGGTGGTGACCTGAGTGTCTCCAGCGAGGAGACGGCCGACCGCCACGGCGTGCTGGTGAAGGTGACGGACACCGGCTGGGGCATCCCGCCCGAGAATCTCTCCCGGATCTTCGACCCGTTCTTCACCACCAAGGCGGAGGACAAGGGGACCGGCCTCGGGTTGAGCATCACCCACCGCATCATCAGCAACCACGACGGCGAGATCCGGGTGGAGAGCGAGGTCGGCGTGGGTACGACCTTCTTCCTCGTCCTCCCGTACCGGCGGGAAGAGGCCGCGAAGGCAACGACGGCGTAGGGCCGAACACGCTGCTCGGAACTGCTTAACGCAAAGGCGCAAAGGCGCAAAGACGCCAGGGCGCCAAGGGAGGCTTCGACCGGTGCGGGAGATGATCTTCGCGTGCTTGGCGGCTTCGCGAGAGAAACGACTCAACGCAGAGTCGCGGAGGCGCAGAGCCGCAGAGGGAACCGCGCCAGGCCAGGCGACGTCCCCTCTCCCCACCGTGGGAGACGGATAGGGTGAGGGGGGACGAGGAGCGCCCAAGCCGCCGTGATTCACCACGAAGGGCACGAAGTACACGAAGGACCACAAGCCGCACGCGCGGCAATGGTGCCACGAGAACGATCAAGCTCAGGCGACCCGGCCGATGACAGAAGTTTGAAAGAGGCTAGCCACTTCGAGATAGCACGACCCAAAGGAGCGCACCTGAGAATGGATCGCCTGGAGCGCATGGTTAGGTGCGCATTTCATCCCGTTACAGCCATTCTTTGCGCGATCGCACGGTCGACTAATTGCCTAACTGTTTGGCTGACGTTCATGAACTCAAACCGCTGCATAAAACTAAGCGCTCCAAGTTCAGCAAAGAGCTTCCCGAACACCTCATCAGCGAAACTGCTCGAAATTAGTGCAATATCTGAAAAGTCGATGTAGATTCTCTGCCCTGGGCACATCTGTGCGAGGTTGCCGAGCTTTGTGCGTAGGGGCGTACCAGCCGGTCTACTTCCAAAAGATGTCGCTTCGTCTTTAATTACGAACACAATTCGTTCAGCGTCCTCGGCTTCGTAGTGGGTTTCGATGAAATCGACAGGGGCGTGGAGCTTTCCGCCGAATTGTAGTGCCTGCTCTAGGAGGTGGGGCTGAGAAAAATCGATAGTAGCGGCGACTAAAGTTCCAGCATAAGGGACCTTTTCTGTGCTTACATGTAGCCCGTTTCTTTCAGAGTAGACCAACTTCCCGTAGCCAGACACTACCTGAAAAAATCCTCTGCTGTGGCTGCATATCTGATAGCTACCAAACAACCCGTTTCCCTGGCCGATGCTTTTGTCACGTGTAACACCTTCCCGGATCGCGCGGTCTAGAGCCTCGGCGTCGGTGCGCAGATTAGGATGAGTTGCTCGAAGAGTTGTGGGTATGCCAACACCCGCGTCGGCGACAATATACTCCAATCGTTTTCGCGCCTTCTGGAAAGTCGATACCTGAACCAGACCACCAACGTTTGACTCGGAATGAGTAAGAACGTTGTCGGTGATTTCATTTATCGACCATTCGAGAGCTGCAAAGTCGGGTCTCTCGATGTCTGGTATCGCACCGAGGATAGAGTTTACGATTCTATTAACCGCGCGATTCTGCTCATCCGGGGACCGAAATTTCGTGGCGGGGATCTGTGTGTAGCCGCGGAAGGAAGACAGGTCGTTTTTGTACGGGTCCAAGTAATGTGCCCAATTGGCATTTTGGAAGAGTCTTGTAAGTCGTGTGTCGGCCGGCAATATGAGTTCGAAGTCGATTCCAGAAATACGAAGGTTAGTTACTTGACAACAAAGTGCTAGCATCGGTGCGGAGAACGCTGCTGTGCATTTGGAGAAATCCAATAAGAGGTCTTTGTATCCAGCTTCGTTTATTGCCTTATGAACACAGACTAATGGTCCGTATAGGTCGGCTATTCCTAGCGGGCCTTGGACGATTACGCGATTTGCATCTCGTGTGATGTTGGTATCTAGCATTCGATGGTAGAGGTTGGGCAATAATGATGATTGGACAGTCTGCATCACTCCGTTAGGAGAGCCGGCTCGGGTCTATCTAACTATTTTGGGGCAGGGCGGGCCAGTGGTTGCCGGATGAAGCTGGGTCCTCGGGTGCAGGCGGCGGATGAGGTGGCTCGTCGCCTCGCCCTGTTCCTCTCCCACGGTGGGGAGAGGGAATGTGGCACCGGATGCAGCAGGATATCCCTGCGCCTCTGCGTCTCCGCGACTCGGCGTTGAGTAGTTTCTCTCACGAAGCCACCAAGGCCCCAAGACACTCGCCCAACCCGGTCGACGCCTCCCTTTGCGCCCTGGCGTCTTTGCGCCTTTGCGTTAAGTAGTCCCAAGCGACGCGTTCGGCTCTACGTCGCCGCCGGTCGGCGCACGCGTCAGTCGCTGGTCTCTTCTTCCTCCCGGTCCAGCGACGCGACCACCTCGTCGAAGGTCGCCGGGTGCTCGTCCAGCAGGTCCTCGACCGCCATCTTGCCGTCGAGCCACACCCAGCTCATGGGGAAGACCCGGCTCTTCAGGTGGACGTTGTAGAAGTGCCAGACGAAGGAGAAGAACAGCACCAGCACCGCCTCGGTGCTGTGCAGGGTATAGGCCACCCCCCAGATCCACTCCGCCGTCGCCGCGGGTAGCAGTCGGGCCGCGGCCGTGGGGAACCAGTACATGAGGCCGGTGGCGATCATCACCAGGGCAATGGACGCGACCAGCCAGTAGTCGAGCTTCTGGTAGTAGGTGTACTTCGCGAAGTACGGCGGGCGGTCGCTGCGTCCCGACAGATAGCGGAGGTTGTCGACCAGCAGCGCGGCGTCCGCCCTGTGCGGCACGATGGACAGGCTCAGGCGGCCGCGCGCCCGCAGCACGGCCAGGTAGATCAGGTGGTAGACCACGACGCAGATCAGGATCACCGCGGCGAAGCGGTGCAGGTGGCCCGCGTTCTCCACCCCGCGCCACAGACCGATCCACAGCTTCGCGAAGGTCTGTTCCGGGAACTTCAGGGCGAAGCCGGAGGCCATCAGGTAGACGATGGCGAACAGCAGCACGCCATGCTGGATGCGGGCGTGGAGGTCCATCCGCTCCACCTGCCTTGGCAGTCGTTGGTAGCGCTCCCAGGACAGGCCGGCACGGGTGTGGGGTGCCCGCCGGGGGAGGCGGCGCGCGCGCGCCTCGGCGTAGACGTCGAGCAGGATGTGCAGGCTCAACAGGGCGATGGTCACCGCCACCAGGGTGATGAGGATCAGCCGTGCCACGGCGGCGACCGGATTGTGCTCCAGGTTCAGGGGGGTGTGGGTGAACGACGCGGCGAATTCCGGCGTCGCCCCCTCGTGGCAACGCGCGCACAGGGCGACCTTCACCGCCGGGGTGGCGAGGCCATCGGGGGCGGCTACCGGGGCGATCGCGTGGTGGCCATGGCAGACCGCGCAGGTCGGGGTCTCGGCGCCGCCCAGGGTGTACTTCTTGCCGTGGAAGTGGGCCTTGTACGACTCCACTACCGAGGCGTTGAGTCGCGAGCGCGCCGCGATGGTGCGGTTGGCGTGGCACTGAGCGCACGTCTCGATGACGTTGGCGCGGGCCACGGACGACGCCATCTCCGCGACGGGCCGCAGGTAGTGGATCTCCCGGTGGCAGTCGGTGCAGAAGGCGGCGTCCGCGTTGCCGTCGCGGAACAGCGCCTGGCCGTGGACGCTTTGCCGGACCGCGGCAAACGGGCCCGGGTGACACCCCTGGCAGGCGGCGAGGGCATCCGGGAAGCGGCTCTTGTCGCGCAACCCGGCGATCGCCGCTGGCGGCGCCGCGGCTGTCCCCGGGGCGGCATCGCGGTGGACCGCATCGATCGCCGCGATCCGTGCCCGGTCGTGGCATTGCAGACAGTCGAGCTCGCCGTGGATCGAGTCGCGATAACGATCCGGGATCAGGTAGCGCGCGCCATGCAACGTCGCGTGACAGCCGAGGCAACGCTGGGCGCCGCCGGCCGAGTCCTGGGCGCGGCTCGCGACCGGCAGGGCGACGATCAGGGCGCAGACGAGGAGCCGCCAGCCACCGCGTATCATGGTTCGTCGGCTGGCCTGGCCCGGGAGCGTACCCCCTCGGGGGAGATGCCGTACTTCTTCAGCTTCTCGTAAAAGTTAGGGCGCGGGATGTGGGCGGCCTGGGAGGCGCGCGCCACGACGCCCTCGAACCGCTCCAGGAGGTCGAGGATGTACTCACGCTCGAACTTTTCCTTCGCCTCCCTGAAGGGTAGAAAGCCGCCCTCCGCGGACGTCATCTGGGTGGCGCCGTCGTCCACCTCGCGTTGCAGGGCCGAGAGCTGCAATTGCTTGCCGTCGGTCATCAGGATCGCCCGCTCCACGTAGTTTTCCAGCTCGCGGATGTTGCCCGGCCAGTCGTACTCCAGGAAGAACCGCATGAGCGTCGGCGAGACCGTCTCCACGCCCTTGCCGAATTCCTGGTTGTAACGCTTGATGAAGTGGCTGAGCAGGAGGGGGATGTCCTCGCGGCGCTCGCGCAGGGGCGGCAACGGGATCATGAAGACGTTGATCCGGTAGTAGAGGTCGTCGCGGAACCGCCCCGCCTCGACCTCCTCCTTGAGGTCGCGGTTGGTCGCCGCGATGATGCGTACGTCGACCGGCACGGCCTCCCGCCCGCCCACCGTGAGGATCCGCTTGTCCTGCAGCACCCGCAGGAGTTTCACCTGCAACGGTGGCGGCATCTCGCCGATCTCGTCGAGGAACAGCGTGCCCTTGTCGGCTGCCTTGAAGATGCCCTGCTTGGCGCTGGCGGCGCCGGTGAACGAGCCCTTCTCGTAGCCGAACAGCTCGCTCTCCAGGAGGGTCTCGGGAAGGGCGCCACAATTGATGGACAGCATGGTCTGCGCGGCGCGGTTGCTGGCCTCGTGCAGCCGGCGCGCCACCAGCTCCTTGCCGGTGCCGCTCTCGCCGGCGATGAGGACCGTCGCGTCGGTGGGGGCCACCTTGTCGATGAGGTGGAAGACCTCCTTCATCCTGGGCGCGTTGCCGATGATCGACGATCGCTTCTCCACGTCCTCCAGCCGTTGCTTCAGCACCCGGTTCTCGTCGAACAGGTGCTTGTGGGCGAGGGCGTTCTTGATGGTGATGGCCAGGTCGTCGGGATCGAAGGGCTTGGTGATGTAGTCGTAGGCACCGGCCTTGATCGCCTCCACGGCCGTATCGATGGTCGCGAAGGCGGTGATCAGCAGCACCGGCACACTCGGCTCGCGCTCCTTGATCGCGCGTAACACCGCCATACCGTCCATCCCCGGCATGCTCAGGTCGGTCACGACCAGGTGGTATAGCTCCTGATCGAACAGGTCGAGGGCCTGCTTCCCGTTGCTCGCCTGGGTGACCTCGTACCCCGACTCCTTCAAGATGCGTTGCAGCAGCTCGCGGACGGGGAGCTCGTCATCGACGACCAGAATTTTCGGCATGATGTTCTAGCCTTCCATCCGCGCGCGTGCGGCTAATGGCAGCTGCGACACACATCGGTATTGATCACCATCTCCCGGTGACCGTGGAAGCTGTGGCACTGGTTGCAGTGGTACTCGAACTGCATGTGCCAGGTGTGCGAGAAGGCCCCAGCCACCGGCTCCTTGGCAAAATCGTCATAGATGTGGCACTCGAAGCACGGCAGGTCTTTCACGGTCAGGGTTGCCTGCTTGGCCCGGCCGGCGGCCTCCTCGGCCGCCCGGGCGTTGTCCTTGGGGAAGAGCTCCAGGAGGGAGAGGGCCGAGTGCTTCCAGCCCCACATCGCGACGCCGGCGAACAGGAATAGGAAGAGGAGATTCTTGACGTTCATCGGCGGCCCCTCACGCGGATGTGCTGACGGGGTTGTCCGGTGGGTCATCGATCGTGGCGCCGGCCTCCGACGGGGGCGCCGCCTCCGAGACCGCGGAATGGCCCGGGAAGAGGCGCTCGAACTCCTTCGGGTGGCGCTCGCGCAGCTCCTCCACCGACATCCGCCCGGTGATCCAGATCCAGCTCATGGGGAAGACGTCGGGCCGCAGATGCTCGTTATAGAAGTGCCAGAAGAGGATGAAGACGATCGCCAGCAACGCCTCGTCGCTGTGCATCACGGAGACCAGCTCCCAGATCCAGTTGGCGCTCCAGGCGGGGAAGATCACGGCCGCCTTGGTCGGAAAGGTCAGGGCCAGCCCGGAGGCACCGATCACGAAGATGCCCCAGAAAACCGCCCAGTAATCGAACTTTTGTAGGTAATTGAATCGCCGGAACCGCGGCTTGTCCGCCGCCAGGCCGAGGAAGTAGCGGACGTTGTTGTAGGCGTCCTTGCAGTCCTGCCAATCGGGGATGATGTCCCAGCGGAGCTTCCCCCGGACGGCGCGATAGGCCAGATAGCCGACGTGGAACAGCGAGTCGAGCAACATGGTGATACCGGCCGCGCGGTGCACGAGCCCCGCGACTCGCGGCCCACCCCACAGGTCGATCCAGGCGGCGGAGCCCTGCACCTCATGGAACTTCAGGGCCCAGCCGGTGAAGAACAGCACCAGGAAGGAGCCCGCCATGACGGCGTGCTGAATCCGGAACGTCAGGTTGAAGCGCTGGACCTCTTCGGGCAGCGCGACGGGCGATGTCTCGGTGGGCGTCTGTGGTGTCATGGCTTCCCCCTGTACTTGCGAACCAGGAGCGTGGTGCGGATCAGGGCGTAGATGTCGAGCAGCACGTGCAAGGCACAGGCGCTGATCACCATGAAGGTCAGGATGATCAGCGTCTTCTCCGCGTAGTAGGGGATGGGGTTGTCCTTCCCCACGGGCTTGTGGGTGATCGCGGCCACGAACTTCTCGTTCGCGCCGGGGTGGCATTGCCCGCACAGCTTGAGGCGGTTGGCGCCGTGGACCAGGGCCTGCGGGTCGTGCTGGGAGCGCACAAGGTGGGTCCCGTGACAGGTCGTGCACACCGGCGATTGGGTCCCGCCGAGGAGGTACTTCTTGCCGTGGAAGCTCTCGTCGTAGCGGGAGATGATGTCGGTGCTGAAGCCGTACTTCAGGGAGATGCTCTTCTGCTCGTGACACCGGCCGCAGGTAGCGACGACGTGCCGGTAGGCGACCGGCGACGTGCTGCCCGCCGCCTCCGCCGGGGTGATCTCGTGGGGCGAGCCGTGGCAGTCGAGACACAGGGGGCCATCGTTCTCGCCCTTCTGGAAGATGTTCGCCCCGTGGACGCTCTCCCGCACCTCTTCGTAGATCTCGTCGTGGCATTGCACGCACGCGGCCAGGGCGATCGGGTCCCTGGGGCTCTTGCGGGCGACCGCGATGCTCAGCTTCACGATCGACTCGTCGACCTCCTCATCCGGCGTGCCGTGAGGGTTGTCCACGAACTTCAGGTGACAGGTGGTGCACTCCATATCCCCGTGCACCGAGGCGGCGTACTTCTCCCCGTCCACATGGAGGTGGGCGGGCTTGCCATCCTGGGCCGTGAAGGTCCCCTCCAGCGCGTTGTGGCAGATCAGGCAGGAGAGGTTGTCCGCATGCGCGGTCGGGGTGAGCCACGCGATCCCGAGGGGGAGCAGCGCGGCGAGCCACACCACACGTTTGCTAGTCCTCATGGCGTTCCCTTCCTCCCCCTCTAGGTGGCGCGGTGGCGCCTTGCGATGGGTGCCGCGGGCCGTTGCGGGAGGCCTGCGGCCGCCCACGGCGCTGGGTGATCGCTGGGATCGACATCGGGCCAACGCTTGCCATTGAGCCGCATCCCAACGAACTCCTTTCGCGGGTCGGTGATGTGCCCGCTCCTGTCCGGTCCTTCTCCTTGCGCTTAGCAATCGCGGTGCCACCCACCGGCGAGACGGATAACCCATTCAATAATAAGGGTATTTGGTCCTTGGAGTGGGGGATGTCGGGGGTCGGCTCCAGCAGTAATACGTTGTGAAAATATAACACCAAGCTCGGCCTGGGATGGGAAACTACTGAGAAACAAGGAGGATTGGTGCGTGTTGCAAAAAGACAACGTCCTTGCCGTCGAACGTTATTTTTCAATGACACTACTCCGCTCGCAAAAAAACCCCCGGCCCCCCCTCGGGAGGGCCGGGGACTCTTTCGCAGGGCTAGTCTGCGTCCCTAGGCGCGCGGGACCTCGCGGTCCGCGGGGACGGCTCAGTGGCGGTGGTGGGCCACCTCGCCCTTGGCCGCGCCGCGCAGCCCGCTGAGGGCGTTGGCCACGGTCCCGGCCACGGTCCCGGCCACCGAGCCGAGCACGATGCTCAGGGCGCCGACGCAGGCGATGCCCAGCACGGTGCCCAGCACCAGCACCACCCGCACCATCAAGGTCGCCTCGACCGGCCCGCCGACGATCTTCGACATGAGCATCAGGGTGCCGTACCCACCGTAGTAGAAGCCGGGGACGATGCCGAAGAACAGGAACACCATGCCACCGAGGACTGCACCAATCTTCGTGCCGCTGCTGATGATTTCGTTGGTCTTGGCGTTCATGACGATCTCCTTATGAGTTCGGGCGATTTCCTTTGCATCGCCCCGTGTTGTCTTACCCGTCATGGAGCAATGCGCGTGCCAGGCAGACCTGGATTCGGTAACCCCTTGTCTTATCGGAGGATACCCGGCCTCTTCACGCTCCGGGGTCGCGGGCCGCAGTCGCCCCGGTGTTACCTAGAACGAACGCTCCCGAGCGGGATCCTCTGTCACACCCAAATAAATCAATCAGTTGCGTGGATTCATAAAAACATGACGGTGAAAATCGTGGCTGTTCTTGTTCGGTGACACCGCAAAATTGAGGCGGAGATCCATGAATACAAAGGAAATATTCACCGGCCCGGGTCTGCCCCTGCCCTGCCGGGGGTCCCGAGCGCCATCCGCGCAAGCATCAAGGCTCTCTGCCTACACCGAGCGCGAACAAAACCTTTCTTAACCACGAGGGGCACGAAGAACACGAGGAAGGGATCGCGGTTCTCCCTTCGTAGCCTTCCTTGTGAACCCCTTTGCGCCTTGGCGCCTTGGCGAGAGACCCGGATCATCGCCGGGAATGGGCGTCGCGTGAGCCATGCGGGTCAGGGGAGGAAGCGGTCTTGTTCCACCTCGCTCGGCATGCGGCACGCCTCCCGCTTCCCGAAGAAGCGATAGCGGCGGCGCGCGATCCGGTCGTACACCCAGTCGCGCAGCGGCCGCGGGATCCAGCGCAAGATCGTCGCGAGGCGGTAGACGCCCCCCAACCCGGCCGCGACCACGAGCACGGCGTCGGACCGCTCGTGCACCCCGGAGCCGTCGACCAGGACGATGCTCCACAAGGCTGGATCCGCGGTGCTTGGCTCCACCCCCATGGCCCGGGCCGTGGACCCCTGCAACGGCGCGAACACAAAGTGGCCCCGGCCGTCGCGCGTGATTACCCAGTCGACGAAACGATTGCACAACCCGCAGACGCCGTCGAAGAACACGATCGGGCGGTCGGGGGGCGCGGGCCGCGGGCTGGGCGGGTCGTCCATGACCCATCCTAAGGTTCGGGCGCCAAGTGTGACATCCGTGTGCAGGGCCGCCCCGGGGTTTACCTCGGGAGGTCGTGCAGAAGCTGACGGGCCAGCACGAGCACCTCCGTGCGCGGCACCATCCCCAGGAAGCGACCGGTGGGACCGTCCACCACCGGTGCGGCGTTTCCGGCGAAGCTGTGGAAGAACGCCGCGGCCTCGGCGAGCAGCGCATCGGCCCGGAGGGCGGATCCCGCCCCGCCGGGGGCGATCAGGTCAACGGCAATGACGAGTTGCGCGATCCGCGGGTCGTAGGCGTTCGCCTCCAGCTCGGCGAGGGGAATCACCCCCAAGAGCACGCCGCGGTCGTCGATCACCGGGAGGTGGGTGAACGGGGAGTGACGGGCGAAGCGTAGGATGTCATCCAGGCCGTCGCGGGCGGTGACGCTCTCCGGCTCTCCGTGCAAAAGGTCGATGACGTGCAGGCGCGGTCGCGGCCCGCGGCGGCCACGCCACCGCAGGAGGCGCCGCAGGTCGGCCCAGCGCGGCCGCCGGCGGACGAGACGGCCCATGGGAACCTCGCCCGCGCTCACCACCACGTGGCGCACGAGGATCGGCCCGAACAGCTCGAAGACCAGCACCGCGCCGACGATCACGCTCAGCAGCCGGGCGCCGAGCTGCGCATCATATTGTGCGGCTACCCCGGCGAGGGCGATGGCGGCCCCCGCCTGGCAGAGGAGGCCCAAGGCGGCCGGCTCCCCGGCGGTCCGTGGGAGTCGTGCGACCGCCACGCCGAGGCGGGTGCCGACGAGCTTGCCAAAGGTCCGTGCCGCCACGTAGACCGCCACCGCGCTCCAGCCCACGCCGGCGAACGCGGTGAAGTCCAGGTGAATCCCGCCGAGGACGAAGAACGCCACGTACGCCGGCTGCGCGAACTGTTCCATGGAGGCGGTGATCGGCCAGAAGAGGCGGGAGCGGTTCGCCACCATGGCACCGGCGGTCAGGAACGCCAGCATGTGGGGCACGGCCGCCCAGCGACAGACGCCGATGGTGAGAAAGATCACCGTCAGGAGCGGCAGGGCGAAGTTGCCGCGCCCGACGCGCGCCTGCAGGACGATCATCGTCTGGCCGGCGGCAATGCCGAACAGCAGCGCGCCGCTCAGGTCCCAGAGGATCGCGAACACGTTCTCCAGTGGCGGCGCGCCACCCCGCTGCGTGGCGAAGAGTAGCAGCAGGCCGATCTCGAAGAGCACCACGACCAGGATGTTGGACAGGCTCGCCGTGATGGTGATCCGGTCGGTCACCGGTCCCGCGGCGCGGTGCTCGCGCAGCACCAGGAGGGTCGTCGCCGGCGCCACCTCGACCGCCAGGATGCCGAGGAGCAGGGCGGTTGGCCCGTCCCCCAGGGCGATCCATGTGGCGACCGCCACAACGCTGATGGTGATCACCGTCTCCACGGCGACCGTTCCCAGCAAGGCCAACGCCTTCTTGCCGATTCGCTCCCAGCGGAATTGCCCGCCCAGCACGAAGAGGACCAGCGCGATGGCGAAGTCGTTGACCGGCCCGAACAGCACCGCGACATGGTCCGGGCGCAGGGCGTCGAAGCCGTGGTGGCCCAGGATCAGGCCGGCGACGATGTAGCCGGTGACGGTCGGCAGGCGCAGGGCGCTCGCCGCCGCACCGACCAGGGCGCCGGTCGCCAGGATGACGCCCACCGTCAGCGCGATGTCCAGATACATCGGGGTCACGAGGACCTCTTTCGAACATGGCGCCGCAGCGCGTCAATCTCGTTCACGCCGCCGCGCGTGCCCGCAGGCGCCGGGCATTCACCGACAGGTACCCCAGGAGCAGGACGAAGCACGCCAGGACGAAGAGCTTGTTGATGAACCAGTTGGTGCGCCAGATGGTCCACTCCGGCGCGGCGAGGAACAGGATCAGCTTGGTGACCACGATGGCAATCTCCGCCAGGGACACGACCATCCCCAGGGTGAAGGTGTAGCGTTGCCAGTGGAGGAGGGCCCAGCCGAGCCACAGGTGCACGGCCCACCACAGATCCCAGAGGACGTAGGTATGGAGTGGCACCCCTTCCCCGAGGGCGTAGCCGATCGGGAATAGATACTTGATGGTCACCGTCCACGCCGCCAGGACGTAGAGGAAGTGGCCGAGGAAGGTGAGCATGGGGAGACGGCGGATCAGGCGAGGCGCCGAGCCGCCGCGCGGGTGAACGCGGCGATCGGTACGCCGTTGGGACACGCGCTAGCGCACGCCTGATGGCCGCAGGTCGCGCACGCGCGCACCGCCTTGCCGAGCATGGCGTACTCGCTACGCGCCAGGGCCGCGTCCTGATAATCCACGGCGTACATGCGGGTGCGCAGGACCTCCGCGATCTCCACCCCCTCGGGACAGCTCGTCACGCACGCGGCGCAGCCGGGCTGACAATAGGTCGCGCCGTGCAGGTGCGCGTAGGTCGCCAGCAGAGCCAGCTCCGCCGCGCTCACGGTTGCACCCCCGGAGGCCCCCACGTACTCGTCGATCTCCTCGGTGCCGGTCATCGACACGATCAAGGCGTCGACGTGCGGGCTGGAGAGCACCCAGCGAAACGCCGCCTGGGCGAAGGTCGCGCCACCCCCTTCGAAGGGGCGCATGTCGTTGAGGCGCGCCCCCATGAGGGTCTTCATGGCCACCACCCCGACATCCTTCCCCTTGGCCTTCGCCAGGACTCGCGGTAGTCCCGGCTGCAGGGCGACGAAGTGGAAGGTGTAGCGCAGCCGATCGTAGAAGCTCGGGTCCTGGGCGAAGCTGTAGGCGACCAGGATCACGTCGACCAGATCCGCGTCGAGGGCGTAGTCGAGGCACTCGACCAGATGGCTGCCGTGGCCGGACATGCCGCGGAAGCGGATCTTGCCCTGTTGTTTGGCGAGGTCGGTGAACGCCCGCCACTCCTCGTTCTGCATGCGCGCCACGTCGTTCACCGCGTGGTTGAAGTAGACGTCCACATAGTCCGTGCGCAGGCGGCGCAGGCTCCCCTCCAGGGCGCGCATCATGTCCGCGCGCCGCTCCCCGACGCCGGCCTTGGTCTTGGTCGCCAGGATCACCTCGTGGCGCCGGCCGGCCAGGGCCTCGCCGATCGCGCTCTCGGCGTTGCTGCCGCGGTAGCTCTCGGCGCTATCGAAGTAGTTCACGCCCCGTTCCAGGGCGTGGCGCACCAGCGCCGGGTCCGATGAGCTGGCCGAGCCGAATGAGATGTCGGCGATCTTGAGCTCGGTGCGCCCGAGGCGGACGTAGCGACGGATGCGCTCGGCCGCCGGTGCCGGAGGCGCGCCCTGTGCCGCCGCCGCCATCCCGGCGATCCCCCACGCCGTCGCCCCGAGACCGAAGCGCAGGAAGCCCCGCCGGTCCATCGTCAAGCGCCACCCCCACCGGACTGGCAGGGTCGCCGCGTCACCATCGCGCCGGGCGACCGCCATCTGCTGGCCTGCCCGACGGGTCGGCCCCGTGGCGCGTGTCGTTGCATGCGTCGATCCCCCTGCGACACCTCGGCCACCTCATGTGTCCGATGTCCCAACACGATACCCGATCCGCCACGGATACGGAGCCATACGGGTGCCCATCGCGGCCCGCCGTTTTTAATATTTGCCGATCCCCTTAGCTCAGCTTCTTTCCTCTGGTTGCCTCGGATTGCCCCGGGGACCGGACACCGAGGCCCGCGCAATCTCATGGACGGACACGGCTCCTTGCAGGGTTTGGGACCACGGGGGACACGGGGGGCAAACCACACCCGGTAGTAGGCCGATCCATCGACGGCGCCGTTGTCGGCTCCCGAAGCCACCGTCGCGGAGACGTGTGAAAACCGCACCCTCCCCCCTTGCCCCCAACGTTCCCCGTGTCCCCCGTGGCTAATCTTCCTGCCAGGAGAAATGCGGGCTAGGGATCTGGCGCCCATGCGACGACCTTCCTGAGCCAAGGGAATAGGCAGGTTTTAATTAGGAAGGCAGGAAAGGGGCAGGAAGGCAGGAAGTCCTATCTCGCGCCCCGTCACCCATTCCTGCCTTCCTGCGGTCTTCCTGCGTTCCTTATTCAATTGTGTCGTCTCGTCGCGCTGCTGCCGGGTGAGGCGGCCCTGGCGGGTGCCGGCGGCTTCCCGGATGATCCGCGGATCATGTTCGTGTCGCGTGACGATCGCCGGGCGTCCCGGTCCCGGCGGAGGAGGATGCGGTGTCCACGGTGATCGAGGCCCTGGAGGTGGAGAAGCGCTTCGGCGGACAGGCGGCGGTGGACCGCCTCTCGTTCCGGGTCGCGGCCGGCGAGTGCGTCGGCTTCCTCGGACCCAACGGGGCGGGCAAGACCACCACCATCAAGATGCTGTGCGGCCAGGCGCCCCTGGATCGCGGCCAGATCCGGGTGCGCGGCGTCGACGTCGCCCGCGACCCCCGCCAGGTGAAGGCCCGCCTCGGCATCTGCCCCCAGGAGGACAACCTCGATACCGACTTCCGCGTCCGCGACAACCTCTTGCTCTACGCCACCTACTTCGGTATCCCGCGCGAGGTTGCTCTGGCCCGGGCCGCGGAGTGGCTGCGCTTCGTCCACCTCTGGGAGCGGCGCGACGCCGAGATCCGCGCCCTGTCCGGCGGCATGCGCCGCGCCCTGCTGCTGGCCCGCAGCCTGATCAACGACCCGGACATCCTGGTCCTGGACGAGCCCACCACCGGCCTCGACCCCCAGGCCCGGCACCAGGTGTGGAACGCGATCGACGAGCTGAAGGCGCGCGGCGTCACGCTGCTGCTCACCACCCACTACATGGACGAGGCGGAGCGGCTCTGCGACCGGCTGCTGATCATCGACCGCGGCCGCCTGATCGCCGAGGGCGCGCCGGCGCGCCTGATCGAGGCGCGGGTGGGGAGCGACGTGGTCGAGGCGTGGGGCGGCGCCGCGGCCCTCGGCCGGCTCACGGAGGGGTTCGCCGGGGAGTGGGAGCGCGCCGGGCGGCGGGTCTGTCTGTTCACGGACCGGCCGGGGGTACGCCCCCTGCTGGACCGGGCCGAGGTCACCGCCGGGATCGAGCGGGTCCTGCACCGGCCGGCCAACCTCGAAGACGTCTTCCTACGCCTCGCCGGCCGGGAGCTCCGCGAATGAACGCCCCCGAGCCCACCCCACCGCCGCCGCGCATCGGGCGCCGCCTCACCGCCCTGCGTCTCTCCGCCCCCTCGTGGCGGGCGGGGCGAGTGTGGCGGCGCAATGGCCGCCAGGGGTTGCGCCACTGGCACACCATCGTCGTGCCGCCCCTCCTCGAACCCCTCCTCTATCTCGCCGCGTTCGGCGCCGGCGTCGGGCGGCTGATCACCGACCTGGAGTACGGCGGCGTCCCGGTGAGCTACGCCCGCTACATCGCCCCGGCCCTGGTGGTGATCGCGGCCATGTACGGCAGCTTCTTCGAGACCAGCTACAGCAGCTTCGTGCGCATGTTTTACCAGAAGATCTGGGACGCCATGACCGCCACCCCCCTGACCCTGGGGGACATCCTCCTGGGGGAGGTCCTGTGGGGGGCGACCCGCGGCATGGTGGGCGCGGTCGCGGTGCTGGGGGTGGTCAATGCGTTCGGCCTGGTCCCCCTCGCCGCGACCGGGCCCCTGCTCCTGGCGGCGGCCACCACCGCCCTGCTGTTCGCCACCATCGGCCTCCTGTGCACCGCGGCCCTGCCCACCATCGACGCCTTCAATTACCCGATCTTCCTCTTCCTGCTCCCCATGTTCCTGTTCGGGGAGACCTTCTTCCCGGTGGCCGTGTTGCCGGCGTGGGCCGGGCGCGTCGCCACCTGGACCCCGCTCTACCACATCATGGCCATGGCCCGCCCCGCCGCCTTCGGCACGGCCACCCTCGCCGATGGCTGGCACCTGGTGGCCTGGCTGGCCGCCACGCCCCTGCTGCTCCTGGCCACCCACCTGTTCATGGCCCGCCGCCTGATCCAGTGAGCGCCCGCACATCTCCCCATGAATCTGCGGCACCCGTGCGACTGCCCGCATCTCGTGGCCTACCTCGTTCGTTGTAGGAGCCGAATCCCTTCGGCGACCCGGGTCGCCGGTGCAACCGGCTCCTACCGAGGGCCAGCCAGGACCTACGGCCATTGGCACGGGCTCGCGACGATTCCCGGTGAGTAATGCGGGCTACGCCTCGACCGGCGCGATGCACGCCGGGCCATCGTTGCGCGGGTTGTTCACCGCCCGGGTGACCGGGTACAGGGCCATCGCCTGCTCCGGGTAGGGGCGTAGCAGGGGCCGGACCGCCTCCGGGTTCTGCACCCCGGGGTCGAGCCACAGGTCGAAGTCGGCCGGCGCCACGATCACCGGCATCCGGTCGTGGAGGGGGCGGAGCAGCCCGTTGGCGGTGGTGGTGACGATGGTGCACGACTCGATCCGGGCACCGTCGTCCCCCTGCCAGTGCTCCCACAGGCCGGCGAGGGCAAACGGCTGGGCCTCGTCCTGCGGGTGGATGTAGTACGGCTGCTTCTGGCCGCCGACCGCCTGCCACTCGTAGAAGCCGTCCGCCGGGATCAGGCAGCGGCGCCGGCGGAGCGCGGCGCGGAAGGACGGCTTGTCCGCGACGGTCTCCGCGCGGGCGTTGACCATGCGCGCGCCCAGGGCCGGGTCCTTGGCCCAGGAGGGGATCAGCCCCCAGTGCAGGAGCACTACCTCCCGCTCGCCGCTCCCGGGCCGCTGGCGCACCGCCGCCACCGCCTGCGTCGGCGCCACGTTGTATCGTGGCGCCAGGGCCGGGGTGGCGAGCACCCGGACCATCGCCCGGAAGAGGTCCACGGCCCGGATCTGAGTGAGGCGCCCGCACATGCCCGGAGCGTAGCGCAGCCGCTCGCCTCTCGCGGAGTGTCCCGATCCTCAGCCGCCCCGCCGCCTACCCAGGCACCCTACCCCTTCAGCCGGGGCAGGCTCACGAGCTGCAGGAGAGCATCGAGCAGCCCGGCTTGTTGAGGGCCCAGTCCGGACGCTTCTCGGCGAAGCGCTCGTCGCCCGGTTCCATGGCGTAGGGGCGGCGCAGCACCTCCATCAGGCGCAGCAGCTCCCCGTCGTCGCCGCGCTCGGCGGCGTCGATCGCCTGCTGGGCGAGGTAGTTGCGCAGGATGAACCACGGGTTGGCGCGGTTCATGCGCGCGATCCGCCGATCGTGCGGCTCCCGGCCGTCGCGGATGCGCCGGCAATAGCGATCGAGCCACTGGTTCAGGGTCCCGGCGTGCTCCTGCCACGGGGCCAGCTCGTAGAACACCGGGTCGAACAGGTCCGGGTCGGGGTGGTCCACGTCGACCTCGGCCAGGGTGCGGAAGAACAGGGCGAAGTCCATGTTCGCCTGGTGCAGGAGGCGGTAGGCGTCGTCGATCAGCTCGTGGTCGTCCGCCTGCGACGCCTCGGTGAGGATCAGGCCGAACTTCTCCGCCTGCATGGCGGGCATCGCCTCGTTGAAGGTCTCGTCGTAGCGCCCGATCCCGTCGCGTAGCACGTGGTGATCGGGGATGACGGTCACCAGGGCGTTGGCAAAGGCCATCAGGTTCCAGCGGGCGACGGCCGGCTGATTGCCGAAGCGATAGCGGCGGCCCTGGGCGTCGGTGGTGTTGGGGGTCCAGTCCGGGTCGTAGTTGTCCAGCCAGCCGTAGGGGCCGTAATCGATGGTCAGGCCGAGGATCGACAGGTTATCGGTGTTCATCACCCCGTGGACGAAGCCGACGCGCTGCCACTCGACGATGAGTCGCGCGGTGCGCTCGCAGACCTCGACGAACCACGCGGCGCGCTTCTCCTCCCGGGTGCCGGTGAGCTGCGGGAAGTCGCGGTCGATGGTGAAGTCGACCAGCCGGTCGAGCAGCGCCCGCTCGTCGCGCTCGGCGAGGATCTCGAAGTTCCCCAGACGGATGAACGACGGCGCCACCCGACACACGATGGCGCCCGGCTCGGCCCGGGGGTGACCGTCGTAGAACATGTCCCGCACCACCCGCTCCCCGGTGGTGACCAGGCTCAGGGCGCGGGTGGTAGGGATCCCCAGGTGGTGCATGGCCTCGCTGCACAGGAACTCGCGGAGCGACGAGCGCAGCACGGCGCGGCCGTCGGCCGTCCGGGAGTACGGGGTGAGGCCCGCCCCCTTGAGCTGGATGTCCCAGCGCCGGCCGGCGTGGACGACCTCCGCCAGGGTGATGGCGCGGCCGTCCCCGAGCTGCCCCGCCCACTGGCCGAATTGGTGGCCGCCGTAGCACGCGGCGTAGGGGGTCATCCCGGGAAGGACGCGGTTGCCCGCCAGGACGTCCACCGTCTCCGGACGCCCCATCTCCGCGGCGCGCAGCCCCAGGAGCTCGGCGACCTCGGGGAACCACGCCACCAGGCGCGGCGCCGCCACCGGCGTCGGCGGGCAATGGCTCCAGCACACCTCCGGCGTCTGCCGCGGCTGGAGCCGGCCCGAGGGATCACCGGGCAGCTCGCGGGTGAAGCGCGGCTGGTAATCGAGCTGGAAGGGCGGGTCCTGGGTCTGCACGGGGGTCATGGCGACGGTCCGATGGCGTGCCGCGGGGCCTGTCGACGGTCGACGGCGGCCCCACCGCGGCTTTTCTCGATAAAGGCAGTGGCCATTTAAGCCATTCCCGCCCCCTGTAGGACAGCCGCGCGGGGATCGTCACCCTGATCCGCCCTCGGTCGACCGTTTGCCGCCCCGCCGCGGGCCCCCGCCGGGGACGGCGCCCGGAATACCCGCCGCCTCCCCGCCACGCCAGGCGGCCGGCCGCGCCGCCTGGCGATCGTCGCAATCAGCGACGCATGTCCGTTTTCATTACACAGAGTTATTTGACCCTTGAGGACCGGATAACTCCTTATGCATCAACGGTCTTTGTAGGGTTACCGAGCGACGAGGACGGCGCGGCCCTCGGGAACCTGTCCATCGCCTTTACGATTTTGTCGTCCAGAACGCGTGGTGTGCGGGCCGGTCAGGCGGTGCCGACAGCTCCGGGAAGGAAGCAATCGCTTTGTTTTCAATGGCTTCCTGTGGGAGCCCCCCCAACGCAGGCGCTGGCACAGCGATTGCGGGTCGCAAGATGATCAGAGAGGGGCGGGCTGTGAGGCGGTCGCTGTCGTCGGCAAGGGCTCCAAACCACCCGGCTTGCCGCCCAACCTCCCCCCTCCACACGCCGACAACGGCCCGCGCGGCCCACCCAGGAAAAGCAATTTCCTATCAGTGATTGAATCGTTCTAGACATCGGATATCCGGGGGACGTCATGGAAGCGCTCAGGCACGTGATAAACGGGGTGGCCGCTGTTTTGTTGGCCGCTGCAGTGCTTTTCGACGGTACCGGGGCCGGCGCCATGTCGCTCACGGTCATGTTCGAACGGGATGAAAACGCGGGGAGCGGCGACGAGCTCGCCTTCAACACCTACGCGACCCTGAACGACGTGCTCACCGGCAACCAGTCGTCCTCGACTTTTTCCACCATCGACGTCAACGGCCCGTTCAGCACCACCGGTCTCACCTGGGACGGCAGCCAGTTCGTTGTCATGTTCGAACGGGATGAAAACGCGGGGAGCGGCGACGAGCTCGCCTTCAACACCTACGCGACCTTCAACGACTTGCTCACCGGCAACCAGTCGTCCTCGACTTTTTCCACCATCGACGTCAACGGCCCCTTCACCACCACCGGCATCGACGCCCGGTTCTCCGAATCGTCAATCGTCCCCGAGCCCGCCACCGTCGTGCTCATGGGCCTCGGTCTCGTCGGGCTGGGGTATGCGGGGCGGCGCAAGCTGGTGCGCTGATCCGGCCCGATTTCGACGCACCGCGGGTCCCTCACGGAGCCGTCTCCCCGGAGGCGGCTCCGTTTTTTGGGGGTTCATCCGCGATCTCCGGGGGGCCCACAGAGGCGACTGTAGGAGCGGGCTTGCCCGCGAACCGACGCCGATATCGCTCCGAGGGATTCGCGAGCAAGCTCGCTCCTACGGGTGGACGCGCGCGCCGTCCCCGGAATTCCCGGACGCAGCCGCCTTGCCCTCGTTGACACGCCGGGGAAACGGGCCATCGTGCGCGGTATGCCAACCCCGCCCCGTTCGCGACCCGGCGAATCGGCGCCCTGGTGTGGGCGTCGAGCCCGCAGTCGCCGGGATCTGCTAGGGTGATGAACCACTCGTTCTCGCCGAAACCGAAACGACATCCCTGTCCTGGAGGTCCCCACCCATGAATTTCGCGACCACGACCACCCGCACCCGCCCGTCGCTGCTGGCGACCAACGAGGTGATCCGCCACACCTACACCCTGTTGTCCATGACCCTGCTGTTCAGCGCGGCCATGGCGGCCCTCTCCGTGTGGCTGCGCCTGCCGCCGATGGTCTACCTCTTGTCCACCGTCGGCGCCCTGCTGCTCATCTGGCTGGTCCTGCCGCGCACCGCCAACTCGGCCAAGGGGCTGGGGGTGGTGTTCGCCATCACCGGCCTCCTGGGCCTTGGCCTCGGGCCGATCCTGAGCACCTATCTTGCCCTGCCCAACGGCCCGAAGATCGTGGCCACCGCCTTCGGCGGCACCGGCGTGATCTTCCTCGGCCTGTCCGGCTACGCCCTCGCCACGCGCCGCGACTTCAGCTTCCTCGGCGGCTTCCTGTTCACCGGCCTGCTGGTGGTGCTGGTGGCGGCGCTGGCCAACATCTTCCTGTCGATTCCCGCCCTTTCCCTGACCATCTCCGCGGTGGTCATCCTGATCATGAGCGGCTTCATCCTGTTCGACACCAGCCGCCTCATCAACGGCGGCGAGACCAACTACGTCCTCGCCACCGTCAGCCTCTATCTGAGCATCTTCAACATCTTCATCCACCTGCTGAGCCTGCTCGGGATCATGGGGAGCGACGATTGATCCGCGGCGGCGCCCTCACGGCTTTGCTCGGCGCTTCGTGCTGCGGCGCCGCGCGGGGCGAGTCGCCAGGGCGACGCGGTAGAGTGGCACGATGGCCACGTGGATGAAGATCGGCTGGGCGCTGTTGCTCGGCGTGATGGTCGCCGCGCTCCTCCCGCGCCTGCGGGAGGTGATGACCCACACCCCGAGGGGTGGTCGCGGCGACTGGGCCGCCACCCTCCTGCCCCTCGCCGCGGTGGTCGCGTTCGTGGCGTTCCTGCTGTGGCTGGTGTAGCCCGCATTTCTCACCATGAATCTGCTGCGACCGCGCAACCGCCCGAATCTCCTGGCCGTGTCCTCGTCCGAGTCCTCAACAGGCCGCAAGCCTGCCTGCGGGCTCGGCCTTGCGGGCCGGCCAGGATCTACGGCCGTTTGCACGCTCTCGCGACGATCCTTGGTGAGAAATGCGGGCTAGTCGGCATCGGCCCACGGGTCGCCCGGACCCGGACGCGGGGATATTCTGGACGGAGGCGGTAACGCCGTGAGGGTCCTGCGATGACACGGTGGATCGGGGTCGTCTCTCTCACCTTCCTGGTCGGGCTCCTGGCAGGGATGCTCGCCTATCGCGCGTTCGGTGCCGGTGAACCCACCCTGCCCATGGAGCAGCCGCCCCGCACCGTGAGCGTACCGGCAGACCAGCGCGCGCTCCGCCCGCCGGAGGTGGCCCCGCCACGAGAGGATCGACCGGGTGACGCGCCGTGGGTGGCGGAGATCGTCGCGCGTCTCGACCGCGCGGGGGCCGAGCGCCACCAGCTGGAACAGGAGGTGGATGCGCTGCAGGAGAAGGTGCGCGAGCTCGAAGCTGGCCTCACCCACGTCGACACGGGAGGCGTGCAGAGTGCCGCCCCCGGCGAGGGCGTCCCGGGGCCTACCACCAGGGACGAGGCGGCCGATCCCTCGATCCCGCTGGCGACGCGGCTGAGCGTTCTGGGGTTGGATCAGGACCGTGCCGCCGAGATCGCACAACGGGTCAACGAGGTGGACCTGGATCGTCTCTACCTCCGGGACCAGGCGACCCGCGAGGGCTGGTTCAACACGCCGCGTTACGGCCAGGCCCTGCAGGAGCTGAACAGAGACGCGAACGCCCTCCGGGAGGACGTGGGGGACGATGCCTACGACCGCTACCTCTACGCGACGGGGCAGGTCAATCGCGTCGCCGTGGGCTCGGTGATTTCGGGCTCATCGGCCGAGGAGGCGGGGCTCAAGGCCGGCGACACGGTGCTCCGCTACGGCGACCAGCGGGTCTTCTCCACCAGCGAGCTGCAATCCGCGACCACCGAGGGCGTGGCCGGTGACCTGGTGACCGTCACCGTGCTGCGCGGTGACCAGCGGCTTAGGCTCTACGTCCCCCGCGGCCCACTGGGCATTCGTCTCCGCCCGGAGCGGACACACCCCGACTCCCTGCCGTAGACCGCGCTCCGCTCCGGCGTTCAGCCCGCCCCCTGCCTCCTCACCACCGTTCCCCGAAGGGCCGCAGGTCGAGCTCGAAGGTCCACGCCTGCGACGGCTGCTGGGTGAGGAAGAACACGGACTCGGCGATGTCGGCAGGCTCCAGGAAGAAGTCGTCGGGGCGGTCCGCCATCTGCTGTCGGGTCCTCTCCAGGTGGACGACGCCGTCCAGGATCACGTACGCCACGTGGATCCTCTCCGGCCCCAGGTGGCGCGCCATCGACTGGGCGAGGGAACGCTGGGCCGCCTTGGCCGAGGCGAACGGCGCGAAGTTCGCCCCGCCCCGGAGGGAGGCCGTGGCGCCGATCACCACGATGCTGCCGCCACCCGCGGCGCGTAGGTCGGGCAGGGCCGCCTGCGTCGCCAGCAGCAGCCCCCGGGCGTTGACCTCCCACGCCGCCTGGAACGCCTCCATCGTCGTGTCGTCGATGCTGGCGAAGGCACCGGCCCCCGCGTTGTACACCAGCACGGTCGGTGGGCCGAGGGCCGCGCGGATCTCCGCGAACACCCGTGGCGCCGCCGCCGGATCCCGCACGTCGTAGGGGTAGGCGGCGGCACCATCGATCTCGCGGGCCAGGGCCGCGAGCCGCTGTTCATCCCGCGCGCACAGGGCCACGCGGTAACCCGCGGCCGCGAAGCGGGCGGCGATCGCGGCGCCATTGCCGGGTCCGGCGCCCACGACGACACACACCTTGTTGTTCATGGCGATCTCCTTGCCGGCGACGCCGCCGGCCGACTCCATCCCTTGCGTTATCCTTTATTAGATGCGCCCACAAGGAGAGCGGTCATGAGATCCATTTTTCTCCCCATCGTCTTTCTATCCCTCGCACTGGCCCCCATCCCGGCCATCGCCGGCCACGCCCAAGGTGCCTCGCGCGACCCGGGCTATTACGACCAGGCGAGGGTCGTGGAGGTGCTGCCCATCCGTGAGGTCGTGCGGCTGAACACCCCCCACCAGGAGTGCTGGACCGAGGAGGTCGAGCACGTCCGTCACTACGATGACGACGGGGCCTACACCGTCGTCGGCAGCATCCTGGGTGGGGTCGTCGGCCACCAGTTCGGCGGCGGCACCGGCCGCCACGTGGCCACGGCCGCAGGCTCCGTTCTCGGCGCGGTCATCGGCCACGACCTCGGCCACAGCCACGCCTATGACCGGACCTACACCACCATGGAGCGCCGCTGCCAGACGGTGAACGACTACCGCGAGCAGGAGCGGATCGTCGGCTATCGGGTGACCTACGACTACGCCGGCCGCACCTACACCGCCGACATGGACCGCCACCCGGGCCGCTACGTCCGGGTGCGGGTCTCGGTGGACCCGGTGGAGTAGGCGCCGCCCGGGGGCCTCTACTCGTCCGCCTCTTCCAGCCACTGGATGAGGCGGGCGGCCTGCTCGTCGCCGCCCTCCAGGGGTCGGCGGATGCGGGCGATCGGGATGGTCCCCTGCGGGTGGCGGAGCAGGTCGAGGACCCGCGGCAGAGAGGCGTCGCTATAGCGGTAGGCCTTGCCGTTGATCCGCACGGCGCGGGCGGTCGGATCCAGCGCCTCGGCCCGCACGACCGGGCGGAAGGGATGGCCGTCCTGGTTCCAGATGGAGTCCTGGCGGTAGGTCGTGAGGAGGACGGCACCCACCGCGGCGAGCTCCTCCATGCCGGCGCCGGCCAGCTCGGCCAGGGGCCGCGAGGTCAACATCAGGTCCACATAGCCGGCGACGTTGGCATCGTCGAGCCAGTAGCCATAGGCGCCGGCCGTCGTATTCCTCGCGTCACCGGCCCGGCCCGGCGGTGCCGCCTGCGGAGACGCTGGTCCCTCGACACGGGCGCAGCCGAGCAGCAAGGCGCACAGGACGAGGGCCAGCCCGGCCAATTGTCGCCAGGAATCGCGGATGGTCGTGGCCAACCGTCGGCGGATCGGGGTGTGGGGTCGGCGCGATTGAAGCGGTGGCATCGCATTGATATACCACACATGGCAAGGGCGATGGGTGGCCCGGCGGCACCTGCCTGCGAGGAGTCCGGATGGCCGGTAAGGTGAGAAAAGCGGCGCGCAACCTCCGCAACAAGATGCGGATCTCGCGGAACTTCCGCGTCGTCGACGTGCGCTTCCACAACGCCATCCGCATCTACTACGCGCGCATCCCCAACCAGGGGCCGCCCAACGAGGTGTGGCTACAGACCCCACCGCCGGCGGTTGCGGCCAGCCAGCCTGGTGTTCACGTCGCCCCGGCGGCCATCCGCCCCGCCCCCAATCAGCCTCACTGGGTCGATCACCCGGGCCACCCGGCAGAGAGCTGGCCGGTGGCCTACGTCCGGGGTCCCGGCGCGGGCCACGCCGGGCCCCGCACCCTGAGGGTACGCTTCCAGTGCGTCGGCCACGCCCTCAACGGGCTGCGCGAGGTGCGCGGGGTCACCGGGGGGGCCATGGTCACCGACGTGCAGAACGTCAACTTCGCCAACGGCGATGGGCAGGCGACCTTCACCCTGCAGAACGTGCCCGCCACCGTCGACCGCCTCAGCCGGGTGCAATTCTCCTGGGAGTTCCGGCCCCAGCACCGGCAACACTGGTCGCCGAAGTGCCAGACCGAGCACAGCTTCTTCTTCGTCGATGCGGCGCCGGTGGCCGCCGTCGGGGACGTGGCGCCGGGGCAGCCGGAGCGGCTCTACTTCGAGCTCTTCAACTGGTCATGCGGCTGGGCCAGCGTGCGCTCCGGTGCGGCCAACGTGCTGGCCGCCATCTGGGGCCAGTTCACCCCGGTGAAGGCGGCGCACGCCACCGGCCTGATCTACTGGCGCGCCTACCAGACCGGGATCGCCCCGGCCCAGGACGTGGCCGATGGGATCCGCAGCCAGGACGCGGCGGGCAACCAGCAATACGCCATCAGCTGCATCGTCTGGGACCGCATCTTCTGCAACGCCCTGGCGGCCCACGGCATCCGCGCTGCCGAGATCATGCTCGAGCCGCATCCCCTCCTCGCGGGTGCCGTTCCGCCGCGGCCCTATCCGCCTGCCGACACCTTCGTGCACCCCAACGGAATGGCGTACCTGAAGCCCAGCGGCTGGAACATCGCCAATCGCGCCGGTCACGGTAACCCGATGGCGCCGCCTTCGTGGGGAAGCCATTGGATCGCCGCCGTGGATCCGGGCGGCGGCGCATGGACGCTCTACGATCCCTCCTACGGCGCGACGCATGCGCCGTGGGCCGCTCCGCCCGCGGTGAACGGCACCTTGGCCGTTCCCGGACCCTACGAGGTGGCCGGCGGCGTGACATTTGATCTGTTGGGCAATACAAGCGGGGCGGCCGTGACGCTGCCGACGCAAAATCCCAACGACCCGCAGCTCGAAGGGACCGTCCTGTACACGAACTAGCCGGGGTCCCTCCCTGGCCCGACCCACATGAAACCCGAGCCACAA
>Ga0210124_1000190_pt1 | contig 35362 bp, 28 predicted proteins | sample Muzzi_PWC_D2_FD_185554 | JGI IMG/M metagenome (GOLD analysis project Ga0210124, IMG submission 185554) | Wetland microbial communities from San Francisco Bay, California, USA, that impact long-term carbon sequestration - Muzzi_PWC_D2 (SPAdes) | ecosystem: Environmental > Aquatic > Marine >... | reverse complement strand
GCTTGCTGAACCTAAAGCGTTGGTTGCCCAAGAGTGGGACGCTATTTTCGATTATTATTGCTTCACTGGCTGTACTTGAGTCTCTGGCCCTACCTCTCCCCTTACAACCGGTGCCTGATCTCCACATGCAAGCCTCGTGGCAAGACTGGCTGCGCCAGCAAAATCCAACGCCTGAAATTGTCATGCTACCCTTTGCCCAAAGCAGTAGAGTAGCCGATTTTGAACAAACCACCCGCTGGATGCTGGAAGGTCGCTATTTTCAAAGTAAAATGGTCAACGGGTACTCCGGCTTTTTCCCACCAGACCATGCATATTTAAGAGACCAAATGCTACAATTCCCCACCTCCGATGGTCTTGATTTGCTACGCGAAATACATGTTGATTATGTGGTGGTTCACCATAATATGGCCAATACGCCTTCTACCAAGGAAATGACTGAACAGTTGATTTTGGTCTTCCACGATGGGCAGAATAATGTGTCTATTTATGCTATGAAACCACCCGATGAACCTTAACCCTATCAAGTTAGAGGAGTGGAGCATCCTCGGATTTGCAACAACCCTGTTAAGTCATTATGTCTAGTTCCGTTTTTTAATATTTCATGGTAAAATAATAGTATCGACCAATGTTGAGAAAGTTTAACTGGGGATAACAAGTTTCGGTTAGGTTGGCTTATGCACGAAGATCTACAACGCGAAGAACACGTTCAAGAGCTGTTGGCCCTGTTGCAAAAAGATAAGACTCTCAGGGATTTCCGAGGCGCCTTTACTGCCCCAGAGGATCTCGTGGAGTTTGCTAACCGGGCCCAGTTCGCCCTCCATGACCAGGGCGAGCAGGTAATTAAGCAGGGGGACAGAGGAGATAACTTCTTTATCGTTTTGAACGGGCAACTGCGAGCCATTGATGTAAGCAACAAAAAACCCCGTCTTTTGGGCTATTTCTCATCTGGAGCTATTGTGGGTGAGCGTGCCATGCTGCACGATAGAATCAGAACGGCAACCGTAGAGGTTGTGGTAGGCGCTACTTTAGCCTGGTTCAGTGAGGAAGATTGGTATTGGCTGATTGGAAGAAATTCTCGATTTGAAGACTTTTTCCACAATATGGAAGCCTACCGCATCCAACAATCGGCCATGGATTTTCCGGGTCGCCAATACGATGAGGTGGTGGTGGCTTCTACCAAGCGTCACTTTACGGCTTTTTTAGCGGAACTGACCTATCCTATCCTGCTTCTCATAGCGCCCATCGTCATTATTTTGATCGCCCAATTCTTTGGGCTTGCCCTTTCAACCATTTTAGCCGATGCCGTGACCTTGCTGGCAACCCTACCCTTTTTTATTGCAGCCATCCTGCTGGCCCTCTATAACTATTTCGATTGGCTTAACGACGACTTTATTGTGACCACTAAACGGGTGGTCCACATTGAGCGTATCCTCTTTTTTGGTGAGCAAAGAAAGGATGCACCTTTAACCCGCATTCAAGATGTGACGGTGATATCCGATATACTTGACCTGATTTTCGACTCCGACACCTTGCGGATAGCCACCGCCGGAGCAGGTACCATTGTTTTTAACCACATCCGTCACGCCGAGCATATTCGTCAGGTTATCTTTGCTGAACGCGTCCACGCCAAGGCGCGGGTGGCCGCAGCCGATGTTGTCGCGCTCCGCCATACCATCGCAAACCAGATACACGTAACTGAGGGGTTAAAAGAGCATGTCATGGATGTGGCTGAACCTGAAGGGTTGATAGTACACCAGCCTACGACACGCCATTACAACCGTTTCATCGATTATTTTATTCCCAGAATCAAAGAAGTCAGTCAAACACCAGAAGGCACAATTATTACCTGGCGTAAGCATTATTATGTTCTCATTACGAACATTGTCCCCCCATTGTTGGCGCTTTCGGCAGCAGTCTACCTTTTTATCGCCTCATTTTTCCTTTGGCTGCCTCCCTTTATGATCTTGGCCTGGCCCATCCAAGCGACGTTAGGTATCATTATTTTAGCTTGCATGCTCTGGTATTTGATAAAATATGACGACTGGAACAAAGATGTTTACATCGTGACCAATACCCAAATTATCGATATTGAAAGCGCAGCCTTTCGAGTACGGAAAACCAAGCGCGAAGGCACCTTCGATAATATCCAGGGTGTCTATTCCGAAATACCTAACTTGTTTTATAAACTCCTTAACCTGGGCGATGTTATTATTGAAACTGCCGGTTCTGACCTAACCTTCACCTTTGAAAAAGTTTTCAACCCAGCCGCTGTTACCGAAGAAATCTTTAGTCGTTGGGCCATTTACCAGCAAAAAGAACGTGAGTCTCAACGGGATGCCACCAACCGCCAGGTGATGGACGTGCTTAAAGAGTATCACAAGCTCGTCTCAAATGATGTTCAGCAGTGAAAGGTTTAATCGTAAAAATAGGGACGCCCATGTTTAATGAGCGTCCCTTTTTAATTTTGGGGAAATTTTGTAGGGGCGAATGGCATTCGCCCGCTCCTCTCCGGCAAATTTGGGCGTTTGCCAAACGCCTCTACTCAAGCTTCGGCGGGAGCCTGTTTCCGGCTTCTGCGCCGCCGTAGCCACCAGCGAATGAGCCAAACCACGGCGGTCACCAGGATGGCCAGGATAATCAACAGGGGCAAGATAAGAACTACAAACCAAATCACCATAGTCCCTAAACTCTGCAACGCGACAATCAAGGCTTGCACCGCCTCTCTTGCCACGCCTTGTGGTTCCCACCCGGCGACACTAATCGGCTGGTAGAGAATATCGGGGGTAAGTTGAATGGTGATGGTCGAAAGGGCCGCCTGATTGGCTAAGTAGCGCAAACGCCCCTCGATTTGCTCAATCTGGCCCCGAATATTAGTCAATTCCCGGTGTACTTCCAGAATATCGCTGGTGCTGCCGATTCGTTGACGCTCTTCGAGCAACTCTTGCAGGGCTTTTTCGGCCACTTCAAGATTGGTCTTGCGGGCCTGTAAGTCGGTGAACTCTTCGGTCACATCCTGGCTGGAGGTGCTTTCCCGCTCAACCCGCAGGGACATCTCGCGCAGTTGGCTCAGCGTATCTTGATACCGCTCCGCCGGGATGCGAATGGTCATACTGCCCCGCAGGGCATCACCTGACTCGAAAACATTGGACCCCGACACAAAGCCCCCCTGCTCAGCGGCGATTTGGGTAATATTATCCATCGCTTCGCGGGTATCTCTGACTACCAGCGAGATATCGCCCGTATAGATAATGACTCGTGCGGTGTCTTGAGCCTGGGCTACGGCATTCGCCAGGTATACGTCCAAAGGAACGGCATTGCCATCGCTAGATCCGGCTGATGAGGCAGGCACAGCAGTTGGCAGGTAATAATCTGGTGGTTCTGCCGGGGCTTCTTCAGCAACGCTATCACTAAATCTAACAATCGCAGACTCCGGGGCAACAGAATATGATGATACCCCCTCTGGCGCTCCACCGCCTAGTCCCACCGAACTTCTAGATATGGTAAAGAGCGAAAAAATCGCAATACAAATTACAATAATCAAAATTACAGGAAGTCCTATCCAGAGATAGGGAGCCTTTCGAAAACGAGCCAAGATTTTCTTCATTTGCTGCTCCATATACTCAACTTCTCTACCGGATACTTTTTTCAAGAAGCTGAAATTTAATCACGAATGACACGAATGAACGAATAGCACGAATTTTTTTTTAAAAATTTTATTGAACCATTCGTGAAATTCGCCTATTCGTGCTATTCGTGATAAAAAATTTTACCCTTTGCACTTGATGATAAGACGACACGAAGCGCAAGTTGGTTCCCAAATTAACCGATTATGAAAAAAAACTCCCACCCTTTGCGGAGTGAGAGTTCAACATTCTACCAGCCGAAGGCCAGTCGTTTCCAGAGACGGGTGGGAAAATCGTACTCCTTCATCTTATCCTGGGTCACACTGACCGGGTATTTGATGCGGCGGTGTTCAAAGGTTCTGGCTTCGACATCTAAAATGCCATAGGCGGCCCTGGCGTCGCCGTCACGGGGTTGGCCGACGCTGCCGGGGTTAATAATCAACCGGCGTTCGCCCAAGGGCATCGGTCCATTATTGAATTGCGGCACCTCAGCATCACACATAACCTTAGGGTCTTCCGACTCCAAAAAGATGACCGGGCTGTGGGTATGCCCAACAAAGCAGTAAGGTGTATCAAAATGCTTGAAATTCGGTTGGGCCACCGCCGGATAGAGAATATATTCCCAAATGTGATGGCGGGGGCTACCATGAACCAAGGTATAAATTTCTTCTTCGATTAGCCCCGTCGGTAAATTATCCAGATAATCCCGAACCTCATCGGTTAACTGGTCTCTGGTCCATAAGGAGGCGAAGCGGGCATCGGGGTTGAAATCATCAATATCCAGCTTACCTAAAACTGCCCAATCATGATTACCGGCAATACAGAGATGGTCTAAAGTTAGCAATAATTCTACACATTCATTGGGATCAGGGCCATATCCAACCATATCGCCCAGACACCAAACTTTATCATATAACCCTTTCGCATCTTCCAAAACCGATTCAAATGCAATCAGGTTAGCGTGAACATCTGAAATAACCAGATAGCGCATGTAAACCTCTTCAAATGTCATTTCGAGGAGCTTGCGACGAGAAATCCTTCAAAATTATGCTTACAAGAGAAGTTTTCAGGGATTTCTCGTTACACCTGTCCAGGTACTGGGTAATACCCTTTGGGTGCTCCTATTGTCGCTCGAAATGACACGAATTGTGTAACTCATATAAAAATAACAACGAAATTATAATACCATAGTTTATATAATTCTGCCAAGGGCTTTGTCCCTGTCTAGTAAAGAGAGTATAATGCCCTGCAAGGGAAAGACAAAACGTGTCACCAATTTTTACCCCTAATACTTTAGACTTTATTAGCCATAGTGAGGCCCAAACTCGCCGCCTGGGCGCTCGACTGGCCCCATTGTTAAATCCAGGTGATGTAGTGACCTTAGACGGCGACCTGGGCAGCGGTAAAACTCGCTGGGTACAGGGTGTATGTCAGGGTCTGGGGATAACCGAGCCGGTCGTTTCGCCAACCTTCACCCTGGTCAATGAGTATCAGGGGCGGTGGCCTGTTTACCATATCGATCTATATCGTATTACTGACGCCTCCGAGGTACTGACCTTTGGCCTGGAAGATTATTTATATGGGGCCGGTATTTCGCTCATCGAGTGGGGCAACCGGGCCGTTGATTTTCTCCCAGCCAATTATTTAGCGATTGAACTCTATCACCTGGAGGAGACCAAACGCCGGGTGGTATTATATCCTCATGGAGAGCGTTTTATAAAGTTGTTGACAGCATATAAAGAAGCATCCTTTGCCGGATAATGATGATATTAGCCATAGATACCGCCACCCAATATGCGGGCCTGGCCTTATACAATCAGAATGGAATCTACGCCGAAGAGTCCTGGTATGCCGGTCGCAACCATACCATCGAGTTGATGCCCCGTATTGTGCGGATGCTCAACTTAGCCAATCTCAGGGTGATTAACTTGACCGCCTTGGCCGTCTCCTTAGGGCCGGGTTCGTTTACCGGCTTACGGATTGGGTTGGCCACCGCCAAAGGGCTGGCTTTACCTCATAAGTTGCCGGTTGTTGGCGTACCCACTTTAGATATTGTGGCCTACCCCTTTCAAGACAGAAAATCACCCGTATGGGCCATTGCTCAAGCCGGGCGTGGCCGTATTTTGACCGCTTGTTATGCTTGGCGGGAGCAACAATGGCAAGTCGTCACTGAAGCCCAGCTAACCACATTTGACGACCTGGCCCAGGAAATTGACAACCCCGTATTATGCGTGGGCGAAATCGACCAGGAGGCCGCAAATATCTTGCAAAACGGCTCACGCAAGAAGGCGCAAGTTGTTTCTCCCGCCACCCGTCTACGCCGCGCTGGCTATCTGGCCGAAATCGCTGCCGCTCGACTGGAAGCCGGTGACCAGGATGACCCCGATGCGCTGGTTCCTATTTACCAATCCTCACCCTGAGTAACTATTGTGAGATATCGAAAGATACCTTTCAAAATTAGCCCTATGACCTTGGACGACATCCCGGCGGTAACGGCCATGGAACAGGCAGCCTATGCCCCAAACCTGCCGCATAGAGCCTATAAAGACGAGCTTGAGCGTAATCACCTGGCTCATTACTTTGTATTACGGACCCTGTTCCCCAAATCTCGGGCTCAGCTTACAAACGATTCAGCCGCTATCATTGGTGTGGCAGGTTTTTGGCTCATCGCCAGCGAAATTCACATTATCACCATTGCTGTCGATCCCCATTGGCGAGGCTTGGGCCTGGGTGAGTGGCTGCTCCACACCTTAATTGAAAAAGGCCAAAGTCTTGGTGCCAGCACCGCCACCTTAGAAGTGCGTCTCTCTAATCATAAGGCCCAGGCACTTTATCAAAAGTACGGGTTTCAAGAGGTGGGCCGCCGTATTGGCTATTATAGCAACAATCGTGAAGATGCTCTTATTTTAACTGTACCTTCGCTCATTTTGCCGGATTATCGAGCAATGCTTACCCAACGAAAAAGCCGTCTCTGGCAACAGTTGGCCCAAATTGGGGATAGACAAAACAAATCAAATTAGCTAACATAAGTAAGGAGCGCAAGGTGAACCAGTTTATCGAATTTCAAGAACAAGTTAAAGCCGTTAATGTCCGTTGCGCTAACGGTGAAATCACGGAAGCTGAACGGGATGAGACCCTACGCCGGATGCAACTACCGGACAAGCAATGGGGTGACACCTGGATGCTCAGCCCCAAGGATGAATGGTATCGCAAGGCTAAGGGTAGCGACCTGTGGGTCCGTGATTATCCCGTAGATTTGGTAGACCCCACCAATCTTCCCCCTGTTGCGGAGATGGACCTTCGTCAAATTGCCCGGGCCGTTCACGATTGTTCGCGTTGTCCTCTTCACGAGGGCCGTCTGCGGGCCGTACCGGGCGAAGGCTCACCAACAGCCGACATCATGTTGATTGGCGAGGGACCAGGCTTCCACGAAGATAAACAGGCCCGGCCTTTTGTGGGGGCTTCTGGCAAATTTTTGGAGCAATTGCTTAATGACATCGGCTATAAGCGTGAGGGTGTATTTATTGCCAATGTGGTTAAATGTCGCCCTCCCAATAACCGAGACCCGCAACCAGATGAGTTGAAAGTATGCAAAGATTACCTGGATCGGCAAATTGAATTAATCGACCCCAAAGTGATTGTTACGTTGGGGCGTTTCTCGATGTACCGATATTTTCCCGGTGCATCTATAAGCAAAATTCATGGACAACCCAAGCGGGTTGATAACCGGCTGATTGTGCCGATGTTTCATCCGGCAGCAGCCCTACACCAACCCAAATGGCGTCCTCTTATTATTGAGGATTTCGCTAGGCTGCCTCAATTTATAGAAGAAGCCACTGCCTTCAGACAGGAAGACGATATCGACCCGGCCAATGCTCAACAGTTGAGTTTGTTTTAGCGAGCCAATAGTTTTTCTCGTTCCCACGTTGAGCGTGGGACCAAGAAAACTATCGGTTATTCTGTTGCCATCACTAATTCGGAAATTTCCAACTTTTTTCTAACTTTTTTCATAGCAAATTTTCATTAAGTACTGCTAAACTGAAGAAAGTGAATTTTGGGGAAAAAGGTTATGACAAAAATATTAATTATCGATGATGATAAAGCAGTACTTGAATCACTCACCTCTCCCCTTGAAGACACAGGGTATCAGGTCTTTACCGCCGACAGTGGGCAGATGGGAGTGAGTATTGCCAAGAAACATTTTCCAGATTTGGTCATTTTAGAGCTGGTCATGCCTAAGATGGATGGCATTGAGACCAGTCACCGGCTGCGTGAGCTTGGGATTCAATCTATTTTGGTGATTGGTCCTGGAAATGATGAGCGCAGTGTGGTTAAGTCGTTAAAAATGGGGGCAGATGATTATTTGCCTAAACCCATTGAAATTCCTATTTTGCAGGCCAAAATCAGGATGTTGATGCGGCGTCATAAGAAGAACTCTCGCAACAATCATACCCCCTCAATATATGATGACGGACAGTTGATAATTGACTTGGAAAAGCGATATGTAGAGTTGCGAGGCCAACCTATAAAGCTGACCCAAACCGAGTTTCGTTTATTATCCATTTTGCTGCATCGGGTTGGCCGAGTTGTCACCCATGAAGACTTGATTCGGGAGGTGTGGGGGGTAGACTCCGAGGAACGTTTGGGGTCTCTAAAGCTCTATATCCACTATTTGCGCCGAAAGCTCGAAGACCACCCCAAAAAACCCTACTACTTGCTGGCCGAGTGGGGTATTGGATATCGACTTCGCCAGCCCCAAACAGTATCAGTACCCAAATAAAAGGTACTGGTTTAGCCTCGTGGCGCTCCTTCTGCAAAGAAACGATAACCGGCTCCACGCTCGGTGATTAAGTAGCATGGTTTAGCCGGATTTGGCTCAATTTGCTTTCTTAAGTGTCGAATCGCCTGCTGTACGGCTTCGTTGCTCACCCCCCCGCTATCATCTTCGGGCCAGGCGGCCTCAATCAAATCATCAACGGTATGAGCAACCGGGCCGTGACTGAGAAAGTGTTGTAGCAAGCGCCGGTCTCTTTCGGACAGATTAACTAATTCTGTATCCCCCAGAAAAAATCGGTCAGTTTCCGCATCGTGCCGAATTTTTCCGGCGCTAATTCCTTCCATACCCGCCACAAATTCGGCAAAAAGTAAAGAGAATAGATGCCAACCCGTTTGGGTTTCGTAGCAGAGGCGTTTGCGTTGCAAATGCTTCAGTACAGGCTGGTACTTCTCGGCAATCTGCCTCAGGCTCTCTTGCCGACTTTTCGAGGAGCCTATCATCCAGGCTTCTTGCAGTACAGACAAAACAGCTTCTTCTTCGCCGGTTAGGCCATGGCGTAAATCTTTTAGCCGGTTTTGGATACTTGATTCGGCCAATAATAGCTTTTGCCAGCTATCTTGGCTGGGGACAGAGGTAACATTCGCCAGCCATAAACTGGCTGCCCGTAACAAAGCGGGATAACCACCCGTCAACTCAATCAGCCGGTCAATTTGTGCCTCAGAAAAAGATTGGCCGGTAGCCGCTTCCACCTGACTAACAACCCATCGCGGGTCATCCCCCTCCATTGCTCCCAGCCAGCATTGATGGATGTCCACAATCTCATAGAGTTCACCTAACTCGACCGGGTTACGAATATACGTCACCGGATGGCGCAAGCCCATGAGGTAGGAGAGGGTGGCTTTGAAGCCATCTCGCAACCCCCGTAGATTGTCCAAAACCTGCGTGGTTGCTACCTGGCAAAACTGGTCGAAGGGGTCTAAAACCAATACCAGGCGTATTTGTTTCTCGTGGCACAAAAAAAGTGCCTCGCGTAGGGCGCTCTGCGACAAAAAGGGATCTGTTTTGTCTTCAACCTTGCGATAGAGCATTTCAATGGAAGAGGCTAGTGTTTGGTCAACAACTGCAAGCTGGTCATGGGCTTCATACAATGAGCGTAGAATAATCCGATAGAAAGTAGAGAGGTCATTATTGGGCAAGTTGTTCAGATCAACCTGAACCAAAGCTAAGTCGCCAAAACTATCCGGCAGATATGACCGCACCACTTCGGGCCGGTGAGATACATAGCCTAACAGGTTCGATTTTCCGGCGCCGGGTAACCCAATGATGGAACCGCTCTCCCCAGCCCTGATCCAACCGGCCAAAACGGCCATTTCTCTGGCCCGATAATTAGTTGGATATTTCTCCCATGCCCGTTTTGAAATGATGATTTTACCCTATATTCCTATTGCCAAAAGCAGCAATGACTGAACTTTAGTACTTACCACATATTTTATCATAATTTCTATCTTATGGCACAATGCTATAATATTGTAAACAAAAAATTTATCAACTACAAGTCAACAAAATCTCAAGATTTATTATAAAAGTTGTAATACACTTGTATCAAATTAAAATAGTACAGTGTCAAGTACCCAAAAATTGGCATAATATTGATCTAGCAAACTATGAGAAACTTAAAAGAAAAACTAAATCAGGGGATTGCTGCGGCAGAGGCGAACAGGAAACAGGAAGCACGAGCCCTCCTAACGGAGGTTGTCGAAGCAGATCAAACTCAGGTGGTGGCCTGGTTATGGCTGTACAAAGTGGTGGATAGCCTGGAAGAAAAAGCCATCTGCCTGGAGAATGTCTTAACGTTAGAGCCGGACAACGACTATGCTCAGAAGCGGCTGGCGCGGGTAAAAGCTCAACAGGAGAGCTTGTTTAGCTCGCCATATGCCCCCGGCGCAGAAGAGCCGCCGCCTGCCGTTGTCCCGATAATCAAGCCAGAACTACCCGTTGCCGCCGAATATCCCCACGAAGATGAATTTGACAACGAATTGCTATGTCCGTACTGTGTAGCTCTGACCCAGCGAGAAGACCGCATCTGCCCTAATTGCAAGCGGTCCTTGATTGTCAAAACGCGAGTTAGAGAAGAGCGGACCGCCTGGTTGTGGCGAGGGTTTTTTCTCCAGATTGCCGTCTGTATCTTTCTGATTGGCTTTGGGGCCAGCTACTTCACCCTGGTTGGGAAGTTCAATGGTATCCGCAGTCCGGTGCCTTTTTTGCCCCTCTATTTCGGCCAATCCGTCGATCAGCCGGAGCACTTAACCCAAACCATCTTGGAGATATTTCCCCTATGGGCCTTTTGGGGCCTGATTGGGGCCAGTCTATATTCGATAATCTTGCTAATCTTACTATACGTGCGTATCCCTTATGGGAATGTACTCTATTTGGTCAATGCGACCATCTTGTTAGGGTTGGGGATCGTCGGGATTCTATTCTATTACGATTCTTGGGTGGCTATAGGAACGTGGGTTTTTGCCTTACTTTTAGGTGGTACCCAAATGTTTATTACCTTGAACTTGTGGAACGATTTCACCTTTAAGGAAAGACGCATCATTCTACGGATTGACCGTGGGGTTAAAGGGTATAGCTCTCTGGCTATCAGTGGCCGAAACTATTTTGAGTTGGGTATGTGGGGCCTGGCGATTATCCATTTGCGGCGGGCTATTGTCAAGAAGTCGGATAATCCGGCAAATCATGAGAGGTTGGTAACCGCCTATATCAAAATCAATCGCTATGATTTGGCGGATAAAGCGTTACAAGAGGCTGAAAAATTCACTGTCAATTCTACAGAGCTAAACTCCCTACAGCGAGAGTTAGCCACAGTACGTAAAGATAAGCCCTAATACCAGACAAAAATTTTGCCGTTAACGGCGTATATGTAGCAGGGCTAGAGCTACCGCAGTAGCCCAAGGTAGCACCTTGAATTCATTGGCTATCAAGGCCGCTTCGATTTCCGTAGGACTGAGACGAAGCAACTGCTGCTCCTCTAAATCATCCGCATTCGCTTCGGCCACCTGACGTGCCCCACGCGCCAGATATAGATATCCCGTGCCTACACCGCGATTGGCATCTACAATATATTGGCCCAAATTGGTCCAATCCGAGGCTTCATAGCCGGTCTCTTCAAGCAATTCGCGTTGGGCTGCTATTAATGGTTCTTCGCCCGGTTCAATATACCCACCGACCGGGGCCAGGGTAATATCACCAATGGCGTATTTTATTTGGCGGAAGCAGAGAAATTCATTGTCCTCAGTGACGGCTGTGACGATAATGTAGTCGGGCGTAATGAGCCACGGCCAATCCGAAATGACGTGACCATCGGGCAACTCGACAGCATGGTTTTCGACGGTTAAATATTTGCTGTGATTCAGTATAAGATTTCGTGAGAGGGTTTTCCAAGGTTGCATACAAAGTACCGTTTAATCCTTAACCAACCCTGCTGGGCCAAAGGTGGTTGTCCAGCCGCCGATACCGCCGCGTAGGCTAAAGACTCGAGTAGAATCCCAACCATTTTGAATCAAAAAGCCGGAGGCATCCAGGCTGGTGAGGCCACTCCAGCACTGAAATACAATGTCGATATCTTTAGGTAGTTCACCTATCCGGGCCGGAATCTCCTGAAGAAAGATATTTTTGGCTCCCGGAATATGTCCCGATTGATACTCCCAGCCTTGGCGCATATCAACCACAATCAATTTATCGCCGTTATCCAGACGAGTCTTTAGCTCGTGCGGCGAGACTTCGTTGATTTGTATGGGTTGGGGTTCTGGGGGAGGCGGTGTGGCTGGCTGCTTGTCCGTAGGAGATTTCTTTTCCTCTTTGCTTCCAAAAATTTTCTTGATAAAACTCATATCATTTCTCCTAGAATGCGGCTTTGATGACGCCCCCGTCTACAGGGATGGAAGTCCCATTAATGTAGCTTGCTTTCTCTGAAGCCAGGAAGGCAACCAGCGCCCCAAATTCGTCCGGCTGGCCTATCCGCCCAACGGGGATTGGGGCGGCCATACCCGCAATGATCTCATCTTCGGTTTTGCCACTTTTTTGGGCATTGACGGCGACCAATTGATTTATCCGGTCGGTTTGAGTGTAGCCCGGCATCACGTTATTAATCGTAATGCCATCTTTACCCACCTGAGCGGACAAGGTTTTGGCTAAGCCATGCACCGCCGCTCGAATCGAATTGGATAAGATCAGATTATCCAACGGCTCTTTAACCGACAGGCTGGTAATATTGATGACCCGTCCCCATTTTGCCGCCTGCATATGGGGCAATGCGGCTCGAATGAGACGTACTGTACTCATCATAGAAAGGTTAAAGGCAGCCTGCCATTGTTCGTCGTCGAAGTCTGGGAAATAACCGGCTGGCGGCCCCCCGGCGTTGCAGACTAAAATGTGTAAGCCGCCAAATTCATCTACCGTTTTCTGGACAACATTGGTAATATCCTCAGCCCTGGTCATGTCGGCGGTTACAGCCAGGATATCAGCGCCGGTAGCCGCTGCCATTTCGTCTCTGGCCTTATTAAGAGCCGCTTCGTCACGCGCACAGATGGTAACTTTGGCCCCCTCTTGAGCCATCGCTTCGGCGCTGGCTCGACCCAATCCTTTAGAAGAGGCAGCCACCAAAGCTATTTTTCCTACAAGTCCTAAATCCATTGTAAGTCCTTTCTATTGAAATTTTGAGATAGTCGTAAATTATGTGCTTAAGTCGTTCTAATGATTTTAAATGGGACGCGGATTGCACGGATCGAACAGATTTTTAATATTTTTATCCGTGTAATCCGCACGATCCGTGTCCTATCATTTCTAAGCACATAATTTGATACGATGTCGAAATTTTTATGCCCCTACATATTTGGCATATAACCCGCGAGCCACGCTCTCATCTTCGGTGCCTTTGATAATGGCGCGGCTATCGGCAAATAGGGTGATTTCGTAATCATCAATATTAAAGCGCAGCAGGTAGTCATTACGAGCCGTAATATCACTGACACTGCTTAAGCGGTCGGCCAGCTCGGCCAGCGAAATCCTATTGCTCCCTGCTTGGCGAATCTGGACCGCATCACGCCCGCACAGGCTAACGATTTGCCCGCCCTTTTCTTGATTGAGAAATTCAAGTTGATGCTGCTGGCAGGCGGGGCAATCCGGGCGAGGGCCGTTGTTCTTGAAATGTTCGAAGCTATTGTACCACAAATCAAAATGAATGATACCCCGGTTCAAATCACCCTGGCCCACAATCAGTTTGATGGCTTCGGTGGCACTGACACTGGCGATGGCGCTAACCACCGGCCCGACCACGCCTGCTGTATCGCAGGTGGCGCTCGTACCCGGCGGGGGGATATCATTGACCAGACAGCGCAAGCAGGCAGTCTCGCCGGGAATGATGGTCTGGCTCATGCCGTAAGTGGAGACGGCCCCGGTATAAATCCAGGGGATATTATGCTTCACGCAGGCGTCGTTGATGGTGAAGCGGGTTTCAAAGTTGTCCGTGCCATCCATTACGAGCGTCGCGCCTGCTATCAGGCTTTCGATATTTTCAGGGTTGACGTCGGATACGACCCCATGAACCTCAATATCGGAGTTGATGGCCCGCAGCTTTTTTTCGGCAGCAATGGCCTTGGGTAGATTCTGGGCCAAATCTTGCTCATCAAAGAGCAATTGGCGCTGTAAATTGTTCAGTTCAATAAAATCCCGGTCAACAATGGTCAGATGACCGACACCGGTTCGGGCTAAATGATTGGCGATGACCGTACCCGTCGCCCCACAGCCAATGATAACCACCCGCGCGGCAAGCAATTTTTGCTGTCCTTCTTTGCCGATACCGGGAAAAATCGTCTGACGAAGATAGCGAGAGAGATTATTCGTTTTCATCTCTATTTGTTTATCCTTTGCCCTTTACTACTGTACACATTTAATAAAGGAACAAATTTTTATCACGAATAGCACGAATAGGCGAATATCACGAGTGATTTCAATAAAGATTTCAAGAAAATTCGTGCCATTCGTCCATTTGTGCCGAAGGTTCGTGATTAAAAATATCCGGTAGTGAATCCTAATCCTTCAATGCGGTTGCATCTACAATCTCTAATGCCACTGGCTCGAAACGGCGTAATCCCTCATCGGTCAGTCGCCAGATGTTGGTATTGAGGGGCATACCCTCGTGGATGGAGGTGATAAGGTAATAAACCTCTTCCCAGGCGCTCTCCATATCGGTTTGCGAAGGGATTGGCGGCCAATCGGGGTGAGAATGATAGATACCGATGATATCCAACCCGGCCTCATCGGCGGCAAATTGGGTTTGGGCGAACTCCTCACCACTAATCACAAAACGGTCTGTGCGATCTTGGTTTTGGTTGGTAGCTGGCTTTACTTGGTGGACCAGACCACCGTCGTCAAAGCTACCCAGCAGAAAACCGCAGCACTCGTGAGGATAGATCTCTTTGGCATGGGCATAGATTTGCTTGAGTTGAGCGTCGGTGATTTTCATAAGTAAGTGTGGATTTTAGTCAGGCTGGCTAAAAAAGCAAAGAGATACTTACCGTCGAGAAACCTGTCGCTTCCGAGTTTTGCCCATATTGCGCGTCGGCAATCCCCGGTAGCTGGGAGCCATAATTTCGAAAGGGGTGCAGCGGCCAACATCTAAAATTAGCGATTTGAGGCGGGGCTTCAAATCGACATCTTTAGCCATAGTGATGATAGTAGGCAGGCGGGCATTGTAGCGATAATTAAAGAGCTGATATAGCTTTTCCTCGGCCCAGGGGGTGGCGCTTTGGGTCCCCAAATCATCAAGCACCAGGAGCGGAGCTTTGCGAACTTCATCAAATCGTTTGTCATAGGGGGTAGGGCTGTTAGGATTGAAGGTCGCTCGCAGGTGGTCGAGCAAATCGGGTACCACAACAAATAGAGCCGGTTCCCCGGCACGCACTCGCTCGTTGGCAATAGAGGCGGCCAGATGAGTTTTGCCACAGCCATAAGCACCGGAGAAAGCAATCCAATCTTTGGGGGTAGCGGCAAAGTTACGTGCGAAAGCAAAGGCTCGTTTGAGATTTTCGGCCTTTTCCCGATCCAGTTCGTGCTCGCGTAGGTCGAAGCTCTCGAAGGTTTGGTCGGCATGCAGGGAGAGGCTAGACAACTCCGAGATGCCCTGAGTGACCCCACTTTGCCGAAAGTCAGGGGCCAAAATGGTCATAATACGGGATAAATCCGGGTCGATGATGCGGGAGCGGATACGCACGTCGATTTCTTCCAGTTCGTGATTGGACGTTACCACCGTGGGCAATTGGGCATTATAGCGATAATTGAATATCTGGAATAATTTTTCTTGTGCCCAGGGGGTCGAGCTATGCGCCCCCAAATCATCCAGAATCAAGAGCGAGGTGGTGCGTATCTCGTCAAAGCGTTTGTCGTATGATGTTGTGCTGTAGGGGCTATAAGTACTCCGTAAATGGTCCAGCAAATCCGGGGTCACCACAAAGAGGGCTGGTTGGCCTTGTTCAATGACATAATTGGCAATGGCCGCAGCCAGGTGAGTTTTACCGCAACCGTATCCACCCAGCAAAATGAGCCAGCCTTCCGGCTTTTGGGCAAAACCGAAGACGGTTTCGTAGGCCATGCGTAAATTGCGCCGCCGCTCTTCGGTTAGACCGATGCCCTCTGGCTCAAAGGAGTCAAAAGTGAAGCGGGCCATCGTCCGCATATTGCTGATGGTTCGCAAGTCGCTCAAGCGTTTGACTTCATTCTCGCGCACTTTACACTCACACGGAATCAATTTGCCAAAGTTCGGGTCGTCAACCACTACATCTTGCCGCAGCCACCCCGAGCCACCACAAACAGGGCATAGCCACTCCTGTTCCTCCACTAATTGCTCATCGACATTATCTTGAGGGCCATTATTGGCCGGAGGTTCGGGCATATTCGGTTGTTGTTTGAGTATATCATCCACTGATTTCATTAATGCTCAATCAATTCTTCAAGTTCTTCATCGGTGTACCAGGCTTTGCTGTGACTTTCCTTTACCTGACCACTGCTATCCTCTCGACCGCCGGTGGCCCATCTTTCTAAAACGGCCCGCACATAGCTCCATTTGCGGACGTTGTTCTCTACCGCAATTTTGATGGCATCTTCGATCCACTCCGGGTGATAGGTCAACTCAGCATCTTTGAGTTCATCGGCGATGATTGGCGAAATCATGCCGATGTTATCTTCATATAAATCAAAGATGTTGGGCCGTTTGGCCGGTGTGGCAATCTCCAAGCCGCTGACTGCCACCACCCCAACCTCACCAGCCTCAACCCTGGCCTGGGCTTGACGTCCCCGCTCGCTGTTGAGAAAGTAGAGGTCATGCAGCCCCTCTTCATTTTCAATCTGGACATAGAGCAGGGTGCCGCGCTCCACAGCCCGGTTGAGACCCTGCACTAGGGCATGTTCAGTGTCTTCATCAATCAAGGCGAGGCTTTGCACCAAAGTTTCGTCTGTGAGCAGCTCATTTTTGGAAATGGCTTGCCGGGCCTGCCGAAAATGTACCCAAATAAAATGCAGGGTGACTTTCAATTCAACTAAACTGTCGATTTGGGGCAGAAGGCGGGCAAAAAACAGATCTGGAACAGAGGTAAATCTTAATTCGCCTGCCGGAAAACCTTTGAAACTGTCCATTTAATAACTTCTTCTGCATCAACGATAGTGGTAATTGGTGATCGGTAATTCGTGATTAAATTACCAGTTACTAATTACCAAACCTGAGCGTTCTTTAGTAATCTAATGATTGCGTTCTAACTTCCAAATCAACAAACTGAGCCAGGTGCTTCTTAAAGTAAACAGAAAAAATTCCCGTTGGGCCAGAGCGATGTTTGCTCACAATAATCTCGGCGATGTTGGGAAATTCGGTATCGGGGTTGTAAACGTCGTCTCGATAGATGAACAAAACGACGTCTGCATCCTGCTCAATTGAGCCGGATTCCCGCAAATCGGAGAGCATGGGGTGCTTATCGTGTCGAGACTCAACCTGCCGTGATAACTGACTCAAGGCCAAAATAGGGATATTCAACTCGCGGGCCAGCGATTTGATAGAACGGGAGATGAAGCTGATTTCTTGCTGACGATTTTCATTGCGCGTACCACCCCGCATCAACTGCATGTAATCCAAAATAAGTAAGTCCAGCCCGTGTTCGGCGTGCAAACGGCGGGCCTTGGTGCGCAGTTCTAAAGCAGAGATGGCCGGTGTATCATCGATGTAAATTGAGGTCTCGGACAAGAGTTTGATGGCCTGATAAAAGGTAGTCCATTCATCGGCCTTGATATTGCCTAACCGGAGCCGTTGGCTGTCGATACCCGTTTCGGCGGACACCAGACGCTGGACCAACTGTTCATCGCTCATTTCCAGGCTAAAGAGGGCAACCCGTTTTTGCCAGCGTCGGGCCGCTTGTAGAGCCAGGCTCAGGGCCATAGAGGTTTTGCCCATCCCCGGTCTCCCGGCCAAAACAATCATATCGGAGCGCTGCAAGCCACCTAGTAGCTTGTCTAAATCGGCCAGGCCGGTGGGAATACCGATGATTTCGCCCTGATGCTGGTACAGGTACTCAACCCGGTCGTAATATTCGCCAAGTACATGGCGAATGGGGCGTAAATCGCGGTCTACGCGCCGCTCGGAAACGCCAAAGATAATCTCTTCGGCCCGGTCTACCACCTCTTCCACATCCTCGGTGTCTTGATAGGCCAGCCGGGCGATTTTACCGGCCGCATCAATCAAGCGACGCAAGACAGCCGTTCGCTCCACAATGCGGCCATAGAACTCGGCATGGATGGAGGTGGGCGTCACATTCATCAGGCTGGTTAAATAGGCCGCCCCGCCTAATTCGTCTAACTGGTCACGACGGGTCAGCTCATCCGATAGAGTGACCAGATCGGCGGGTTGGCGACGTTCGTGCAAATCGAGAACAGCCTCATAAATCCAGCCGTGACGCTCGACGTAAAAATCGGTCGGTTGCAGAAAGGTAGAGACACGAATAATGGCATCAGGGTCAATCAGTAACGAGCCTAATATCGCCTCTTCTGCTTCGATGTTATGCGGTTGTAACCTGTCGGGAACAGCGCTGGTTGCAGCATTTGCCATAGAACATCACCTGATTAGAACAAAAGTTCTGATATTTAAATGATAGCACGAGCGCGAAGTTTCGTCAAGAAGTTCTATTTGAACGTGCCGCGATACCTATAATTCAGGCAAGTTTGCCTCTTCTAAAAGTTAGAGGCGAAGTACACCGGATTGGGTGACAGCGTTGAAAACAATAACTCACTCTCCGATGTGCCTCGCCCCTATCTTACTTTTGCCATGTGACAAAAAGAAGCGATCAAGATTAAAAATTGGGCAAGAGGATATTTATTCACTCTTGCCGGTAAGTGATGGTTTAATTAATTTTTTCCCAGATCGTCTAAGTCAAGTTCATCGATAAAATCGCTGAATGCCGACAACCTCTCTTGCTCTTCGGCTGAGACTGGTTCAGCATCCAACATCCCATCGTCTTCAAGGTTGGATTCGGGTACAATGGAGGCATTTTCCATGACCTCTTCGGCCACAAACAACGGAGCCTTGACCCGAACTGCCAGAGCAATTGCATCGCTTGGCCGGGAGTCGATTTCGATGCTTTTGCCATCCACGTCCATTACAATGTGAGCGTAAAAGGTGTCATTTTTTAACTCAGTAACCATAACATGCGAGATGGTAGCGCCCATTTTGTCGATTACACCTTTTAATAAGTCGTGTGTGAGCGGTCGAGCTACTTGGACACCTTGTAATTGAAGTGTAATAGCATCAGCTTCAAACGGCCCAATCCAAATGGGTAAGTACCGGTTCGAGTCCACTTCCTTAAGTACAACAACCCGGTGTTGCGACATCAGGCTAACCCTGATACTATCTATGGATACTTCGATCATTATTAACCTCCTGCCCTTCTATAATCAAAGGGAACGGCTTTTGGATTATACCACATGACATACCCAGGTACAAGTGGTCATTCGTGTGAAATTGGGAAAATTGATATAATTTAAGCTGTGTTGCTGAAAAATTTAATTTTGCTAAATTTTACAATTATAGTAGTGGTCGCGTGTGCTTCCTCTCAGCCGTTGAGTCCCCAGTCGGCTCAGCAAATTTTGGCCGATTCCTGGCAAGCTGGTCAGCATATTATCTGGGAAATTGATTGGCCTGAAGCGCCCATTAGTGGCTCTCTAACGGTAGAAACCTGGCGGATTAACGGCCAATATCATTATGAGATATTAGAAGCACCAACTGCGGCTCTGGTCGGTCAAGTTTTAGTTTTTGATGGACAAGATGCCTGGCGTTACAATCGATTCGAGCCTCCATCAACCTTCACCTCCACCACACCGTCACTATCTCCTGTATCCGACGCTTTTACCATCATCGACCGGTTGATAAGTACCCCGCCTCAGATGGCTACATTAGAAATGGCTCAAGTCAATTCCAGCCCTGCCGAAAAAATCACGGTAATATTCCCCAATGACGACACCCTTACCCTATGGCGAGAGGTCGAAACAGGACTGCCGATACGCCTGATTTTCTCTTTGAATAAACAACAAGCGACTCTGAAAGCTCGTGAGTTTGAACCATTGTATGACCCACCAAAAGAACTGTTCGGGGTCGGCAATTGGATAAACAACATCCCATGATACTTAGGGCAATTGCATCTAATTTTATTCAGGAAATAATCAGCAGAATCCTTGTGATTTGACCTAAATTCTGAAATTGGACCCGGACGATAATGATAAATATCGGTTCGATCCGCTTGATCCGTGTCCCATTCTCCTCTAATATCCGGTTGTAGCCTTGTTTTATGTATTTAGTATGCGATTGCCCTACAACATCCCATAATGCGTCTTTGCTCTCCCTATGAGCAAGTGTATAATAACCGCTCTGTCAACGAGCTTAGTCTGTTAACCATTAAAAATTCACAATTCACAATTCATTATTCATAATTACTTAGATGAGTATTAACCCTTGAAAATTGCCATCAATGCCTGGTTTTGGGACAGACCATCGGTGGGGAGTGGTCAGTATCTAAAATATTTGCTGCCTGCTCTACTTGAAGCTGATAATAATCTGGACATCACTTTAATCTCACCCAAACCCTTCGACTCTCTTTCAGATACACCAGTCATATCTGAAATGATATCAAGCCAGCGTTTGAAATTTCATATTGCCAAAACACCCCTGCCCAAGCAAAACTTGAACTTGGCTAAGGTCTGGTTTGAGCAAATCACCTTTCCGCGAAGGTGTAAGCGGTTGGGCGTGGATTTGGCTCACGTCCCTTATTTTGGTTCGCCGCTTTCTCCTACGGTGCCAACCATCGTTACCGTTCACGATTTGATTCCAATGGTCTTGCCCGAATATCGCGGTGATTGGCGAGTTCGTCTGTATACCTCGTTGGTGGCCGCCGCCGCGCCACGGGCCAGAATCATTTTAGCCGATTCTCAAGCCAGCAAACGAGACATTTTACAAAAACTCGATGTGCCGGACGAACAGGTACGGGTTGTTTATTTGGCTCCGGCTCCCCACTATCAGCCCGCCGAACGATGGGAACAAATTGTCAACATCAAGAAAAAATACAATCTGCCGGAAGAGTTTGTGCTTTATCTGGGGGGATACGATGTCCGTAAAAATGTGAGCGCCTTACTCCATGCCTTTACCTGGGTCAGTTCAACTTTGAAAGATGCCTATCCGCTGGTATTGGCCGGTGAGTTACCTAAAGTCGACACGCCCTTTTTCCCCAATCCGCTGCGCATTGCCCGTGAGTTGGACATTGAGCAATATCTTGTCACTCCGGGCTGGATTGCCGAAGAAGACAAACCGCTGCTCTATTCGGCGGCTACTGTATTTGTTTATCCCTCGCGGTACGAGGGTTTTGGCCTTCCTATTCTGGAAGCGATGGCTTGCGGTACGCCTGTCGTGACCACAAACGCGGCCTCTATCCCTGAGTTGGCCGGTCCGGCTGCATTCCAGCTTGACCCCAGCGATACCAAACATATTGCTGCACCGATTCTTCGGCTTTGTACCGAAGAAAGCTCAAATGACGAAATGGCCGAGCGGGGGTTCGCGCAAGTTGAAAAATTCACTTGGGAGAAAACAGCAGCAGAAACATTACAAGCCTATCGAGATGCTGTTAGCTAATCTGCGACCATTATGAAAGTTCTCATGTTGTCCAAAGCCTGCATTGTAGGCGCATATCAAAAAAAATTAGAAGAGATGGCCGCCATTGCCGATGTTGATTTAACCGTTGTGGTTCCCCCGTCTTGGGATGATCCTCATGGATTTATACGCCTGGAAAGGACGCACACCAAAGGGTATGAGATGATAGTGACCGACATTACCTTTAATGGGAACTTTCACCTTCATTTTTATCCCAAGCTCAGACGGATTGTCCGTCAATTACAACCCGACGTCTTTCATATTGATGAGGAACCCTACAATCTGGCGACGTTTCAGGCCATGCGACTGGCTCAATCTGTGCGAGCACGGACGGTGGCCTTTACCTGGCAAAATATGCTGCGCCGCTACCCACCCCCCTTCAATTGGATGGAAGGCTATGTCCTCAAGCGGGTCGATGCGTTGCTGGTGGGCAACAGCGAGGCGGCCGGGGTATGGGAGCGCAAGGGCTATCGTGGCCCGATGCATCTCATCCCTCAATTTGGGGTTGACCCATCAATCTATTATCGCCGTAAACGTGTGACCAAGCCCAGCAAGGCCAGTATATTCAAACGCCGTCAGGCCCACCACCCTGGCCAGCCAGCTTTGGTAATTGGTTATGTCGGGCGGCTAGTTGAGGAGAAGGGGGTTGAAATTTTACTCCACGCAGCCAGTAAGTTGGTTGGTCCCTGGAGCATGCAGATTTTGGGCGATGGCCCTGACCGAAAGCGGTTAGAGCAGGTAGCCCAGTGGTTAGGTATCGCGCCCCGGGTGGTGTTTGATCATAAGATGCCCTCTAGCCACCTGCCTCACTATTTTAGCGGGCTAGAAGTCCTGGTTCTGCCCTCACGCACCCGAAGCAACTGGAAAGAGCAATTTGGCCGAGTCCTCATCGAGGCTATGGCCTGCGATGTGATTACCATTGGCGCTCGCACCGGAGCCATCCCGGAGGTGATTGGTGATGCAGGCTTAACCTTCACCGAAGGTGATGTGGAGGAGTTGCAGAGCCATCTTCAGCAATTGATTGACGATACCACCCTACGTGAAGACCTTCGCCGCAAAGGGCGCCAGCGCGTCACTGAGCATTACACCCAGGCCGCTATCGCCCGCAACACTGTCGAGGTCTACCGCCAGATTCTGGGCGAACCCGCTCTCGATGTTTTGCCAAAAAGCAGCAACGCATTATAATTTCACTTGTTCATTATTAATTGATAATTGTTCATTGAATACGCCTCCGTAGCTCAGTTGGCCAGAGCAACCGCCTTGTAAGCGGTCGGTCGTCGGTTCGAATCCGACCGGAGGCTTCTACAAAAATCGAACTTTAGTGGGAACAGCAATTAGCATATATATTGCTGTCTTGTCCGGTGGCTAAAATACAGAAGTGATGACAGACCAGCAGGTTTTCCATATCATCTTTTTCTTCTTGTATGAAACCAGTTGCTAAATCTCATCAAGAAACTCTTTACGCTTCAGAATCAATCCAACAATAAGCAGAATTATCCCCAACCCGAAGATGGCGGCCAGTAATAGAGGTCGTTCAAAGCCATACAAATACAACAGTAGCGGCGTCAGGCCGCAGATCGACATAATAGCCCCTAACAAAAAATATACATGGATTCTCGATGTATCATTGGTCTCATCCATCGGGCCACTCCATTTTTAATTGGTGAGGTTTTTGGGCATCTGTCATCGGTCATTGAGTAAGCATTGAGTATAATCCAAGGTCATATCTGTAAGATTACGTTGATACAGTTTATTATAGCGGATGAGGGGTGAAGTAAAAATTTGGGGTTAAGAAAGAGTTTGAGCGTACTTTGAACATAAGCGGGTGGCTTCAGCTTACCACTGCGCCAAATGAACCCAAACCCTATCGATTTAATTTATTGATTGATGACCTCCCGAATTATTTTCGGGTGGTTTTTTATTTCTCTCCCAAAATAGCCGGAACATTAGGGATAATCAAGGTTTCATTTTTTAGTTCAACCATACCTCTCACCAAAGTGGAGTCGACAGCTAAGGTTCGAGTGGTAGGCCGGTGAGCAATCGGTAATGAGAACGTCTGAACGGCGGGCCGGATGAAAAATCCTACTAAGGCATTCTGACCTGTGCCACGAGCAATCATCAAGCGAGATTGTCCATTTGAGCTTAGACCAGGGTCACGCTTTAACCCCAAGCGGGCGTCTAAATCGATAATCGGGACGGGACGGTTTCGCCAGTTAACCAACCCCAAGACGAAGGGTGGCGCTGCTGGAACTGGAATAAGGGGCAAAGGTCTGAGAACCTCAGGGACTTGCGTGATGCTTAAGCCGAAACTAAGTGGCCGATCATCCGGTTCAGCTTTGGCGGTAGAGAAAACCATAATCCGCCCACCTTTAGAATTTGCTGGTCCGTTTTGTTGGGGCAACGGTGGAATGCTCAGGTCTATGGCTTTTGCCCGTCCGTTCTGGGCGAGATGTTGGGCTGCCTGCTCCTGAGGAGCCTGTGAGGTTGTCTCATGAGCCGCTGGGGCATTGGGGTGCAGCCATTCTGGTGATAGAAGTAAAATCAACGTATCTTCCAGCCTGACAATGCCCTCGAAATAGTTGGTGGTGGGATTAGTCACAATCCAGGGGAGTGGCTGAAAGCGATCCTCTGAAATCTGCATAACCTGGGATACCTGGTCAACCAGCAAGGCCCAGGGGCGTCCCTCGTCAGCTTTCCCTCTGGTAAAAGGAACCGGAGAAGGTAAGACAATAATCCGCTGCTGGGCGTTGACTTCCCTAGAAGAAGACGAACGTCCAAGATGGCCGGCCAGGTCAAAAACAGGAATATCGCCCTTGTTGCTGGGGAGCCAACCGGCAAAACCCGTATCATCTATATGCATTTCTGAGCGAATCAATAAACGGTCGGTACGTTCAATACTGCGAACCCAAGCCATATCTAGGCCGTAAGTTTCATCACCAATGCTACAGCGAATTAAATGTAAAGTGTTGGTTGTCTTAAATTGAGTTAACATTTTGTCCCCGAAGTATCTACCTTGTTTTAGGCCAAATTAGCGGCACTATGCTCTGAAATCAGGCTTGAACCGAGCTAAAGTTGAGCCTTTGCACCACTTCGCTACTGAAATTAGTGGTTGTTTGCACCAAAATTTATATTTTTCGTGAGTTCAATTTAGCTTGCTTGGCTTAGGCCCATAAAATCTCTGAATATTAGCCAAAAGCTGCATAAATCAAGCTGGATATGAGCAAGTTGTCACTAATTTGGCCTAAATTTTGGTATCTAAGTTCACCGGCACGATCCTATGGTTGAGCTTTACAGAGATTAGAGTTTGGAATTGGGAGATAGTCATCTTTCTGATTTCTAGATACTTAATTTCTAAATCGGCTTACATGCATTAGGAATTTGCCAATCTCACTGGGCGACCCCACCCGATCAACAACTCCCTTTTCAACGGCTCGTTGCGGCATACCGCTAACCACCGATGTCGCGGTGTCCTGGGCAAAGGTTTTACCCCCTTTGGCCCGAATGGCAACCAAACCTTGCGAGCCATCACTGCCCATGCCGGTCAACACCACCCCTGTTGTCCGTGAGCCATAAATTTGAGCCACGGATTGCATGGTCACATCAATTGAAGGACGGTGTCCCATAATTTCGGGCCCTTGGTTGAGTTCTACCCGCGCACTAGGCTGCAACAAGAGATGATAATCTCCCGGCGCTACCAGTACCAGCCCAGGTTTTAGACAATCGTCAGCGGTGGCTTCTTTAACGGTCAAGGGAACCTGCCGGTTCAATTGGGCTGCCAACACCTGAGTAAAGCTGGCCGGAATATGCTGAACTACAATGATTGCCCCTGGGAAATCCACCGGTAAGCATTTGAGTAAATCACGCACAGCCATAGGGCCACCTGTCGAAGCACCGATGACAATCACCCCCCCAGGTAGGTATGGGGTCAATTCTTGACGATTTGGTTGGGTCTGGCCCACCTCCGGCGTTTCAACTATGGGTACCGGCGAGATGGCAGTCAGTTCCGGCCCACTCTGGCGTAGGCTTCGTTGGGCTTGGCCGGTACGCAGCGACCGGATCATTTTGATGGTTGAGCCAGTTCGAACCTTATCAATGATTTCCTGGCGCAAAGCCTCGGCATTCGTATCCACGCCGGGGGTGTATTTAAGAATAAAATCTACGGCCCCCAACTCAAGGGCGCTTAGAGTAATGGCTGCGCCTTTCCCGCTCACCCCACTGATAATAATAACCGGTGTCGGACATTCGTGCATGATGTACTCGAGGACTTCTAGCCCGTGCATTCCCGGCATTTCCAGGTCGAGAGTCACTGCGTCTGGTCGCAATTCTTGAACCAATTTTATCGCCCGTTTTCCATTCAAGGCTGTGCCTACTACCTCAATGTCTGGCGATGATTGTAAGTAGGAACTCATCAATTTGCAGATAAAGGGCGAGTCATCTGCGACAACTACCCGCACGGGCCTGGTCATGTAGCGATAATCCTGGTCGATTCTTGGACTAAGCGATGGATAAGGTTGAGTAATGTCTCATCTTGGTAAGGCTTAACAACATACTCTGAAGCCCCCAGATTGAATGCTTTCCGTCGGTGTTTCTCACCGGCTCGTGACGTGAGCATAATAATCGGTATGTCCTGGTATGCTTCTTGCCCACGCAGAGTGGCGGTCAATTCGTAACCGTCCATGCGAGGCATCTCAATATCTAGCAGAATTAAATCTGGTGGTTGAGCAGAACGTTGAATAATCTCTAGGGCTTCCATACCGTCTCGGGCCATGGTTGGTTGCCATCCGGCATTTTTGATCATGTTCGAAACAACCCGCCGTACACTGACCGAGTCATCAACAATCATGATGTTCCAGGCCTGGCGCATGGTTGGCATTGATACTTGAAGCGGGATATGGCTTTGGACTTCTGCTTGAGTTGGGTCAGTGACCAACTCCGTCGGGTTCAAAATCAGAACAACGCTGCCATCCCCCATCAAGGTAGCCCCCATGATGCCGTGGATACGGCGCAGATGGTTGCCTAACGTCTTGATGACAATTTCTCGGCCTTGCACAATATGATCCACAATCAGGCCTATTTGCTGGCCGCCTGTATCGAGAATCAGTACGGGCGGCTGCCGAGCCGTATTATCAACGGGTTGCTTTAGATTCAGCACTTCGCCTAAGCGCAGCAAGGGGTAGACTCGTCCACCTACGCGAATTACGGGCTCTTGACCGACTCGCTCAAAAACTTCACGCTCCAGGCGCAAAAGTTGGGTGATTGCGTTCAAGGGAATAGCGAAGGTTTCGTTGTTGGCTTTAACCAGCAGCGCCCGCGTGACCGCCAGAGTCCTGGGCAAACGGATGGTGAAGGTCATACCCTGACCGGGTATGGGATCAAGGGTGATCGTTCCTTTTAGCCTATTGACGTTGGTCTTGACCACATCCAAGCCCACGCCCCGCCCGGACACATCGCTAATTTGATCGGCGGTGCTAAAGCCCGGTAGAAATACCAAGGTATGCAGCGCTTCGTCGGAGAGGTCTGGCGCGTTGGCTTCGGAAATGTAGCCCCCACTGACGGCCTTTGCCCGCAGAATTTCGGGTTCCAGCCCGGCTCCATCATCACTAATCTGAATGACGACCTGATTACCTTCGTGGTAGGCGTTCAGGCGAATCTGGCCCTGTTTAGGTTTACCTAAAACCTCACGCAGCGATGGCGGTTCGATACCGTGATCGACGGCGTTGCGCAGCAGGTGTAACAGCGGATCGGCCATTTCTTCTAAAACCGTTTTGTCTAGCTCGATCCGTTCACCTTCTAAGACCAGGTCTACCAGTTTGTCTTGTTTTCTGGCGACAACCCTGACGGCGCGATGAAGCCGCGTCGCCAGGCTGGCCAAAGGCACCATCCGGGTACGCATCAACTTTTCTTGCAATTCACTAGACAGGCGGCTCTGGCGGTTGAGAATATTGTCAAAATCGCCAATGAGGGTGTAGAGGGCGTTGCCAACGGTATTGACATCATTGGTTGTTTCGGCCAATTCCCGCGATAACAGATGAAACTCGGTATAGCGATCAAATTCCAATTCATCAAAATCGTCGGCTTGGGTGGTCCAAAGGGCTGGACGATTCACTGGGACTGGATCGCCATTCTGTTTTGGCGTTGGCTCTTGAGGCGCGAGAATTCGGCGCAAGCCTCCACCGAGGGTGCTGACCTCGTACTCAACCTCTAGCCGAGAGGAGGCCCGGCGTAAGCGTTCAATACTGGGCCGTAGCTCTTCGACCTCACGGGTGAGGTCGCCCATACGCTGCTCAAAGGCTGTACGGGTGATAACCAACTCGCCCACCAACCGGATAAGTTCATCCAAACGCTCAATGGGAACGCGGACTATTTCGCTCGGATCGTGCCGTTCAGTTTCGTCTCGCTTAGAAGTAACGCTGGCGGAACCCTCTGCCTTTGTTTGTTGTAACTGTAAGGCTAATTCGGCCAGGTCGAGAACTTTTTCCTCGGCTAAAGGCTTGGTTCCCAAATTTGGTTTCTCTGCACCGGCCTCAGGGCCAAGCAAAGCTTCATAGGCAACATATAAGTTTTGAACTGTTGTTTGTATCTCTTCGGTGTCAGTTGTCCCATCAATCAAATCTTCCAAAGCATCGGATGAATCGTATAAAAGATTGATGATATCCGGGTCAATACCCAGACTGCCATCGTATAATTGGTCGAGCAGATCCTCCATACGGTGCGACAATTTAGCGATGGTTGATAAACCAACCGTACCCGCCGCTCCCTTAAGTGTATGGGCGCTGCGCCGGATATTCTGTAGCAACTCCTTATTGTCAGGCTCCTTCTGCAAATCCACCAGCGAAAGACTGATTTGGTGTAAATGGTCTTCAGCTTCAAGTTGAAAGGCTTCCAACAACTCTGACGAATGTAGATCGTCGTCCTCAATTGGCACTTCCTCTGGTATTGTAAACTCTTTTTGTGGGTGAGAGTCAGGCGAATCATCGGCTACGCTAGCCAAAACCTCAGCCACAACTGCCTCATCCTCTTCCACCGGCAACCCTCGCAAGCGACGATAGGATAGGGTTATGTCGGCCAGCAGCGACTCATTGTGCGTCGGACCTTTCAAAACACCCTCTAAGTACACTTCAATCTGATTCAAGGTTTGCCGGAGCCATGTTGCCATCTCATCGTTAAAGACCACTTGGCCCGCGCCAATCTCTTCCAATGTTTCCTCAATGTAATAGGCAATGTGACTCAGGCTGGTTAAGCCGACCATTGAGGAAGCCCCCTTAATGGTGTGAGTGTGACGATGGGCTATTTCGAGACCATCTAAACTGGTGGGGTCGGTCTGATACGATTTAATCCCTTGTCGAATCTCAGGTAGGTAATCTTTAACTTCTTCAATAAAGCCGGAAAGCACTGTAATATCTGGTTGTCTAGCCATATGTCATCTCCAAAATCAATGTATTCGTTGGTATATCAACACGTCTGATAGGCGAACCGGCTCCACACCGGGCAATTTCAAGCCCACAACTTCGGCTGGGGCCAGAAAAAGATACCCCCCTAGATTCAGCCGTTGGCATAACCGACGGACGATTTCGTCTCGCGTTTCGGGTTTTAAGTAGATCAGCACGTTTTGGCAAAAGATAATGTCTTGAGCCGATACCCAGTAATTGCTTGGGTCATGCAAGTTGAGTTGACCAAATTGAGCCATTGTTCGCACTCGGTCGTTGAACTGGTAGATATCGTACTCATTTTGCCTCTCCCCAAGCAAGGTCATATACTCATCACGATAATAGCCGGACAGATGACGCAACTCATGGGACTTGTATTGTCCCCGGCGAGCTTTGTCCAGAGCCGTCGGGCTAATATCCGAGCCGGTAATCTTGATTTGCCAGCTCTGGCCGTGGGTTCCATTTACCGAAGCCGATGATGAGCCAATTATCTCCTGAATAGTCATCACCATTGAGTAAACCTCTTGTCCGGTTGAACAACCGGCGCTCCAGCCGGTGATGATATTAACCCCATGCTTCTCTTTCTCCTTCATTAACCGGGGTAACACATATTTGGTAAGGGCCGCAAAAGATGGTTTATGGCGAAAGAAGCTGGTTTCGTGATTAAGTAGCAGAGCCAGTAGTTCTTGCCACTCTTTTTCTCCATCCGAGTTGAAGGCCACATAATAGTAATACTCGCTGTAGCCACGAATGTGGCGAATTTGCATCCGTTCCCAGAGACGCCGGTACAAAAAACCAAGCCGATTTTGCGTAAAGTACATGCCACATCGTTTCCAGATAAACTCTTGCCAAATTTCAGATTCAAGCGTCGATATTTCAGGAGGTATCGCATGATTAAGCTCTGGCATCATTCAGTCGATTATCTATCGTCATTGTCTCACCACTTATGCAAATTAGATTTTTTGGCATCCTGAGCGGTTAAGGCTGTGCCCTACCGAGCGCATCGAAGAGCCTAGCCAAAACCTGCTCAGGATGTTGCACAATGTCATTAAGTTAAGGGTTTGTCACCCTCCCCCTTAGGCGTCCATCCCATTGGGAAGGATACGAAATTCTCTCCTCCTTTGGAGGTAGACCATGGCACTGCTGCTAACTTAATGGCATTGGAAGACTACTCGAGCTTAATACGCATTATCAATTGATAACTAGTATCTATCTGCCGTAGGTTGGAGTGCGGATTTCAGTCCGCGATTTGTGCGGAATAAATTCCGCACCCCGTTACGGATAGAGTGTTAGCTAATGCCCTTGGCCATTAGTACCATTGGGCAGCTTGAAGGCGCTCACCGAACCCCGTAGGGTATCGGCCAAAACGGCCAGGGTATTGATCGAGACTGCCGCTTCCTTGGTACCAGCGGCGGTCTGCTGCGTCACGTTGGCAATATCGCCCATTGACTGAGCCACCGCCTCCGAGCCGCGAGCCTGTTGCTTGGAGGCCAGGGAAATGGATTGAATCAACTCAGCCAGCCGGGTCGAAACGTTTTCAATCTCGTTCAAAGCCTGACCGGCCTGGTTCGCCACTTCAGACCCTCTGACCACCTCTTCCGTACTCTCTTCCATTGCAGTCACTGTCTCGTTGGTTTCACTTTGGATCGTCTTGACCAGGTTGGCTATCTGGTTGGTGGCCTCTGTCGCTCGTACCGCCAGCGATTCCACTTCCTCGGCCACCACCGCGAAGCCTCGCCCGGCCTCACCGGCCATAGCCGCCTGAATGGAGGCGTTCAAGGCCAGGATACTGGTTCGGTCGGCGATGTCGCCAATCAACTGTACGATTTCGCCGATTTGTTGCGAGCTTTCGCCCAGCCGTGTGATACGCTTGGCCGTTTCCTGTACCTGGCCTCGGATACGGTTCATACCTTCGATGGTATCTTGCACCGCTTGAGCGCCTTGCTTAGCATTGAGCAAAGCCTGCTCGGCCACCGCAGCGGATTGGGTGGCGTTTTCAGACACTTGCTGAATTGAGACGGCCATCTCGTCCATAGCGGCGGAGGTGTCGACGATTTGGGCCGCTTGAGATTCACTTCCTTGGGATAAATGCTCGGCGGTGGTTTGAATCTGGTTAGCCGAAGAGCTAACCTGAAGCGTGGCATCTTGCACCTGGCTAATAACCGTCCGAAGCTGCTCAATCATAAAGTTGAAGGAGTCGGCGATAGCACCGGTAGCATCGGCTGTTACCTCAGCCTCAATGGTCAGGTCGCCCTCGGCCACACCCGACACCTCCTCCAACAACTTAAGGATGGAGATCTGGAGCGCGTCCCTCTCTTCCTGCGTTTGGATCAAGGCCAAGGTGTTATCGAGCATCGCGTTCAACCCCGTTGCCATCTGGCCTAATTCGTCGCGGCTGATAACCTCGGCCCGGCTGTCAAAGTCACCGATACCAATATCGCTAAAGACGTGGGTAATAGTATCGGTCTGGCGTGTAACAGCCCGGGTAAACAGAACACTGACCAAGACGGCTAAGATAGCAATACCGGCCCCTAGACCGGCCACGATTTGGGCCAGGGTTACGGCTGGCTGATTCACCTCAGCCTCGTCGATTTCGGTGATTATGGCCCAGATCAGGCTTTCGGGGTCGGCAGCGCCAGGCGCGTCGATGCTCAGGGGCCGCCAGGTGCTTAAGACCGAAACTCCCCGGTAGTCAGCAATATTTTCCGTGCCGCTTCCCCCGGCCAACGCGCTGCGTACGGCTACCGTATCCACTGGGATATTTTCATTCATGATGGTACTCTCGACCCCTAACTGCTCCAGAAAGCGAGAGTCGTTGCGGAATAGGTTGTCGGGGCCAACCAGATAGGTCTCCTCAGTCTGGTTCTGACCAGCACGTACCTGAGTAATAGCGTTGAGATCGTCTGGCGCAATACGCAGCGCCACAATCAAACTCAATGCCCCTTCAGCATCATAGATTGGCCGGGCAGCAAAGGCAGAGACAGCCCCATCAGCCGGGGCATACGGCCCAAAATCGCCCAGGAAAAACTGCTCCTCTTCCGATGCTCTGCCCTCGTTAAATACAATCTCGGCCACTTCCCGGGCCAACAAGGAATCTTGATAAGGTCCGCTCAGGATATTGGTTTGGAACTCTGGTCCCTCGTTGACGCTGTAGATGATGAACCCTTCCGCGTTAAGCAGGTATAGGTCGGGATAACCGGCGTCTCGGATAAATTGGGTGTAAAAATCTTCTGTCTCTCCGGGAAGGATTGGGGCCACAGCCTCGTTAAGAGATACCGTCGAGTTGATCATCCAATTTACATCGGGAAGCTCAAGGGGCGTGGCAGTGGCGAGTTCAACAGCGCCGGTACTACCAATTTTGAATATCTGTCCCCTGATACCTTGCAGCGCTTTTTCAATTTCCGGGCCGGTTCTTGGGTCACCAACCTGGCCCTCTTTGACGACCCGGACGCTGCGGTAGGTGCTGGAATCTTTATACTTGCCAACCAGATAACTCTCGGCGGTTTCGCTAAAGCCGGCGCGATTTTGCACAATTTCATTGATTTTCTCGAACGAGAGCCGGTAGGCCAAAATGCCAACCCTGGTGGTACCGTTGTAAATGGGCGTACCAATGAACATCGCCTGGCTGCCATCCTCAAAAGGGGTGATGTCGGCGATGTAGGTCTGGCCCACCGGCGCATCTTTGAGTTGCAGGTAGAGGTCGGCCAGGCTGCTCAGCTGGTAAGGACCGGCCACCAGATTGGTGCCAAAGCTGTCGCCCTTTTGAGTGGTGTAAATCACATTGCCATCCAGGTCAATCAAAAAGGCATCCAGGTAGCCGTGGATATTGTTGTATCCTGAAAAGAAGCTCTGCTGCTCAAAGTGGGCCGCACTATAGTCGCTGCCATCCCTGGCGTTCTCCAGAGTGGGCTTGTCGAGATAGAGCGAACGGACTTGAATCGAGCCTACCGATCTGTACCCGGCCAGCAAATCTTGCATACCGGCCACCACGCCTGGATCGGAAGAGACATCCAGCACGTCATCTTGCCACTCAGTGAAAAGCCGTTGTAGACCGGCTTTCTTTAAGTTATTGATGACTTCGAACTTGTCAAGCGCCGCCTTATTAAGATTATCTACAGTATCGACCAGGTCGTCCATACTAGTCCGCACGCTTAAAAAGTAGGTCTCGATTTCTGAAGCTTTGAGGGTGTTGATTGACTCCACCGCACTGAAGGCGTCCTCGTTCAGAGCGTTCACGGCTGAAAAGTAACTGATCAACCCCAGCACCGTGAGCGGAATAAGGGTCAGGGCTAAGAACAAGAGCAACAGCTTATTACGAAAACTTCTCGTAATGACCTGAAACGGCCCTACGTCTCCTAACCGGTTTAGCAAATTTCTGATTGGTTTCATTGTATGTGTCTCCTATCTAAATAGAGTATCGTAGGTTACGCTTGCAGCGTGACCATGTGGTGTTTCTGAATTGTCACGTTGAAAACATGACCTACTGTTTTCAACTAATTTCCTCGTCCGTTGCCGTTGGGGAGCTTGAACGTACTGAGCGAGCCACGCAACTCATCGGCCAGGGCGGCTAGATTATTGATAGAAATGGCTGCTTCCTTGGTTCCGGCAGCAGTCTGCTGTGTCACCTCGGCAATCTCGCCCATCGAGTGGACCACGGCTTCGGAGCCACGGGCTTGTTGTTTGGCAGCCAACGAGATCGATTGGATTAACTCAGCCAGGCGGTTAGAAACACTTTCAATCTCGGTCAAAGCCCGACCGGCCTGGTTGGCTACCTCTGAACCTCTGACCACCTCTTGGGTACTTTCCTCCATCGCAGCTACTGCTTCATTGGTAGTGTTTTGGATGGTGGCGATTAACTCGGCAATTTGCCGGGTTGCTGTGGTTGAACGCTCGGCCAGACGCTTGACGTCTTCGGCCACCACGGCAAAGCCTCGCCCGGCATCACCGGCCATGGCTGCCTCCAACGAGGCGTTTAGGGCCAGGAGGTTGGTCCGCTTGGCAATGCCCCGAATCAACTGTATGATTTCGCCAATTTCTTGCGAGCTTTCACCCAGCCGCTTGATTCGCTTGGCCGTTTCCTGCACTTGGTCTCGAATGCGGTTCATACCGTCAATGGTATCTTGCACCGCTTGCGCACCTTGTCGAGCGTTGGTAATAGCTTGTTCGGCCACAGTAGCCGACACCACGGCATTTTCGGACACCTGCTGGATGGAGACGGCCATCTCGTCGATGGCAGCGGATGTATCGATGATTTGACTGGCCTGGGTCTCACTGCCTTGGGATAGATGCTCGGCAGTCGTCTGAATCTGGTTAGCCGAAGAGCTAACTTGTAAGGTGGCATCCTGGACCTGGCTAATCACCGTTCGAAGTTGGGCAATCATAACGTTAAAAGAGTCGGCGATGGCACCGGTGGCATCCGTAGTAACCTCGGCTTCAACCGTTAGATCACCCTCGGCCACATCCGATACCTCTTCCAGAAGCTTCTGGATGGAGGCCTGTAACGCGTCCCGTTCCTCCTGAGTTTGAACTAAGATTAAAGTATTGTCGAGCATTGTATTGAGTGAGGCGGCCATCTGGCCTAATTCATCGCCAGAGGTAACCTCTACCCGGGCATCAAAATCGCCAATTCCTATGGCGTTAAACAATTCTGAAATCCGGCCCAATTGGCGCGTCAAGAAGCGGGACAGGCCAAAGGCTGCCCCTCCAGCAATTAGGATAGCGGCCACAATGGTAATAATCGCTAGCCGGTTTGCAGTAGCTACAGGAGCGAATGCCTCAGAAGCACTTTGACGTATGACGATATTCCAGCCCAGATTATCTAAAGCTTCTTTAATATGTGTTTGTCCAGGGCTTAAGGATGTGCCAGCAGTTTCCCCTTTCCCTCCTAGAAAATCCACTTGATGATGACCATAAACAGTATTACTACCATACTCATCTTCATATACCCCTACTCCATTTGAGCCTAGAATACGAAGGCGAGTCTCTGCTGGCAATTGTGCAACACTATCAGTTTGAGGATCGACAATTATTTCACCCTGCGTATTAAGCAGCATAGCTCGCCCTGTTTCTCCAAAAGTAACTAATCCCATTTTGTCGATCAAACTTTGAATATCAATTGTCGTACGAATTATGCCCAGAATTTCGCCATGATCGCCTTCACTAAAAAAGGGCACGGCCATAAGGACGGCCGTGATATGGGTACTTTCGTCAAATTCGGGGTCGCTTATGAAAACGGCCCCTTCGCCATTGTTGTAAGCAGCTTGCCACCATTGCTCATCGGCCTGGTAGTAGTCTGATAGCAGGT
>Ga0210124_1000188_pt1 | contig 35475 bp, 26 predicted proteins | sample Muzzi_PWC_D2_FD_185554 | JGI IMG/M metagenome (GOLD analysis project Ga0210124, IMG submission 185554) | Wetland microbial communities from San Francisco Bay, California, USA, that impact long-term carbon sequestration - Muzzi_PWC_D2 (SPAdes) | ecosystem: Environmental > Aquatic > Marine >... | reverse complement strand
TTGTATCCAGATTATCTAAAAAGCTTGAAGGATTACATCGCAAAGAAACACCCACTGCTTATAACTTACGGCGAGCATGTGGATGGCTATAGGCCAATCTTCAGCCACCCTGGCGAGGTACCTGTCTACTGGGCAAACCAGTGGACGCCGCACCCTGTGATTACCCTAATGGCACCTGAAGATCGGGCCTCAGCCTATATCGCGAAATATGGAGCCAGCATTTTCGAGTCGCCTCAAATACCGGCCTCCCAAATTGAAGTAGAAACTAGCGAACCGGTTGATCCGGCTAATCCGGCCGAGAACATTGTAGATAATAATATCGCAACGTACTTGAGTATTACAACGCCAGCGGAAGAGGAAATCTCGATTAATCTCAATTTGGGCCAGGTGTTCTGCGTGGGTAGGATCGAGATCATGGCGCGCCAGGGCTTTCCACAGCTTTTTCCGTCCAAAGTCAGGTTGGAAGCCAGCCCGGATGGCGAGCAGTGGCAGACCATCGCACAGGAAACTGCCTATGCATTAGACGAGACAGAAACCTGGAAAATCATGTCCGATTCGCCTCCAAAGGCAGGATGGGCACGGTATCTACGTCTGGTTGGCCAGAGTCGAGAATATCAACCAGGGCTATATTTCATTCAGTTATCGGAATTCTTGGTGTTTGAGGGCGCATGCCCGTAAAACCAACTGGATAGTGCTGCCGATTGTGTAGCAGCGGACTTGGTTATGGATGCCTATCTTGACAATGTCAAGTTAGGCAAATGTTCTGGTTTACCCTGATTGTTCGGAGAATTTCCAAAGAATATTAAGGGAACATGGGCATGATACATTATGAGGAGAGGGAAATTTCTGTCGCTCACGTGAAGCAACTCTTTACAGATACAACCGAACTGACTGGTGCATTGGTATTCACAGCCCTGTTCTTGTTTATTGTCAGTTGGTTTCACCTCACGGATGTCTGGAACAATCATTTCTTTACAAGGGGACCGGTTTATGCCTTATACAATGGTTTCAAGGTTATTTACCTGTTCTATTTTGTCTGGTTTGTATACTTTGCTGGACGCCTCATTGTACGCTTTATTGAACGCAGAGGGAACAGTTTCGCCTTAGGCCACCTAGACACCTTGCTCCTGTCGTTCTATATCGGCTGGGCCGTTTTGCGTTTGGTGATGTTCATCTTGGGTTATTTGAACCTTTACTATTTCCCCGTAGCGGTCCTTATCACAGTTCCCATCTTGGTTCTTTCGTTCCCTCATCTCAAAGAGGTTTTTCTTAGCGCGATGCGAAAGATAAGAAACAGTGATAAAACAGGTGCTAAGACTTATATTAATCTAATTTTAGGAATAGCAGCCGTTTTGGTAAGCGTCATTGTTCTCGTTGAACACGGTCTGTTTCCCAACTGGGATAACGACGTCTTGGGCCATTATAAACAATACTACGATGAAGTGATTCGTAATCATGGAATTTGGCCAAATAATGTCTGGTATCATTACTATTATACAAAGGGTGCCGGCCTGGTGTTTTTGACTATTTTACTGACAGACGTTCATGGGGCTCAACTCGTTTCGTTCAGTTTCTTTGTAATTTCGGCTTTAACACTGTTCTCACTAGTCGAGAAAATCTCAAGTGATATTACCTGGCCACTAATGGCCGCAATCTTCTATATGTTAATATTTATTGGCAATCCTCCCAATTTTGACAATGCGATGTTTGTTGGAAATCCTACTCCTTTTGCCAAGCAACACATGATCTCGGCTGCCTTGACTGCCTCGCTGGTATGGATGGTGGCCTTGTACCCAACCAGGCCAGCCGCCACTCGGAAGAGTTGGGCATATCTAATAGCGTTACTGGCAGCGAGCTTTATCTTCTTTTTGTCTGTTTCATTTTATTTTATTTCTGTCTTTTTTGGCGTATTCTTCGTGATTTCACTGGTTATGAGAAATTATAAACAGGCAAGGATATTCTTCTTCTTGACTGGCTCGGTACTGGCAGCGATGCTGTTGAACCTGGCAATCAATTATGTTACAACAGGCCTGGCCGAAGCAACGCCATTTAGAGTCTTTTGGAACCTATCCAATCAAGAAAAATTTAGCCAATGGTTCAGTCCCTATGCATCTTTGTATCTCTTAGAAGGCTCATCTAGAAGTATGGGGACTTACAGTACGGTCAGTGTAGATTATGGTCAGTGGTTTATTCGAATCTTCCGCCTCCATAACGCGCGTTACTTTTTTCTACAATCCCCCAATTTAATCATCCTACTCCCTCTTTTGATTGGATTGGCCCTGATAAAAGGAATTCGTTCTAAATATAATGTAATCGTTGTGGGTAGTCCGGTGTTGGTTATGATTGGGGTGGCTGCTGCCAACGGTGTGGTCAACAACCAGCCAATTTCCTTGGAGCGGTACTATATCTTTACGGTCTTTCTTGTAGTTATTGCCAGTGTGACAGTCTGGAGGTTGTTTCTGGATTTGGTGATTAATCCATCATTTCGCTATGTCGCTGCTTGTTTGTTAATAGCCCTTGTGCTAGTCTCAGCAATAACTGATATTTATAATCAATCTAATAAAGAACTGTTTAAATCTCAATTTAGATTTGCTCTAGGGCAAACATCCTTCAAAGATGCATACAAAGCTGTAGATTGTTATTGGGACGACGCAGCCAAAATAAAGGAAATAGCAGGAATGGATACAAAGGTATGGACATTTCTCGCTTGGTGTGGGACTGGAGCATTACCCGGCCAAGATTTTGAGTATGATGTCTCGTACTCATACAAAGATTGGCACATAATGGCTTTTGCAGATCCAGAGCAAGCAAAAGAAGCGTTCAAAAGAGAGGGATTTAATTACTTTCTTTTAGATATAAGAGCACAAAATGGCGCCATTCCTTATAGCCCTCTGTTTGCACCAGACAATATCAAAAAGTACTTCGAGATTGTAGCCGTTCGAGGAGATGTTTTTTTGTTGACTTGGCGAGGAAAGAGTGCCCACCCAGTACCCTGGCCTGGTGATTTTTTGCAACATTGGACATCTCTTGTAGAAAAAAGCAATCCCAATGGTCTTTATGCTTTGTATAGAAGGGTAAAGTCTTATTATACTAAATATGATGGTCGGGTATATCCTGTTTATTTAGACGCAACTCTGCCCCCTGTTCAGGGCTTTCAGTAATTGGTGGAACAAGGGAGGAGGGCACAGCCAGAAAGAAGGCAAACAATCAGAAAAGAAGACCTCTTTGTCGAATGGCTGTTGTTTTGGCAACAGGCATTTCAATTCTGATTTTGTGGGAGAAGTTACTTGTTAAAAAGAAGAGCTTTATTGCTTATTAAGCAACCTTTTACAGACATGGGTACATTGGTCGGCGCGTTCGCCTTCGCAGGATTGTTTTTGTTTATTGTCAGTTGGTTTCGTATCATTGATGTCTGGAATACACACTTTTTTGAAGTTGGACCCGTTTATATTTTCTACAACGGTTTTAAAATTGTTTTCCTCTTTTATTTCGGCTGGATTTTATATTCCGTCGGACGAATTAGTTTGCAGTTAATTGAGCAAAAGGGGGTTGATTTCTCTTTAGATTCTCTGGATAAGCTTCTTTTGTCGTTTTATGTGGGTGGGGCTGTATTACACCTGTTGATGTTTATCCTTGGTTATTTAAATTTCTATTATCATACAACTGCAATTATTATCACGGTTCCAGTCCTATTCTTATCGTATCCCCACATGAAAGCAATAATCCTTAAGGGGATCTGTCAGATAAGTCGATTAAAAAGCGAAAATAAGATGGGTGATCAAACATATGATCTTATTTTTCTAATTATCATTGCGTTCTTTATTACCCTTTTAATCCTTATTTCAAAAGCTCTGTTTCCCACTACCGATCACGATACCCTAATTCATTATAACAACTACTACAATGAAGTTGTCCATAGTCATGGGATCTGGCCAAACGGTGTTTGGTATCACTATTATTTGTCAAAGGGGTCTGGGCTAATGTTTTTGGGTATACTCCTGACAGACAACCAGGGTCCTCATCTTGTTTCTTTTTGTTTCGTTATGGCCTCAGCCTTGACCCTATTCTCTCTGGTCAGGAAAATCTCAAATGACATTACCTGGCCTCTCATGGCGACAATCCTCTATTTGGCCGCATTTGTTCACACTCCCGGCTGGGCTGATTTTCAAAAACAACATGTGATTATGGCTGTCTCAATTGCCGTTCAGGTTTGGATGATGATCATGTATCAAACGAGGCCGATTGAGACAAGAAATAGTTGGACTTCTCTTTGGATAATCATAACAGTTTCCCTGGTTGTTCTTACTCCAACCGCATTTTCGATTTTATTCCTCTTTCTTGGCTACTTTTTAGCTACCTCCCTGCGTAAGAAACAATTTCAACAAGCCAAATCTTTTGCACTTCTAATTGGTTGGGCGGGTACTACTCTACTGTTGGTGATGACTGTCAATTATTTCACCACGGGCCTGTTTGAAATTACGCCTTTTAGGATTTTTTGGGCTGTGGCCGACCAGGCAAGGCTTAGCCAGTGGGTTAGCCCCTATTTGATATTATACCTTAAGGAAAGCTCCAACCCCGACCTTGGAATCTTTCGTACAACAAGCGATTTTGGCCTAACAACCTGGTTTATATCAATTTTTCGCCTCTATACGGTTCGTTATCTGTTCCCCGCTCAAACCCTATTATCCGGCTTAGATGGGATAAGATATATTCCAAATCTTGGGCTACTCATGTTATTATCGCTTATGATTGGCTATGCCCTCATCAGAGGATTTCGGCCAAACTATAAATATGATGTAATGACGGTACTGAGTCCAATCTTGGCTATGATTGGGGTGGCAACTGTGCTCATCTTTATCAATAATCAATCATTGTCGGTATTTCGTTTCTTTGCTTTTACTATATTTTTTGTCGTTATTGTTAGTGTTGCTTTGTGGCGGCTATTTCTGGATATAATTGTTACCCTCCCGCTCCGATCCCTCTTCTCTTATTTGGTTATAGGCATTGCAGTCACTTGGGCGGTCCTTGACCTTTACTATCGTTATGATAGCAAAGTATTTGAGAGTGAAATCAAATTTGCTTTGGGGCAAACAAGTTTTCAAGAAGTATATTCGAACATTGAACCGGAATTGTACCCTGGAACAGGTGTTTTTTGGCCGTCCGCGGCCAAAGCTGTAGAGATAATTGGTTATAACACCCGCTTGTGGTCCTTTCACACTTCTGATGGGATAGGCACGATACCAGGCCAGCATATTGTGTCAGAAGTATCATATGCCTATAATGGTAATTGGCCCGTCATGGTTTTTGCAGAACCCGAAGCTGCTAAAGCAGCGTTCAAAAAAGAAGAAATAAATTACTTTCTACTCGACTTGAACCAGCCTATATTTGGCGCTTTGCCTTATAGCCCTCTTTTTGCGCCAAATAATATCGAGAAATATTTTGAGATTGTTTGGCGACAGGAGGGTGAACGTGACCAGGAAGTTTATTTGTTAACTTGGCGCGGGGAGGAGGCCCAAGCAGTACCCTTGACCAGTGAGTTTTTGAAGCGTTGGGAAGAGGCACTGTCTGTTTCCGTTGCCCACTTCGGTGATACGAAGGTATTGTATGATCAAATGAAGTATTATTATGATTCACATGGTGGGAGATCTTATCCTATCCCTAGCGATTTCACCCTGCCAGATGTCAAAGATAATCAATAGTTGAGTAGGAAGTGAGAAGTGTCGCATTGTCAGAAATATGTTGTTCGTTATTCTATTCCAACATTTTCTGGAGAAATATTTCATGTTTGGAACCCGTTTCAGCTTCGCCAAGAGAATTTTGGCAAATTTCAGTGCCTTTAAGCTAGTATATATTAGCCTAGCTTTTATGCTGCTGGGGACGACTTTTCCGGGAATTTTCAATCTGACGACGGAGACAGTATCTCTGTTTCCTCCTCGTCTGGTTACGGCTAATTATAAAGGGTTTAATATCATCGCCTACGGAAATAAATTTTATGGCTTGTCTCAATACTTGGGAGTCATAGATCTAACCAAGCTAGGCGAAGAAGAAAATATGTTGGATGAGTGCTTAGAGACCGAGCAATGTGTTATTACATACTCTATCCAAGAGGCAATAGAGTTCATAAATGAGGCAACCCCAGAATTGGTTGAGGCAGGATACAATGGATTTGACATTATTCGTTATAAGGATAAATTTTACGTTCTGGATCAAACCCTGGGAGTGGAGCCAACCCGACTCAATCCAGTTCGTATAGAGGAGTATCGAGTACTTTGTACGCAAATCCTGTCGCCGTGTGCTATCACGAACTCGCTTGAAGAAGCTAAGACATTTATCAATCAACACCACTCGTAGCAAGGTCATTCTGTTTTCTCAATTCGGCTCATATTTGTTATAGGTATGGAAGCGTTAGAATTTGCCTAGGTCTAATTGTTACCTCTCCTCCACAAACCGATTACTTTTATAAGAGGTCTGCCATGGAAAAGCTGAATGTATTTGAGTGTAGGCTACTTTGAAAAATTTCCTGTCAAAGGGCAGATAAAGCGTGAATGATGACAATGTCCAGAGGACAGTACAATCTCAACCAGCTGTCTTTCTCGATCGTGATGGGGTGATTATTGAAGACGTTGACCTCTTAACCCAACCCTCAGAGGTTCGCCTGTTTGAATCTGTACCCCAGGCTATCCAGACTATCAAACAAGCTGGATTCAGAGTGGTTGTGGTGAGTAACCAAACCGTTGTGGCGCGAGGCTTAGCCACTGAAGATGAGGTTAAAGCGATAAACAACTATATCCAGAGTCTATTGGTACAAGCTGGCGGTGATAGAATTGATGCCTTCTACGTATGTCCGCATCACCCCAACGCTACTTTACCGGCCTATCGGCTGGTATGTGAGTGTCGCAAACCCCGGCCAGGGATGCTGTTGCAAGCGGCTGAGGAACACAATCTTAATTTGCAAGCCAGCTTTATGGTTGGAGATAGAATAACCGATATTATAGCCGGGATGAAGGCCGGTTGTCGAACCATAATGGTTCGGACAGGAATGCACGAAGCCAAGCCCATTGAAACCACCGACCCTTTAGATACATCGGTGCAGCCCGATTTTGTATGTGGTAATCTCGGCCAGGCTGTGGCTTGGATTTTGGAGTCTATTCGATGAAAGCGATGATTTTAAGCGCCGGTTATGGAACACGGCTGGGGTCTCTCACCCGCGAGATGCCCAAGCCAATGCTTCCGATACAAGGACGTCCTTTATTAGAATATATCATCTGCAATTTGGCTCAACATGGCTTCAACCAAATTGCGATTAATCTACATTTTATGCCCAATGTGATACAAGATTATTTTGGGGATGGCTCACGGTGGGATGTTGAACTGGTCTATTCTCACGAGCCAGAATTATTAGGTACGGCCGGTGGGGCGAAGAAGATGGAGCAATTTCTGGGAACAAACGGCGACTTCCTGATTCACTATGGTGATATTTTAACCGACCAGGATTTTACGGCCATGCTTCGCTTTCATCAGCAGCACAAAGCCCTGGCAACGCTCTTGCTACATCAACGAACGCGCTCCAACAGTATTGTTAGCTTAGATGAACAGAGGCGAATTATCGGTTTTTTAGAACGTCCTACAGAAGAGGACCGGCGTGGGGTGCAATCGCCCTGGGTTAATTCGGGTATTTGTATCTGCCAGCCGCAGTTATTAACTGAAATCCCGGCGGATATTGCCTGCGATTTACCTCGAGATATCTTTCCGAAATTGATTGATAGGGGCGAGCAGTTGTATGGATATCCCCTGTCGGGGTATCGTTGTGCTATCGACTCACCTGAGCGACTGGCAGAAGCGCAATCGGCAATCGCTGACAACCATTGCCAGATTCAACTGCCGAAGTAAACAAGCAATTGTGAATCCCCAAAAACGGATGTACAATCCAGTGAAAATAAATCCAGCTAATACAGCAAAGGATGTTCTTGGTGACAACAGACCAACCCCCGTAATGCGGCTTACTAACCTGTTCAATCGCTTGATGCAACAAGCGGAAGTTGACCGAGCTGTTATCTTTGTGGTGTTGACTCGAGGTTGGCAATTGCTGACGGGGCCGGTCACACTCGTGCTGATTGCCACTTATTTTACACCCGAAGTGCAGGGGTTTTTTTATACTTTTGCCAGTCTACTTGCCCTGCAATCATTTGTGGAATTGGGCTTTTATTTGGTCATCATCAATGTTTCCAGCCACGAATGGGCGCACTTAGGGCTAGATGAAAATGGCTATCTTATCGGTGAGCCGAAGGCCCTGTCACGGTTAGTTAGCTTGGGGCGATTGATCTTTAAGTGGTATGCGGTTGCCAGTGTTGTATTTGTTATTGCCGTTGGGATCATTGGCTTCATTTTCTTCTCACAAACGCCCTATCCAGATATCCGATGGCAAACGCCCTGGCTAACCTTGGTAGCCCTAACTGGGTTGTTGTTATGGACCTTGCCGTTCAATTCCCTTTTAGAAGGATGCAATCAAGTAGCCACGGTCAACCAATTCCGGCTAATCCAGGCGGTGTTGGGTATTTTAGCCCTATGGTCATCAGTGATTTTGGGAGGAGCCTTATGGGCGGCAGTGGCTATGGCCGGGGTAAAGCTGGCGAGTGATTTATACTTGCTCTTGATTCGATATCGGCGTTTCTTTAAGCCCTTCTTCACCCCCCCAACAGGCTCTCATATGCACTGGCAAACTGAAATCTGGCCGATGCAGTGGCGGTTAGCCTTATCAGGAATCGTAAATTATCTCGCTTTTTCGTTATTTAACCCGGTGATGTTTCAGTATCATGGGGCGGCTGTGGCCGGACAGATGGGCATGACCTGGCAATTAACCTATGTATTACAACAAATAGCCATGGCCTGGGTGCATACAAAAGTCCCTCGTTTTGGCATGTTAATTGCCAAAAAAGATTACCAAGGGCTTGATCGGTTCTGGTTGCGCACTTCCCTGGTATCTCTAGTTATTATCAGCATAGGAGCCGCAGTAATTTGGCTGCTAGTGTATGCTCTCAATGTGCTTCAGGTATCTTTAGCGCAGCGACTACTCTCGCCGCTGCCGATGGGGTTGTTTTTGTTGGCCGCCATTTTTTTTCAAGCGGCTCAGTGCCAAACGGCCTATCTACGCGCCCACAAACAAGAGCCAATCATGGTTATGAGTGTTGTGACTTCTCTAATGATTGGGGCCTTGGTTTGGTTGCTGGGCAGTCGTTTTGGGCCAGTTGGCGCGGCTGGTAGCTACTTAGGCGTTGTGATTGTGATACTTGTCTGGGACACGCTTATCTGGCTTCGTTGCCGGGCCGAATGGCACTAGACTTAACTAAAGATATATACGAGTAGATGGGATGAAACTACCAACGTTGTCCATGACAATGACCAATTACAACCACGCCCATTATTTACCAGTGGCCTTGCAATCCATCATGGATCAATCTTACCAGCCGATGGAATTAATTATTATTGATGACGCCTCAACCGATAATAGCATTGAAGTTATAGAAGCGTTTGCCCAAAAATATCCTATCATCCATCTTATTCGTAATGAGCAAAATAAGGGAGTCATCCATAATTTGAATCGCTTGCTAGAGTTGACTTCTGGCGACTATATTGTTGGTCTAGCTGCTGATGATAGATTCCTGCCCGGCTTTTTTGAAAAAGCTATGCAACTATTAGAGCAGCATCCACAGGCCGGGCTATGTTCAGCCGCCTCGTGGATTATGGATGAAGCAGGCAATCACACCTCGCTGGCTACTTCTCTACCTTTGATTAATATGGAGGCCGGATATATTTCGCCACAGCAGGCGCTTTACCTCATGCAATATCATGGCTCCTGGATTGCCGGTAACGCCACTGTTTACAATCGACAGGCTTTGCTTGAAGCCGGTGGTTTTATCCAGGAGTTAGGCTCATACGCGGATGGTTTTATTCAAGAAGTACTTGCGCTTCGCTATGGGGTTTGTTTCATTCGGGAGCCACTTGGTGTCTGGCGACTCATGACAACTAATTACTCTGTCACAATTTCTACAAAGTCCGAATACGAGTTGGCTATTTTGGCCCATGCCGTTGAACTCATGAACACGAAATATCGTGACCTCTTCCCCCCAACCTACATCGACGTGGCTGTTAAGCGATGGTTGCGCCGCTATAGTATGCTAAACTGGCAGAAATTACTGACCGAGCAACGGCAATTTGTAGCCAATGTGGCAAGACGGTTTGAATATTCTGGTGTCTTGTGGCTCGATCCCTTGATTTTGGCGATTATGAAGTTGTTAGTTATCATGCAAGACCTGAGTATAAAAGTTCTACTGGGCCTACGATTTGGCGTACCGCATAATCGGCTGCCTGCTGGAATCCGAAAGATCCACTGTTTTTATAACAGCCATAAGCTCAAAAATTCAGAGGGCTAGTACCCCATATGCCAAGGGTTAACATCAATATAGTTACCTGGAATAGTTCGGACTGTATCATTGCCTGTTTGAAAGCTCTCGATAAGCAGACATACACCGATTTTCAAGTTTTGGTGATTGATAACAACTCAGAGGATGATACCTTAGAGCAACTGCAAGGGGTTGGTCGGTTGCCCAATAAGCTAAAGATTTGTGAAAATAAAGAAAATTTGGGTTTTGCTCGTGCCCACAATATGGGGATTAGGCAGGCTGATAGCGAGTTTATTTTGTTGGTTAACCCCGATGCCATTCTTACACCTGGATTTGTCGAGAACATGGTTAAGGCCATTGAAACCGACTCGGCTATTGGCTCTGTGGCTGGCAAATTGATTCAGGTCGATTCTGCAAAAGAGATAGGCCAGAAGCCTCTTAACGAATATTTAATTGATAGTGCTGGTTTAATAATGCTGCGCAACCGAAGACAATACCTAAGAGGTCATTTGCAAAGTACCAGTAAATTTATACAACCCGACTATATATTCGGTCCCGATGGGGCTTGTCCGCTATACCGGCGCACAATGCTAGAAGATATTAAGGTAGACGATGAGTACTTTGATGAAAGTTTTGTTACTCACAAGGAGGATGTTGACCTGGCATGGCGAGCACAGTTGTTAGGATGGAAAAGTATATTCACGCCAGAGGCAGTAGCTTTCCATACCAGAACCTTTAGGCCGGGTAAAAGACGAGGAATATCCAAAAAGGTTCGCATGGATGCTGTGAAAAATAGATATTTACTATTGATAAAAAATGAATTGCCATCCACGTTTATTAAACATGCGCCATACATCCTTTTTTATGATCTCAAAATCTTGGTTTATTTGCTGTTTTTCGAACCATCCTCTCTCAAGGGCTTGGTCAAAGTTTTAAGGCTTATGCCACAAGCTCTTCGATGGCGTAAATATATTATGCTTCGTAAAAAAGCAGATAAGAAATATATGTTAACCTGGATGAAATGAGGATTGTTGATTTAAGATGAATACAAATTTAACTAATAAACGTATTATGGTCACAGGTGGGGATGGCTTCTTAGGGCGCTACATCATTGCTGAACTAAAGCGCAAGGGGGTGCAGCATATTTTTGTGCCTTGCCATCAAAAATATGATCTGACTCTAATGAATGATGTTGAGCAAGCCTATCAAAATAGTCAGCCAGATATTGTGATCCACCTAGCCGCTAAAGTTGGTGGTATTGGTCTCAACCAGGCAAAACCGGGCGAGTTATTTTATGATAATTTGATGATGGGGGCGCAGTTAATGGAGGTGGCCCGGCAACGAGGCGTAGAGAAGTTTGTCGGTATTGGAACGGTTTGTGCCTATCCCAAATACACTCCCGTTCCTTTTCGTGAGGATGATTTATGGATTGGCTACCCCGAAGAAACCAATGCTCCTTATGGGTTGGCTAAAAAGATGCTGTTGGTTCAGGGGCAAGCTTATCGCCAACAATATGATTTTAGCGCCATTTATTTGTTACCTGTTAATTTATATGGACCTGGCGACAGCTTTGACCTGTTTAGCTCTCACGTTATTCCAGCCCTCATCAAAAAATGTGTGGATGCGGTAGATCGGGGAGATAAACAGATTGTGGCCTGGGGAACAGGCAGCGCTTCGCGTGAATTTTTATATGTTGAGGATGCAGCCCGAGCCATTGTTTTAGCCACTGAGAAATATGATAAAACTGGTCCAGTAAATATAGGCTCGGCTATGGAAATCACCATTAGGAAGCTGCTTGAATTGATTGCCGAATTAACCGGCTTTCAGGGTGAGATTGTATGGGATAGCTCCAAACCCGATGGACAGCCGCGCCGCTCTCTTGATACCAGTCGAGCCAGACAGGAATTTGGCTTTCAAGCCCAAACCGATTTCCGAGATGGGCTACGCAAAACGATTGATTGGTACACGGTTCACCAGCACGAGTTATCATTTGAGACATAAATTTGAGTGATTTAGCACGAGTCAATATCTTAAGCGTTGGCATAAACGCCATCACCATGTCACAGACGCTTGACCAAATCTGTTATTGGATAGACAATCGAGCTTGTGAATATATATGTGTCTGTAATGTGCATACGGTGATGGAATGTCAGCACGATGAAGCTGTACGTTGTGCTGTGAATGGAGCCGGCCTAGCTACGCCCGATGGGATGCCCCTGGTCTGGCTAGGGAAATGGAAAAGTCAAGTTCAGGTCAGCCGTGTATATGGGCCTGATTTGGTGTTGGCCTTATGCCAACTGTCGCTGGAACGTGGGTATTCGCACTATTTTTATGGGGGTGCGGCGGGTGTTCCTGAACTACTTGCCAGCAGGTTAGGTGAGCGGTTTCCTGGGCTAAAGATAGCTGGAACATACTCTCCTCCCTTTCGCCCCCTGACCTCCAAGGAGGACACGCACATTATCCAACAGATTAACCAAACAGCGCCAGACATCATCTGGGTTGGGCTAGGAACACCCAAACAAGACTTGTGGATGGCTACTCGTCGAGAGCAGTTAACTGCCCCGGTCCTTATCGGGGTTGGGGCAGCTTTTGATTTCCACACTGGTCGAATTCCTCAAGCTCCCGCCTGGATGCAAGGGGTCGGGCTGGAATGGCTTTTTCGTCTCTGGCAAGAACCCCGACGATTGGCCTATCGATATCTGGTTTATAATCCGCTTTTTATTTTGTTGATTTTGCTGCAAATACTAGGCGTTAAACAATATTCGTTGGAGTAAGTAAGGAGTACGGAAATGTTCAGGCGGGTTAGCATCCGTTTAGCTCTCTTATTTGGCGATCTATTTGTTATAACGTTGACCTTGCTCATTGCTGGTTGGCTGCGCCCTCAATTAAATTTTGGCAGGCCGCTCGGCCCAGATTATGTGCCATTAACCTGGACTCTTTATGTACTCACCATTATCGTGTGGGGCATCGGATTCCTGCTGATTGATGTCTATAACTTGCAAAAAAATCTGCGGCTGTTTGATGAATTGCAACGGTTGATAGCAGCTCATATTGCCGTATTACTGGCCTTTGCCGGAGTACTCTATTTCTCCTTTCGTGATATTTCCCGCCTACAAGTTTTGACCTTTGCATTCATTAGCCTTGTTTTGCTAATCGCCTACCGGCTTGTTTTCCGGCTGTTCTTGCGCTTTTTTGGCGATAAACGCTATGGTACTCGACACGTCTTAATTGTTGGAGCCGGTTCGATAGGCCGTGATGTTGCTCACCGGATTGTAGCACATGCTTGGACCGGCCTGCGATTGGCTGGATTTGTGGATGACAACCCGCAGGCAGATACGATGGGTTATCCGCTCTTTGGTTCGCTTACCCAAACCATCCAAATAGTTCAAGAGCAGCGTATTTCGGAGGTTATCTTTGCCTTACCGAGAGACGCCCATGCAAAATTAACAAACCTGGTGGCTGCTTTACAGGCGCTCAAAGTTAATGTGCGTGTTGTACCCGACTTTTTTGATTTGGTCTTTTTACGGTCAACGGTTGAAGACATTGGTGATATGCCCTTGGTCACGTTACGCGAGCCGGTTCTGGATCCTTTACAGCGTCTCATCAAACGTATATTTGACCTGGTTTTTAGCTCAATTGTATTACTATTGTCTTTGCCTTTCATGGGCTTAATTGCTATAGCTATCAAGCGCGACTCGCCCGGTCCAGTCATCTTTTCACAGGAACGTGTTGGTGAAAATGGTCGTTTATTCAAAATGTATAAATTCCGCACCATGGTTCATGATGCTGAAAGCAGGCAAGAAGAATTTATACAACGAACGGCAGATGGACAACCGCTTCACAAATTCTATGATGACCCACGCGTTACCCACATAGGTCGATTTTTACGCCGTACCAGCTTGGATGAATTACCCCAATTTGTTAATATCCTCAAAGGCGAAATGAGCCTGGTTGGACCTCGACCAGAATTGCCCTGGCTTGTCGATCAGTATGAGCCGTGGCAGCGCAAGCGATTCGAAGTTCCTCAAGGTCTCACCGGCTGGTGGCAGGTGAATGGCCGGGCCGATAAGCCTATGCACCTTAATACCGCTGATGATTTATATTATATTAAAAATTACTCTCTATGGCTTGACATCTTGATTTTATGGCGCACGCTTAAAGCGGTGATTGACCGGCGTGGAAGTTTTTAATATTTAATCATGGTCGTTCTATCTTATTGTCTATCCCAATGAGAATTGGCTAATTTGGCGCGTTGAGAGTAGAGTTATAGCATTCGTCTATTTATAATAGAGGTGAAAGATCGTGCGAAATCCGCTTGCAAAAAATTGGTTAGGGATACTGCTGTTATCGATTGTGCCAGTTGTGTTGGTTGCCTGTGCCCAGGCAGGAACGATTAAGCACGAAATCCAGCTTCGCAACGCAGATGGCGCTTCTGTTTCAGATGCCACGGTTAGGGCTGAAATTGGAACAAGAGACTTTGTTGAAACGGTTAGCAATGCAGCTGGCCTGGCTCACTTGACATTTGATGAAAAGTATGTAGATCGATGGGCTAAGGTTATTATTGAGGCAGAGGGCTACGAGAGAAAGTCAATCCTGGTAAAACTCTTAAGAGAAGCCCCAATTTCCATTGTGCAGCTTGACCTTGTGGGCAGTAAAGAATCCTCTCTGAACCAACCGGCGACTCAAGCACCGGCGGCTGATGCAACACCATCACCTACCGATGAGGCCATCACCGAAGCCGTCACTTCAGAAGAGACAGTCCCCCCCGGCCCATTAGCCGCTATCCCACCATCACAACGGGCGAATCACTATCAGGCCAGACCTGACCTTACAATAGATACCAACAAGGTTTATCATGCTACGATCAAAACAAACAAAGGTGATATTGTCGTCTCATTAGATGCTACCGCAGCCCCGGAACACGTCAACAACTTTATCTTTTTGAGCAAACAGGGCTTTTATGATGGCTTGACCTTCCACCGTGTGGAACCCGGCTTTGTTATTCAAGGGGGCGACCCCGAAGGTTCCGGGCAGGGGGGACCGGGATATACCATCCCTGGCGAGTTTAGTTTGACCCACATTGAGGGCGCTCTGGCGATGGCTCGTTTGCCCGATGACGTCAATCCCAATCGCGAGTCGAGCGGCAGCCAGTTCTACATCACCCTGGCTGCTACCCCATTTCTCGACGGCCAGTATAGCGTCTTCGGCAAAGTGGAAGCGGGAATGGATGTGGTTCGATCGATTCAAGTTGGTGATGTTATTGAGCGTATCATTATCGAGCCATAACACGAAAAAACGAAATGTTAATCCTGGCCACTCTGCACAAGCAACAAAAATTCTCATCACGAATGACACTAATGGACGAACCTGCGGTCGAATACTTTGTAGAATTTATTAGAAAAATTCGTGTTATTCGCTTATTCGTAACATTCGTGATCTAAAGCGTACTGAGCAACACCTTTAACACCCCCGGCGCAACAGCCCGTTCAAATGCGGCCAGACCATCTTCCAGAGGGAAGGTGGCATCGATGAGTGACTCCACATCGACCAAACGCTGCTCTAGCAAACGTAGGGCTACCGGAAAAGGCCCACACCGGGAGCCAAGAAGCGTCACTTCATCCACCACGACCCTACTAAGGTCGAGCGATACCTGGCCGTGGAAGGTGCTTTTGAGAACCAGCGTTCCTCGTGGACGGACCAGGGAGCGAGCGGTAGCAAAGCCCTCGGCGCTGCCGGTAGCCTCGATTACAATGTCAGCCCCCGGCTCGATGGTTTCTGCGGCCAGTTGGGTACGAATTCCTCGCTGCGCCAAAATAGCCAGCTTATTGGTATGACGCCCAATAGCTAACAAATCGCAGCCGGTCAATTGTAGTACTTGAGCGATGAGCAAGCCCAACTTGCCATCCCCCAGCACAATCACCCTATCGGTAGGGTGGATGTGTACCTGCTCGGTGATTTGGCAAGCAGCGGCTAACGGCTCGGTGAAGACCGCCCATTCATCGGGTACAGTGTCGGGAACCGGATAGAGCAACTTGCTGGGGAGGGTGAAGTAATCGGCCATGGTGCCGTTGCGCCGGTCAATGCCTAAGGTATCACGATGGGGACATTGGGTGGGGTCGCCCCGCAGGCAGGTGGCACATTGACCGCAGTAGGCGTTGATTTCCCCCACCACCCGCTGCCCGATAAGCGCCGGAGCATCGGCAGCTTGTTCTACCACACCGACAAATTCATGGCCCAAAACCCCCTCGAAGCCCATATAACCCCGCATAATTTCGATATCGGTGTTACAGATACCGGCCATCACTGTCCGAATCAAAGCCTCACCCGGCGGTGGGGTAGGGATGGGGATATCGGGGTGGTATTGCAGTGTTCCGTCGAAGTTTAGGGCGCGGATGCTTGTTGCCTCCTTACGGTTGAATAAGTAGCGAACCGTAACAATTCTATCAAAGGAGTAAAATTATTGTAATGGAGAATTTTAATAATTCAAACTTTAACTGTCACCAATTTTCCTCTGTACCCCAATCTTCTATGCACCTTCTGAGAAGCAAAGCATAACTAACAAAATTCATTGCGGAGTTGTTCAAATTTTGATGGTGATTTTTGCTTTACAATCTTTCGAATACCTATCTGTACCAGTTCAGTTAATTTCTTACTCAAATCATCAACAAACCTGGCATAAAAATTGTGGGGATAAGCTATCATGAATATTCTCAACTACTCCTTTTGGGTCTTGCTCGACATTACACCGTTAGTTACTTTCTTAATTGAGATAATACCCCTTTTGTATATAAAAGCTGTAGAAAAATGTTATCAAAGATGTTCAAAAAGGTGATTTCATATGACAATTTTGCAACAGGGCCGGATGATTGGAGCGAAACTGCACCAAAAAGTAGTTACCAGAGTTTATACTATTGAGACTGGACAATTTTACTTGAGCGGATATTGTCAACATCGCTATCAAATGCTACACTAAGCCACGAAAATAAAACAGGATTTTATCATTTATAAAGGATGAATATTTATTGGCCGAGTATCTTCTTGTAGGTATTGCCAGCATCATTATTTTGGGGATTGGCGCCCAATGGCTGGCCTGGCGATTGCGGTTACCCTCTATTTTGGTTTTACTTGTAGTTGGTTTTATTGCAGGGCCAGTGACGGGCTTTCTTAACCCGGATGAGTTGTTGGGTGATACTTTATTTCCGATAGTTTCTTTGTCTGTGGCCCTGATTTTGTTTGAGGGCGGGCTGAGTTTGAAATTCGCCGAAGTGCGGCAAACTGGACGCATTGTGCGAAATTTAGTCACCGTGGGGGCTTTGGTTACCTGGGTGTTGGCTACTGCGGCAGCGTACTTGCTTCTGGAGTTGGAACTTCCACTAGCATTGCTATTTGGCGCAATTTTAGTGGTCACCGGACCAACTGTTATCATCCCTTTACTGCGTCACGTTCGCGCTGTTGGGCGAATTAGCTCTATCATCAAATGGGAGGGAATCCTTAACGATCCCATTGGAGCCGTTTTAGCCGTGCTGATTTTCGAAGCCATTGCTATCAGTGGCTTGCAAAATACAGTGATTACGGTGGTTACGGCTCTGGTACAAACGTTACTCATCGGTTTTATCCTTGGGGCGCTGGGAGCCGGAGTGTTGACCTTTGCCCTTAAACGATATTGGGTTCCCGACAGTCTGCAAAATGGCGTAATCTTGATGGTTGTTTTAGGGGTATTTGTTGCCTCTAATATTGTTCAAGAAGAAGCAGGGCTGTTCACTGTTACGCTTATGGGTATCCTTTTGGCCAACCAAAAAGCATTCGATATCCGTCATATCATCGAGTTTAAGGAAAATTTGGTCGTCATTTTACTATCCAATTTGTTTATTATATTGGCGGCCCGGCTTCAACTCACTGATCTGGCTCATCTTGGCCCCAGGAGCTTGCTGTTTCTGTTAGCGCTGATTGTTATCGTCAGACCCGCGGCGGTCTTCTTGTCGACTGTTGGAACAGGCTTAGGCTGGTCGGAGAAGCTCTTTCTTTCCTGGATGGCACCTCGTGGGATTGTGGCTGCCGCAGTGACAGCCGTTTTTGCCTTAGAGTTAGCCGAGCATGCCGGTTATACAAAGGCCGAAATTATGGTCCCCGAAATGTTCCTTGTTATTGTGGGCACGGTCTTGATTTACGGGCTGAGCGCTGGCCCTTTGGGCCGCCGTCTGGAATTGGCCCGTCCTAACCCACAGGGTATTTTGATTGTGGGGGCACACGCTTGGGCCAGAGATATTGGCCTGGCACTGCAAACCGCCGGTTATCACGTGTTGTTGGTCGACAGGAACCGGGCGAACATTAGGGCTACTCGTATGGCCGGTCTTCCCACATTGCATGGCGACATTTTGTCTGAAACAATTTTGGGTGAGATTGAAATGGGGCGAATTGGGCGTTTTCTGGGTTTGACTGCGAACAATGCAGTCAATGCTCTGGCTTCCTTACACCTGACCGAACTCTTTGGTCAGGCTAATGTCTACCAACTGCCGCCTCCTGAAAACAAGGGCCAAGCGGAAAGAGAGTCGCTGCCCTTTCGAGGTCGTTATCTCTTTGCGCCAGACGCATACTATGCCCACCTTGACCATCACTTTGAAACCGGAGGGGTTATTAAATCAACCCAACTCAGCAATGAGTTTAAGTACAACGACTTTCTAGAATATTATAATCACAAGGTCATCCCGCTTTTCATTATTGATGAGCAAGGCAATCTCTCGGTTGTGACAACCGACTATCAACGAACGCCTCTGCCAGGGCATACGATTATTGCGTTGGTTCAGGCAGTGTAGATGTTTTCACAGTTGAGGTGGTTTTCAGAACAATTGTTAGGTAACCAAGTCCTAAAACATCTTGTAAAGGTCCAGCAAAAGTTGGGCCTTTTTTTATTTCAACAGTTGGTTGTAACGGACTTGACCCTCGGATAAACCAGCTCACACATTCTGAACTCGTCACCCGTCTAGGCCCAAAACTATTCATTTGACTGGGGAAATAATACGGCTTTTCCGTTAAACTTAATGGGGAGGCTAGGGAGGGGTTTAAGTGGTAATTATCTGAACCTCATTCCCCATTTCAGATTTCTATCACATTTCAAAATCTTAGTACCACACAACATATTTCCACCGTATCATCAACGATCCCTGCCCTCCTCATTTTATTCTCTTCCGAATTCAACTTGGCAATTAGGAGGTGCCTATCACCGAAAAAATGCTTCCCCCTTACATCATAAGTGTAGTTTCAAGTATCTTCAACAGGGTTTCAGTCCGGAGCAAACACGGCATGCGAGAAGCCAGCCTTGTCTTAGCGATGTCAACTTTTAATTTGGGCCGTCTTCCTGTTTAGCTAAAATGGAGAGCATAGAATGATCAATAAAAGAAACTTTATGTATACAACCCTGATTTTTGTGGCCGGGTTGCTTTTAGCTACCCTAGCACAAACTGCTGGGGCACGGAATCTGGCGCTCACAGAGCATGAGCAATTGGGGAAATCAATCTTTTTTGACACAAATCTTTCTATCAATCAGAACCAAGCCTGTGCAGCCTGTCATGGTCCCGAGGTGGGCTTTACAGGACCAGAGGCGGATACTAACGCCAGTGGCGCAGTCTATGAGGGCTCGATTTCTGGGCGCTTTGGGAACCGGAAGCCGCCCAGCGCAGCCTACGCCACCTTGAGTCCCATCTTTTACCAAGATAAGAAGGGGCTGTTCGTGGGCGGTAACTTCTGGGATGGACGGGCTACCGGCGAGAAGCTGGGTAACCCTGCCGCGGACCAGGCCCAGGGACCGTTCCTGAACCCGGCTGAGCAAGCACTGCCCGACTCGGCCTGTGTGGTTTATCGGGTTTGCACCGCCTCATACCCTGTTAGTTTCCAGAACGTTTGGGGGGATGCGACATGTGCCATTGCCTGGCCCGCTGATGTAGAGACGGTTTGTGGCACAGAGGGCGCGACTGTCTCCCTTTCCAATGAGGACAGGAACAAATCGGACATAGCCTACGATAACATCGCACTCTCTATCGCCGCCTACGAGGATTCACCCGAAGTGAACGCCTTTACCTCCAAGTACGACCAGACTTCTAAAGGAAAGGTCAAACTGAGCAAAGAGGAGCAAAAAGGCTTTTCCCTTTTTCAGGGTAAGGCAAAATGCCAAAAGTGCCATATTAGCAATGGTCAACAGCCGCTCTTCACCGACTTTACCTTCGATAATCTCGGGGTCCCCAAGAATCCGGAGAATCCGGTGTACGACGTCGACCCTGATTTTGTTGATGTAGGCTTAGGCGGATTCCTTATGCAGGCCGGTTATGCGGAGGATGTTTATCAGGCAGAGTGGGGCAAGCAGAAAGTTCCGACCCTGCGCAACGTGGACATGCGACCGGATTCCGGTTTTGTAAAAGCTTACGGGCACAACGGCTATTTCAAAAGCCTCGAGGGAATCGTGCATTTCTATAACACCCGGGATGTGAAGGATGTGTGTCCCGGCCCTTACACCGAAGCGGAGGCTCTAGCCGCCGATTGCTGGCCAGCCCCAGAAGTGTCAGAGAACGTCAATACCGATGAGTTGGGCGACCTCGGCTTGACCCCCGATGAGGAGTCCGCGCTCGTCGCCTTTTTGAAAACGCTCTCTGACGGTTACGTACCGTAAGTATTAAGAAAAGTAGAGCGTTTACCCTGGTCAACCTTCAGGCCACCCGTGCAGATGGGTGGCCTTTTTTCTATGCCAGTAATACAGATATTTAGTGGTTCTCTCGCTAAATTCCTGAAATTAACTGGATCACAAGATGTAGGGGCGAATGGCATTCGCCCGCTTGGTGTACGTTATATAGGGCGTTCGCCGAACGCCCCTACAATATTAAAAACTTAACGAGAAAACCATTTAGGCTTGCCAGCCGATTTCAATGACATGCAGGGCAAGCAGGATATATTCGGGCCGAGTTGATGGGTCACTAGCCAGAGATTCTGCGCACTCACGCAGGATTGCAAGCGTGGTTTCACTAAATCTGTCCGGAGGTAGCAATTCAATAACTCGAATGAGCAGGGCGACACCTTGCTCCATCTCGTCTCGGGCAAAATGATCGGCACAGTCATTGATTACGGTTAGGAGTTCATCGTGGTTTTTACCAAGCTTCTTTTTAAAAGCGGTTACCGCTTGCGCTGTAGCTGTGCCTGTATCAACCCGCGCCTCACGCGCCAGGCGGATAAAATGGTTCTCATTTCCAACAAGACGGGCCAATGAGAAGGCTAATTCCATCCGTGCCCCTTCATTTTTTGTCTTTTGTAGGAGCGAGAGAATTTGGTCGACTCCTTGCTCAATTTGTAACTTTCCCAAAGTCGAGGCATAGGCCATCTGCAAGCCTTTGTCCAGTTCTTGGTCAAGGCGCTTGAGCAACACCGGCGCAACCTCATAATCCCCCAAAGTGCCTAGCGCCCGGGCGCAGTGAGCTTGAATTGAACGATATTTGGAATCTAATCCGGCTCGCAACGCCTCAACTGCTGCCGGGTCACCGATTCTGCCTAAGGCCCAGGCAGCCACCACACTAAGCGCCAATTCTGTGCCGTTCAAAATATTCACCAACGCTGCGGTCAGGCGTGGATCTCGCCGGGTACGAGCCATAGAGATGATGGCCTCAAAACGAACATTGAAGCGAGGGTCGGCCAGCGCCTCTAGTAATTCTTCAACCGTTAAGGGGCTTCTGGTCTGTCCGAGACGCTCGGTGATATGGACCACGGCCTGTTCATCTTTAGCCCAGAGATGATACTCGACCAACGAGGTCATGGCCAGGATAGGGTTGCCACGCAGAAACAGACCGGCGAATTCGTCAATTCTGACCTGGGTATCGGCCCGGACATTTCTCAGCAGAAAAATACCAGCAATCGGCAGAATAAAGCCCAATATAAACAGGCCGGTGTAAGGGTCGAGGGTGAAAATCAAAAATTGGCCCGATATACCAGAGGAGAATTGTATAATTTGGCCCCCCAATAGTTGACTCGTACCGCTCACAACCCCTACCCAGGCCGAATAAAGGGCCATATACTCGATTTTCTTTTCAGCCGGGACGACGCTGACAAACAACAATCGGGTAGAGCCAATGACCCAGCCCATATCAGCGATTCCTTGTAGCAAGGCAATGCCCAGCGCCACATAGAGGCTCATCATACTATTGCGCGGCATCAGCATCCATAAGACCGGCAATAGGATTCTAAGCATTGCCCCGGAGAGCATGATGGGCCTGCTCCCATACCGGTCTGCCGTCCAGCCCCATAAATAGGTTGATAGCAATCCCCCCAACAACACACCGGTCTGGATAAGCACCACATTACCAGAGTCAATACCAACTTGCTCCTGCATAAAGAGGGGCACAAAAGAACTTAGGGGTACAATAGCTAGCGTCAGGCAGCCCGCGCCAAAGAGATAGAGGAGCATACCTTTGTCCCGAACAACTGCTGTCAAATCGCGAAAGGCTGTCCCGACGGTTTTGCTCACCCGGACCGGCGCTCCACCTGGTAGATGAGAGTATGCCCAAACTGAGATGAAGCCAAATACAACTCCAATGGCAATCAAAATCATAAAGCCAGTCAGGCCGGTTGTCCGTCCTAGAAAAATCCCGGCCCCGGTGACAGTGACAAAGCCGGCCAGACCCATGAAGAGGTTGTTGGTGGCGGAGTATTTACCCCGAACCGAATTGGGGACGTACTCTTGAGTCCAGGGAAAGTAAGCCGTAATTCCAACCGAGCGACAGAAGGCAAAGAGACCAACAACGCCCATGATGTACCAAAGTGTGCTCTGTCCACCAAAAGAGGCTAAAACCCAGGGCGTTAAGAGTAGTAGGGTTGCGATACCCGTCCTGATTCCGAAAAAGGTCAGATAGGTCCGTTTGAAGCCAAAGCGGGCTACAGTGGGAGCGATGAATAAAGCAATGACATCAGAAAAAGGAATCAGCGAAAGAACGAGGCCAATCTGAGTCTTTTCCAATCCCAGAGCGCCCAAAAACAGAACAAAGACTGAACCAAAAAATGTCAGTTGAATAAAAACAGACAAGGCTGAACTAGCCCCAATACCCCAGGGCAGTTTACGAATTTTTTCGGCGGTGGTGGGTTCGCTGGTCATCCGGTGTTTTTCAACCCCGCCGCAATACCATTGATGGTTAAAAAGATGGTTTTCAACAATTCCTCCCCCTCCTGACACTCTGGATCGGGCAAGCTCCGGTATTGGCGAAGCAACCTTATCTGGATAAAGTTCAGGGGGTCTACATAAGGGTTTCGAGAAGCGATGGCATGGTGTAAAACAGGTTTGTTTTCTAAAAGCTCGTGCTGTTCGGTAATAGAGATGATTTGGCGACAGGTTCGATGATATTCGGCTTCGATTTCGCCGAAAATCTGTTCACGGATGGACTCGTCTTCCACCAATTCAGCATAAAGGCGAGCAATTCCCATATCGGCCTTGCCCAATGAAATTTCGGCACAGTCAATCATTGTCTGAAAGAAAGGCCACTCTTTATACATTTCTCGTAAATCGGTACGCCGTTCGTCATCGGTGGCGACATAACTTTCTAAAGCCAACCCCAATCCATACCAATCCGGCAATACATGACGGCTTTGCATCCAACTGAATACCCAGGGAATAGCCCGTAATCCACCCAAATCGGCATCGGTACTACGGCGAGATGGACGAGAACCGATGCGAAGCTGGCTAAGTTCGCGGATGGGTGTCGCCTGCCGCCAGTAATCTAACAGGGCTGGGGTTTCATAAATTAGTTTGCGATAGGCCTGGTAGGCCATGGCCGATAGCTCATCGAGGATTGTCCGCCACTTGGGGTTCAGTTTAGTATGACTCAAAGATTGGGGGGCGCTGGCTAATAACACCGCATGCACAACTTGCTCTAAGTGTCGTTGCGCAATGGTGAGGTGTCCATACTGGTTGTGGATGACCTCGCCCTGTTCTGTCATCCGGATACGGCCATTAACCGTGCCCGGCGGGTATGATAGAATGGCCTGGTTAATCGGCCCGCCACCACGAGCAATAGTTCCCCCTCGACCATGAAAAAAGGTGAGACTTATCTTTTCTTTTTGGGCGCAGTGAGCCAACTTTTCCTGAGCCTGATACAGTTCCCAGCGACCCGTTAGGTATCCCGCATCCTTATTGCTATCGGAGTAGCCAATCATCACAATCTGCTGGTTATCCATTGCCTTTAAGTGTCGTTTGTAAGCCGGATGAGCAAAGAGGTTGGTCATTGTTTCCGCTGCCTGACGCAAATCTTGACGGGTTTCAAACAGGGGGGCAATGGCTAAATTGGGTTGATTGGTATCATCTTCAGCAGGATGCAAGGCCAAGCCGGTCCAGTAAGCAAAAAGCAGCACGGTTAAGATATCGGCGGGGGTACGTGAAAAACTGATAATATAAGGGCCAATCAACTCCGGGCCATAAATGGTCATGGCTCGCTGTAGTATACGAAACAGATTTAATATTTCTTGGGCCAAGCTGGATAACTGGTCATTAGCAGGGAGCGATGGCGGAGGAGAATTAAAAAGGTCAGTAAGCACTGTCTCTCGTTCAGCAGACGATAACTCAGCATAATTGGGATAGAGGTCAAGGTGGTGCAACAATTCATCAAGAACTTTAGTATGCTCCTCGCTGTATTGACGAATATCAAGCCGGGCGACGTGCAAGCCAAACACATTAGCCTCTGTGCAAAATCGCTTCAACTCAGCTTCAGCGATAGTCTCGGCTTTGCTGTTACGTAAACAGGTATCAATCACACCGAGCACCTCCGCCAGGTCGGCCTGGGTGTTAAGGGATGGTAACCCCGAAATGGGTTGTTGGCCCAAAAGACGCTGTTTCACAAGGTCATCCTTAAGGGTCATATCCAGATCCGTTGCCAAAACAGCAGTCAGGTGACGGTATAGCTCGTTAGGATAACGCTTGAGCAAGCGGGCCGCATCATCCGACAAGTCATTTTGATAGGCGGTCAGCATCGCTTCCGTTTCATCATCAATATCGGCCAAACGCTTTGACAGACTCAGCGAGCGCTCCAGTTCTATAGCCGCTTGATGATGGAGACGAACCGCCAGCCCGCGATGCAGGCGCAACGTTTCCGCCGTTACTTCCGTGGTGACATTGGGGTTTCCATCGCGGTCTCCGCCAACCCAGGAAGCAAAGGTAAGAAATCGAGGTGGAAGCTGTACCTCTGGATAATGTTGCTTTAGGGCCAGGGCTAGCGCCTGGTATATATGTGGGATAGCCTGCCAAATAGGTTCCTCAAAATGATAGAGGGTGGATTTCACCTCATCCGTTACATTAGGGCTGATCGTTCGGCTGCGGTCGGTCAGCCATAAACTGGTCACTTCCGCTTCAATTCGACCTGTAATTTCCAACTTCTCAGAAGGCAAGAGGTCGTGGGTTTCCAATTGGCGCAAGTATTGGGCCACCCGCCGCAATTTAGAAAGAATAGTCCGTCGTTTAGCTTCGGTGGGGTGAGCCGTAAAAACCAGCTCAATATGCAGTTGGTTAACCAGATTTTGCATCTGCCAATGGTCTACGCCTATCTCTTTTAGCCAGACAATGGCCGCAGCAATAGAACGGTCCACCGGAAGCGGGTGCTCATTTCGCTCGCGCCAGCGTAAAGCTCGCACTCGCTGGACATCTTCAGCCACATTGATGAGATCAAAATAGGTGGTAAAGGCTCTGGCGGCGGCATCGACCTCATCAAGCGACAACCCGGCAATCACGGTTTCCAAATAGCTGTTCATTTCCGAAACATTGCTATCACTCCGCCGAGCCTTTGTCAAAGCCCGAATACGCTCTTCTATATCAAAAAGCTCTATCCCGCCCTGTCGGCGAATGACTTGACCCAGAATATCGCCTAGCAGGTGAATATCGTCGCTAAGTGAGGCCCTGTTTTGTTCTTTCATCACTACCCTCGTAGATTTATACTAATAACCCAACAGCATTAACTTTAGGCATCATGTCCAGCCCCGTCGTCGTATCCAGAGATACATACCAACGGGCAAAATTATAATTGAAATCATCGTCAGGGCAAAGACCGATTGCCCCGTCCACACATCAAAGGGCGTTGCCGCCTGGAAAAAGTTCATTCCAAAAAAGCCTACAACAAAAGAGAGCGGCATAAAGAGGGCGGTGAAAACAGTTAGTGTTTTCATCACATCGTTCATCCGATTGTTTACTACAGAAAGATAGGTGTTCATGGCCCCCCCTACCAACTCACGCATACTTTCGGTCAGGCCGTGTAAGCGGACAAAGTGGTCATACACATCACGGAAGAAGACGCGATCTTTGTCTTTGATGATCTTGTGTTGGTCACGGGCCAGCTTATTGAGAACTTCGCTTTGAGGCAAGATAATCCGGCGTAGGTGCAGCAAGGTGCGTTTGAGGGTAAAGATATCTTCCAAAGCAGCCGAAGTAGGGTTATCAAAAAGCTGATCTTCAATCAAATCAATAATATCATCTATTTCTTCGACGACGGGGATATAATCGGCGGCCAATTCGTCGGTCAGTTTGTATAGTAGATAGCTTACGCCTTTCTTCCCGTAAGGTCCATCTTCCTGACAAATTGTCCACACCCGATTAAGGGCTGCAATGGGCAGGTCGTGATGGGTAACCATGTAGTTTTTACCCAAAAACACATCCAATTCCGGGGTGTTCACCTGTTCATCCGCATCCTTATCAAACACAATGGCCCGCAGTACGATGTAAAGATAGTCATCCCAGTCATCCAGCTTGGGGGTATGTCTTTCTTCCAAAGCGTCATCCACCGCCAGCGGGTGAAAGCTGAATGTTTCTCGTAAGATAGGTTCGCATGTCTCCGGTGGCTCATCGGTAAAGTCTACCCATAAGAGACCTCGTCTATCTTGTAATGCCCTCTTAATTTCATCTGGACTTAAATCGGTACGAAGTGGCCCCGTGTGAGGGTAATAGAGTATGCGTATCATGCTGCCTCCTTTAATTTTGTCAACTGTATTGTTGACGCTGCCTTGATTCTATGCTAGATTGAACTTTATCCAATTCTTTACGGGGGAAAGATGACAAATTTATGGCACGAGTTGGACTCAGGCCCCAATATGCCTGAAATTATTTACGTGATTGTAGAGATTCCCAAAGGCTCGCGCAACAAATATGAATACAGCAAAGAGATAGGAACAGTCAAACTCGACCGGGTCCTTTTTTCCTCGCTACACTATCCGGGCGACTATGGCCTTATTCCTCGTACCTTGTATGATGATGGCGATCCGCTGGATGTATTGGTGATGATTAACGAACCGACATTTCCCGGCTGCGTGATCGAGGCCAGGCCAATCGGCCTATTCAAGATGAAGGATAAAGGCAAGCCCGATGATAAAGTGCTGTGTGTGCCCAGTCACGATCCACTCTTTGACGATTATGTGGACATTGACGATATCCCGCAACATTTTCTGCGCGAAGTGGCTCATTTCTTTGAGGTTTATAAAGATTTGGAGGGCGTACGAGTCAAACCAATAGGCTGGGAGAAAGCAGAGACGGCCAAACAAGCCATTCGACGAGCCGTTAAGCTCTATCAAGAAAAGTATGGCCGGGGGAGGCGAGTGTAGTGATTCGTCAGGTTGATACTCTTTCTTGGATATCTTCTCCAGGTAGCTCACATAAGTTGCTTTACCCCAATTTCAGCCAATATAGCGAGGACCTCCTCACTCATTTTCACTCATAAATGAGTAACCAATGCCGGGAGTTGTCTGAATATATTGTGGCTTGCGAGGGTCTGCCTCTATTTTAGCACGCAGTCGACTGACTAACCCCCGTATCAGGTCTCGGTCACCTTGCCCGGTATAGCCCCACACATGCTCTACAATTCTCTCGGTTGGAATAATCTGACCACGATTCATCATCAAAGTATATAACAGGCGAAATTCTAAATGGGTAAGACGTTGTTTGGGCCTGCCCACAACCTCGATGGTGCGCGTTTCTGGATTTAAGGTTAGGTCGGGGGCAGATAAGGTCGGCAAACTTTGCACCGAGACCCCACCGGCCCGGCGCATCAAGACGCTGATTTGGGTAATGAGAAGTTTGGGGCTAAAGGGAGGCACAATCACCAAATCGGCGCCAAGGCTGAGTAATTCACAATGCAAAGACTCATCGGCACTCTGAATCTTTAGAATCAAAGGAACGATGGTTTCGGCTCGGATTCGGCGAACTTGCTCGTGTGCTTCCTGGTCAGACAGAACAGCCAAAATGATGTCCGAGGGGCGCTCGGTCCAGGTTTGCATCGCCCATTCCATGTCTTTAGCCGTGGTCACAGCCAACCCGGCTCGTTGTAATATTGTAGAGAAGATAGCGGTTTCATCTTCGTCTTTTGCAATTAACAGTGCGTACATAGTGAGAGTCTCTAATAACGCTATGGGGCATTCAGAATACAGTAACTATACTCCAAGTTATGATTTTTCGCCATAGCGGACGGCAATTAAAGACTCTCTTTTTTTGCAAAAAGTAAGTGATGTGTACGTCATTTCGAGAAGCGAAGCGACGAGAAATCCCTCAGAACTATGCTAATAGACCAGTTTTCAAGGATTTCTCGCTCACGCTTGCGTTCGCTCGAAATGACACCCCACTTTAGCATCTTACTTACTGTGTGCCCAACGCCAGGGGTCTTTAGGCGTTATGCGTGGTGGACTGAGAATAACATTCTGTCGAGCCAGCAGGTCGGCAATTTCGTTATAGCGATGGGTCGCAAAATCCACCTCATCATAGACACGCCAATACTGGCGAGTACGGCGCTTAACCGACGTAGTGGCGATGAATATCCCCAATTGAAGCGTTAAAAATGCCCCGATAAAATAACCATATGCCCAACCCGGCGAAATGGCGTAGCTTTGCCAGGCTAAAGCCAGCAAGCCAACGATAACGTCAATCAGGAAAATCGAGCCATAGATAACTTCCCACTTGGTTAAACGCCGGGGTGGCATGGCTTGCTGGGCAGCTTTTAGGGTATCATCAGCTTCGGCTTTGAGGGTGGCAATGATCTGGGCTTGGTTTTGACCACAGTGAGAGCAATTTGGGTAGTTAACAGGCAACCAGGTTTCACATTCGAGGCATTGCTTTTGCAATTGAGTTTGGCAATGATGGCAATAATGCGTCCCCGCCGGATTTGTGGTTCGACATGTTGGGCAGGCCGATAAGATTGAAGGGGTACCGGAAAGCGAGAGGTGCTGTCCCGTAGCCATAATCAAATCCCGGCTTTGGAATGAAAGATCATCACCTGGGGTTGGCAATGTTGGACCATTAATCAACGTTCTGGCCCGGCGCAGGCATAAGGCCGCTTCGTCAGCTTGCCCATAAGATTGTAACAACTCTCCCAGCCTGAGCCACATCTCAGCCTGTTCAGCGTTAGCCCGGATAGCGGACACATTGAGCCGGTTAAAGCCAATCTCCTTGCCCCACTCAATGGGGCCAGCTTTCGCAGCAGGGTCAGGATTTGTCGCCTCAGGATTTTGAGGCTCTGATTCAAGCACAGCTTCGGCTGTTGATTCGCTTGGGTCAACAGCAATTGAATGAGGAATTGCTGGGATATTATCTCTAGGAGTAAGCCTCCGAAGGACACGTCGTTTTTTAGATTGGCTGGAGGCTGCGGATTGGCCGGGGCCACTCTGGGGAGTTGTGGTTCGTTGGGCATCAGGACGGTGCATGACAAAATCTTCGGAGGTAGCAAAGTTTACTAACCGCCGAATACGAGTGGTCATCAGTGGGTGGGAGCCCCACATTTCCACAAAAGCCGCAAAGAAATTCCCGGTTGCTTCGCGGGCCTGTTGGGCTAAGGCTCTGGCATCGACCTGTTGGGCTAACCAGGGTCCGGCCCCCATTTTCACCTGTGCTGAAATCGCCTTGTCCAATCGACCCCCCCCCACCAACCCAGCCCGATCCGCCGTTAGTTCGGCGGCCCGGCTCCAAAATAAAAAAGCAATATAAAAAAGGTCTCGTAATATAGGGATGCCATAAGTTCGAGAGCCAAGTTGGCCGATGAGGGTCAACAAGATTGTGTGCCCAAATTTGATGTGACCCATCTCATGACCGATAACGTATTTTAGCTCGTCGGCATCCAAATTATCAATCAGAGCCGAAAAAAGCACAATCATGTAGGGACGGCCCAGGCCGACAGAAAAAGCATTCATGTAGGGGCTATAAGAAACAAACACCCGTGTGTCGGGCGGGATATCAATGTGGCGACGGCAGTCATCGATAAGGGCTTTGAGTTCTGGGAATTGCTCGTTGGTCACCTGTACTGCGTCTCGCTTAAAACCCTCAATAATAGAACGAATGAAAAAATAGTTGATTACCATACCAATAAGAACGAAAAAAAAGAAACCCCAAATCGAAAAGACTGCCGAGGAAAATATCGCCATCCCAATAATCAGCACCGTAATCATCAGCATCCAGAGTTCGGTGGGATAGCGATAACTACTGCCATAGGGCCATGCGCTGCGTACTCGCATGACAGCTGGCATTCTACCTAAACTTCTATAGTTCATGTAATTCTCCTTTATTTTATTGTATGAGTTTGGATTTCCTGACTTGCCCCCTATATCACGTCCAGTCTTAGCTTAGATCAATTGGCACATCATTACTTGAGTTTTAGTTGAGTTGTTGTTGAGAGGTTGACAATAACATCTCCTCTGTAAATAGAATTGTTGGGTAGGGATGAACCCTTGCGGTCATCCCAAACGGGGTAGGCGCAAGGCCATACCCCTACCCATTTTCACTTACGGCCGTTGTCGTCCCGTGAGGGACTGTTGCACTCTAAAACAAAATGAGGAGTACTTTTTCAAGCACTCCTCGCGTCTGGTTTTGAACGAATTGCAAGTCAGAGAATCACTACCGGCTGGCTAACCCTCCAGCGGTTTCTCCCCCATCAATCATAATGCACTGGCCGGTGATGTAGGGCGCTTCATCCGAAGCCAGAAAGGCAAAAAGAGCCGCTATCTCTTCAGTCTTGGCGTGGCGTTTTAGAGGAATTTTACTATTCACGGCTTGCATCATTTCAGGAGTATATTCGGCTTCTTGCATCGGGGTGAGAACATAACCAGGGCATACAGCAATGACTCGAATGGCGGGGGCCAACTCTAAGGCCATCGTGCGGGTCAATTCAATTACGCCTGCCTTCGAAGCGTTGTAATCCGCGTAAAATGGATGGCCCACAAAGCCATTTGTAGACCCCATATTGATAATCACCCCACCCTTGTCATCGAGCATATGTCGTGCCGCATGTTGAGCCATAAAAAATACGCCATTAAGATTGACATCCATCACCTGCTGCCATTCTTGAGCCGTAACATCCATAAAGGAATGTCGGATGCTGATACCAGCATTATTAATCAAGATATCTAACCCCTGGCAAAGGTCGTTCAGTTGGTCAAAGGCATCTCCAACACTTTGCGGATTGGCAACATCGGCCACGATTGTCCCCATCAGAGCGGGCAGCTCTTGTTTGATACGACGGCATCCCGCTTCATCACGATCTAACACAACCACCCGTGCTCCCTCTTCCAGAAAGCGTGCCGCGGTCATCGCCCCGATGCCCCTTGCCCCGCCTGTAATGAGGACACGTTTGTTTTTTAACCCTCTCATAAAACCTCCTTTACCCCCTTTTCGAGTGATGAAATTTTGAGAGTAAGCTTACAGCCAAAGGTTCAAATAAAGCAAAAACGCCTGATAAATATCAAGCGTTTTACCTCTGAGATCAGAAAGAAGGTCTTCCTTTACCCCACATTTAGTATATTTTATTAGAAATTTGGTCTTCATCCACTACATATTGTGGTGATTTCTTAAGAATCTTAAAATTTGAAATGGACAATTTGCTTTCTGATACCAGATAATGTAGAATGGGTGTTCGGACATAGCATACAGGAAGCACTCAGGGGCAAAACGCACCGGGGTTATTCTGAAAGCTATGTTGGGTCGGGGGGATACCGGCTAGACTTGGCGGTTCAGTGGTATCTCCCCTTTTTATTTGCCTGAAAACGGCTCATTAAACCGGTTCCATGCCAAACTTATACCCCACGCCCCGTACCGTTCGAAGATATCGGGGACGCCGAAGGTCATCTCCCATCTTTTTTCGCAGCCAACATACGTGAACCTCCAGAGTTCGGCAGTCATCAAACCAATCGGTATCCCAGACTGCTTTCATCAGAGATGATCGCGGTATTACCCGGCCAGAGTTTAGCATGAAGACCCTCAGCAAACGGCTCTCCATAGGGGTCAGATGATGTGTGCCATTAGGCCCTGAAAGGCGAGCGCTGTTTACATCCAGGGTCACATTACCAACTTTCAATTTGTCTTCTGCGGACATTTTTTCTAACATGAATTCCTCCTTAGGTCTGTTAATTAGTCGTGGATATTTAATTACCACTGTTTTTTAAGATTTCATCGAAAAAAAATCTTAAAATCAACACCACAATATATAGTGGAAAAAACCCTTTAAAAATGGGGTCAAGGTACTATATATAGCCCACCCCTCATAGCTAGCTGGATTTGCCTCTTGCTTTCCAGGTGTAAATAGTGTAAAATAAAAAAAGAACATAGTAGATAGAAAACACTCAGGGGCAATACGCACCGAGACAATTCTGGAAGCTATGTTGGGTCGGGGGATACCGGCTAGACTTGGCGGTTCAGCGGTATCTCCCTTTTTTATTGGTCGTGATGCCCAAGCGACTTCACGACCTCGAGAGCCTTTATTGCCTACTGAGTTATTGATTTATCGTTTGTTGTTTGACGCTGATTGAAGATGTCTTTTCTGTGTTACATCATAGTACCCCAGTACTAGTACCGTGATACTATGGTATTATATCATACTTTCTAACTATTTTGTACCCCTTTTTCTTAAAATTATTAACAATGTTAAGACAAATCGCCTTGCCAGGCTGCTATTGCCTATAACTAAAAAGGTTCCTATAGGGATATATCGTAGGAAAATAGTATAAGAGTAAGGGTTGACAGACTACCCCATTGTGTGATATGATGCTCCCATAATTCTTAAGGATACGTCATATGTCAAAGCGATTACAACGACTTCTCGAAAATCAACCCCAGATAAAAGTTGCCCAACATGCCCACGATGACAACATGGATAAAGTTTGGTTTGCCACGCTCGCTGCTGTTTTTGCGGGCGCTTTTTATTTTTTTGGCTATTATTTTTTTGGTGCAGTATGGCACGCTCTGGCGGGAGGCTGATGGCGTAGGGTAATTGTTTGGAACCAGCAAAGGGCGTGACCACACCGGTTACGCCCTTTTTTTATTTTTATTCAACAGAGGAGTTTAAGGAGTTTAATGAGTTAGTGAGTTTAATGAGTTATGGACAGTGGTTAATGAATCAAATCTTAACTCACCCATCTCTTGAACTCATACACCTCAATAAACTCTATAACTCACCCAACTACATTGGAGGAGAAATGATTATCATAATGAAAATGAACGCTAGTGAAAATGATCTTGACGCAGTCATTACGCGCGTCACAAAGGAGGGATTCAAAACCCATATTTCCAAGGGGGAGGAAGTAACTATTGTTGGGGTCATCGGCGATGAGCGCAGGCTGGACCAAGGCGCAATCAGCCGGATGAAGGGTGTTGACCGGGTAGTGCCGGTCTTGCGCCCCTTCAAGCTGGCCAGCCGAGACTTTCAGCCGGAAGATACTAAAATCACCATCAACGGCCATGTCATTGGCGGCAATAAGATTATTGTCATGGCCGGGCCATGCTCCGTAGAAAGCCTGGAGCAGGTAATGGAAACGGCCAATGTTGTTAAAGAGGCAGGGGCACATCTGCTGCGAGGCGGAGCCTTCAAACCGCGTACCTCTCCCTACAGCTTTCAGGGGATGGGGGAAGAGGGGCTTAAAATTCTGGCGAAAGCCCGCGAGGAGACCGGCCTCCATGTTGTGACCGAGGTGATGGCTCCAGAGCAGGTTGGTTTGGTGGCTGAATATGCCGACATCCTGCAAATTGGAACTCGCAATATGCAGAATTACGCCCTGCTTAATGCCGTGGGTAAAACCAACGTGCCTGTTTTGCTAAAACGTGGTATGATGAGTACGATTGAAGAGTTGCTGATGAGTGCCGAGTACATCATGTCTAACGGCAATCACAAGGTAATTCTGTGTGAGCGTGGTATCCGAACGTTTGAAAAATATACACGCAATACCTTAGATATTAACGCCGTGCCGGTGTTGAAAGAATTGACGCACCTGCCTGTTGTGGTTGATCCCAGTCATGCGACCGGCAAATGGACGTTGGTCAAAGCAGCCAGCAAGGCTGCCGTTGCTGCCGGGGCCGATGGTCTCATCATAGAGGTCCATCCCAACCCCGCAGAAGCCGTTAGTGATGGCGAACAGTCGCTTAAGCCACGTCGCTTTTTCGAGTTAATGGCAGAAGTCAGGCGCATCGCGCAGGCTGTTGAACGTAGCATATAAAAGTTTAAGTGAGTTGGCTGAGTTTAATGGGTTAGGTGAATTTAGTGCGTTTGATGAGTTAGAGGCGGCAGTTGATGCCTCAGGTCGCATCTCACCAACTCTTCAACTCATTAAACTCTATAACTCACTCAACTATTTATAGAGGAGGCAAATCTTCAGTGCTGAAGTTAACCTAAAGGAGGCTCAGGTCACAATTGTTGGCCTGGGTTTAATGGGTGGTTCGTTGGGGCTGGCGCTTAAAGCGCGAGGCGTCTGCCGTAAGGTGGTGGGACTGGTTCGCCGCAGTGAGGCCATCCTCGAAGCGGAAGGTATGGGAGTGGTAGATTTAGCTACCATCGACCCTGATATTGCTTTGCTAGCGGCGGATATCATTGTGTTTGCCACTCCGGCCCGAACTATTATCAGGCAAATTGACGACCTGGCTCCTTTCTACAAGCCAAATGCTATTATCACCGATATGGGTAGCACTAAGCAAGAGATTGTGCAAGCCATGGAGAGGTTGCCAGATGGTATTCAGCCTGTGGGGTCTCACCCAATATGTGGCAAGGAGCAAGCTGGGATGGCTGTAGCCGAAGCCAATCTGTTTGAAGGTGCGCCCTGGATTTTGACTCCTCTAAAA